>ERZ778497.459-NODE-459-length-34799-cov-6.519802_pt1 | contig 34799 bp, 36 predicted proteins | sample MGYA00509938_ERZ778497 | MGnify/ENA primary metagenome ERZ778497 (study PRJEB29527, sample SAMN07138969) | mouse gut metagenome | material: feces | host: mouse | place: China:Nanjing | collected 2016-01-25 ... | reverse complement strand
ACCACGGCGCACTCCTTGGCGAAGCCCTCGACGTGGTGGGCCTCCTTCGAGAAGAACGACTTCGGGATGAAGAGCGGGAAGTAGGCGTTCTGGTGGCCCGTCTGCTTGAACATGGCGTCCAGCGCGTCGTGCATCTTCTCCCAGATCGCATAGCCGTAGGGTTTGATTACCATGCATCCGCGGACGGCCGAGTTCTCGGCCAGTCCGGCTTTCACCACCAGGTCGTTGTACCACTGCGAGTAGTTGTCGTCCGAGCGGGTGAGTTCCTTGAGTTCCTTTGCCATATGTGTAATGCTTTTCTATTTCGTTTCTCCGGTCGCAAAATTAAGCATTTTAATCGGGATTGTACCATCGCGCCGCGCCTTTTTGCGGCGTGCGGCCCCGCAGTCCGGCGTGCGCCCCGCACGACACGACGACCGGACACCCCCGCCGAGGGTGTCCGGTCGTCGTCGGTGCGGGCGCGGGGGTCAGAACCGGAACCCGAGCGTCAGCGCGATGTTGTGGCGTTTCCAGGTCGTCGAGAAGAGGTCGCTGGCGTTCGACGCCACGGTGCCGTCCGGGAAAATCTCGTCGGCATAGTAGAGCGCGTAGTCCGTCTGCCGGGTGTTCTGGTAGCTGTATGCCGCGTCGAGCACCACGTGGCGCGAGAGCGTGAAGCCCACGCCGGCCGAGCAGTAGGTGACGCGCCGTGTCGCGGGCGACGAGAAGACCGTATGGTCGTCGGCGAGCCGCGAGCCGGAGTATCCGAAGCCCGCACGCAGCGCCACGGCGGGCACGGGGCGCACTTCCAGGCCGGCGCGCACCGTGTTCGAGGCCTTGAATCCGGTGCGCATCGCATCGTTGTACATCGCGTTCGGGATGCCTGCCGGAGCACGTTTCATGCGCATGCCGTTGTACCAGGCCCGTTCGTAGTCGATGGCGACGATGCCGAGGCGCCCGAGGGTGTAGGAGACGCCCACCAGCAGGCGCGAGGGCCCGGCGAAGGCCCAGTCGTCGGAGCCGTTGTCCACCAGCACGGGAGTCGCATCGTCGAGCGCCAGCTTGCCGTCGGTGGGGTGGATGTCGGGATCGACGTCGCGGTTCACGCGCGTCAGCGACGACATGGCGCCCTGGAACTTGCGGTCGAAAGCGTAGTAGGTGGGGGTGTGGAACGCCGCGCCGATGCGCAGGCTCTCGACGGGGCGGTATACCGCGCCGATCTTGAAATTCACGCCCGTGCCGTCCACGATCACCGTCTGGTTGAGGCGCGCGTATTGCAGCTGGTAGTTCAGCTCGGGGTCCGTGCCGTCGGGCGTCGGATAGGAGTAGTCCTCGGCGTAGTAGTAGTCCTTGCGCTGGTAGAAGGACTGTATGCCGAGCGTGACGCCCACGTAGAACTTGTTGTTCAGGTTGGCGCCGGCCGAGAGGGCGTACTCGCCCGCCGAGCCGCGGCTTACCAGGCCGGCATACTGGCCGATGTCGATGCCTGCGGGCGACCGGTCGCCGCCGATCCACGTGGGCGACCACTCCCCGTCGCGTCCGGGGTCGTCGGTGAGCCCGCACTTGTAGCCGAGCACGGCGTTCCACAGATCGGTGCCCACGCGGTTCCAGCTGAGGTTGTCGCCCATGATGTCGGTAGCCACGAGGCCGCTGTAACGCAGCTGCATCGAGTACATGTCGGCGATCGAGCCGATGTTGCCGCCCTGGCGGAAGGATTGCGCGTAGTTGAAGTCGGCCAGGCGGTTGTATCCGAAGCCGATCGTGAGGCTCGTGAGCGTGCCGCCGCCCTGGAATACGTTCACGGCGAAGCCTATGTTCCCCATGGCGAACCGGTTGCGGGCGTTGGTGCTCGGCGCCTCGGCATTGTCCCATGCCGCGGCCGAGTTGTCGGCGCGCGCGAGGGTCACCAGGGGCGTGATCGAGAGGTCGCTGTGGCGGTACATGCCCAGGCCTGCGGGGTTGATCGACATCGACGAGAGGTCGGCGCCGAGCGACGTGAAAGCTCCGGCCATGGCCATCGAACGCGCCGTGCCGAAGTTGAACTGCGTCTGCGACAGTTCGAGCAGGTCGGTGGGCATCACGATGTCGTTGTCCGCCATCATGCCGCCCGTGCTGAGCTGCTGTGCCGCTGCGGTCGTGGCGGACGCGATCGCGAACGCCGCGGTCAGAAAGAGTGCTGTGCGTTTCATCTGCTGCTGTCCTTAGATTCGGTTATCGTCCGCCCGCATTGCGTCCCGAGGGCGGGGTGAAGGAGCCGCCGCCCCGGTTGTAGGAGGGGGTGCTGCCGGGATTGTACGTGGGCGAGCCGCCGCGGTTGAATGTCGAATTCGAGCTGCCGCGGTCGAACGTGGTCGTGCCGCCGCGGTTGCTGCGGTTCATGCTGCCGCCGCGCGAGGTGCCGTTGCCGGAGGGGCGGCCCGTGCTCTGGCCCGGGCGGACGCTGCCGCCGCCCTGGGGGTTGCGCACGCCGAACGACGAATTCGAGCCGCGGCCCGCGGGAGCCTGCGTGCCGAAGTTGCGGTTCGTGGCGGGCGAGGTGAAGCCCGGACGGTGCACGATGTCGGGACGGTTCGGCCGCGGGTGCGAACCGCCGCCCGGATGGTAGTGGGGCGGCACGGGGTGACCCCACCAGTGGTCGTGCCACGGCCAGTAGCCGATCGACCAGTTCCACCCCCACCACGGATGGTGGGGATAGCCCCAGCCGAAAGAGGGATAACCCCACCCGAACGACGGGTAGTTCCAGCCGAAGTACCAGCCGCCGTAGTAGGGCGTGGCCCCCCACGAACCGAACATGGAGGTGATGTACTTGGGCTCGACCCACACCTGGTCGCCGCTGACCATGATGTTGTAGAATGCCGGGTCGTATGCCGAGGCGAACATGAAGGCGCCGGAATTCTCGTAGCGCAGCGCGTAGTAGCTCGACGGCATGCGGTATTCCGCCGAGCGGAAACCCCTCATGCGGCGGGCATAGGCGCTTTCGTAGCTGTCGGCCACGATGTCGGCGGCGTTGTCGTAGTACTCCTCCTCGGCGGCCCGGGCGCGCGCTTCGGCCATGCGGGCCTCCCATTCGGCCTGTGCCGCCTCGGCCCGTGCCCGGCGGCTTTCGGCCTCCGCCTGCTTGCGTTGCGAGATCGCGGTGCGGTCGTGCGTGGCGTAGAGGTCGTCGTAGGCGCTGCCGGTCGAGGCGTAACGCGTCGGCGAACATCCTGCGGCGCAGGCGGCGAGCAACAGCGCGCCTGCGAGTATGTGCGTTGTTTTCATCGTACGGACGATTTGTAAATCTTTCTCATTCGGATAACGAAAACCGTACCCTTTTTCGTATCCGGCGGTCGTTTCGTGCCACCGGAACGTACGATGCGGTCGCGGGCAGGGTTTTGCAATCCCTCCCAAAGATAGGTATAATTTGCGGTTTCGGAGAAAAAATGTCGTTCCGGGCAAAATTTTTGTCCCGAATGTGCGGAAGTGAAAAAATAATTCCTATATTTGCACTCCGAAACGAGCCTCGTGCTGGTTTCGCTCGAATTCCCGCTCCGGACGGTTTCGCCGGCTGGGGCGCGAATGAAAAAGGAGAGGTGCCGGAGTGGTCGATCGGGCCGCACTCGAAATGCGGTGTACGGGCAACTGTACCGGGGGTTCGAATCCCTCTCTCTCCGCTGACAACCTTAGTTATTAATGTTTTACAAGCAAGGCACCCAAAAAGGAACCCAATTTAAGGCCCTTTTGGGTGCTTTTCTTTTCCGCCACTAAAACAACTTCCGAAAGAGCGCGGCTACGGCTCTAAATACTTTCGTCTTCCGAAGGAAGAAAAAAGCGACCGCCAAAAGTAGCAAAATTCCGAAAATATAACGCCACCTGTAAGGGTCGGCCGCCGGTTCCTCGGTAACGTCTGTTTCCGTATCGCTATCCGTATTTACTTCTTCCGTCTTCGTCGCTTCCTCCTTTTGTTCGGTCTGCGTAACCCCGGCCGCTTCGCTCTTTTGTTTCATTGTGTAGCTCTCGATACTTTTAATAGCTCCGCGCTTACCGGTATCGGGGGGCCGTTTCTCTTTCGGTTCCTTCGTTCTGTTCTTGGGCGTATCTGCAACCGGATTAGACGGCCCGCCCGTTGCAGTAGTGTCCGGCTTTGTTTCCTGTTTATCGGGTTCCGGTGGGTAAAACTCGATTTTCGTATAGGTAATTTCTATGCCTTCCGTCTTGGTCGTGTCTACCCGGTGGAAAATTTCGCCGGCAGTCGTTTCCGTCCGTTTTTCCTCGATGTTAGTTTTTTCCTTTGTCTTGCTTGCCAACTTTCGCGGCGAAGCACAACCGGCAATAAGGAAAGCCAAAAGGAAGCTAAAAACAGCTATATAGGTCTTCGTTCTCATACTATTTCAATTGTAATTTTTTCTTTCTTTGCTATCGCGGCTTTACACCGTTTGGTAAGCTCCAATTCGTAGGGCGTGGAATTGATAACGCGGCCTTTTACCTTGTTTTCTCCTACCAAGATACAGCCGGAAGTGTCTTTGTTCGTGTTTCCCCGATGAATTAGAATACCGTCAAAATGCGGTACGTTCAGAAGGCGCGGAAGGTCGCGGCCGAATCGGGGCGAACGGTTTACGGTTACGTCGTAGGTTCCGAACGGGACAGCCGTTTCGTTTTTTACCTTCTGTTCCCCATTGTCGAACTTGCCGTTTCGGTTGTCGTCCCGGTTCTTATCTTCCAAGGTATCGCAAAAGCGCACCCCGTCGATAAACAGCGTACCGATTGTATAGGTTTCTGCGAAATATCGCCGTTTAAGTTTCAGTTTCATAGCTTTCTGTTTTTTTGTCCCGTTTAAGATATTCAAGTACGCCGGATATAATTTCCTGTTCGTCCTTATGTTGGATGATTTGCGAAAGGATTTTAGCCGCGTCGCCGATTTTTGCCTTTTCTTTTTCTTCGCTGTTCTCGTAGATACTCTTTAATTCAATGAAGCCGACAAACATAGCCCCTATAAAAGTGAAAAACGGAAGTATCGGCAGCGAATGGTCTGTTTGCGGGTTTAGCTGGCTGATAGCCAACATTTGCACCGTGTCGATAACCGTAATTACAAGAATCATATTAAAGTACCGGCTAATTTTATCTACCGTTTTCCGTAGCCCGTAAGAAGACCGGTATTCCCCGCGTCGTTTTGCTTTCCGAATCCCCGCCCAAAGGTCAAGGAATACGACGAATAAAACGAGCGCGTAGATACAGGCGATTATCATAAGTTGCGGGCCGAATATCTGTAAAAAGTTTTCCATTTCTTCGCGTATTTAGTTATTCAATATTTGCAGCTGCAAGGTCGTTACGAACCATTGCCTTAACCGCCATTACTTCGGTAAGGAAGGCTTCGTATTCCTCTTTGTCTGCTTCATCCGTTGAAAGCCCAAGAACAAAAGCGTTATACTTGTTGATAAGGCTAAATTCTTCGGTTTCGTCCCGGCGAGAGCGCAAAACAGCCTTTACGCATTTGTCGTAATCCGGTCGGCCCCACACTTCAACCGTATCGTAGTCGTACGCCTTCCTTGCGGTCGGTGCTTGTTCGCCTTCCGCTACGGCCATAGGTTCCGGCCGTACCTCTACTTCGGCAATATTGTAGTTGTAATGCCAACTGCCGTTACCCAAATCCTGCAAAATGGGCGGTCTATCGTTTGAATTTGATTTCATACTTCGATGTTTTAGAAAGTTTTTTAATCAAGTGTTTACTATCGCAGGACTTCGCCCAACCCCACCAAGGGCAGATAGCCTGCTTAAAGTCTTTTTCGGATAGCGGCCTTTTCCGCTTGTTAATCTTCGCCAACCGCCGGCAAAAGGTCTTTTTAATGCCCTTTCGCATTTTCGTATGCGTGTGGAAAAATACATATCCTACGAAGTCGATACCGCGAGCCGCTACCGGGAAAACTTGCCAATTCTTTTTAACCTCTAATTTTAAGTCCCCCATATAAGCCTTAATTTCGTCCAACAAGGAATGAAGGTAGGATTTATCGGAAGCAAGTATAACGATGTCGTCAGCATAACGGAAGTAATACTTTACCCTCTTCTTCTCCTTTATCCAATGGTCGAAATAGGTTAAATAGAGGTTTGCGAAATATTGGCTTAGATAGTTCCCAATGGGTACGCCGTCCGATGAATCTATTATTTCGTCAAGTAGGCAAAGCAGCCTTTTATCCTTCAGTTTCCGGCGTAGAACAGATTTTAATACGTCGTGGTTAATTGAAGGATAGAACTTGCGAATATCTAATTTCAAACAGAACGTAGTACCTTTCGGGTCTTCCCGTAGGGCTTGTTTTACCTTCTTTGCGGCCGCATGAATCCCCCGGTTCTTGATGCAGCTATAAGTGTCCGCCGTAAAGGTCGAAACCCAGACAGGCTCTAAAACGTTCATTATAGCGTGGTGCAAAATGCGGTCGGGAAAGTACGGTAAGCGGTATATTTCCCGTTCTTTGGGTTCGTAAATAGTGAATACGTCGTACTTCGATGTATGGAAAGTACCGTTTAGCAAGGCTTCGCGCAATTTCAAAATATTTGCTTCTCGGTTTTTGTCGTGTTCGATAACTCCGTACGTGTGTAACTTACCCTTACGGGCCTTTTCGTCCGCAAGTTGCAAGTTCTCGATAGAACAGATTTTTTCGAACAAATTACCTATTCGCTTCATTGCGTTACTCGTTTGCTGATTTCTTAGGGAACTTTCGGAAAACCTACTAATACCCCTTAAATAGTTGTTGTTTTTTGCCAAGTGGCAAGGCTTTTACCCCGTTAAAAATCTGCATAGCTGGGAGCTGACATTCGCATTCGCATTCGTGGCCGTGTAATTCGTATTCGCGTTCGCAAAGCCGGCATTCGCGCTGTTATTCGCATTACCGCCGAACAAAACGCCCCAAGGGTAAACCGCCTGTATCTTTTATTCGAAATAGTACCTTGTACCCGAAGCCCGCATAGTTACCTTACGCGGGAAGGCGTTACGCTCTTTAATCTTTCCAAGGATATATTTAATTTCCTGCGAATTGGTAAAGAACTTCCGCGCTTCATTATCCGGGTCTTCTTTGTTGAACTTAATCTTAACCAAGAAACGGCCGGTTCCGAACTTCGTTTTAACGTCGTCCAAGAAGTCGATAACCCAAAAGGAAAGGTTAATTAACTTCTGCTGGGTTATCTCCGGGCAATTGAAGTGCTTGTTATTCGCGTCCGGCTCAATCGCCAAAAAAGCCAAACTTCCGTCGTCCTGTTTATTGTTTTCCATTTTTGCGAAAAATTAAACGGCGGGCATTCGTCCTAATTTTGGCTACTTCGAAAGCCCGCCGTAGTTAAAACTTCTTTGTTAAATACGTTCCGTTACGTGTCGTTTCAAGCGGGTAAAAAGCAAAGCCGGGAGCCGACAGACGCACCCGCAGACGTGGCCGAGTAATGCGTAAGCGCGAGCGCAAAGCCGGCATACGCGCCGGGATACGCATAACCGCCGAACAAAACGCCCCTTTGCCCTGTATTGTTCGTAATGTCTGTATAGAAGTAATCGGAGAAGTAGGTAGTAGAACTTCCGCCTATTTCTGTCGGCATATTCTCGCCATATTCTCCTATCATCATTATTTTAACGTACCCACTTCCTCGCGGCAATTCGCCGCGCTTCTCGTAGCCCTCGTAAGTATTCATTTGGAACTTGGCGGGGTCAGTGCATACGAAAAATTCGCTAACACCGCCTGCGGATGCGCTTTGAATATTGCACTTGCACCCGTCCGTCCAACTCCATACGTGCCCGAAAGGATTTTCCAAACCTCGGTAGCTGGGTACGTTAAGGGTTTGGCCGTTGGTTCCGTCGCTTTTCTTGTAAGTGTAGCTTACTACGCCGGTCTTATTCCCCAACGGGTTGGTAACTCCGCAAGGAACCATAGGGTTATAACCGTTGTAACCGCTCCAATCGCTCATATTGGTAACGCCTTGGCTTAACCCGCCTTGCTTATATCCTTCGCTCGTAGGGGCTGCGTTGTAGGCAAGCTGGCAATTAAAGTTAGCGTATTCGACGGCGTAAAGCCACCAGCAAGTTTTTTGTACCTCGTAAACGTCGCAATTCCAACCTGCCCCGTTCTTCCCGGCGTTCCCCCTGTTTCGGGCGTAGGCTCGAAAGTTGGTTAGGTGGATATTCGTAGCCGGCATTCCTAAAAGGCTTCTATATGTTCCGTCCCAACCCGCGTTATTGTTTCCTCCTCGGAAAGCGGCCGAAGCGTTTACCACACTTGCAAGTTTCGGCGTAGCCGATACGGTGCGGTCTAAGGCTGCTTCGTATGCTGAACGATAAGCAAGCGGTACAAAGTGGAATCCCGGCAGCCCGTGTTCGGAAAGGAAGCAACGGAATTTAGTACCGTCTACCTCGAATTTGCGGTAGTGGGCCGGAATTTCTACCATTACTTGCCCGTCGGTACCGTCAAGTTTGGCGGCGGCTCCCGTATCGCGCTTGGTGCTGTCGTTCGCGTGGAGGTAGTAAGCTACCGTTCCGTTGTCGCGCAAGACACAACGGCGCATTTTACTTTGAATAGGCAGCGAAACGTGAAGTTCCGGCCGGCCAATTCGGGTACAAGCCGAAGAAGCTACGTTAGAATCCCATTCTATACCGTAGTAGTAATCGTAGGGAAACGTCGGCTTCGTATTTCCTACTCCAATCAATAACCCCATAGCCGTATGATTTAATACCCCCAAATAAGGGTAGCGTTAATACTCGTTTGCTTAATCTCGCGTACTATTTCGGGGTTCCAGCCCACTTCGAAGCGCGTAGCTACGAACGTGCCCGCTTCCATACCCCAAAGATTTACTTCAAGAACTACGGCGGTTTCTCCGTCGTTCTTAATGTTAAACGGCGTACCTTCCATTTTGAAGTTACCCGCGCTTAGCCCTTCAATCGGGCCAATTGTTCCAATTTGGGCGGAAACCGTTTCGCCCCCTCTCGTTGTACTCATTTTATCGAATTATTAAGTTCCACAAAACTACATTATTGCGTATTATAATAATACGTTTGTTAGTAACATATTAAAAACTCATTTTATAGCCAATCATTCAAGTTTATAATTTGAAATATAAATGAACCGTCGTTACGGCTTGCGTCGTCACTGGTATCTATATCGAAATAGGTAGATTGCAAGTTTATTACGGTTGCTTTGATAGGGGCCGAAGAACTACCCAAAGAGTAGCCCTTGCCGGTTGTCATTACTATATAACTTCCTGCAATTAACCCCCAATTAGTAGGTACGTTTACCCTATATCTACCCTCTCCTAATCTACTAACGGATAATATGCTGTCGTCGAACGTCTTATAGCTAATAGAAGCACCGGACGAAGTGCCGGTTACAGTCCCTTGGGCTAATACATTTAATTTGCGGCCATACCTTGAGTTTGCACCTAAGTTTATACGGTTTAGCACAATCCAGCCGTAAAATTGCGTACTTGTTCCATATCCCATAAGCTCTACGCACTCACGAGAAAGATGTATAGAGCTTTTGGCTATTCCGTCTTCATAAAAATATTTGCCTGTTGGCGCAGAATATCCTATTTGTCCTTCGGTTATTGAACTTCCCCAACGGTAATTAGCAATACACATTCGCCTACCGCTTTGCTCTACTCCCCATTCTAACGTACCGGCTGTAACCCAACCGCCGCCGGAAGCAATAGGTACTACGTTGTCGTGCGTTGATTGTTCCCCGCCTATTATAATAGCGTCGGTTTCTCTAACAAATGGCGAGCGCATAGACCCTTGTATAATAATATCCATAAACGTACCGCCCTTGGCTTTCAAATTACCGTCTTTATCCCAAGTAATATTACCTTTTGCAAGTTGCCCGGAACCGTCCTTACCACTAAAATAAACCATAGTTTGCCCGCCGGTATTTTTAAGTTCTACCGTTGCGTTCGTGATTTTGATGTTGCCGGAATTATTTACGTTATATTCTATTACTCTGTTTGCGTCGCCTATTCTAAATTGATTATTATCAAGGTCTATAAATGTATTTCCGTCGCCCGTTTGAATACGCCCGGTAGTAATGAAGCGGCCGTTAATGGTTGTTGCTCCGTAAGTAAGAGCAATAAGACGCGCCGGCCGGCTACCGTTAGCGTCGGTTATCGCGCTGCTAAGGCTTCCAACCAAAAAGTAATAATACGTAGGGTCGCCGTCTACTTTGCGCTGCACCGTATCGAAAACAATATTACCGGCCGTTCCGTTCTTTTGGCAACGGGCATATATGTAATAAACCGTTCCGCTTACAAGGTTCGAAAAGGTAGCCGTATTTAGCTGCCAACTTTTTACGGTTTCCGCTATCGTATAGTGTACCAACGTACCGCCTACCACCTTTACCGTATTGGGGTTGCCTTCGTAGTTCGGTTCAAATCGGGTATTTTGTAATACGAACTGCTGGGAACGTGCGCCAGTGGCTAACATAGTCGTTTCAATTGAAAGCGGCTTTATTTTATCGCTGTAATAATTGCCTTCGGGGTCGAATACGTTAGCTAAAATTTCTTGGCTGGCCCTCCAATTACGGCGGGCCTTAGACGGGTCGGCAAGGTTGTTTATCTCTATAACATTGTCGATTTTCTGCAAGTCTTCGATAACGCGGGTAATCGTCTGCTTGGTTACGCTGTCGCCTAAGGTTATATTATACTTGTATTCACGCAACAAGTCGCGCGTAAAGGCCGTTATTCGTACCGATTTATTTACGCCTATATCTTCATCTTCAACCGGTATATAATCGCCGACGGCGAAAAGGTTTACTACGGTCAATTCTCCGGCGAACTGACGTATAAAATTTTCGTCGATACTTAACCCGTATTGTACTTGCGGCTGGCTATATTCGGCTATCGCGTCCTTGCCTTCTGCGAGTAGTTTGTTTTCCGCTTCGGTCTTGTAAGCGTCCGGTAAATTTATATCCGTGAAGAAATACTTATCGCCTACGCCGAACTGAAACGCCGCACTTGTTTCGCTGGGGAACTTCATGCCGTTTTCATCCGTGAATGGTACTACCTGTATTTCCTTTGCTGCGTGGTCGTACCTGTGTACGTCAAATTCATAACCGGCCAAGTTGCCGGTAGTGAATTTTACCTTTGCGTTCACTCCGTCGATAAGCCATTTTGTATTACCCACGCTATCCTTTTCGTTAAGGTCGAAGTTCATAGTAGCGTCCTTAAAGGCATAATATGCGCTTCCTGCGGCGGTTACTTCTCCGTATCGTTCGGGCCGAATATCGTTGAATACCTTTGTATTCTCTTTCAACCCGTATGCAGCAATAGCGGCCGCGTTTTCGATGTAGGAAGCGTTCTTAGCCTTCCCCGGAAGACAAAGGCGAGAATAGCGGTATTTGTTCCCAAGATTGCTATTACCACCATAAACGTATAGGCGGGTAACTACATTCTTGGAATTTATATTTTGCCGTGTTAATTCGTAAAGCCCGCCGGTACGTCCGTACCGGAAGGTATAGGGGAAGTTTACCCCGGCCGTTTTTATACTAAGTGTACGGACGCCGTTAGCTTGAGTAATCTCAAATTCGGTGCTGTATTGCTCGCAAAGGTCTTGCAACACTTCCAAACAATTCTTTTCCGTGTAGGTCAGCGTCTTATACTCCGTATTGGTCGGAAAAACGCCTAACGCCCATTTGCCCGGATATATTCGGTTAAGGTTTCCGAGAAGAATACCTAAGAAGTCTTCCAAGTCGCCCGTAAAGCTGTCTAAAACGGTATCGTCCGGCAGTAAAAATTGTGCGTCTATTAACTCGTACTGCACCCCTTCGAAAGTTAAGGTATATTCGAAGTTTCGGTTTCCGGTTTTCTTAATACCCGGAAGTTGGTTAAGGGTATAGGTCTTCCCGTAAACGTCTATTCGGTCGCCCAAGTAGAACGTTAAAGGGGTAGCACTTTTTACGGTTATCGCCACCGTATCGGCACCCAATAGCGTAATACTTTGTTCTGCTTTGGTAACGCCGGATTTATGCGCCCGCGAAATCAATAGGGCCGTAGTGCCGTCCGGGTGTTTTACTACAATTTGTTCCATACAATAATACCGTTAGTCGTGAAACTTTCTATTTCTTCGATAACACCGGCAACGACGGCGTAAAAAATTCCGTCGCTCGCGTATTCGTGCGAAACCGTTACGTTGGTGCCGTAAACGTCGTTTGTGTAGGTTCCATCGCCCCAAAAGATAGTAACCGCTTTCTTGCTGGTTAGGGTAATTGTTAGCTTCTTCGTATCATTGCTTAAACGCTGATGCCGAACGATGCGCTTTACCGGGTCGGGTTCCTTCAATTTCAAAGTAAAGGTTCCTACCATAAGGTCGTCGTTCCAACGCTTGTTAATGGCTACCCCGTTTTCGTTATATACTTCGTAAAGTAACGGTTTCGTAGGATGTATATCCACCATAAGCCGCTGAGTATTGGGTCGGCTAAATACGTCCAAGAAATCGTTTAGTTTCGTAACAAAGTCTGTCTTTCCGTTCGCCTTCATGAAGCAATTAAGGGTAATTTCGCGGGGTTGTAGTATCTTGTTTTCAAGGTCTACTATTTCCCCGTGATAATCCGGCCAATCAATGGAAACCGGGGCTTTCATTTTTGGCCGGTCAAGAAGTCCGCTACTTTCGCTTACATAAATATCCCAAGCCTTAAAATCGGTTCCTTCGATGCTGTAAGCCAATTGCGCCACCGTTGCAATACTATCGGTAATTTCGGCCTGCGTGAAGGCGGTATTATATACCTTCAATTCGTCGATACAACCGTAACCGTTCCCCGTCGTATAGATGTCTTGCAGAATAGCGAAACCGGTAGGTTGGGCCGGTAACGTAATAGTCTGTACTAATACCGTGTCAAGGTAAAGGCGTATTGTTAGGCCCTCTTTGACAATAGCCCAATACCCCCAAGTATCGGCCGCAAGGTTAAACCACGCTTCCGTATATCCTTCTATTGCTTCCCAGCGGGCAAAAAAACCGATGCGCTTGCCTGTAAAACCGTCCGGGAAAGCCGAACGCTTTAACCAAGTAAGAAGGGTAAAGTTTCCGGTAAGGGGAATTACGTTTTTGCCTATATCGCAATGCCCGTTGCCGTCGAACTTTATGCAGTTGCCTTGCTTCCCGCCGGTAAAATCCGCTTCTACTACCGTTCCGTCCGCTCGCGTCTTGCTGTAATCGTAGGCAATAGTAGAACCGGCAGCTTCGTCGAAAGGCATATTTAGAATAATGTTACTTTCGTTTGCCATATCAATACGTTTTAGTCTGTTTCCGAATAACTTTAATTATCGCGTTGTTTCCGTCCCCGGTGGTAGTCGTTAAGTTTCCGCCGTAGTGGTTTACGCAAATCTTCGCGTTATCCCGTGCTTCTACTTCTACGGCGGTGTCGTCGAATACGTCTACCATTACGAAGGAATTACCGGAAGCAGTAACCTTTAATCGGCTTTGGTGCTTTACGAATACCTGCCCTACGTTCCAACCGTCGTAAGTGGCGGTACCCTCGCAACGGCCAAGGGCTACTACGTGCCGGAAGTTTCCGGCCGTAATAGCTTGGTCGAGGAATACGCCGTAGGCTTCGCAAGTCCCTACAAAGTGCTGGCGTATAAATTCATTGCTTGGATAATCGTTGCTTAGGCAGAAGTCGATACCTTCAAGGTACATTTTTATAAGTTCGTCTTTCCCTTTGGTATCTAAAAGGCGGTCGTGCCATTCTTCGCAAATGCCTTTCTTTTTGGCGTCGCGGGCCAATCGTTTATTTACTTCCATATCGCTACATTGTTATACCTTGCGCCCGTAACGGGTCGGACGCGCTTCCCGATGTATTTTTTTCAATCTGTTCAAGGTGCCGGTTCGACACGCTTAATTTGCCGTCGATGTTGGCGAGGTGTATAAGCTGCTGGCGTAATATTTCTATTTCCTGCACTTGGTTTACACGCACCGCGTTCGTTTGTCCGGCCAATAGGTCTATACTTTCTTGGCTGGCCCCCTTAATAGCACCGGATAGGCTTGTAGTCGGGTCGCCTGTATCGTCCAAATCCTTAAACAAATCTTCGTACAACTTCAAGGCTTCGGCGTAACCTTTGGCTATCGAGTTTACCCTATCCTTAAACCGTTGTTGTTCTTCCGGGGTCAAGCCGTCAAAGGAACCGCCGCCTTCATCATCGAAACCCATATCGCGCTGCAACTGCTTTACGGCACTTTGTAGCTGCTGTTCGAGGAATTGTTTTTTTAAGGCGTTCTTTACGGCATTGCCTAACACTTGATTCGTAACCTTTTCAATAGCGTTTTTTACTTTGTCGCTGTTGAAACCGTCGGAGTAGGCTTCGGCTATTGCGTCGGACAATTGCGTGGCTAAGTCCTTTGCCGAAGTCTGCGTTACGCTTTCGGTAATTTCGGCTATAACGTCTTCAATCGAACGGCCTAATTCTTCGTATTGCTCCTTATATTGTTTTACCTTGTCGCCGTCGGTTTTCTTCTTGCTTTCTTCTGCTTCCCACATAGCACGCAAGTGCGCACGCTGTTCGCGCATATTGTTGATAAGAGCCTTTTGGTTATCGTAAACCGATTCGCCTAACGCTTTATCTACGGCGTGTTCAAGTGCTTTGTATGCCCGTTCCAATTCTTCAACGGCAGCAGCGTGTTTCTTAATGGCTCGTTCGGCCTTACGGTCGCGGGAGTTGAACAGGTCGAAGACTGAAGTAAGCATACCTACGGCTCCCTGTATCATTTGGGCCGGGTTCATACTTGCGTAGCCTGCCGCCATTTGTCCTACTCCTTCGATAATGCCCCCAATATCCCCTAAAATAGCTTCGGTTCCTTCATCCATAGAGCCGCCCATATTTTGGATAGCTCCGGTAACTGCATCGAACGAACTTTTTACGAAATCGGCGGTAGCTCCTACGCTTTTGAAAACGTCGGATAGGTTCGCTTTACTTGCGTCCTTTTTGTAGTCCTTCAAGGCCGTAGAAAGTGCCTTAAACGGGTTCCGGGTCTGTATTTCCTCCTTGGCTTCCCGCAACTTGCTTAAAACTACGTCTAAGTCTTTCGGGTCGAGTTCTACCCCTAATTGGGCCTTTTGCGCTTCGATTTTATCTATAAGGGCCTGTATTTGCGCCGTTGTAAGGTCGTCGAGGTTCCCGAAAAGTTGCTCCCAAGCCCCGGAATCGGTCAATTCCTGCAACGCTGCGGACGAAAGAGCCTTATTCTTGGCTTCCTGTAATTTCGCTACTAATTCTTCGTTCTTCTGCTGGGTAGCCAAAGCTATTTTTTCGTCGTATTGCGCGGAAATATCGGCGCATTTCTGCTGATAGGTTTTGTATTCCTCTACCAATGCGTCGTAGTCTTCGTTTCCCGAACTTTTTGCGTATTTTTTGCGCTCTTTTTCCAAATTTGCCAAGGCTTCCAAGGCTATACGGCGTTCGTCGTCCGTCTTGGCCTTCGCCAATTGCTCGTTAAGAAGGCGGCTATTTTCGGCGTAGTTGGCTTCGAAGGTTATTTTTTCGCCCAGATAGCTCGCATAATCGGATAGTAAGGCTTTCGTTCGGTCTTTGGCCTTTTGCTCTACGTCTTCCTGCTGCTTCTTAATAATATCGCTTTTACCTTTGTCAAGGTCGGAACCGTCCCCGGTCAAAGTCTTACGCTTTTCCTCCAAGATATTAACCATTTCCAAAATAGAACGTGCCCCGGAAAGTTGTTCTTTAAGTTCTTTTTCGAAGCCAGCTAAAACGGTTTCTTTCGTTTCGGTGGCTATGGCACTATTCAATTTGTGCAATTCTTCGGCTTGCTTCTTGGTGGCCGTACCGCTTCCGATAGCCTTAATAAGTTGGTCGCGCTGTTTCTGCAAGTAATCCAAATAGCTACTACCTTCCTTCAATAGCCCGGCGAACTCGGTTTTTGCCGCGTTCCGTACTACTTCATCTTTGGAATTTACCCAATTGTAATACTCCGTATATTTCTTTTTCCGGGCTTCCAATTGTTCCGTAAACGGGTCTTTTTGCGTTGTCTTGGTTGTCTTCCCGGATAAGTCCAACTTTTTAAGTAACGCTTCCTGCTCCTTGATTTTCGCCAATAGTTCAGCCCGTTCTTTATCCGTCGCAGCGTCTTTGTATTTTGCCCGCAATTTGGAAATAGATTTTTCCAAAGCGGCTATACTTCCTTCTACAACTTTATCCGAACCGACACCGATAGAAGCCAAAATTTCACGTTCTTTCGATGTAAATTCTACTTGCTGTTCTATCAAAGCGTTATATTCCCGTTCCGCTTTTGCTACTGCGTCTTCGGCTTTTTTCCAATCGCTGGATTTTTCAAGTACAACGCCCTTACGCTCTACGCCGTAACCGTCCTTATAGGTACCTTTTTTGGAAACGTAAGCCTTCGGGGTGGCTTCTAATTCCTGCTGAGCCTTTAATACCTCCTTGTATTTTTCTACGGCCAATTCCTGTACCGCTAACGCTTTGGCACGCTCTAAGCACGCTTCTATAAACTTCGACTTGTTGGCTACTAACAAGTCTTCCGCTTCTTTAACCGTCTTAATGGAAAATCCCAAATCTTCGAAGCGGTCTTTATTGTCTTCGATAAACTTGTTTTTAGCCGCCATATCGTTACCCAGCCGGTTCCATGCGGTGGAAAGTTCGGTAATTGCCGTAATCGGTTCTGCGGCGGCTTCGGCAACCTTGTTGTTAAATTCTTCTTGCGCTTTCTTGGCCTTTCTGTTTTCGGATATGAATTTAGAAATTAAGGCGATTGCTACGGTAATAGCAACCGAAAGCCCCAAAGTAAGAGTAGCCATTAACGCCTTTGCCGCAACGTTGGAAATACCCAAAGCCGTAGCAAACTTTATTTCGGTAGCGGTAAGTAATTCTTTCGCCTTGCGAACTAATACAAGCTGGGTATATGAATCCTTGTTTAGTGTCTTTGCAACCTGCTGCAAGCCTATGGTTATAGCCATAAGGGACTGAACTTTAACCATAATCTTTTGCAGGTTTTCGTTTTCTCCGGCAAATAATCCTACCGCACCCTGCGCGGCCGAAAAAGCCCCGCTTATACCGCCCATTACCTCTAATACGGTATTCATATTTTGGTAGTCGTCGGACATAATTTTAGCCTGCGTATTCGCGTCGGCCATAGCGTCCGCCAACCGGCCTAATTCGGCCTGCATAGCCCTAAATTCGTCGGTATCTCGTTTCCCGGCCTGCTCCATTTCCGCAAGTGAATTTTTAAGGTTCATAACTTGCGTTCGTAACATACCCTTTGCCTTCGCGTTTTGCTCTACCTTGGCCTTATTTTCGTTTAAGGTCTGTTCTTCTTTCTGTAAGGCGTCCGCCGTATTTGCGACTTCCTGCAAAAGTGCCTTTCGCTGGGTTATTTCATCCTTTACGGCCTGCTGTTTTGCCGTTAATGCCCTATATTCTTCGTCCCCCTTGGCGGTGCCTTTCATAAAGGCGGCCCCGGCAGCTTCTCCAAGGCGGGCGTATTCTTTTTCAAGGTCGGATATTGCGTTACTATGAATAGCGGCCATAGTGTCTATATCCTTAAACGCCGCTTCTATTTGGGCGGCGGCTTCTTTGTACGCAGCTTCCATGCGGTCGCCACCTTCTACGGTTGCGTCCGTGAAACCCTGTACACGCCTTTTGGTTTCTGCCAATGCGCTATTTATTTGCCCGTTATTCGCAATTATATCGAACTCCAAGGCCCCGCCTTTTATATTCATCGGATAAGGTTATTTATTTGTTGTAAAACACTTTCGGCGTTTTCGCTGGTTATCTTGGTCGTTGTAACTCCCGCCGTCTTACCGTCTTCGTCGTCGGATATGCTGGGAGCGTCTATTAACAACCGTTGCACAATGGCCCAAGCTACGCCGTGATGTAAGTAATCCCAAGTCCAGCCAAGGTGGGCGCAAATGGAACCCCGGCGGCCGTAGGGACTATTAAGCCCGGTTACTCTATGCGCTCCGTCCTCGGTTGTGTCGTTCTTGCGCCGCTCATCAAGCGCATAGAGTTTATAAAATCCCCTAAATTGCTTACGCTGGTTACAATTTCGGAAAGCCCTACCAACTTAGAAGGTTTTATACAATGGAAGAAAAGGGCCGTAAGCCGGTCTAACTCTTTATCATCGTTATATCGCTTAACACGGCCGTTTGCACCGACTTCGGTAACGTGGTAATCTTCCCCCAACACCGCAATAGCGATTATTCGGGCCATACGGCCGGCGTTATCCTTGGCTATTCTTTTGGCTTCGGCCAAAGTTTCCATTCCACCGGCAGAAAGTTGGTTTTCATCTAAGCCCATTTCTACCCATATCGCGCTAAGCCGGTCAAGTACCGAAAGCGTAGGTTCCTGTATTTCGAAGTCTTCCTTTACCGTTTTTACCTGCGGACGCTGGAATAACCCCTTTAAGCCTTTGTTACGGCGGCGTACTTTGTACGTGATGCTGAACCAAACCCCTTGCTTAACTAAAATATTCAGTTCTTCCCGCTCCATTTCTAAAGCTGTTTTTTCTTTCGTTATATCATCGTTCATAGTGTTGTCAAACTAAGAAAGCCCCCGAAACTTTCATTTGGGGGCTTTCGGGTTAAAATAGGGCTTTCCCCGTGTTATGCCTGCACGTCCGCCGGGGTCATAAGCGTAGCGGTCATTTTTTTTATTCCCGTCTTGGTCGGCTGCATTACCGTACCGGCCACCTCGATAAGCAGAATACCGCTTTTGCTGAAATTAGCGTTAATCTTACTTACGAGTTTCATTCGCGGAATCTCGAATTTAAGCCCCTGTTCCGGCGTGATGCGTACCGATTTTTCTACTACGGGGATTTTGTCGGGGGCTTCCCATTTGTCCGGCTCGTTTCCCGTACCTTCAGTTGCTTTTCCGCCCAGCAAATCGGCCATAACAATAACCGAAGGGTTCATAATCGAAAAGTTGAAGTTCGTTTTACCGCCCCGGCTAATGCTTACTACGGGGTCGTCCACTTCTTCGGCGTAATGGTCAGTCGTTTCCGGGTCTTCCTGCGTCATCGTGCAGGTGTCTTGATAAGTGTAACCCAACACTTCCAAGTTTTCGCCCATACCGCCGTCTTCGGCAATCGGCCCAACTTCGATTTTAGAAAGGCCGATAGTATAAGTTTTCTTTGCCATTGTGTTATGTTTTAATTAGTTATTTGTATATTCCATTCTACACGCAGGTTGTTGTAGTGCTCGGAAATGTTCGGTTCTTTAATTACGGTTTCCGTCGAAATCCGAATAGATAGCCCGGTAATGTTAGCCGATTTTAGAACCGATAGAACAATAGCGGTTAGCTTGCGTATTCGCTCCCTGTTCGCCTTGAATTGCTCGGTTCGGCCTATTCTTTCCTTCTTATCTGGAACGTGAATATTTACGTTAGAAATTCCGTTTTGCGGTACTTCGTGCGATAGGAATAGGTTGTTAATAACTACGTCTTCCTTGCCGGAATTATCCGGCCTTTCGCCCTGTACGTATATCCCGCCGCTAAGGGCCGCTTTCAATTCGGCCGAAGCGTTCAAAATCCCGAAAAGAATATCATCGGTTTCTATACTCTGCATACCTCTTTTTACGTTAAATCCATAACCGGCAATGAAGCCGGCCGGGGTCGAACTTTTCGCAAGTTCCGGTTACTACAACTAAGCCCGTAGCTTTGGCCGCTTCTACAAACTCGGTATTCGAAAGCTGGCTAACGTCTACTTCTTCCCGCGTTACAATTACCTGCGTGCCTTCGGGAACCTTGGCCGTGCCTTTCGGTAGCTGGATAAGCGAAGCGAATACGCGGGTTTCTCCGTCGGCGGTCTGAATTGTCGAACCTTTGCCGTTGGTTTCTTCCCGGCAAGCTGCTTTTAACTCCCATGCGGCGGCGGGTGTTTCCCAAGAACCGTTAGGTAATTGGACGCTTTCGCCGTCGTGCTGCAAGGCGTACAAGTATTGCGGGTATTGATAGGAAGTCGTTACCATACGTTGCTTTTGTTCCGAATTGTGGGCTTGCCGGCCGGCGTAATGCCTAATTCCGCGCAAGTCGCGTTATACCAAAGTTTGATAGCTTCCCAATTCCAACTAATGGAATACCCGCCTTCCCCGATATTGGCAAGGGGGATAAGCGTTGTAAACTCGCGGCAAACGGCCGTTTTAGCCTTCCGCACGTCTACCGGTGCGTCCGGGTCGGGGATAAGGTAACTTTGGTTGCAAAGTATCAAATCCACGTCGTCCGCCGATAGCTGGAATTTGCCGACCGTCTTAGTAATCCATTCTTTGTAAGTCATTGGGAGAGGGTATTAGGATAGGGGCGACCGTTGCCGGCCTGCCCCTTTCCGGTTAGTGCGTCCAAGTGTTGTTAGCTACGTCCATAAGGAAGGAACGGCCCGAAGAAAGCCAAGCCGGGAAAGCGTTTGCAATTCCTACGGTAACTTCTTCGATAGGCTCCTCGGTGGAATATTTCTTTACGCAGGTGTGGCCGTTCATAACCTTAATAGCTACGGAACCTTTAAGGTTCATATCGGCCGGCTTCTTCCAATAGGTCGAACCGAGTACCTTGCTTTCGCTGAACATTACCACGTCGTCGGCAAACGGGTTGCCGGTAATACGGCTACCGTCTTCCTTCTCGATAGTAATATCTTGGTCGATAATTACGACCTGCAAGCCGCGCAAGTACGCCAAACCCTTCATAGCGGCGTTTACCTGTTCCAAACTCGGCGTTTGCGCTACGCCCAAAGCGTTAGCCGCGAACGAAGCGCAAAGTTTCGTTACTTCCTCGGTCTGAACCATAAGCGCGAAGGTGTCAAGGTTCATAAAGGCGTACTTCAAGCTAATACCCTTCTTTTTGGCCTTAGCTACGACAGCCTTAAAGTCCTTGCTAAACGGCTTCGCGCTGTTGGTACTCCAAGCGGCCGAACCGGTCTGAAAGCCTACCTTCTGCGTTGCGTCGATTTGGTAATCTACGTCGTATTCGGAAATTACGCTGTTGTTGTTATCGTTGGTAAGCGTAACTTTACCCAACGAAATAGACTGCAACGCAATCCATTCCAACCGGGCCGCTACACCGTCCCAGCAGTACTTCGTATCTTCGGCCCACGCTTCAACCAACGCCCGAAGGTCGGGGTTCGCCGAAGTCATAGCTACCATAATGTCGTATTCGTTCAGCTCGTTTTCGTCTTTGGTGCGCTTAATAGCTACCTTGGGAATATCGCCCTGAATACGCGCGATAGCTTCGCGGGTCTTTTTGTTGATACTTGCGCCGCGAGCTACAAGGTCGCCGGCAATTTTTAACCCTACCTGTGCTTCAAGGGCTTTCCACGTAAGCGTGTAGTTCTCCTTCAAAGGGAACAAGGTAGGATAGTAATACGGTTTAAGGTCGTAGGTATTAACTACGGCCTGCATATCCTTTTCGGTAATGCCAACCATTAAACTCTTTTGCATAGTTCTGTCCGATTAAAGATTAAATGAATACCATACCGGAAAGTTTGGCTTTTACTGCGGAGCCTACGGGCGGGATGTTGCTTTCCCGGATTTGCCCGATAGTCCAAGCGTTTACGATATGGTTGCTAAGTTCTTCCACGTCGTAGCTTTCGCCTACAAGGGCTACCGGCTCGTATTTGAAGACCGAACCCGAAGCCCCGGCCTTGGCTGCGTGGTAAATAGCGTTGCCAACTTTTGCGGCCGTTCCGAGGGTAGTGCCTACCGTAAGGTCGTCGCTGGTTGCATCGCCGGCATTAGTAGCAATCCCCGTAATAGCGTACGCCTTCGAACCCGTCGCAAGCATAACTACGTCGCCTACTTTGAAGTTGTGGCCCTTCTTCACGGTATAGACCGTTGCCGTGTCCGCTGCATCGGCCGAAAGAACGGCTACTTTGACTACGTGGTAAAGTCCGTTTTCATCCTTACCCACCGGCGTACCTTCGTGCAGAACTTTCTGCGTAAGGTCGGCGGCGGAAACGGTAATACCGTTCGGAATGTCCGCGAGCTTGTGGGTAAACGCGCGAATTACGCGCTTATCCTTTTTCCTGTCGATTTTAAGCATTTCGAAAGTTTTTTAGTGTTAAACCTCTTTACCGCCCAAGCCCTTATTTTCGGCTTCTGCGGCCTTTGCCTGTATGTAGCTTTCTACGCCCGCGCTTACTCCGTCCTTGTTGGGGGAACCAAGTACCGGTTTTTCGTGAAGGCTTAGGCCCCGGTCTGCCAACTCTTGGCCGAAGGCTGCTACGTCGTTCTTGGTTTCGGTCAGATACTCGTTAAAGGCGTTTTCGTCGGAGAAACCACCAAGGGCGGCCATCCGGTCGAAATCTTTAAGAACCCTTGTTTTGAAGGATTCGGGAGCGTCGGCAAGCTCTTTAACAAGCGTTTCCCGGCGGTTGGCGGTTACGGCAGAACCTTTTAAGTTCGCTACTTCGGTCTGTAACCCCTGTGTAGCGGCCTTTACTGCGTTCGTAATCATTTCCTGCACGGTGGCGGCGTCCAAGGTTCCAGCGGATGCGGGTGGGGTTCCGCCTTCGTCCGGGTTTTTCTTCTCCACGAAATCGTACTTAGCTTTAAGGCCGTTTTCGTAGGTTTGGTTAGCCTTGGTAATTTCCGCGTCGGCATCTTTGCGCCAATCGCTAACAAATGCCTTTACTTGGTCGGCGGTAAGTTTACCTACGACCTCCTTGGCTTCGTCTTCGGTTTTAACCGTCAGCGCGAGGGAACGCGCAAGCTGGTTAAGCCCGTCTTTTCGCACGCCTTGAAACGTCGTAACAAGTAGTGCTAAAATCTGTTCTACAAGTGTCATTTTGTTGTTATTAAATTTAACCTACGGCAAAAGTATCGTATTATAATAATACACACTTCGGTATAGCGTTGCAAGTTTTTTACATTCGTTTCAACAATCCCGAACAAGTAGCCTTAAATAGCCTGCAACGGGTGTTATTGTCCTTTATGCCGTATCGGCCGTTATGATGTATTTTTAGAAGACAGGAAGCAATGCAGTGTATCAAATAGCAAAACAAGGCATTTAAGCGCGTTTTATTCTCCAAACAAGTAAATATACCAGCCACCCGCATAAAGTCGAACAGCGGGCGCGAGAAGTGGCAAAAAACGGTATTGTAGATTTATTCGTTACATCGGCTTTTCTGCAAAATGAAAAATAGCTTCGTTACTATCAACATTTCGGCGGCCGAACTACCAACATAGCGGAGGTTACTATCAACATTTCGGCGGCCGAACTACCAACATAGCGGAGGTTACTATCAACATTTCGGAAATGGTGTTAGTTAAAGGTGCAAGTTGCCCGGAAATAGTACAAGGGCAAAAAGTCGTTTTTCTCTCTTTCCCCCTACACCCCCTATCTCTCTATATATATCCTTATCCATATCCAGTACCCCTTAGAAGGGGCACGCAAGGGGCTTGTTAGCCCCTTGTTTGCGCGTCGCTTAATTATTGATATTTAATTATTTATAATGTAGTAATAAATGAATGTTGCGCCGCCTAAAATAAGCTCCTTGCGTGGTGCTTTATAGGGGCTTGGCTGGTGCTTGCGTCAATTTGCCGAAAGCGTGTAAATCGTTGTTTATTAGTGCGTTTTGCGCTTATTGTGTTGTAACTATTTGATACACAAGTACCGTAACCCCTTGCTTGCGGCTTGCTTGGTGCTTGCAAGCTCCTTATTAGGGGCTTGGGTAGCCCCTTTATTGCTCCAAGGTGGAATTTGCGCCTAATTCATTGCCGCAAAGCCTTTATTTAGTTATCTTTGCAGGGTTTTCGGGGAGAAATCCGAAAACGTGTACGGAAGCGTATAGGTATCTAAGTTTGAAAATCGCCAATTTAACAACGCAGGTAGACCTATTAACGCTCGCTGGCTGTATATCCCTATTTGATATATCGCTAAGCGTGGGTTTGGTTTATTTCTGCGTGGGCGTTTGGCGATGCCTCAAACTTGTAAACCAAGAAAGGCCCACGCTTTCTTTTTTTTATAACGCCCGTTCGGGTCTTGGGGCAACAAATACGTTTTCGATATGAAGAAAATCTACTTTTGCCTTTTGGCCTGCTGTCTACTGATAAGTTGCAAACCCGCTTATAAAATTCCATTCTCCAATCCCCAACAAAAAGCGTTCGATAATTTCCTTACCCAACGGCTTAGCTTGGTGCATAATCAAAATAACGATATTCAGCGCAAGGACTTTTACAACCAATTTGAAACCGACTTATATAACTACGTCGATACGGCAAGGCTATTCGTAAATTGGGAAGGGGTAATAGACAATATCGAAACCGAAGAAAGCGGAACCCTTACGGCTTTGAAGTTTACTATATCGTATTTGCCGAAAGAAAATAGGGAAATTACATTTTACTGCACACATTTAATTCAAACCGATAGCTTGCCAAATGATTATCTTTACAATACGGTCAAAAATATGCCGAACGGGTTATTAGTATATTTTGACGGATTTATAAGAACAACGAATAACGGTAAAGTCTATTATAATAAGTTCAATACATACGAACAAGAAAAGAATATCCAAAAGCCTAAGTATGAATTTTGGCCTATTGAAATAGGGCCGGAAGTAAGGAATAATTCACTATCTGCCAATCTAAATAAAGCCGTTAATATATGTTATGAAATAATCGAACCTTTGCGTAGAAACTATTTAGGCGAAATAACAAAAGAACAAAGCGATAGCCTTTATAACTATTTAGCCCCAAAATTCAAAGAAGCCAAAAGCCAATTAACCAAGGAAGAAAACGGTTATATTTCCCGCCTTGGAATTGCATTAACATATAATTTTCTATACGGAAACGAATAATTATATAAATATACATTCCAAGCACAGAAACGGCCCTATTTTCGTGCATCGTCTTTGTGTAGTATTAAATACCCGTCCGCCAAACAGAACGCCGTAAAATGGAAATTTGGGAAAAATAAGGAAGGAGTAGCGCGGTGCTACTCCTTCTTTTCGTCTGTATCGTCTTCCGCCATTGCGTCGGTTTCTGCCTGCCAACGGTCAATAGCGGCCGCGTTCCGTTCGTAAAACTTTTGCCGCTCTGCTTCCGGGGTATTCGCCCAATCCTTTATAGCCTGTGTAAACGGGTTCTTCGGGTCAAGGGCTTTTAATTTCTCTTCGTCTGTCATAATTCCCGCATTTTAACGTAAATAGTGCCGAACAAATCCGTATCGGTGCTTACTATCTTAAACTTGGTACCGTTAGTAAATAATACTTCCTGCTGGTCTTCGGTAGCAAATTTACCGTTAAATTCCGAAATATCGGATATGTCGCGGCCGTTTTTGCTCTGAATCTCAAAAAGTACCCGTACTTCCGACTTCTTCAAATCCCGATAGCTGGCAAATCTCCAAGCTACGGCCGGGGTCTTCGTCGATGAAGTGAAAATAGCGTGTTTTATTTCGTCCTTTCCGGCGTATATCCGTTCGTAGTCCTTCCGTTTCATAATTGCGCCCCGGTAGACGATTCCCCGGTACTTCGGCAATCCTTCCAACGCCTTAGCCATAAGGGAAGCCGAAGCCGCGTTAAAGTCGGTAAGGTCGCCTTTCTCCAACTGCTTGTTAAGCTGCCGGTAGTTTCCGCCCTGCTGGGTATAGTGATGAAGGGCCGCAAGCTCCGTATTCTGAATAGCCGGGTAAAGCGTACTTAGTAAAGCCGTAGCCCGTTCCATTGCATCGGCCGTGCTTCTTGCCCGCGTAAACTTCCGTTCCTCGGCGGTATAGGTGTTTACCGGTAAGGTGCCTATACTTTTCCGGTTATCCCGAACAAAGTACGGTAAGGTCTTCCAACCTTTCGAGCGTTCCTCGTTTTTGGCTATCCAATCGGTTAAGGCTTTCGGAACCTGCGTTATGGTCTGTTTTTGGCTCGGTTTCCAATCGGCCAGCTTGCCGGCCTTACGCGCTCTTATTCGTTCCCTAAAATCGCTTTCCGAAATGAAAATAGGCACCATTTCGCAACGGCAATGCGGATGCCAGCCCGTCCAAAGGAAAGTTTTAGGGTATCGGCCAGCCAATACGTCGCAAATATCGTGTAACGTCCGTATCTTGCCGTTAATTACAACGGTATGGTTATTACTTAGCCGAATTTCATACCCGATAATAAGGGGGTTATTTTGGTAGCTTTCCCACTCTGCACGGCGGTAGGCGGCGTTCATTTCGGTAACGGCAAGGCGGCGGGCGTTCTTGTAAGCCGACCTATATACGCCTTGGCCGGGGTGGTATTGCTTCGCGGCTTGGCTTAATTCAAGTTCGCCGGTTTCCTTGTTTCGCACCCGCCTATAAAGCGCATCGGGATTGTTCAAGTACCCACGAAGGCTACGGCTTACTTCGTCCGGGCTTTTCCCTTCAAGTATGCCGTTTTGTATGATAATTTCAAGTTCTTGTTTTGCCTTCGCCGTCAAGTTCCAAACGCGGGTAGATAGGTTCATACCCTCGCGGCTGGCATTAGCGTAGGCGTGCCCCGTTGCCCCTTTTGCTCGGTGTGCCTTTACTGCCTGTTCGCAAATATCGGTAACTTCCTTGCGGCGGCCGAACACGTCTAACGCCTGTTCCTTTACCCGTGCTTCTCCTTTGTCCCAACTCCCTATAATACCGTTCTTTGTAATAAGGGCCGTTTTATTACTAAGGTCTTTTAGGTATTGGTCTAACTTGCGTTCGGCAGCCGGGTTCCCTTTCCAAGTAAAGGAAGCCCCCGCTTCTATTGCTTTTCTGACTTCGGCAAGTTTTAGAGCCGCGTGGTAGGTACGGCCGAACAGGGCGTAAAGTTGTTTTTCTACGCTCGCTATATATCGTATTACCTCCTGCCTTTTATCCATTATGCCCTAAGTTCGTCTATTGCAATCTGTATATATTTGGTTAAAATGCCGTTTAGCTCGCTGCAAGGCCCGGTTATTACGTCGTACCCCTTACTTTCAACGTACAGGGCATAATCGGCGGCCGCAACGATAACGGCTACTATGTCGTTCGGGTATTGCGCGGCGGCTTCGGCCGTATAGTCGTAGTACGTCGTAGTGGCTATTGGTTTTACCTGTTCTTCTGCGTAATGACTTACTACACGCTGCTCGCGCCGTAATTCCAACTTCTGCACGCCAACAATGCCGGCCGGAATATCGGCTATAACTTCTTGGGGGCTACGGTATGGCTTTTTGCTCCATTGGCGGACGCTAAGCACTCCACCTGTTGCCGTTATTTTTTCGATTTTTGCCCGCCAATACTCGTAATTGCTCCGGCAGGTATGAACCTTCCGCCCGTCGGTTACTTTGTCCTTAAAGCCCGTTTCTTGCCCTTTACGGGGGTGCATAGAAAAGAAGGTTTTACTAAGTGTTACTACTGCTTTCATCTTTCAAAGGTTAAAATGGTAAATCGTCTTCTTCGTTGGGTTGCTGATATGCCGGAGGCTGGGGTGCATACGTCGGCGAAGCTGCCGTAGTAGTTGCGGCCGGCTGGTTGGCTTCTCCTTGGTCGGGTCGGTTTCCGCCCATAAGGTACAATTCACGAACACGGCAATTTATACCCGCTTGCATATTACCGCCCGCTTCGTAAACTTTGGTTGATAGGTCGCCACGTACAATTACGCGGGTTCCTTTCCTCAAGTAGTTAATTACCGGGCTTTCGCCGTATTTAAGGCAACTTACCCAAGTAGTACGTTCCCGTCGTTGTCCTTGTGCATCTTTATAGCTTTCGGTATGCGCTACGCTGAAAGCTATGTACTTTTGCCCGTTAAGGTCTTTAATAATGGCATCCGCACCAAGGTTGCCCGCTACTTCTAATACTAACATAATGATTTAATTATTTGGTTATTAACTCTATTTCCTTGGCTACCACTAACGGAGTTTCCTCGCTTAGTTTTCCAATAAATGCCGTTATAATTCGGCCGTAGTCGGGATTTATCCCCAATGGCGAAAAAGTCCCGTTTTCATTTTTAATTACCAGCAAAATAGCCCCTTCCGGCAACCTGCTTAAATCCTTTGTTTTCATTTTTCTTTAAGTCCTTCTATCTTGTAAAAATCTTCTTCCGCAGCTTCGATAAGGTTGTACCGGGTCGATTTTTTAACTTCTACACCTATACGGCGAAGCAAGGGCGCAACCCGAATACACGTAACCGAACAAGGCCCATTTTTTCGTACATATACCCGGAAAGCGTCGGGGGCTGTATTATCTGCGACTTTCAAGTACAAGGCCCCGCGTTCGTCATGGGCCAATAGTACCCCTTTATGCTCCGAAAGGTTAAGTTCTGTAACTGCTCGGCTACTGAAAAATAGATAACCGGTAGAAGCCATAGTAACGAACATTTTACCGGGCTTCGGTGGTTTAATAATTCGTAGTGCCATTTCTTTATTTTTTTAGTTCAAAATCTTTACTTGTGAATAATCGTGGCGTTTCGTCCGGTAGCTGAACCCCAATTGTGCGTAGGGCTTCTCGGTATGTATAACCGTTGTTTTGATAGTTCATAAAGACGTTATAGGCTTTGGGGTGCAGGTCGTACAATAGTTCGAAGCGCGATATTTTTTCTATGTGCGCCCCGAAGCCGCAAAACATACAACCGGTTCGGGTGTGTCCCTTATCGTATAGCTCGCAGTACGGAACTTTGAATTTCCGCAAATAGGCCCATATATCCGCATCCGTCCAAATGCTTATCGGGTAGCTTGCGATATGGTTATTTTGGAATGAATTACAACCGCCCCGCCGTATATACTGCTGTTTTCTTAAATCGCTTTCGCCGGCCATAATCCCCAATATCGGTACTTCGCCGGTCTGCTTATTATACTTCGCAAAAGGACGTTTTTTAAGGAAATCGCAACATTGTTCCGAAACCATAAAAGGCTGTTTTATTAGATACTGCCAACGGTCAGCAATTTTCCCGCTTGTGTACCCTCGTTTTGCATCGGTTCCGTGAAGACGAATAGAAAGTAGCCGTTCGCTTTTGGTCGTTTTTGCTTGGCGTATGCCGTGCGCCTGTTCTTTCGATATAAGCGGAAAGCCATACTTACCGATAACTTCCCTAACCGTAATTCCCGGCCGTATTATCGTTACGTTCTCGGTGCTTCTGACAAAGCGCACTATTTCGGGGTACTCGTTGCCGGTATTGCAAAAAACCGCCTTTATATCCCTATCGACAAACCGCCGTACAATATCAAGCAATACGGTAGAATCCTTACCGCCGGAAAAGGAAACGTAGGGAACTTTACCAGTTCGGGAAAGGAAGGCTTCTACCGTCCCTACCGCGTGGTCTATCTTTTGGCTTAGCGTCCAACCTTGGCGCGTGTTTAGCTCCTGTATCGTCATTGGCTTAGGCTACTTTAAGTAATTCATTTGTAATTTCTTCTACCAATGCTTCGCAAAGAACGCGGGCTATATTCACTTCTACCGCATTGCCGATAAACTTCTTTTGGTCGGCCTGTGTCCCTACAAGGGTATAGTTTTCCGGGAACCCCATTATTCGCTTTAACTCGATAATTTTTAACATTCGCATTTTTATATCGACAATGCCGTAAAGGGCCATAAACTCCTTTATTTTCCGCATCGGCTCGCTATCGGTTTCGTAAATCTCTATTGCCAATTGGCCGCACTCCGTAGCGATAAGATACGGGGGCTTCTTATCCATTTTGGCGATAAGGGTAAAGCACGGCTTTTCGACGGAACCGCCGGCGTTGGAATATTGGGGATTCATAAGGTACCATTTGCAGGCTATTACGCTTTGCTTGGGATTTGTCATTACCGCCGGGCAAGGATTATCCAAGGACGATAATTGCCCGCCGCCGCTATAATTGTTCGCTATAAACTGCGGCTTTACTACCGAAAGCCTATCTTTCGTTGTAAGTGTCGGCGAAGGTGCGTTTATGGAATGATTATGCCCGTTACCGTAGTATGCCGAAATAAATTCGGCCCCGATTAAACTATGGTGGTCTACGGTAGTAATGGTTCCCGCTACGTTGTCTACGCTGGAAACTTTGCTTCCCGGGTGTCCGCTAAAATGCTTTGCGAGAAAATGAATGTTCGCTATTCCTAATCTGTTTTGGCAAGCTACGGTAGGGCACGGTTCATCTATCGAGGGCGGAATATGTTTGCCCGTTTTCTTATTGACTGAATTATATTTAATTAAAAACGAATCCTTCCCGCCTGCAACGAACTTTATAAGGCCCGCGTATATACGTTCCAAGGTCTTAGGCGAAAGCGGTTTTTTGCGGGTAAATATACTTTCCCCTTCGTCTGCAAAATCCAAAACTTCCTTTACAGGTTTCCACTTCTCCAAGCTGTCGAAAAGGTTGCCGCCCCCGGTCTTCGAGTGGGTAGCCTTCGGCCAGACGATAGGAAGGCCCGGTTTAGCAAATATCCCGAAGAAACGCTTTCGGCTTGTATAGGCCCCATAGTCAGCCGCGTTAAGTATTCTATGGTCGAATCGGTACCCGCATCGCTTTACGTTCTCAACCCAATTGAGGTAAAGCCGCCCTTTGTCCCTGCTTATCGGTTTGCCGTTTTCGTCCAAATCTCCCCAGCTCATAAATTCTTCTACGTTTTCGATTTGGATATAATCGGGCGTAAGGTCTTGTATATACCTAAACAAGTGTTCGGCAAGGGTACGGCTATCTGCATCGCGTGGCTGGCCGCCTTTGGCGCGGCTGAAATTGGTACATTCAAGCGAAGCCCAAAGAACGACTTTCGCCATAGGGAACGTTCGGCGCATTTTAGCCGTATGCTCTACCAAAGGGCCTAAATCCAAAGTTCGCATATCTTCCGTGTAGTGCTGCGCTTCGGGGTGGTTAGCCGCGTGGCTGGCTATTGCGTTTGCATCGTGATTTACGCAAGCTATAACCTTAGCGCACTTATGCCCCTTATAGTTGGCTCTTTCTACGCCTGTGCTGGTGCCGCCTGCACCGCAAAACAGGTCTATATAAAGCAGTTTAATATCTTTCATTTCGTATTATAGTAAGACGCTTAAGCTAAAAATTAGTCTTTTGATAGGCAGCCTTTAACGGCGTTTACATACTCCCTAAATTCGGGCGTAAATCGGTAATCGTCCGGGTATTTTTTGAGGTAGTAAATGATAGTAGCGTGGTTCCGCTTCATTTCTTTTGCAATCCTTACTACCGTTGCCCCTTCTTCCCGGCAACATTGGGCGAAAATCATACGGGCGAAGACATGCTTTTGCTCTCTGCTTTCTCCTACAATATCGACAAAAGACACGCCCATACCTTCGGCTATTGCTTGCTTGATATGCTGAAAGGCGGGTACTTCTTCGTAAATTATGGTCTTACCCGTAAGTTCGGCTAAATTCTTTTCAAGTGTAGCCCCTTTGGAAAGCCCCCAATCGGGCAATAAATAGATAGCTTTGCACCCCATAAGCAGAAGAACGTCCATAGCTACGTGAACTTCCCAAGAAGCGGTAACGGGGATGCCGTTTTTAAGAGGGTTTACCACTTCGTACCCTTGGCCCTTTAACTTGGCTTCCGCTTCGTTGAACTTGGCCGTAACTTCGTCTATCGGAAGGCCGCTAATTCGGCCCGAAATGTATATCTTTTCCATATTGGCTATTATTTTCTGTAAGAGTAATTTTCAAACGCTATCCTGTCGAACATTTCCGCAAATCGGTCGGCTATACGTTCGCCGTATTTGTCCGCCAAGTCTTCCGCGTTTAGGTTGCTGGTCATAATCGTAAACTTCTGCCGGTCGTACCGGTAATAAATCGTATCGACGAAAGGGCTAATTTCGTTTCCCCAAACTTTCACTACGGAAGGTTCCGTACCTACGTCGTCAATAGCTAATAGCTCGGCTTTCTTGATGCTATCGAAACGTTCCGGCTGGTTTTTGGCTATGTCTGCAAGTTCCAAGGCCGATACCGTTAAGACCATTTTACGCCGGTCTGAATATGGACTTTCGTACAGAACCCCGATAAGGCTACCTATCGCACGGGCTAAGGTCGTTTTACCGTTGCCTACTGTCCCATGAAGAAGAAGGCCCGGTTTATGGTTTCCCGTAAGCCATTTTGCCGCTTTGTCTATATGGCTTTCGGTTGCTGCGTCGTCGATAAACTGCATACGCCGCCGCATAACTTCGGCTATGTAACATTCCCGCAACATTGCCGGCACGTCCTCCGCGTATTTATCAACCTTAAAGCGTGTCGGTAAAGCCCTTTTTTGAAGTGCTGCCCGAAACAGGTTTAAGTCCACCCGTTGCGGCTCCTGTTTGTTGTCCTTTTCGTCCATTTCCGCTATTTCCTATTTCGTTACGTTCCCAAGTTCTAACCGCCGCTTTCCAATCCTTCATACAATTGCGCCCAACTTTCCAGCCGTTTGAAGTATAGTAATCTATCCACGCTTGCGGGTCTACTCCGTTATTCCTTTCTTTGCAATACGCCGCAACTTCTTCTAATGTGGGCTTTTGAAATATTTTACCGCCTTTCGTTTTAGGGGCTTCCTTGCCCCTTCCTTGGTGCTTGTTTGCCCCTAATATCGGCCCTTGTGGTAGCTGGGTTATCCCTTCATCTAAAACTCGCATAAGGTCGTATTTTTCAAGTTTTTGAATTACTGAATTATGCGCTTTGTTGGCGGGGTTCAAACCGTTACCGTATTGGAATCCTATAAATTCAGGTATAAACGCTTTACTTCCATTGTTGAAAAAATAGATTCTTCCGGAAAACAACTTTTCGAAATCTTCCAAGGTGTACGTTTCGCCACAATAAAGCCCGGCTACTTCTAAGTCTACTTCCCATATTCCGGCGTTATCGCATTCGCAAAAGAGGTACACCCAAAGCAATTTATAAGCGGACGGTAGCCCCCTTGTAAATCGTTTCTTAAATAGGTCTGTATCTATAAATCTTTTTGCCATTTTGTTACTTTTGAAAAGCTACCCCGGCCCGGGAACCGGGGCAGCTCGGTTAAATTGCTATTGTTCGATAATCGCCATTTCGGGGGCAAGCTCCCGAATCCTTGTTACCTGCTCGTCTATAATCCGGTCGCGCAAGTCTTCCAAAAGCTGGCAGGCTCCGGGGCTTACAAGTTGCAGGGTTACGTCGCGGCCATTTACCGAAGCGTAAAATTCCACTTCGATAGTTTCCGCCGGCATCCCTTTGAAAATAGGGATTTGAAGCGTGAAGGCTTCCGGGAGGTTACTCATAACCACACCGCTATAATTGTCTTTGAAGTCGCCCTTTTCGCTCTTTTGCTTTTCTACCTTGGAATTTACGGTAGCTTCGAAGTTTTTAAGTTCGGTTACGAGCTTCATATTCGCGGTTTTGTCCGGGAAAAAAGCGCGGTTCATTTTGAAGAACTGCCCCAATTCGTTAGGTTCCCAATTCTTTCCGGCATTAATCCCAAATTCGGTAAATTTGGGATGCTGGGAAAGCCGCCCTACGACCGTACCCCGTTTATAGGCGTCTTCTTCGTTCGTGATAAGGGTAAGGCACACTTTTTCCCGGTCTACCAAAACGTGGCAACGCTTCGGGTTAATCTGGTCGGGTTCGGAAAGTCGTTTTTCCAAGAACTCCACCGGGGCACCGATAACGCCGGTAAGGTCGATTTTTACCGGAGCTTTGGGGTCAAGAACTGCGGGGGCTTCGCCCTCACGTACGATAATTTCCGCCTGCGTAGTCCCTTCGGGAAGGTTTACTACTACTTTTTTGTTTTCGTCCATACTTTTTACTTGTTGATTGTGAAATTTTTACTTGGTTTGAAGTTGGGTACTTCGTGCGCCGGAATAATAACCGAAGTGCCGGCGGAAATATTCCGGGCCTTCTTTTCGGCCCGTTTTTTCGGCTGGAAGGTGCCGAAGCCACGAAGGTAAACGGCTTCCTTGCGCTGTACGCTTTCTTTAATCGCGCCTATGGCGGCTTCGACAATCGGGCCGACTTCGCCACAATTTGTGTTAGTTCTACGGGCGACTTCCTTAATTAAATCCTGCTTCGTCATTGTTTTATGTTTTTAGTTGTCCGTACCTGTTTTTCTTCCCTTTTTTGCTCGTAAAGTATTCGCCTTTGTCGCGCAATACTCAGCCGGACGGCCCTAATAGCGTCTTCACGCCCTTTTAGGCTTTCTTCGTACTCCAATAGCTCCGTTTCGCTTTGGGCGATAAAATACCCCTCGGAAGTTGCAATTAAACCCGGTATAAGGTCGTTTGTCCTTATGTGGTTTATAATCTTCCTTACCCGTGCGTCGTTTAGTTTGTAAGCACCTTTAAGGGCGGCTACTATATGCTTGTTTGTAACTGCATTTTCACGCCCTATTTTCGTCCTAAGCCCCCGTACAAGAAGCGGAAGAAGTACGCCCGTTTCGTAGTCGTTCAAGGGCTGCGTTTCTTGGTCGAATCCTTTAATCATATCAAAAGGGGGTTTTATTAAAATTGATTGTTAGCCCCGCTTCGGCTATATGCACGGTCTTACCGGTTGCGGCTCGCACTCCTTCCCGGAATTGTTCGGCGTTGCTATTACCGTCGGAAAGGTGGATAAGAACAATGTTATTAACCCCCTTTATATCGTTGGCTTGTAACGCCTGTACGCAATGGTCATAACTGAAATGCGACTTTAACGTACGGTTCCGAACAACGGCGGGAATACGCCCGGCCGCTATATTCGCGTCCAATAGGTCTAAGCGGTAATTGCATTCTATCAATACGTTACTAAGTCCCGCAAACTTGCAAGGCAAATAATAGGTATCGGTAGCGAATAGGATATTACCCGTTTCTTCGTGGTTGATGAAGAACCCCAAAGGCTCGGCGGAATCGTGCTTAGTCCCGAAAGGAATAATTCGGAAACCGCCGAGGGTAAAAAGGGTTCCGGCTTTGCAAACATTCGCGCGGCGCGGGCCTTCTATTGGGGTGTTCTCAATTGTACCGGCCGAAGCGTAGACGGGTACGGTAGCTTTCAATACTTCGTTAATGTAGCCTGCGTGGTCTTTGTGTTCGTG
>ERZ778497.456-NODE-456-length-35015-cov-20.817449_pt1 | contig 35015 bp, 33 predicted proteins | sample MGYA00509938_ERZ778497 | MGnify/ENA primary metagenome ERZ778497 (study PRJEB29527, sample SAMN07138969) | mouse gut metagenome | material: feces | host: mouse | place: China:Nanjing | collected 2016-01-25 ... | reverse complement strand
CGCCGGTGAGATAGACACGTCGGGCGCGAGGCTGCCACCGGCGTATCACTTTCAGATCTTCCTCAACCTCGGATAGTGGCGACATACGAAACGGTGTGCCGTGGTAGAGGCTGCAAAACTTGCATTTGTGCCATGTGCAACCGGAGGTAAGTTGCAAAAGTTGCGAGTTGGCTTCGTATGGCGGTCGCCATACCTGACCCGTGAAATGGAGCTGCGGAGATATCATATCTCGATTATTTTCGTTAATTTTACAGCGCAAAGTTAGGAGAGAATCAGCGATAAAGCAATAACTTACCGATTGGTTTGACCCTTACCGAAAAGTTTGTTTTGCACAAAACCAATAAGTTCCGACATCGAGAAAATGACAAAAAAATTGGACTATGAATATTGCAAGGCCCCTCCCATGCTTGAATGGATGGGTAACAAATGGGCTTTGGTGGTGCTTCTGAAAGTTTCGGAGAATGAGCCTGTGCGCTTCAACGAGCTTTACCGTACAATCCCGGCTATATCAGAGAAAGTCCTCTCCCAAGTCCTGCGCCAATTATATACCGACGGGATTCTTGACCGTCAGCTTTATCCCGATGTGCCTCCGAGGGTCGAATACTCGGTTTCCGATTTCGGCAAGACGCTGTTACCACTTGTTCAAAACCTTATAGATTGGGGGCGCGAGAATTTTGACACGATAATAAAGAACCGACAACGTATCAATAACAATAATGCTGGCTAATTATGAGTAATCCAGTAATAACTGTCATACAACCATGTGTAGAGTTGCGTCCGTATGTTCGCTATTACTGGATGATTCAGAGTAGTGAGTGGTTCGGTGTTCCAACTTTTCCGATTGGTTGTCCTCAGATTATTTTCCATAGGCAATCGCCGCTGTTTATTCCGGAATTATCCGTTTCGCAGGATAAGTTCACCATTAGCGGTCAGGTGAATTTCCCGGCTCATATAGCGTCGGCTGGTGATACGGAGATGATTGTAGCCGTGTTTTATCCTCATACAATAGGAGTGTTTATCGACACTCCGCCATCTGCATTTTACAACTCTGAAATATCGGGATTCGACATTGGGAATAAAAATCTTAATGGTCTTTCCAATCGGATTTTCAATAGCGAGAATACACATCAGAGCATTAAGATACTCGAGAGTTGGCTTTTGTCAAAGTTGAAATACCAATATGACACACTGAATTTGAAAAGAATAGGCGCAACCGTCAATTCTATCATGAGGAGCCCCGTGCTGCAAGTCAGTGAGTTGGCTGATATAGCCTGTCTTTCCCAAAAACAATTCGGGCGCGTATTCAACAGTCTTGTCGGTATGATGCCAAAGGAATATGCTCGGATTGTCCGTTTCCAAAAATCAATGTGGTTGTTGCAGAATCATTGTCGGGATTATGCCGAAATTGCCTATTGTTGTGGATACTCCGACCAATCGCATTTCATCCGTGATTTCCGGCAGTTCAGTGGAGTAACACCATCGCAAATCTCAAATCCATATTCCGACCTGTTCACAACTCTGGTATAATGTCCGTTTTATTCTATTTGGCATGGATTATCGGCAGTAACTTTGCCACAAAATATTAGATAATGGCCAAGACAACATTAATCATTCCTAATGAGGAGCAATCAAGATTTTATAAACTAATATTTGATGGCTCATCATTCAGTTGGGCAATCAATACCATAGAGTCCCTTATAAAGGATGAAAAATCGTATTTCCCTTTAATGAAGTCACTACGAGAGAAATTTGGATATGATAATGTTGAAGATATAGATCATTATCATAACAATACGTATTTCGATCCAAGTTACAAGACAACCGAAAAGGACTCATGCGACTTTCTTATGATAGGAGTTTCATCGAAAAATTATCGGACATCGCATTTTTAACATTTGCCGGATTTTCAGTGGTAACTGTTCTGATTATTACGTTGAAGTGCTTGTCTTTATATCGGACAATGCTGGACAGATGCCGAACAAGTGTTGGATTATCAGGTTTTTAAGCGAACAATTTGGCAAGTGTCCACGTTGTTTGGATATACCGACAACCAATCCGAGCCCCGATTGTTCACGGTCGAGGCGCGGAAATAAAAAAAGTTGGGAAATGTTGGGTAAAGTGTGGGACATGTTGGGAAATCGGCATACCCTCATAAAACCATCCTCAACGAAGATGCGTTTGTCGATTATAAGCATGGGTAAAGGGACAATATGGTTCCGCCCAATATGGTCAGCCGGCTGTATCCGGAAACAGCATAGGGCAGACCGCATACAGTACCCGCGCAGGGTTAACGCGCCAGCCTGTTCAACTCTGATATAATCTCTTCAGATAAATTTCTATTTCAGGAAATATTAAAATGCAAATATTCGGAATTGGTATCACTATTTCAGCATATAGTCAAAGACGGGTCTGATGGCTATGGTATATCCATCATGTATCACATCCTCATCACTGTGGTCAGTCAGCAGGAGCAGATTCTCGCATCCTGTATTCCTTGCAGCCAGTAATAAGCCCGCAATCTCCCGTTTTCTTGTTTTTTCGGATGAAATGTCATAGGAGACCTGTACGGCAAGCACCGCTTTCCGGTCTTTACATACCACGAAATCACATTCTCCATACCGGTTGCTGAAATAATATATGTCTAATCCCTGCCGTTTGTATTTCCTCAGCAGTTCCATATATACGATTGTTTCAAGACGCCATCCGAGATTGTCTCCGGCAAAAGCGTCGGCCCTCTTGTTCATCAGGGCAACGTCTATGGGGTAAACCTTCTCGTCTATAATTCTCTGGCGGCTCTTTGGGGAATATTTGTGTAATCCTACCAGCAGATATGCCTGTTTGAGATAACTGAGGTAATTCTTTGACGTGTGCTGCGACTTGAACCCGAATGTCTCCTGCAAAGCCTTTTCCACCACGACTGTAGGGGCTATATTAAGAAGATGATGCGACATTTCCTCAAAAGCCGAGGTATGCACCACCCTGAAACGCTGTTCGATGTCTCGTTTAAGTATGTTGTTGACAAGACCGTTTATATAGTCCCTGTGATTGCTTATGGTCAGAAGCTCCGGAAATCCGCCCTGACGCATATAATCGTCAAACGCTGCCCTGCGTGTGGCTATCGCCTTGGTTGATTTTGATTTTGTGTCAACACCACTTACTTCGCAATATTCAGAAAATGAAAAAGGATAAAGCTTTATCGAATGATGGCGGCCGGTGAGATGTGTGGCGAGTTCCCCGCTTAGCAGTTTGGCGTTAGACCCCGTGATTATGACGTGCATCTGTTTTCTCAAAAGGCGGTTCACAAACAAATACCATTCCGGGATATTCTGTATTTCATCAATGAACAGGTAGTTGAAATCACCGTTGATTTTATACAGCACTTCCAACACATCGTTAAGGTCATCTCCCTTAAGATGTATGAGACGTTCATCGTCAAAATTGACATAGGCGAACTTCACACCGCTTCTCATAAGAGCATTATAACAGAGGGTCGATTTGCCGCTGCGTCTCACGCCGATCACAACCTGAGCCTGAGTGCTGTTGAGATCAATGCTGTCTTCCTCTTTTCGTTGGCAGAATCGGATGGACTGTTTGAGTGCCAATTCCTCCACCTGATCTGTGAGTATAGTTTCAAGTATTCTTTTATCCATAATCAGTTTTTTCGTGGCAAAGGTACAAAATTAAATTGAATAAAACGCACTAATCGGTGCAAAAGCGGATATAAAAACGCACTAAGATGCTGTAATTAACAAATGTAAAATGCACTATTTTGCTATATGAATTTCCTATTGAGCTTATTTATAGTTGTTTGATCGATGTAGCGTGAACTGATTATTTTGGGGACTGAAATTTGGAGGATTCAAATTAAATGACTAACTTTGCACTCAAACAACGAGAACATTGACAGCCTCGGCATCCATGATTCAGGCTGGACGCAATCGCCGTTCAGTCTTATGACGGAAATCCCGACGCAGGATGCTGAAAATCGTTGAAATTCGCAGGTGTAAGGAGGGTAAAATCAGCCCCTCAAAACACACCTAACAACTTGATAATCACTTGGTTCCATATGAGGCTCCAATACACCGGCTACCCGAACCATCCGGATCATAAATTTTGGTTTGATTCCACGTGCGAACCGAACCAAATCCATCTCCGGCGCCAAGTCCGTACCGTATAGAATTCGACATAGAAACAACCGGAATACGGCTGTTTGTTTAAGCCGTATTTCCAAGTTGGGAAAAGTTGGGAAACTTTGTGGAAAAGTTGAGAAATTACTGACAATCAGCAATCTTTTTCCGCATTATCATCGTTACACGGTCAAAAGCGAAAGCGCATCTATCCCATGCGACAGCTTTTGAAAATTCCCGCCATTATAGACATTGATACAGGCTGCCCATAGTCCGGAATATGGGCTATCTTTATCATGTCCGGCAAATCCACCCACTAAAACCGTTGATTATGGAATACATTACGATTGAGCGAACCGTCTATGACGCGATGGTCTCGGCTCTTAAAGATTGCAGTGCGGCTCTGCATACGGCTATATCGCGTCTGTCACACAAATCCCGTGACGAATGGATTGACAATGACACCGCACAGGCAATCCTGCGGAAGACTCCTCGCTCATTGCAGAATATGAGAGCCACGGGTGCTATCGGATACTCCCTTATGAATGGGAAGGTGTTTTATCCGGCTGACGAGATTGGCAGATTGTTGGAACGAGGCCATTCCAATGTCTGAACGCCCGACATTCCAGACAAGAGAGGAGAGAAAGGAGCTGTTCAAGATAATCAGCGACATCAAGGAATCATCGGCGACTCTGACCGACATTTCACGTCCGATGTTCAACGGCAACCGTTTTATAAGCGACACTGAGCTTGCCAAAAGACTCCGTGTAAGCAAAAGGACGCTTGCCAACTACCGCGCCAACGGCATAATCGGATTTTACAACCTCGAAGGCAAAATCCTTTATGCCGAAAGTGATATTGAGAACTATCTGAAAGACCACTACCTCCCTCCACTGCTTTGACGCAAAAGGCCCCGACAGTTCACTCCACGAACTGCCGGGGCTATGCTATATTATTATATTTTATCTGTAAATTGCATAACACACTTTTTAAGCATCAAATGCAACTATAATTGGGTATTGACTATTATACTCAATAACTGCGTAATCATTTATATCGTCAGTTCTATGTGTCCCCGTTACACCCCTATTCTTCTGTCCATTATACAGATAAAAATTTGAAACGATTAAAACCTCTCTTACAAAATCTTTATAAAGCTCTTCAATATCATTTATTGAAGTAAAACGATTTAATGCTTTTTCTATTACAGGCGTTCCATCACTGCCTGTAGCGGGGCGATTCTTCTTTCTTATAATCGTTAATGTAAATTGCTTTTTATCCGCTGATAGATTCATCTCTATTGAATATCTTACTGATAACGGCCAATTTGCATTTTCATTATTAGCTGCATAACCTATATAGTCTTTAATCTTCTTCTTTAATTCGATAAAATGAGAGTCCAGTGTATTGGCTTCTCTATCTGAATTAAGCTTAGAACGGTGAATTCTAAATTCGAGTAAAGACATCAAAGGCAAATGCTTGATTAGATTAAATTGATTAACAAATGGACGCATTTTCTCCCCTCTACTCGTCATGCAATTATATCGTAATAATATCATCTCTCCTTCGCTGAGTTGACCTCTTATGCTTTTGGCATATTCAACTCTATCTGCTTCTTTTATTTTCCATTTTCCGTCCTCGTCAAAATTATCTGTTTCTCCAATGAATTTTGTTAGTAAATAAAGATTTCTAAAATGGACAGACATCTCCCTTCTATGTTGAGCATATAATTCATCAAATTTATTAGTTGCACTCTTTACGCGAGACAGATAGGTCCGTTTGTCAGAATAGGACGAAGAAGAAAATGCAGACGCAATGTAATCAATCGCTTTCGAACCAGTATGCGTTACAATGTTTTCCTCTTCAATGGTTCTATAATGTCCATCATCGTCTATAACCTTTTTTTTATGAGAATATTTAGCCTCGCATTGATAATTATGCTTTGCTGATTTGTAGTTGTCAAAAAATGCACAAAATTTATTATCAAATATTTGAAGATTTGTTTGATAGATAGTAATATTATTGGTGTCTATGATATTCCCATTTGTACGCATTACATCACTATTGACTGAGAGCTGGTTGCCAAGAGTCCTCACAAGTAAATAGGCTGAATACAGTGCAACCAAAGTACCAAGTACACCTCCTATGAAATCTCCATATGTTCCAATAACATCATGTTGTACAATCCAGTCTTCTTCTCCATGATAGACATTATTATTGCAGAAGCAATATGCAACTATTACAAGAACCATCAAAGACAGTCCAAAGCTACAAAGGAAAGAGCGAGAAAGGATTTTCCTTTCTCGAGTTATATGCGACCTATTCTCAGACGAACCTGCGTTTCGTGTTATTTCAGAATATTGAGTTTCCATTTTTTTTGCTTATGAATATTATCCAACCCTTCAGAAGTGACACATGTTTCAACCTCTAGATAATTATTCCCTTTTGAAATATTATTTTTCCAATGTAAAGCCTGTAAATTATCTAAAGAATCATCTCCGTTCATTGATTTTGGTTTTATATGGTCAATGACCCACCCAAATTTACTCATTACTCCATATTGGTCGCGTCGGATCCATGCTCCAGCAAAATCCTGACGCCAAACATCGGGATTTCTATGCTCTATTTGTCTGGCGCGATTCCAGACCGATTCAATTAGTTTATCCATAAGTTACAATGTTAATTGACCAATTATCAAATACTACAACTATAACAATCATAGAAATGCTGAAAATATACAAACTGGTTATATATCATACATTTGCGAATAAGTCATCGGCTGTGATTTGCGAATGGATATTATTCATTGAATAGGAATTCTTCACAAGCCCTGAATTTGTAATCATGGTTAACGCTATGCCTTTCCGAGTCTTTGTTAATTGTCGAAACAGTGCTACCTTGTTTCGCAGGTTTTCCATATATTTCTTGTCAATAGAATATGGGCTATCGGAATATTTTATTTCACAGAGATTTATCACTTTGTCGCTTCGGTCAATCAATAGGTCAATCTGCGCTCCGGGATGTTCGTCTGTAGCGACGGTACGCCATGAGTATTCATTTGTGATTACACCGCTTATTCCAAGAGCCTTTTTTATCTGCTCTGAGTGCAAGAGACAGACCCGCTCAAAAGCGAGACCACTCCAGTTATGATATATTGGTGCAGTCTGTATCTTAGACCAATAATTGGCATCCGTGTTCTTTCGGTCTTCCATAAACTTGAAGTAGAACAGCGTGAAGTTATCAATTAGCTGATATAGGGAGTTCTTCGTTTTTGAACCGATTGCCTGATATTTACGGATAAAACCGCAATTCTCTAAATCTTCCAGATATTTTGTGAGAAGTCCGCTGGTCGCTATATTGGCATTTTCGATGATTTCATCACGAGTCATCCCGATTTTCTTTTTTGCCAACGCCGTAATTATATCCAAATATGCCTCTGGTTGTTTAAAGAGCGATGAATATAATTCCTTAAACTCGTTCTTTAACTTGGGATTCTTTCCAAAGAACAATGCGTCAATATTCTGGGGCAAACTTAGAGACTTGCTGAGCAGTGACCAATAAAAGGGGATACCTCCAAATACCATATATGCCTCCATTATCTCTTGTCGCTCTATGGGCAGATTGATGCTTTTCGCATATAATTCACACTCATGCAAGTTGAAAGGCTGTAGATATATCTGGTTGTTTAGTCTATTATGTAAGCCACCTCTGTTCTTAAGTATTTTCTTAACCATCCAAGAGGTTGCGGATCCGCATACAATAAGGAGTATGTCTTTTCTCGCTGACGCCCAACCATTCCAAAAATTCTCAAATGCAGGCATAAAACTGGATTTAGGGGCATCCATCCAAGGCAGCTCATCCAAGAACACTACCTTTTTACCTTCCGGTAACTCCTTAAGAAACTGCTCAAGCATATAGAAGGCCTCTATCCAATTATTGGGCTTAGCTCCATTCTTATAGCCGTAATCTATCAGGGACAGATAGAATCGCTGTAGCTGTTCCTTCGTTGAGGCTTTTGCCATTCCGGAGTAGGAAAACGCAAATTTATCATGAAAGACCTCTCTTACAAGATAGGTCTTTCCTATTCTTCGTCGTCCGAATATGGCGACAAACTTAGACTCTTCTGAATCGTAAGCCTGTCGAAGTTCCTGTATTTCTTTCTCTCTTCCTATCAACATATAAGATATAATTTAGACTGCAAAGATACAAATTAATTCGTACATCACGTTTCCAAATCTCTCTTTTTTTACGACATTTGGAATCGCGACGCATCGTTATAATTAAAATCTCTGATCTAAGCTTACACATCCTGCTTCCAAATCGCATATTTTTGCACCACATTTGGAAGCGTGACGGTCGGGCTGTGATGAAAAATCGGTCGAGAAGGTTGACGAAGTGCTGGTCTGACATTAGGCGTTGTCGTAAAACGCTCTTCCAGCCAATCTTGGTCTTATAATTCACCAACGCGCCAAATCGAACACTTTTTACCTATATTTGGTGCTGTGACGGAACAGATGCTGCTCCTATCTACGCCTATCTCATATCTGCTCATTGTGCGGCACACCAGTATAGCTAACACTAATTTAACGATAAAAACACTCAACATATCTTAAATTCCTTTGGATATAAACCCGGATTTGACTAACTTTGCACTCAAACAACGAGAACATTGACAGCCTCGGCATCCATGATTCAGGCTGGACGCAATCGCCGTTCAGTCTTATGACGGAAATCCCGACGCAGGATGCTGAAAATCGTTGAAATTCGCAGGTGTAAGGAGGGTAAAATCAGCCCCTCAAAACGCACCTAACAACTTGATAACCACTTGGTTCCATACAAGGCTCCAATACTGGTGGCACCACAAAAGACCGCTAATTCTCAATGAGTTAGCGGTCTTTTATTCAACCATACCCCTCCGAGTCACCACAAAGTCACCACACCCACGCTAACGCTCTGAAATCTTGTCCGTTATGCGTGTTAACATAGGTGCATATCTTTTATTGCAGTAGCTTAATACACTGATAATCAGCATATATTTCAAATTCATCCAAATCCATTCAGAGTCATTCAACCCCACATCACCTCCTCGCGACCTTAAACTTTAACAGACTTTAACTATGTTTCGGCTATAAAAATGTGGTGACCTCAGCCAAATTTCCGCCGGGTCACCACGTTTAATCGTTAAAATCCCCATAAAATTTCGTACCTTTGTGTCCGGATTGACGCAAGTTTGCCTACGACATTTTGAAATAAGAAGCGGTATGCTCTCTTGTAATTGGAAACGTAGGAACTTTTCAGGATACAAAGATGGCATAGCGGTTCTCACGCATACGGCGTGGGCTGCTATCTCTACATCTGTATCCAAGGTTTCCTACGACCTTCAATTAAGACGTGGCATAGACAGTCCGCGCTTCTGCATTTATAAACCGCTCCATCGGACTGCGGAGCATAAATGACATGACTATGTTTATCGCGATACTTACATACAAAAAGACGTTGAGCGAGGTTGATAGATTCCTTGCCGCTCATCGTGAATACCTCGCCAAGCACTATGCAGCCGGAGATTTCATCGCATCCGGGCCGCAGAATCCGCGTGTCGGAGGTGTGATAATGATGACAGCTGACAGTCGTGAAGCAGGTGCTGCTATAATTGCAGAAGATCCATTCCACATCAACGACATTGCCGGCTATCAGATAGTGGAGTTAACTCCGACAATGTTTGCCAATGATTCGTTAAAATCGTTTCTGCAATGAAAGTCATTGGCATTAACGGCAGCGCACGGAGAGATGGCAATACAGCAATCATAATCCGCACGATATTTGAGGAACTTAATAAGAGGGGTATTGAAACCGAGCTTATTCAGTTGGCAGATGTCGATATAGAGCCGTGCCGTGCTTGCTTTGCCTGTAAAGGCAAAGGCAACTGTGTATTCCGTAAAGATGGTTTTGCCGAGATATTCAACAAAATGGTTGAAACCGACGGAATAATTCTTGGTTCCCCGGTCTATTCAGCCGATGTTTCATCCCGAATGAAAGCGTTATTGGACAGAGGCGGTGTTGTCTCTGCTACCAATACCGGAATTCTGAAACATAAATTAGGTGTGGCTGTTGCAGCTGTGCGCCGTGCCGGTGGCATGACTGCGGTTGATACCATGAATCATTTCTTTCTCAATAAGGAGATGATAGTCGTTGGCTCGACATATTGGAATATGGTATATGGGCGAGAAATCGGTGATGTGTTTAAAGACGATGAGGGAATGGCCAATATGCGCAACCTCGGCCAAAATTTGGCTTCGATTATGCTTAAATTAAATTCATGAGTTTATGCCATACATATCAGTTGAAAGCGGAGCATTGACTTCCGAACAAAAGAAAGAACTTATCGAGCGACTCACAGCGACAGCCTCCGAGATAACCCATATCCCGATGCAGTTTTTTACCGTCACCATCAAGGAACTGCCGGATGAGAACTTTGGCATAGGCGGCAAGTCAATAGATGAAATCAAACGCAATTATAAGCCATGAGCAGGGTTGAAAAACTTAGATTATGCGGTTGGATGCTTGTTTTTGCAACAACGTTCATTCTTGCATCCAGCCTACAACTTGAAGTCACTGATAGCCGTAGTATCGTATGGGTATTGATTCATGTGATTATAGGCAGCCTTTTCTTCGCCAATATCGTATGGCATCTTTATCTTCATTTCGGGTGGAAATCGTGGATTCAAAGATTACGAAAACAAAAATCGCCTGTCACACGTTGGCTTGCCGTTTTCGCACTGTTCACTTTGATAAGCGCGTTGGTCGCTCTCTTTCATTGGATTGACACATATACACATTCGCCGGTTGGTGCCATCCACGGCAAGGTTGGCTTCGTATTCATTGCATTGGCAATCGGTCACACTGTCAAACGAATTAAATTTTTCAAATTTGCAAGAAAATCATGAGCGATAAGATATACCTACGATCCGGTGACAATCAGACCGTCTATCTTAAATCGGTCATAACGCGCCCAAATATTGAGGTCGGCGATTTCACCATTTACAACGACTTCGTAAATGACCCTCGTGAGTTTGAGAAGAATAATGTGCTGTATCATTATCCTATAAACCATGACCGTTTGATTATAGGCAAATTCTGCTCGATAGCCTGTGGAGCAAAGTTTATTTTCAACTGTGCCAATCACACACTGACATCGCTTTCAACATATACATTTCCGCTATTCTTTGAGGAATGGGATTTGCCTAAATCGGAGGTCGCTACGGCATGGGATAACAAAGGTGATATTGTAATCGGCAATGATGTGTGGATTGGATATAATGCTGTGATTATGGCTGGAGTGACTGTTGGCGATGGTGCAATAATCGGCACACGAGCGGTTGTCACAAAAGATGTGGAACCATATTCAATAGTCGGCGGCATTCCTGCAAAAGAGATACGCAAACGATTCTCGCCGGATATTGTAGCCCGATTGCAGAAACTCCAATGGTGGAACTGGGATACAGCTAAAATCCGCAAATCCATCAGTGCTATTCAAGCCGGGGATATAGATTCATTAGAAAATCATTTTACATAAAAAGCCTATCCGAAATAATAATTGATCCACCGAAAGAAGCGGTTTTCTCTCGGTGGATTTTTGATTAGTGAAGTTTCGGATCTTTGCGGCGTTGCTTGGCTTTCTGTTCGTCACGGAAACGGTGCATGGCTTCCTCGAAGCTCATGCCGGGGTGCCTTTCCAATGTTGGTCGGTCAGAATATCCTGCCCGAGATAGTGAAGCGTAGCACGGGATATATCTTTACATTGTCCATTATCTCCTGGAAATCATCGTCGTTGTAGCCCTCCGGCAGGTTGAGCACCTCCCCATAATCCGTATAGATAGAAGGCTTGCCATGAATCTGCACGCCAAGTTCCCACATGAAATTCAGTCGTCCCTTCGGACATGGCCTTCCCGTGCCGATTCCGAAATAAGGACGGAAAGAATCCACTTTGATGCCTCCCTTGGCGTTGCCGTCCTTATCTACGGGAATCTTATAATCACCGATTTCAATCTCGCCGCCACCAAATTTGGCAGCCTCTGCACTGTGTCCCTTGACCTTCACCAAAGTTTCGCCACCGAAATATCCTCCGGCGGCCACGAAGAATGAGGAGCGTTTACCGAAAGGATACACATTGAAAATCAGCGACCCCTGAAGCCTACTCAAATCCCCCTTGGCGTCGATGTTGTCGACATATTCATATTTTTGCCCTTCATACGTGTATGATCCCGTCACGTCTGTGCTGACATTAAACGAGAACCCAGGCATATACGATAGGCCGGCTCTGGCCTGGATGAATTGCGTAATCGGAGTTGACACTTCAAAACCCACGCCGGTCGTGCCGACATTCACGTCCACGCCAAGATGGTTGGCGATTCCAAAATTAGTTTGTGCGCTCATGCTGAGAGGGGAGAGGGCGGCAAGCGCAAGCATACAGCTTGTAAAAAATCTTTTCATAATGCATATAAATGTTAAAAATGGTATACAAAAATACAACATATCAAAATAAAATCCAAAAAAATCGCAAAAATACAACAGAAAATTCAGTCTCCTGCTTATAACGGCTCCTATAGCTGTTGGATTCTGTCGGTTAACATATATTTAATGAATTGTAAATATCCCGACCACACAATAAATCCGGGTATCTGCTCATAATAATATTATATGGGCAGATACTCGGCTCAAAAAATTAAAATGATGAAAATAGCTAAACTGATAATATCGTCAATGCTGCTGACTGCGGCTTTCTCCGCATGTTTCGCTTCCTCTCCCAAAGTGATTGCCCATCGTGGCTACTGGAAGACGGCCGGCTCGGCTCAAAATTCCATAAAGGCTCTGCAAAAGGCCGACTCCATCCGTGCTTATGGCTCGGAGTTTGACGTATGGCTCACGGCCGACAGCGCCCTTGTGGTCAACCACGACCAAGTGTTTAAAGGGGTGGATATGGCAGCGTCTCCTGCGTCCGTATCCCTCTCTGTCGTCCTCGACAATGGCGAGCGGCTCCCTTCATTGAGCAGCTATCTTGAGGAAGCCAAACTCCATCCTTCCTTGCGCCTCATATTCGAATTGAAAAGCGAAGGAGACTCAAAACGCGAGACTGCCGCTTGCCGGAAAGCCTTCGACATGCTCAAGAAATATGACTTGATGTCACGCACAGACTTTATATCCTTCTCCCTCAATGCATGCAAGGAATTCCACCGCATAGCTCCCGAAGTGCCTGTATATTACCTCAACGGAGAACTGTCGCCCAAAGAGATAAAGAAGCTGGGATTTGCCGGAATCGACTACTCATGGAAAGTAATCGAAAAGCATCCCGAATGGGTTGCCGAAGCCCACGATCTTGGACTCAAAGTCAACGTATGGACCGTAGACAAACCCGAGATAATGCAGCGAATGATTGATCTCAACGTAGATTTCATCACGACCAACCATCCCGAGCAACTTCAATCTCTCATCCTCTCAGCCCAATAAATCCCATCTCCGTCCGGCATGTGGCGCAGACCTCCGGGCCTGCGCCACTCAAATCCTCCCCGTTAGGTTCACTCTCCTGCCAAATCACATCCTCTTTTGCTACGATAAATTCGAGAATGAACGGGTCATGAACCAATGTCAGCGGGTCGAACTTCTCCGGCTTGGCAGGCAGGTTCTTTTTTATCAGCTCCTCCACTTCCGACGAATCCCTGTGAGTGGAAAGCAGACGCTCATAGTATTGAGTCGCTATCTGCCTTTCAAGTTGGCGTGTACTCCATTTACCGGCAGCTGCTTCCTCTGTGTAATACTCACGGGCTTTATCATTCGAGACCTTGATTAGTTGTAGATAATGAGACCACGATAATTTGGCAGACACTGTCTGCTAAATTGGATATGAGATATAGAATTGTCTCATATCCTGTAGATTACGACTTGAAAAACCTTTGCCAAACTCCTTGGTAAGTCGTTCCGACAAGCGTTTTATCAGGTCGTCGCCGTAAGCGGCTCTTTCCTCGCCGCCCTGCGCCTCGACAATAAGCTTGCCTACATACCAGTAAGCCTGAACCATCGCAGTATTGACCGTGGTCAGCACTGCGGCTCTTGCCTGAAGAAGCACCAGTAGATTCAGTCCCCCTTATAAGTTCCCGCCAGATGGCATTACTGTGCCACGGTCAAAAGCCGTGGTCCGTGTCCGGCATCCCGAAAATCCTCAAAAATAGAGTCTCCTCTGTCCGCGAAAAGAGACAGACCATCCGCGCTTCCGATAGAAGCGCGGATGGTCTGTCATTGTATATAACTGAATACCGTAGAAAGTGTTCAGTTTATTCCCACTCGATTGTGGCGGGTGGCTTTGAGGAGATGTCGTAGACTACGCGGTTGACGCCGCGCACCTTGTTGATGATCTCGTTGCTGACGTTGGCCAGGAATTCGTAAGGAAGATGGACCCAGTCGGCTGTCATGCCGTCAGTAGAGATTACGGCTCGCAGTGCAACGCAATTCTCATACGTGCGCTCGTCGCCCATCACGCCTACGCTCTGCACGGGCAGAAGCATCACGCCCGCCTGCCAGACACTGTCGTAAAGTCCCTCCTTGCGAAGTCCGTTGATGAAGATGGCGTCTGCCTCTTGAAGCACACGCACCTTCTCCGGCGTGACCTCGCCAAGTATGCGGATACCCAGACCCGGTCCCGGGAAAGGATGGCGGCCCAAAAGACGCGGATCCATATCCATGGCCTTGCCTACGCGGCGCACCTCGTCCTTGAAAAGAAGACGCAGTGGCTCCACAATCTTGAGATTCATCTCCTTCGGAAGTCCGCCAACATTGTGGTGGCTCTTGATGGTGGCCGACGGACCCTTCACGGAGCAACTCTCAATGACGTCGGGATAGATAGTGCCCTGCGCCAACCATCTTGCGCCCTCGATCTTCTTGGCCTCCGCGTTGAATACCTCCACGAAGTCCCTGCCGATAATCTTGCGCTTACCTTCAGGATCGGTCACGCCTTTCAGGTCGGCATAGAAACGCTCACTCGCATCCACGCCGATTACGTTCAGACCCATATGCTTATAGGAATCAAGCACCTCCTCAAACTCGTTCTTGCGAAGCAATCCGTTGTTGACGAAAATGCAGGTCAGATTCTTGCCGATAGCCTTGTGGAGAAGCATCGCGGCCACGGATGAATCCACGCCGCCTGAAAGACCGAGTATCACGCGGTCGTCGCCGAGTTTCTCCTTCAGCTCCGCCACGGTGGTCTCGATAAACGAATCCGGACTCCACGTCCCGGAGCATCCGCATATCCCGAGCACGAAATTGGCAAGGATGCGTGTCCCGTCAGTCGAATGGTACACCTCCGGATGAAACTGTATGCCCCACGTCTTCTCCCCCTCGATATGATAGGCTGCGGCCTTGACATTCTCTGTGGAGCCGATGATCTTGTAGCCTTCAGGCAGACGTGTGATTGTGTCGCCGTGGCTCATCCAGACCTGGGTGAGGGAGGGGATGTTGAGCATAAGGCTGTCGATGGGATCCACCACCGTCAGCATCGCCCTGCCATATTCGCGTGAAGGCGCGCCCTCCACCTCGCCGCCATATTCGGCTGCGAGAAGCTGCGCCCCGTAGCAAACGCCAAGCAAAGGGAATTTCCCCTTTATCCCCGAAAGATCGGGCTTGGGAGCGTCGGCGTCGCGCACGGAAGAGGGCGATCCCGAAAGGATCACTCCCTTCACGTCCTGACCCAGCTCCGGGATCTTGTTGAACGGATGTATCTCGCAATATACGTTCAGCTCCCTGACCCTGCGGGCTATGAGCTGGGTGTATTGCGATCCGAAGTCAAGTATGATTATTTTTTCCATGTGTAAGTGTGTTTTATTCTCCGCGTGAATAATTGGGAGCCTCCTTGGTGATGGTGACGTCGTGGGGGTGGTTCTCGATCACTCCGGCTGAGGTGATGCGCACGAATTTGGCCTCATGCAGGGTGGCGATGTCCTTAGCCCCGCAATAGCCCATGCCTGAGCGCAGACCGCCGAGAAGCTGGTAGATGGTCTCTGCCAACGTCCCCTTATACGGTACGCGGGCCACGATGCCTTCCGGAACGAACTTGCTTGAGTCGCACGTCTCGCTCTGGAAATAGCGGTCCTTGGAGCCTGCCTGCATGGCCTCGATGGAGCCCATGCCGCGGTATGCCTTGAACTTACGCCCGTTGTAGATGATAGTCTCGCCCGGAGACTCCTCCGTACCGGCGAGCATTGAGCCCATCATGACGCAGTCAGCTCCGGCTGCGATGGCCTTTACCACATCTCCGGAATACCTCAGACCGCCGTCGCCGATGACAGGCACGCCATGCTTGGCGGCCACTTTGCAGCAATTGAAGATGGCGCTGAGCTGAGGCACGCCTACGCCGGCCACGATACGCGTCGTGCAGATCGAGCCGGGACCGATGCCTACCTTGATGCCGTCAGCTCCGTTGGAAATCAGATACTCGGCGGCCTCTGCCGTGGCGATATTGCCTACGAGCACGTCAACCTCCGGGAACTTGGCCTTGACGGCCTTCAGAGTGTTGACAACGTTGGCTGAATGACCGTGGGCTGTGTCGATGACCACGGCGTCAACGCCGGCGTTGACAAGAGCCTCCACCCTGTTGATGGTGTCGCTCGTGACGCCCACTCCGGCTGCCACGCGCAGACGTCCCTTGGAGTCCTTGCAGGCGTTGGGATAATCCTGGATTTTGGTGATGTCGCGATACGTGATGAGACCGACAAGCTTGTTGTCGTTGTCCACTACCGGAAGCTTCTCGATCTTGTGGCGAAGCAATATCTGTGATGCCTCTGACAGGTCGGGATTCTTGGTCGTGACGATATTCTCCTTTGTCATGACCTCGGCTATCGGGAGGCTCTCATCAGTCTGGAAGCGAAGGTCGCGGTTGGTCACGATGCCGACAAGTTTACCCTCGTTGTCCACTACGGGTATGCCGCCGATGTGGTTCTCGTGCATCATCCTCTGGGCGTCGCCTACGGTCTGTGACGGAGTGATGGTTACAGGGTCGAAGATCATGCCGCTCTCGGCGCGTTTCACCTTCCTGACCTGGGCGGCCTGTGCCTCGATAGGCATGTTTTTATGGATCACTCCGATTCCACCCTGGCGGGCTATGGCGATGGCCATGGCTGCCTCGGTGACGGTGTCCATAGCGGCGGATACCACCGGAATGTTGAGCGATATGTTGCGTGAGAAACGGGTCTGGACGTTGACCATGTTCGGCATGACTTCGGAGTATGCCGGAATCAGAAGGACGTCGTCAAACGTCATGCCTTCCTCTGTGACTTTTTCTGTTAGAAATGACATGGTGTTGAGGTTTGTGGTTAGAAATTCTTGAGTTTCTCGGAAATCAGGATGGTCTGAGTGCGGTCGGGGCCGACAGACACGAGCCCTACGGGCACTCCCGTCAGCTCCTCTATCTTGCGCACGTAGGCTTTGGCGTTCTCAGGCAACTCGTCAAACGATTTTACGCCTGTGATGTCTTCCTTCCATCCGTCGAGCTCCACGTAGACAGGATTGCAGCGTGAGAGTTTGGAGATTGTCGACGGGGGGGTGTCGATTTTCACGCCGTCAAGCTCATAGTGGGTGCAGATCTTCACTTTGTCGAGCCCTGAGAGCACGTCGAAGAGCATAAGCGCCCAATAGTCGATGCCGGCGAGGCGGCTCGTATAGCGGGCCACTACGGCGTCAAACCAGCCTACGCGACGCGGACGCCCGGTGACCGTCCCGTATTCATGACCTCTTTCGCGGATTTCGTGTGAGATTTCGTCGAAAAGCTCCGTGGGGAAGGGACCTTCGCCCACGCGGGTGCAGTATGCCTTGGCCACGCCTACGACATTGTCGATCCATTTCGGAGAAATACCGGCTCCGACAGGTACGCTGGCCGACGAGGGGGTCGAAGATGTGACGAATGGATACGTGCCATGGTCGATGCAGAGCATCATTCCCTGCGCTCCCTCGAAGAGTATCTTCTTGTCGGTCAGAAGTGCCTTGTTGATAAGGTCGGAGGTGTCCACTATCATGGGCCCGAGAATCTTGGCGATTTCCATATAGCGGTCGAACACGGTCTGGAAGTCGTACTCCGGCAGACCGAGGGTCTTCAGCTCAAGGTTCTTCTGCTCCAGGGCTCCCTGAAGTCTCTCGGCCAGATATCCCGGTTCGAGAAGGTCGCCCATGCGCAGGCCGATGCGGCTGTATTTGTCGCAGTAGGCAGGCCCGATGCCCTTCTTGGTGGTGCCGATAAGCTTCCCGCCCTTGAGGTTCTCGTAGGCTCCGTCGAGGTCGGAATGCCAGGGCATGACCATTGCGGCGCGGTCGGAGATGTAGAGCTGATAATCGGTGATTCCCTGGTCGTGGAGCTTCTGGAGCTCAACGAGCACGGATTCCGGATTGACCACCATCCCGTTGGCCATGACGTTGACCGTGTCGGGGTTGAATATTCCCGAGGGGATGCTCTGGAGGGAATATTTGTGGCCGTTGAACATCACGCTGTGCCCGGCATTGTTGCCGCCCTGATAGCGGACCACCATGTCTGCACGACATGCGAAATAATCGGTAATTTTTCCTTTACCTTCATCGCCCCATTGGGAGCCGATGACAACCAATCTTTCCGACATTATTCTTCTAATTTATTGCGTTTGTAGATGTAGTCGATGTTCTTGAAGTAGTAGTCGAGCGTGAAGCAATTGTCGAGTTCCTCCTCCGTAAGGGCACCCATGACGGAGGGGTCTTGCTTCAGTAGGTCCTGATAGGATGCTCCAAGGCTCATAGCCTTCATGGCTATGGGCTGCACGGTGTCGTAGGCTTTCTCGCGCACGAATCCCTTGTCGATAAGGGCGTTCATCACGCGCTGGGCGAAGATGACGCCGTTGGTGCGGTAGATATTGGCCATCATCTGCTCGTCAAACACCACGATGTTGGCCAGGATGCCCTTCATGCGGTTGAGCATATAGTCGAGAAGGATGGTGGCGTCGGGCATGATGATGCGTTCCGTTGCGGAGTGGGAGATGTCGCGCTCGTGCCAGAGGGCCACGTTCTCATATGCAGTGGCCATGTATCCGCGAAGCACTCGGGCACAGCCGCAGATGTTCTCGCTGCTGACCGGATTGCGCTTGTGGGGCATGGCAGAGGATCCTTTCTGCCCTTTGCCGAACGCCTCCTCCACTTCGTGCACCTCCGTGCGCTGAAGGTTGCGCACTTCGAGGGCCATCTGCTCCAGGCTTGCGCCGATGAGGGCGAGAGTAGCCATGTAGTAGGCGTGGCGGTCGCGCTGGATCACCTGGGTGCTGATGTCGGAGCTTGCGATTCCGAGCTTTTCGCATACGAAGTCCTGCACGAATGGCGGGATGTTGGCGAAATTGCCCACGGCCCCGCTGATCTTGCCTACCTCTACGCCTTTGGCGGCCTCCTTGAAGCGGGCGAGGTTGCGCTGCATCTCAGCTCTCCAAAGCACCCATTTCAGCCCGAACGATGTGATGTCGGCATGGATGCCGTGGGTGCGGCCTATGCAGGGCTGCTGTTTGTATTTCTTTGCCTGCTCGCCGAGCATCTCGATATATTCCTCTATGTCTTTGAGAAGAATTTCGTTGGCCTGCTTGAAGAGGTAGCCGTTGGCGGTGTCTACAACGTCGGTGGAGGTCAGCCCGTAGTGCACCCACTTGCGCTCGTCGCCAAGCGATTCGCTGACCGTGCGCGTGAATGCCACCACGTCGTGGCGTGTCTGAAGCTCTATCTCCTTAATGCGGTCGATGTTGAAGGTGGCTTTCTCGTTGAGCTTCTCGATGTCCTCGCGGGGCACGACGCCGAGTTCACACCAGGCTTCGGCTGCGAGAAGCTCTACCTTAAGATATGCGCGGAACTTGTTTTCCTCAGTCCAGACCTCGCGCATTACGTCTCTTCCGTATCTTTCTATCATATCGATATAAAAATTTTACAAATTAATAATTTCCCCGGCTTTACGCCTTCTCCATTTTGCGGATGAAGCATTCTAGGGTGTTCTCCATCAGGCAGGCCCGTGTCATGGGTCCTACGCCTCCCGGCACGGGAGTGATGACCGAAGCTTTGCCGCTGACGGCTTCGAAGTCAACGTCGCCGCAAAGTTTCCCGGTCTCCGGGTCGCGGTTGACGCCGACGTCTATGACGGCGGCTCCTTCGCCTACCATGTCGGCCGTCACGAAGCGTGGCCTTCCGATCGCCACGACAAGTATGTCGGCTTCGGAGGCTACCTTGGCCAGGTCTTTGGTGCGGCTGTGAGCCATGGTCACGGTGGCGTTTCTGTCAAGAAGCAACTTTGCGGCCGGAAGGCCTACGATGTTGCTTCTTCCTATCACTACGGCTTTCTTCCCCTCGATCTGCACTCCGGCTTTGTCAAGGAGCTTGATGATTCCTTTGGGTGTGCAAGGGAGGGTGCAGGGGAGCTTTTGCCAAAGCGAGGCTACGTTGCCGGGATGGAAACCGTCGACGTCTTTCTCTTTTGAGATAGCCTCGATGACCTTGTCTTCGTCGATATGGCGGGGGAGGGGAAGCTGCACGAGAACGCCGTCAACGCTGTCGTCGGCATTTAGCTCGGCAATCATGCCGAGAAGTTCTTCCTCGGTGATGTCGGCGGGACGCCGGATGGTGGTGCTTTTGAAGCCCACTTCCTCCGCGTCGCGCCCTTTCCCTTTGACATACGACTGGCTTGCGGGATCTTCACCGACGAGAATCACCACGAGATGTGGCGCACGTCCGTATTTCTCTTTCACTTCTGCCACCCTGGCGGCGACGTCTTGCTTAAGTTCTTTTGCTAATTGGGTTCCGCTTATTGTCATTTGATGAATCTGTCAGTATGGTTTTAGAGTGATGCTTTGCCGATGTCGGTGCGATGGAAGAGCGCGTCGCAATCTATTTTGGCTATTTCCGCCTTTGCTTTCTCATTGGCCTCCGAGATCGTTTTCCCTTTGCCCACCACCATCAGCACGCGGCCTCCGGCCGTCAGGATTTTGTCGCCGTCGCGTTTCGTGCCCATATGGTAGACGAGCGCGTCGACGTTTCCGAGGCCTTTGATTTCCGCGCCTTTCTCATAATGGCCGGGATAGCCTTTGGAGGCGAGCACGACTCCGAGATATGCCTCGGGACTCCAGCGGGTCTCGCAGTCTTTCCCCTCCACGGCGGCTTCCACGAGATCGTAGAAATCGCTTTCAAGGCGGGGGAGAACCACCTCCGTCTCAGGGTCGCCGAAGCGGGCGTTGAATTCGATTACCTTCGGCCCCTCTTTCGTGAGGATAAGTCCTCCATAAAGCACTCCGGTAAAAGGAACTCCCTCGGCCACGAGTCCGTCGGCCGTGCGCTGGATTATCTCGTTAAGCGCTTTCTCGCGGATCTCTTCCGTCACGAACGGCACCGGTGAGTAGGCACCCATGCCACCCGTGTTCGGACCTTTGTCGCCGTCGTAGGCGCGTTTGTGGTCCTGAGCCATGGCCAACGGATAAACCTTGTTTCCGGAGACGACGCACATGAACGAAAATTCCGGACCGTCGAGGAAATCCTCTACCACGACGCGTCCCTTCCCGAAGCTTGCGTCGAGAAGCATGTCGCGAAGAGCCTCTTCTGCCTCTTCATACGTAAGAGCCACGACCACGCCTTTCCCGGCTGCGAGTCCGTCGTATTTTATGACGGCCGGCAGAGGGCGGCCTTTTACGTAGTCCCATGCCTGCTCGAAGTTGTCGAAGGCTTCGTATCCTGCTGTCAGGACATTGTATTTGGCCATTATCTGCTTGGCAAACTCTTTGCTGCTTTCGATTCTTGCAGCGGCTTTTGTGGGGCCAAAAGCCTTGTGTCCTTTCGCGGCGAGGGCATCCACGACACCGGCGGCCAGAGCCGCCTCCGGGCCGACGACGGTCATGTCGATGGCATTCTCCTCCACGAATTTGACTATGCCTTCTGCGTCCTCCACGCCTATGGCAACGCATTCAGCGTCAGCGGCGATTCCGGCGTTGCCGGGGGCGCAGAATATCTTCTGCACCCTCGGAGAACGCTTCAAAGCTTTCACAATGGCGTGGCAGCGTCCGCCTCCGCCTATCACGAGCACGTTCTTCTTCATCCCGATCAATGTTTGAAGTGACGCATTCCGGTGAAGAGCATCGTGATGCCTTTTTCGTCGGCCACCTTTATCGAATCCTCGTCGCGGATACTTCCTCCGGGTTGCACGATGGCCGTCACTCCGTATTTGGAGGCGAGCTCAACGGTGTCGCCAAAAGGAAGGAAGCCGTCGGAGGCGAGCACGAGTCCTTCCGTGATGCCAGCAGCCTTTGCTTCTTCGAGTGCTATCTCAGCGGAGCCTACGCGGTTCATCTGTCCGGCGCCCACTCCTGCAGTTGCTTCGTCTTTCACCACCACGATGGCGTTGCTCTTCACGTGCTTGACAATCTTCCAACCGAAGTCGAGCTCCTTAAGTTCCTGCTCTGTGGGCTTGCGTTTGGTGACGCACATGTCGGCTGTTATCTCCTTGCATTCCGTGTCGGAATCCTGCACGAGCATACCGCCGTTGACCCCTACATATTGTTTCTGGGGAGCCTTGACATTGTCCATCTTCACTTCGAGAAGACGAAGGTTTTTCTTTGATGCAAGCACTTCGAGGGCTTCAGGCTCAAAAGAGGGGGCCATGACGATTTCAAGGAATATGGGTTTCATCTGTCGTGCCACCTCTGCCGTCAGCGGACGGTTCATGGCCATGATTCCGCCATAGATGCTGACCTTGTCGGCCTCATAGGCACGGGTCCAAGCCTCAAGAAGGTCGTTGCCTACGCCGGCACCGCAGGGATTCATATGCTTCAGGGCCACGCAGAAAGGCTGGCAGAACTCCCTGACGATGTTCAGTGCGGCATTGGCATCCTGAATATTGTTGTAGCTAAGTTCCTTGCCCCCAAGCTGACGTGCATGTGCAACGGAGTAGGACACTTCCTCCGGTCCGCGATAGAACGTGGCTGCCTGATGGGGATTCTCTCCGTAGCGAAGAGTCTGGATAGCATCGAATGCAAGGAAAAGCTTCTCGTCGAGTCCGGCGGCCTTGCGCATATATGTGGCGATGTGGCTGTCGTATAGTGCCGTGTGTGTGTAAGCTTTTGCCGACAGCTTCAGTCTTGTCTCAAGGGTGGTGTTTCCGTTGGTGGCAATCTCCTCCACTATGCAGGCATAGTCTGAAGGGTCGCACACCACGGTCACGTCCTTGAAATTCTTGGCCGCGCTGCGAAGCATGGAGGGCCCGCCTATGTCGATGTTCTCCACGGCGTCTTCCATCGTGACTCCCTCCTTGGCTATTGTTGCCTCGAAAGGATAAAGATTGACGCAGACCATCTCAATGGTGGTGATGCCGTTCTCGGCAAGCTGGGCCATATGGTCGGCGCTGTCGCGGCGGGCAAGCAGTCCGCCGTGCACTTTCGGATGGAGCGTCTTCACCCTGCCTTCGCAGATCTCCGGAAAACCGGTGACGTCCTGTATGTCGAGCACTTCAAGACCCGCTCCACGCAGAGCCTTGAGTGTGCCTCCGGTGGCGATCAGTTCCCACCCGAGATTTTTAAGGGCTGTGGCGAATTCCACAACTCCTGTCTTATCGCTTACGCTAATTAATGCTCTCATTTTTATTTTGAGTGTATCGTTTTTGATTATAGGTTTTCAATAAGCCGTGCCACGGTCTTGGGATATAATTCATGCTCTTGGGCATGGATCATGGATTCAAGCTCTTCGCGGTCGGATCCCTCATATTCCACGGCAGCCTGGGCTATGATCTTCCCTCCGTCGAGAGTGGAATCCACGAAATGGATGCTGACGCCGTAGATTTTTACCCCGTATTCCATTGCCTGTCCGATGGCGTCGGCTCCACGGAAGGCCGGAAGGAGCGAAGGATGGATGTTGATGATTCTTCCCGCGTAGGCATTGAGCAGCACGTCGCCGACGATGCGCATGTAGCCCGCCAGGCAGATCAGGTCGATGCCTTTTTCTTTGAGATGGCCAAGAAGCATCGTCTCGAATGCCTCTTTCGAATCATAATCCTTCGGACGGAATTCCACCACCGGTACGCCATGACGTGCGGCGCGTTGAGTCACGTAGGCCCCGGGCTTGTCGGTGATGCAAAGCGCCACCTCGGCATTGATCCTTCCGTCGGCACAGGCTTGCGCCAATGCCTCGAAATTGGTGCCGTTTCCGCTGGCGAATATGGCTATCTTCTTTTTCATTCCGATGTCATTTGATGGTGACGCCCTTGCCTTTTACGATTTTTCCGATGACGGAAGCCTTCTCTCCTGCCTCCGTGAGAATCTCTATCGTGCGAGCCGCGTCGGCCTCGTCTATGGCCAGCACCATGCCGATGCCCATGTTGAAGATGTTGAACATCTCTCGGTGGGGAATCTTGCCATATTTCTCAAGGATGCTGAAGACAGGGAGGATTTCCCAGCTTCCCTCCTCCACTTCTATCCCTTGGCCTTCGGAAAGGATTCTGGGGATATTCTCGTCGAAGCCGCCGCCCGTGATGTGGGCTATGCCGTGGACGTCGATCTCCTTTAGCACATCATGCACCTGCTTTACGTAGATGCGCGTGGGTGTCAGTAGCATTTCTCCGAGGGTCTTGTCGCCCGTCTCCTCATATTTGCTGTTGAGGTCGAGGCCATTGTCAGCCACGATTTTGCGAACGAGGCTGAATCCGTTGGAGTGCACGCCTGAAGAGGCTATACCGACAAGGATGTCGCCGACCTTCACTTTTGAGCAGTCGATCAGACGGTCTTTCTCCACGGCTCCGACGGTGAATCCCGCGATGTCGTAGTCGTCTTCGGCATACATGCCGGGCATCTCGGCGGTCTCGCCGCCCACGAGGGCACATCCTGCCTGACGGCATCCCTCAGCCACGCCTGCAACGATGGCCTCGACAACGGCGGGATGGTTTTTGCCGACCGCCACATAGTCAAGAAACACCAATGGCTTGGCGCCCTGGGCGAGAACGTCGTTGACGCACATGGCCACGGCGTCGATGCCTATCGTGTCATGCTTGTCGAGGGCGAACGCGATTTTCAGCTTGGTGCCGACGCCGTCGGTGCCGCTGACCAGGATCGGGTGCTTGTAGTTGAGCGACCCAAGGTCGAACATGCCGCCGAAAGCCCCGATATTGCCCATGCAGCCTGCGATATTCGTCGAGGCCACGTGTTTTTTTATGCGGCTCACCACCTCATAGCCGGCCTCAAGATTCACGCCCGACTCTTCATAACTTTTTGCCATTTCCTCTATCTTTTTTATTATTGTTGTCTTGTAGTATGAAAGCGTGATCGTTTTTTTGTCACACTTAAGATTTATGCTTGCCCGGGCTTACTCTTTTAAGGCGGAAGCCCGGGAAGCTCCAATTATCTCTTTCTGAAATAAGCCACGGCGTTGGCGAAAAGATTCTGACGCTTGTTGCCGGGGATGTTCTTCATCAATCCGTTGTCGTAACGCTCGGAGTGTCCCATCTTCCCGAGAATCAATCCGTCGGGGGAGATTATGCCCTCGATGGCCTGGGTCGATCCGTTGGGATTGGCAGGAGAGTCCATTGTGGCGTTGCCTTCGGCATCCACGTATTGGAATGCGATCTGTCCGTTCTTGTGGAGCGTCTCGGCCAGCTCTTCGCTTGCCATGAATTTCCCCTCTCCGTGGGAGGCGGCGATGGTGTGCAATTCTCCTTCACCGAAGCCTTTGAGCCAGGGGGAGGCCACTGTCCCCACGCGTGTCGTCACCATCTGGGAGATGTGGCGGTTGATGTCGTTGTGGAACAGAGTTGGGGAATCCTCGCTGAGCTCGCCGATTTTGCCGAAGGGCAGCAAGCCGGATTTTACAAGGGCCTGGAATCCATTGCAGATTCCCAAAATCAGACCTCCGCGAGACTGAAGACGCTCTATTGCTGCCTTCACCTTCTCGTTCTGGATTACGCTGGCGATGAACTTGCCGCTTCCGTCGGGTTCGTCGCCCTCGGAGAAGCCTCCGGAGAAGGCGAGTATGTCGCAGGCGTCGATATGGGCGGCCATATCGGTCGTGGATTTCTCGACGTCCTCAGGCAAAAGGTTGCAGAAGACGGAAGTCGTGACCTCAGCACCTTCGGCGGCGAAGGATTTGGCCATGTCGTAGTCGCAGTTTGTGCCGGGGAAAACGGGGAGATAAACCACAGGGTGCTCCTTGGCCTCACCTCCATAGGCGGGGGCCGCTCCTGCAGAGACTGCATTGCGGGCCGAGCCCTTCACTCCGCTGCGGTCGGGATAGACAGCCGTGAATTTCTTGCGGTTTGCCTCGAAAGCCTCGTCGATGGCTATTGCCTCGCCGTTGACCTTCAAGAATCCGTCGGTTGTGGTTGAGCCGATAAGCTCAAATCCCGGGAGTTCGAGAATCTCCTTGCTCTCTACGATGATTGAGCCGTTGCCAAAGTTGAATAGGTCTGACTCTTTGATCGTCACGTCGGCTCCGACGGCATTGCCGAAGCTCATTTTGGCAAGAGCCTCTGCCGCGCCTCCGAATCCGAGAGCGTATCCTGATATTACTGTGCCCTCCTTTATCAGCCTGTTGAGGATGCGGAAGTTGTCCATGAGCTGCTTCGTGTCGGGCATGAGAGAGGGGAGAGGAGTATGACGGACGATGTACACGTAGTTGCCCGCAGCTTTAAATTCGGGACTGATTACGACGTGGCTGCTGACGGGAGCGACTCCGAATGCTATCAGCGTCGGGGGGACGTTGATATTGGCGAACGTACCGCTCATCGAGTCTTTGCCGCCGATAGAAGCGAGGCCGAGTTCTGTCTGCATCCTGAGGGTGCCGAGCAGAGCGGCGAGGGGTTTGCCCCAGGAATGGCGGTTGTGCATCCTTTCAAAATATTCCTGATAGGAGAAACGCATTCTCTCGAAATCAGCGCCGGCTGCCACGGCCTTGGCCACGGCCTCCACTACAGAATAGGCTGCCCCGTGGTAAGGGCTCCAGCTCATGAGGAATGGATTGAATCCAAAGGCCATCATGCTTGCCGTGTCGGTCTGATGGTTGCCGACAGGGAGCTTCTGCACTGACACTTGCGATTCGGTCCGCTGGGTCTTGCCTCCGAAAGGCATGAGCACGGTAGACTTTCCGATGGAGGAGTCGAAATGCTCGATAAGACCCTTCTGCGACGTGACATTGTCGTCGGCAAGAAGATTGAGCATCTTCTCCTTCAGGGAGTCTCCCTCCACTTTGCGGGAGAAGGGGTCGCAGGGATCGATCGTGCCGATTGTAGCCTGGGCGAAATGACGTGCGCCTGCTGAGTCGATAAATTCGCGGCTAAGGTCGGCCACGAGTTTGCCGCCGTAGTACATGCGCATCCTTCTCGTGTCGGTCACGTCGGCCACATGGTTGACCTCAAGGTTCTCCTCGTGGCAATAGCGCATGAATTCCTCCATGTCTTTGGCCTCCACCACCACAGACATGCGTTCCTGACTTTCGCTGATGGCGAGTTCAGTGGTGTTGAGTCCGGAATACTTTGTCGGCACGCGGTCGAGATAGATGTCAAGGCCGTCGGTCAGCTCGCCGATAGCGACGCTGACGCCTCCTGCTCCGAAGTCGTTGGATTTCTTGATGAGGCGTGTCACCTCCGGGCGGCGGAACAGTCGGGCTATCTTCCTCTCTTCCGGGGCATTGCCTTTCTGTACTTCAGAGCCGCACTCCTCAAGTGAAGACGTGGTGTGCTCTTTCGAGGAGCCGGTGGCTCCTCCGATGCCGTCGCGTCCGGTTCTTCCGCCGAACATCAGGACCACGTCGCCCGGGGTCGGGCTTTCGCGACGCACGTCGGAAGCTTTCACGGCTCCGACCACGGCTCCGACCTCAAGGCGTTTTGCCACGTAGTCGGGATGGTAGATTTCGCGCACGTGGGTCGTGGCCAATCCAATCTGGTTGCCATAGGATGAATAGCCTGCGCAGGCGCGAAGGGAGATGACGCGTTGGGGAAGTTTCCCTTCAAGAGTGGCAGAGACGGGCTGATAGATGTCGCCTGCTCCGGTCACGCGCATGGCCTGATAGACGTAGCTACGTCCGCTCAACGGATCGCGGATAGCTCCTCCGAGACAGGTGGATGCCCCGCCGAAAGGCTCGATCTCAGTCGGGTGGTTGTGCGTCTCGTTTTTGAATTGCAGGAGCCATTTCTCGATGGTGCCGTCAACGTCCACGTCTACGTAGATGCTGCAGGCATTGTTCTCTTCGCTTTGCTCAAGGTCTTCGAGCAGCCCTTTTTTCTTGAGATAGCGTGCTCCGATCGTAGCGAGGTCCATGAGGCAGAGAGGCTTGTTTTCGCGGCCAAGTTCCTTGCGGATCTCATGCCATTGACGGAGGCTCTCCTCCAGGTCGGCCGTGGCGAAGGAATCGTCGACTTTGATGTCGGTCAGTTCGGTCGTGAAAGTGGTGTGGCGGCAGTGGTCGCTCCAGTAGGTGTCGAGAATGCGGAGCTCAGTCTCGTTGGGGTCGCGGCCTTCGGCAGAGAAATATTTCACCACCTCCATCAGGTCGTCGCCGTTCATTGCGAGCCCCTTCTCCTTGCAGAAAGCCAGGGCGCTTTCTGCCGTTATTTCGCGGAATCCTTCAAGCACGGGCACGGGTTTGGCGGCGGCGCGTTCCGGGGCAGCGAGGATGGAAAGGTCTTTCTGGCGCGATTCCACGGCATTGATGCAATAATGGGCGATCTTCTTCATCTCCTCTTCGCCTACGGAGGAATCGAAGATCATCAGTTTAGCGCTTCGGATCTGGATGTCGGCGTCAGGCTGGATTAGCTTGACGCATTCCTCGGCGGCTGCGGCACGTTGGTCGAACTGACCCGGGAGGGATTCAATGGCCAGAAAGGGGCGGCTCTGGAAATCCACGTCGGCAGAGACTTTGTCGGTGGCAGGTTCTGCAAACACTTTGTAGCTGCTGTCTGCTACAAGTTCGTCGGAGAACCCGAAAAGATCGTAGACGCAGAGAAATCTCAAGTCGGCTATGTTGAGGCCGAGATTTGAGTTGAGCTCGTTGCGGAGGCTTTCGGCCTCGCTGCGGTATTGCGGGCGTTTCTCTACAAAAATTCTATATGGTTTCATATTGATTTCGAGTGTTGGATTGTTGGTTGAGGGTTGGGGAGGCCACGTCCCTTGGCCGCGGCTGGGGTAATGCCATCAGGCGGCAATCTTCGGGTTAGAAGCCGGAGGTCAGTCGAGGGTGGAGGCAAGCACCTTGTCGGCTTGCTGCTTGCGGAATGCGTCCATTTTCTCTTTGAGCGACGGGTCGGTGACGGCGAGGATTTCCACTGCGAGGAGCGCGGCGTTTTTCGCCCCGTCGATAGCCACGACAGCCACAGGAATGCCGGATGGCATCTGCACCATCGACAGTAATGAATCGATTCCCTCCAGGGCGCGGGCTTTGATCGGCACGCCGATGACGGGGAGCGTCGTGAACGCTGCGACCACGCCGGCGAGATGCGCGGCGCCACCTGCGGCGGCGATTACGGCGGCGAATCCCCTGTCGCGCAATCCGCCGACCCAGGCCTCAAGCTCCGCCGGAGTGCGGTGGGCGCTAAGGACTTTGGTTTCAGACTCTACGCCAAACTGAGCGAGTGTCTCAGTAGCGGCTTTCATGACTCCCCAATCGCTGGTGGAGCCCATTACTACACCTATCTTCATCTTCTTTTCAACAAGATTAAAAAAGAATGGGCGCAAAGGGTCTCAATGCGTCCACTCGAATTATTTCATTACTAATTTTTACCTGCCAAATGCTGCCCGACATAAGTCGGCGCATAGTTTCCGCACAGACACACATGCCGGCTCCCGTCTTTCGGGTAAGCTTGCTTGCCGTGGCTTGATAGAATCCAGACTTTCGTCTGCCTGTTGATATGTCCGGTTTGTGCCAAATCATTTCGGAATCCGTGAGGTAGCCTTGCCGTTTGTGGCTTGTGTGGTTAGAAAGTGCAAAATTAAGAAAAAAATCTGAAATAACCTTGCACAAAATCAGTTTTAACACGTGGGTTGACGGCCGAGACAGTCAGTTCCGTATAATTTTGGCGCAGACGGCAATCGCAGGGGGCGAGTCCGGTCGTGCCAAGCTCTGAGCGGAAGTGAGGGAGGTGGGCTCTCCATTCGCCTTGTGGACGATGGCAAAGGGAGTGGGCTTCCCGCCTTTCACGATGCAAAATTACTGCCTTCCCGATGCAGATGATTGTTATTTTGAGGAAAACCGCAAAAAATTTTTTGAGATGCCGCATATTGCCACGTTTGCAGAAAGAAAAATCTTTCGTCATCGTTGGGAAAATTCATAATAAATGCCTAAATTTGCAGTCATTAGCTCATAAAGCTCCAATCCCTATCGTCATGCCAGTCACAAAGAACCCACTAATACGCCATATGATTCTCGACCGCTGCTTCCGAAGCCGCGTCAAGCTATATACCATCGCCGATCTCGAAGAGGTGCTTAAAAATGCAGGCCACCGTGTGTGTAAACGCACCATTTATGACGATATAGATTTCATCGGAAGTCAAGAGGGCTGGGGGATGGAGTTTGTCAACTTATATGCGGAAGACGGCAAGACCAAATGCTATCGTTATGCCGATCCTCATGCCTCAATACGTAGAAAGCCATTGACAGAGGCTGAACTTGAAGTTGTCAAAGATGTCGTATCAACGCTGGGTCGATTCAAAGGCATGCCACAGCTTGACTGGCTCAACGAGGTGATGCCACGCCTTGAGGAATTGGTCTATACCAATTCTGAAACGTCGCAGTCTCCGATAATGGGCTTCGACAGCAATGATTATCTAAGAGGAATTGACGAGCATCTGCCCACTCTTTTTCATGCCATTAAATCGAAAACCACACTTAAAATCGAGTATTGCACTTTTTCGGGAAAATTTTTTCTCTGGATTATACATCCCTATTATTTGAAACAATACAACAACCGTTGGTTTTTGTTCGGACTGAACGAATCGGGGCAAATATCCAATCTTGCCATCGACAGAATCCTGACAATAGCGCCTACGAAAATCCCTTATATCCCTAATGACGAGATTGACTTTGAAGAATACTTCGACGACATAGTTGGAGTATCCTTAGGCAATCCCGAAGAACCCGTAGAGAAAGTGCTGATTCGGTTTGATACAGATCGATGGCCATACGTGGAATCTAAACCTCTCCATCATTCCCAGAAAAACAAGGGAGATAACACGATAGAAATCAGCGTTAGAATCAACAACGAGCTCATCACGCAAATACTTTCGTTCGGGAGTCAGGCTGAGGTGCTTGCCCCATTGTCCCTACGACAGCAAATCAAGGAAATACACCTTGCTGCTATTGACAAATACAAGTGAAATATCGGATTTGCAGATGTTTGAAACAAAATTGCATTCGAGGATATTATCTTTGCAGCGTGAAAACACTCACGATCAGAATCTGACAAAAGATAAGAGATGAATATCAACGATTTCCCATCCGTAGAAGAGCTGATGGCTATGTGGCAAGACAGTGGCTGTCTTCTTGGAAACATTTATGATGCGACGCATCCTAATGCGTCGCAAGGGGATGATATTTCCGAGAAAGAAGGCTTTTCTCCGTTTGAGGAACTGATGTCGATGACAGGGCTTGACGAAGTCAAGTGTGAGATCAATCGCCAGCTCTCTTTCCACCGCATTATGACGCTCCGGGAAAAATCAGGGAAGAGAACGCCCAAACGTCTTTTAAATATGCTTTTGATTGGAAATCCGGGTACCGGGAAAACTACCTGCGCGCGTCTTATCGGACAAATATACCAAGAAGCCGGAATCCTCTCCACAGGTCAATTCGTAGAAGTATCGCGGGCAACGCTTGTAGGAGAATATATAGGACACTCTGAAAAACGGGTTTCTGATAAAATCGAAGAAGCCAAAGGTGGTATTCTCTTTATTGATGAAATATATTCGTTGGCAGACGACGGCGGCGTCAACAACGGCAAGAATGATTTCGGCCACAATGTGATCGACACCCTAATGCCGGTGCTGTCAGACCCGAATTCCGGTCTTATTGTCATTGGCGCAGGTTATCCGGATGAGATGGGACGTTTCTTGCGTGCAAACTCAGGACTTGCAAGCCGGTTCCCTGTCGTGCTTGGATTAAATGATTTCTCTCTTGACGAATTGATGAATATCGCCCACAGCAACATAAGGAGATATGATTTCATCATTGCTCCTGAAGCTGAAACGAAGTTGCGCGAGCTTATTAAAAGTGCAAGTCGTAATAAGAACTTTGGAAATGCCAGGTTTGTGGTTACTCTTATTGAAAACCATGTTATCCCCAATCTTTGTATGCGTCTTGACCGTATTGCCAATATTGCTCCTGATTCGGACCTGCTTTCCACCATTGTCGCAAACGACATTCCGGATATTTATGCAATATCTCCTCTTAATGAGTCGAATCGAAAGTGTATAGGATTCGGATTGTCTTGATGTAGCGTATCATGATGGTTCACTGAACTTAAATATCTGTACATCAAATAATAAACTAATATGAATGTCATGCCGAAGAAATACCTCTCTTATCGTAATCAATCCGATGCTATCCACCTTATGCGAAAATGGATAGCTGAATCAGGAGTGCAAGTCGTATTCGACTTCCTTATCGAGGCCTACAAAGTTGCTGAATCACAAGACAAACATTATATCGGATGTCTTATTGCCATGACATTCGACATGAGGTTGCCAAAGCATGCCTATGAATGTGCGGCGAAGCTTGGCATACAGCTTGATAAGGATTTCTCGGTTGGAGAATCGTTGCTTGCCAACCTAATGAAGGAAGACCTTGATAAAGGATGGAGAAAGATATTCAGCGACAAGGTGGTATATACTCCGATATATACCGAAGATGATTTTGATTCCTTTGAACATCCGTTGATATTCAGCAACTCATGTAGCCGTAAAATAGCAGCGCTTAGCTATCGTGACCAAATCCACGTAATCCGCGAATCAGACGGAGCAATCGGGATTGTGATAATCGACAAAATAAAAGACTCCGTGCTTATCGATGAGGAATCATTCCAAGGTGCGAAAGGCGAAGAGTATCCACTTTATTTTACGGAATCAACACATTATGTGAGTCCTGTATTCCGTCTTCGTGTGATAGGGAAGTTGCTTGAATTCTTTTTGAGGGAAATCGGCTATCCCACAGTCAAGATAAGATATACAGTGGTGTTCAATTCTCCGGAAGCATCACTCATCAATATTTCCGATTACTTTCCAGGGGGAGAATTTGCAGAGCAGTGGGCAGATATACGTGTATGCTTACGCAAAGATTATCGTGACAACTATGTGTTTCACGATATCCTTTCCTGTATCGGCGGGGAAGGAAGCATAGGACTCAAAGTGAGCACCGGTCTTCTTAATTGCCTTGCAGCTGTCAAGATCCTTTACCATGAACTTTGCTACAGCGAAAGGATGCTGGAGGCATGCAAATCAGACGCATCCATTCGCAAACTCTGCAAAGAATTCTCAATCTTTTCAGAGGCAGAATGAAAGAAGAATGCCAAAAGATGTTGTAAAACATTCTTTTTTAGGGCCATCGTTAATAAATAATCAGTAAATTTGCAGCATAAACACTCTAACAATACATCCATGAAAAAAATCGCGATTAAAGACATTCTTGTAGTATTTCTTTTTTTTATGGCATTCCCCTTGGAAGCTCAAGTTATAAGAGACGATTGGTCTTATTATTTTAGGATGACTGACTTGCCTAACAGACCTGCAGGTTTTATCTATAGAACAGAAATGCGAGGTGGCCCCGAGTCGGAAGATGGGAAGGGGATCATTATAATGGATAGCATTCCTGTGTATGATGTTTACTCGTCAAAGGGAAAGAAGTCCAGATGCGTAGGTATTATAACTGAGACCAACCCTCCAAGAGTTGTCTTTGAACTGAATGTGAAGGGTGGAGAATCATCTATAGATGTAATGGAACGGGAATTGACCGCGTTGTTGGGTCAATATGGTTGGGATACCAACAAGAACATTAACTTAGCCTTTGTGCCCCAAAAAAACAATAGGGAGTTCTTAGAAGCTGTAGCGGAGGGGACAGAAGAGGCTCTCAATAAGGCACTGCCTTATACCGAATGCATTGCCTATGACTTTCATTCACGATCAGGTCTGTATAAAGCAAATGATATTGATTATATGGATGATATACTAAGAGAAAGGGCGAATCAGAAATTCATAGACAAGCAAGCGCGCAAGGCTAAATATTTATATTCTCCAAAATATGCCGATATAAAGGAAAGATATGATGCGGGAGATCCGGAAACAATAGAATTTGTTTCCAAATATCTCACCTGGGCAGGGAAATGGGATAAGGAAGTCAAGTGGAGACTACAAAAGAATCTTCGGGAGTCGAAAAATCAACTTAGGGAGAAGCAACTTAGAGAGCAACAAAATAAACAGAATCCTTGAGATAAAATCATGCGAAGACTGCAATTTTGTCAGCCTTCGCATAAGTAATCTTAGCCATTCAATATATACTTAGGTTTATGAAGGAACAAGATCTTATTGACATAAAAGGCCATTTAAGTATACAAATCATAAGCATCTATTCGCAACTTTTGCAAAGGATTCTCAGTCTTCGTTGACAAAACTCGAAACATTATCTCAAAGTGTTATAAAACAACATTATAAAACATATAATGTTGTCTTGCATTAGATAAATTAGTTTTGTAACTTTCAATGATTCGGTGAAAATTACCGAAGTAGTTTAAACTTAAGTTAATATATCGAAATGTAAAATACAAATGAATCGCCAAAGCGTTCATTATAAAAACATTAGACAATATGAACGTATTGGCGATTCTCAAAGACTTCACCTTTCGGTGTAAGTCGGTATTTG
>ERZ778497.454-NODE-454-length-35137-cov-18.218203_pt1 | contig 35137 bp, 37 predicted proteins | sample MGYA00509938_ERZ778497 | MGnify/ENA primary metagenome ERZ778497 (study PRJEB29527, sample SAMN07138969) | mouse gut metagenome | material: feces | host: mouse | place: China:Nanjing | collected 2016-01-25 ... | reverse complement strand
ATCTCTTCCTAAGAGATATTGATGACTTGCCTGCATCGATCCACATGAATCGGACTTTCCAAATACTCTTAATAGCTTGCCTTCCTTTACATGTTTTGATTAAAGCGAAGGAAGAGAAAACGTGTTCCGATTTTCAATTTGTTTCCAAATCTCATTTTCGCAACTCGCTGATATAAAGCTCCGAAAATGCAGTCCTTTCTCAACTTTGTCGAAAATAGCGTAGCCCATAACGCTTCCGACCGCACCCTCCGCTCTGCCGCCGCATCCTTTGCCGACAGTCTGAGAATGGCGCAGGCCGAAGTGCCCACCGTCGACAACGTATCCGGATGGATTGCCGCTATGGCCATCTCAGGTCTCAAACCCGGCAGCCGCCGGAAGTATATAGGAGCTATCAATTCGCTATATCGCGATTGGGCCATAGATAATGACGCAGAGAATCCCTTCGAGGAGGCGAAACGCATTCCGATCTCCGAGGCGGAAGACTCCGTCGACCGCGTCAGCGAAAACCTCCGGATGGTAGACCGGCTGCTGAAGGTTTCCACGACTTCCTCCGACTTTGAGGCCGTCGCCCTCTTCCTCTATCTCCTCTACAACCCCGTTGCCTCTCTTCGCGACATCATCCTCCTCAAATTCAGCGACGGCATCCCCTCCGTTCCCCAGATTGAAGACATCATAGAAGCCATGCGGTCGATGAGCCGACGCCGCTACGTGTTCCCCCTCGACCAAGGTAAGAAACGCGAGGGCCAGATCGTGCGCGACACGCTTCATTTGCTCTCCACGACTCTCTCTGCCTACGGCTTCGACTTCGGCGGCGAGTTCTCAAGAGACAGCATCGCGGCCCTTTGGATAGCCGCCGCCCTGAAGGCCGGCGTTTCGCTCGTGGAGATAAGAGCCGCCATCGGAAGCATTCCCAAGGAATATGCCCATCTTTCAATGATTCAGCACGGGCAGCTTACGGAAGGGGAGAGGCTCAGGATCCTCTCCCGCGTGGCCGACCAGATCAACGACGGCGCATCGCGCTGGTTCGTCATGCGGCTTCGCCACGGCGTGACGCCCGACGATATCAGCGAGGCCGTAGAGATGCTGCTCCCGGAGCTCCACAAGGAGATGGCGCTCTACTACCCGACGCACACCGTCGTCAGCCTCGACAAGAAAGGGAAACGCGTAAAGGAGGAGAAGCCCTACCTGCCGGGCGTGCTCTTCTTCAGGCTCCGCAAAGACAAGGTGGCGACGCTGTTCAGTTGCATAGGCGACATGGCCTGGTGCTACCGCTGGACGAACGCCCCCGACAGTCCCTACTGCGCCATCCCGACCTACGAGATGAGAGCCTTCCAGCGCCACGTCGGGGCATTCTCTCCCGACATCCGAATGGAGCTCGTCACCCGCGACGAGCCCCTCGCCGTAAATCAGACCGTCCGCATCAACGGCGGCGGACTGATGGAGAACCGGATAGGCGTTATCCGCAGCATCCGCAACAACAACGGCACGCGCACGTATACGCTCGCGCTCTCCGAACGCGAATTTGCCACTTGGACGGTGAAGGACATCGAGGAAGTTTTCATCGAGCCGGTCAATCCATAGACAAGCCATTTTCCCACCGATCGACAAACCTGTTTTCACTGATAGGCTTATGCAGAATCTTCATGCCGACATTGCCCTTGAAGTAAGCCCCGAATCGCTCGTGGATCTCATCGAGAGCCGCAGCCGCTATTCCGACCTCCACGGCTGGATGCGGCTTGCCGACTGCGTCGCGCAAGCTTTGCTTGTGCTGCGCAACGGCGATGATATCCAACGGCTTGCCCCGTTGGCGGCAGCCGTCGCTGAGTTGGACCGTGTGAAAAAGATCAAGTCTCCTCGCTGGGTAGGCGACATGCTCGCCCGGGCCGTGGAGGAATGGACGGAGACGCCCAAGGTGGCCGCCACCGAGATGGTCATACCCCTCCTCACCCTCGAACTCCTCAAAGGCGACCCCACCTTCGGCCAAAAAGCCGAAGCCATCATCCACGAAAGCTACCACCGCTACCTCGCCGGCACCGCCACTCCCGCCGACCTCCACCTCCTCCGCCTCTGCCCCGACTACTGTCCGAGTCCCCTCTAACATGGAGCGCAAGGCCTCCGGCCTGCGCCTACCGTCCGCCCCGAGTCCAGCATGGAGCGCAGGACGTCCCCGGCCTGCGGTGCTCAAGTCCGAACTAACCTTCTACCCACACTGAGAACGAAAAACTGACAACCATGGCAACACCGCAACAAATATACGCCGAATGGCGTTCCTCGCTCAAATCTCCGGATGACAGTCTATTCTACTATCATCCCGATTTGGAGCGAATCCTCCTCGGTCTCTCGATATACGCAATATCCTCACGTCAGCTCGTCAAAGACCTTGGCAAAGCTGAATCGCTGAGTCTACTGAACATCTACATAACCGACCTCATCACGGCATGGATTGACGAAGATGACGATGCTTTCAAGACGATGTTCGACATGACCATGACGGTTGCAGAGGCATACATCCCCTGTCTGATGGCAGCCGAGGAAAAATATCCGTCAAAGAAACGTCAAATAAGGAAACTGGGCATGCTCTACGGAAACGCAGTATCAGTCGGCGGTGACATGTCCCCGGGACTCGCCGAGACCCTCCTCGACGACCTCTCCACCGATGGCAAACAGATATACTCCGACAAAATAAAGAAATTCGGAGACGACCTCCTCTCCCTCATCCGCCTCCACGGCATGGACATCCCACCCTCCTCCTTGAATCGTCTCAACGGCTGGTAAGGAGGAATGGTCCAGTTGTCTAAAACTGTAAGATGAACGCCCTCCATTTCGGTCTCTATTTCAAGTCAGTGCTTCGCAGAATCCAGAACGGAGACGCCGATTATCAGGGGATGCTCCTCAATGCCCTCATTCTCCCCAATGCAGTGGAGAATACCACTGCGGCGTGACTCCAGACACCATTCCTCATGAAGATGATTCTTTTTTATAAGAGCATCATTGTTACACCTATAGGGAATAGCCTGATTGAAAAGATAATTAATTACATACATAATTGAGTATAATTCCGTATTTTCATTGTCTCCGACATGAATAAAGTAGCCGAAAACAACCGCCGTATCGCCAAAAACACCCTCTTCCTCTACCTCAGGATGATTCTCGTTATGGCGGTCTCGCTCTACACCTCGCGCGTCATCCTGAAAGCTCTTGGTGTAGATGACTTCGGCTTATACGGTGTAATCGGAGGTATCGTCGCCCTCTTCTCAATCCTCTCCGGGTCGCTGACCAGCGCAATAAGCCGCTTCCTTACTTACGAACTCGGCAAAGGCAACTCCCAACGTCTCAAGCAGATATTCTCCAGCTCCGTTTTCATCCAGCTGATGATTTCGCTCGTCGTGATTCTCGCTCTTGCGCCTCTCGGTCTCTGGTTCATCAACGCAAAGCTGAATGTGCCTCCCGACCGCTATGTTGCGGCTTACTGGGTCTTCGGTTTCTCTATCCTCACTTTCTGCCTACATCTCCTCTCCGTCCCTTACAACGCCGCCATAATCTCCCACGAGAAAATGGCTGTCTTTTCCTACATCTCCCTCATCGAGGTCTCTTTCAAACTCTTGATTGCCTACTGCATAAACCTTTTCGCACAAAACAGGCTGATAATCTACGCCGCCATGCTATTCGGTGTCGTACTGGTCATCCAGCTTATCTACGCCGGATACTGCATACGGAAATTCCCGGAGTGCAAGCTCTCGCTCGCCTATGACCGCGGTCTGCTGAAGGAAATCGGCAGTTTCGCGGGCTGGAATTTCATCGGCTCTGCGGCGGGAGTCCTCCGTAATCAGGGTAACAATATAATACTCAACCTCTTCTACGGCACTGTCGCAAATGCCGCTTACTCGATCTGTATGCAGGTAAACAACGCGGTGAATCAGCTGGCTGACAATTTCATGGTCTCGGTCAATCCGCAGATTACAAAATACTACGCGCAGTCGGAAATCAAGGAAATGAACAACCTGATGTTCCGGAGCGCCCGCATGTCGTTCTTTCTCTCCTGGCTACTCGCCTCGGTCATCCTCCTCAACACGGAATATATCCTCAACCTGTGGCTCGCGAAAATTCCCGACCACACCGTAATCTTCGTGCAGCTTATCCTCTGGTTCACCATCACGGAATCCGTCTCGAAACCGCTAATCACCGGTATGCTCGCCACAGGCAAGATAAAAAATTACCAGATTGTGGTGGGCGGCTTGCAGATGCTCAATCTGCCGATTTCGTATGTTCTGCTTAAGTTGGGGGCCGCGCCACAGGCTCCTTTGGCGGTATCTATCGGCGTGTCGCTCGCTTGTCTATCCGCACGGTTGGTTATGTTGCGCGGTTTGATGCCGTTCGATTCCATGGCTTTTATCAAGAAGGTGATTCTTAGGGTGATTTTGGTTGGTGCGCTTTCTTTCGCAGTGCCATACTTCATAAAACTGTTTGTCGGCGAAACTTCCGGATTCATCACTTTCCTTTGGGAAAGCGCGGTGTGCTTGTGTTGGACTGTCGCAGTCATCTATTATATCGGCTGTGACAACAATGAACGTCGATTCATCCGCGACAGGATTGTTGCCGCCAAGCATAAATTCATAAAGTAGAAATGATCAATATTCAAGATAAATCCGCTTGCTCCGGATGTACGGCTTGCAGTGCCGTCTGCGGCAGGAATGCGATTACCATGACTCCCGACGGCATGGGATTCAAATATCCCGTTGTCGATATGGAGAAATGTGTGGAATGCGGTCTGTGTGAGAAAGTTTGCGCTTTCAAGCCAGATTACAGAACTCCCGAAAACTTTGATTCTCCCCGGATATACGCCGCCCGTCAAAAGGAAATTGCTGAAATCGAGAAAAGTCGTTCTGGTGGTGTCTTCGCCGCCATCAGTGATGTGATTCTTGAAGAGGGAGGTGTTGTCTATGGCGCCGGATATGATTCATCCTTCCGCGTCCTTCATAAAAAGGCTGTGACAAAGGAACAGCGTGACGAGTTCCGCGGTTCGAAGTATGTCCAAAGCGACATGGACGGAATTTTCCGTCAGGTGGCGGAAGACCTGAAAGCCGGACTCAATGTTCTGTTCTCGGGCACTCCTTGTCAGACCGCCGGACTCCAAAGCTTCCTGACCCTTCGCAAAGTCAACAGGGAAAAGCTGTTTGTCTGCGACATAGTGTGCCACGGTGTGCCCTCTCCCTTTATATGGCGTGATTATCTCGATTATATACAGCGCAAGGAGGGGAAAAAGGTAATCGGCGTTAATTTCCGCGACAAGAGCAAGTTGGGATGGGCTGCCCACAAGGAATCGTTCAAATTCGACGACGGCTATACCTATACCTATACCTATACCTTCTATCAGCATATAATGTTCCGCCATTCCTGCGGCGTATGCCATTATACAAACCTGCGTCGCACCGGCGACATCACTCTTGCCGATTTCTGGGGATGGGAGAAGATTGACAAGTCAATCAATGCCGACAACAAAGGAGTATCCCTAATCTTTGTCAACACCCCGAAAGGCGCGGATATGTTCGATAAAATATCCGTTAGACTGAATGCCATTCCGACTACTGCCGACAAATGTATGCAGCCGAATCTTCAACACCCTTCGGAGATTCATCCCCAGCGAAACAAGTTTGAGGATGACTACATAAAATACGGCTTCGAAAAGACAATGAAGAGACACGCGCTGATGGGCAACAGATACAAGATGAAGATTCTTATTAATGCTGTTAACAAAAACTCAATAAAACGATTCTTATATTTAATATATAAAAATTTGGTAAAATCCTAAAGTCCAATGAGAATAGGAATTGTAACCTTTCATAGAGCGCACAACTATGGAGCTGTCCTTCAATGTTTTGCGCTTAAGGCAAAACTTTCAAGTATGGGGCATGCACTTACGGTCATTGATCATCGTAATAATAATTTGGAAAAACGTTATGATTTGTTTCCAAGCCAAAATTGGAAATGCAATCCCATATTATCCGTAAAAAATACAGTCTCCCGCTTACTCACCTATAGATTAAGAAAAGAAAGGCGTAAATCTTTTGATTGTTTTATCAAAAAATATCTCCTTAATAATTGTTCTTACGACAATATTTGGGATGGTTTTGACTGCATTGTATGGGGTTCGGACCAAATATGGCAATGGAACATTATTAAAGATGACAAATGTTTCTGGGGCGATATACCTAATAAAAGTGTTCGAAAAATCACTTATGCTGCCAGTTCAGGCAAAATAGATAAACATTTTGAAGAAAGGATAACATCTCTTTCTAATTACAATGCTATAAGTGTACGTGAAAATGATTTAAAGAATTATTTATTAGATAAAAATATAAAAACAGAGGTTGTTGTCGATCCATCGTTATTACTCACAAAAGAGGAGTGGGATTCTTATCTTCCTTTAACCAGAATAAACAAAAAGCCATATATATTAGTCTATGCAATGAGAGATTCTGAGAAAACTCTCAAAATGGCTAATAATCTTTCTAGGAAATTGGGTCTTGAAATTGTTGAACTTCATAATTTCAATATTTCTCCTCTAAATCTTTTTCCCTCTTATTATACAAATGGGCCGATAGATTTTGTATCACTGTTTAAGTATGCTGATTTTGTTGTAACTGATTCATTTCATGGAACAGCATTTTCAATTATATTCCAAAGACAGTTTATTACTCTGTATCTAAATGACGGACATGATAATCGTGCGCACAGCCTTCTGCATTCCCTCCATTTACAGAGCAGACATCTAACAATTGATAATCCTATTACTAATCTATCAGCAATAGACTATAATTGTGTGGAGACACTGTTAAAACCAATCAGAGAACATTCCATCCAATTTCTGACTGATTCCATATCGGAATAGCCTTTTACTTAAATCTTTTCCAAATATGAATCCTTTGATTTCCATAGTCATACCGGCTTACAATATAGGAGAGCGAATAATTCCGTGTATCGAGAGTATTCAAAATCAGTCTTATGACAAGTGGGAACTTATAATAGTAAATGACGGGTCTAAAGACAATACTCCGCAAATTTCTGATCAATTTGCGTTAAAAGATACGCGGATTAAAGTAATTCACACCCCTAACCAAGGAGCTCTTAATGCTCGACTTACCGGTGTCCGGAATAGCAAAGGAGTTTGGATTACTTTTGTTGATGCTGATGACACACTGACTCCTGAAGCAGTTGAACATCTTGTGGATTGTATAGCAGATAATCGTGATATTATTGTCGGTACAATGAATATTAATAATCGAACAATATTCAAGCATCAGGTATCGGGTGAGTTGTCTTCCATTCAGTATCTAACAGCTTTATTACAATATCATACTTCTATTGGGCCCTTCGCTAAGTTATATCGCAAATCCTTATTTGATAATCTTTCTTTAAAACTTAAGAAGAAAGTCACTATTAATGAGGATCTGTTAATGCTGATGCATCTATCAATACTCTCCAGAAGAATATTTGTTTCTAATGATAATATCTGTTATAACTATTTCGCAGGGTACGGGATAAGTATGACGAAAATGTCGATTGATATTTGGGAATACTTTTTCGAAGGTATAGATAACATTATTTGTAAGTATAAGAGCCATACATTGGATAAGGCTTTGTTTGATTTAAAATTATGTCGAATTGAAAAGGAGATGATTCTTAAGGGGCAGTTTTTGACCCCTAAGTATCAATTGTATCATGACGTTATTAATTCTCCTTTTATTATGGAGACTTCCTACAAACAAAAATTATTACTGAAGATTATTAAATCCACCTGTCTGCAAAAGTTCTATTACAAAATGAGACGACAATATACAATTGCACGCGCCGCTGCTAAAAGATTGTTTAAATGAAAGACAATATATCAAAACTGAAGGACTGCTACGGATGCGGTGTCTGTGTCAAGGCGTGTCCCGTCAAAATCATATCTCTCAAAGAAAACAAGGACGGCTTTTATGCCCCGGTTATCGAGAATCAGGATAAGTGTGTGGAATGCGGGCTGTGTCTGAAAGTATGTGCCTACAATCACGACGAAGTGGCGGGCGATGCCTCGGACGTGAAGGCTTTCGCCGCATGGAGCAAAGACCCGCTTGTGCGGCAGTGGTGTTCTTCCGGCGGTGTAGGCTTCGAGGTGGGCCGGAAACTAATCAACGAGGGCTTTGAGGCTGTCGGCGTACGCTTCGACCCGAAGAAAAACCGGGCGGAACATTATGTGGCAGCTACGGTGGAGGATTTTATGCCCTCCGTCGGTAGCAAATATATACCGAGTTACACCGTCGATGGATTCAACGCACTCGACCGCAAGCGAAAGTATCTCGTAACGGGAACACCGTGCCAGATTGATTCTTTCAGAAGATATATCCGACATTTCAAGGCAGAGGACAAATTCGTGCTTTTGGATTTCTTCTGCCACGGAGTCCCTTCTCTTCTGCTTTGGGATAAATACACCGCCGATGTGCGTAAAAAAATCGGGGAAATTACTTTCGCAAGCTGGCGTAACAAATCTACCGGATGGCACGACTCATGGTCGATGAACGCCGATAGGAGTGAACTCCCAAAAGATTCTGAAACAATTGATTGGCATGACTCATACAACCTGGAAATTCGGGAAAAAAAACACTTTTACGCTTCCCGAATGTCGCAGGGGGACTTATTCTACCGCTTTTTTCTCGGGAATTACTGTCTCAACAAGTGTTGCTATTCGACTTGTAAATATAAAATGTGTGGCTCCGCCGCCGACATCAGAATCGGCGACCTTTGGGGTAGGAAGTATGCCGACGACGATAAGGGCGTAAACTCTGTCCTCGCATTTACAGAGAAAGGAAAACAGCTGTTGTCTGAACTCTATTCATGCGAGATTATCCCTGAGTCTGTGGAAACTGCAGCCGAAGGTCAGATGTATCACAACGCGCATAAGCCGATTACAAGGAATCAGGTGGTTGCCGCCCTGCATGGGCCGATGTCTCTCTACGCTATCTACAATTCTATAATTCTTGCGGGGAGGGTCGTAAACAAATTATTTAGAATCACAAAAATCAAGAAATGATATGAGTCGGAAAGCCGCACTTCTCACGATGTTTGATGTCACCAACTACGGTTCGGTGCTTCAGACTTTCGCTTCGCAGTCAGTCCTTAACCGTCTTGGATATGAGTGTGAAGTGATTAATTATTGGTTCCCCAACGAATGGCATTTCAAAATGGGTTACAAACGACCTAAAGCCTACCGTCTCTTTATCTCCAAGGCTCTCAGATTTTTGGGTTACAAGACATATTGGTCGGAATTCGGAAAGACTATCGACCGATTCAAATTCGGTAAATTGAACCTGACTCCGAACCGCTTCGAGACTCTGGAGGCTCTTGAAAGCAATGACTGGAAACAGTATGACACTATTGTTTCCGGAAGTGACCAGGTCTGGAATCCTCGCTTCATGAAGGGCGACAAGGCTTTTCTCCTCAGTTTTGTTCCGGATGATGTCCGCAAGATTTCAATGTCTTCAAGTTTCGCCTGTAAGACTCTTGATCCGGCTTTCAGAGACTCTTACAAAAAGTATCTGTCAAGACTTTCGGCTATTTCAGTAAGAGATAACAATGGCGTTGACATCCTCTCGTCTCTCGGTATCGACAAGCCAGTGGAGGTCATGCTCGACCCGACTCTCCTTCTCTCAGACGAGGAATGGAAAAAGGCTCTGAATATTGGAAAAAGCACTGATTCAGACTATATCCTTGTCTATATACTGAATTATGCGTTCAATCCAGCTCCATATATATATGACGCTGTAAAGGAGATGCAGAAACGAACGGGTAAGAAAGTGATTTTCACAGGTACAGTCGAGAACAAATATCTGAAAGGGATGACAAATTACGAAATCCGCAACGGCAGACCGGTAGAGGAGTTTGTGTCGATGTTCGCGAACGCCGCCATGGTAGTGACTTCCTCTTTCCACGGCACCGCCTTCGCCGTCAACTTCTCCCGTCCTCTGATTGCTGTCACACCCTCCAATGGCGATGACCGACAGTCCTCTCTCCTCACCAATCTCGGCATACCTCACTGCGCTGTAAAGTGCGACAATCCCCTCTCTCAATTGAATCCCTACTACGACGCCACAGCCGTGCGGACTGCACTCGACTCTCTCCGCGAAAAAAACATTGCATGGCTTCAGAATGCTTTAAAAAAATAAATCCACCGCATCCTCTTCTTTGTTCAGTTAATCCTTCGTCACCACACCTCCTATGGTTCTTTGGAAAAATACTGGTTCTCTTGTCTTGTCTCTAAGTCCGCAACAAATCTCTCGTCATGATTATGCCTGGTAACGAAATCCTCTCAATCACCCGCAAGTTCTACGAAACCTCTCGCAAAGCCCTTGACCTTTGCGACAAAATACAGAATGACCTGAACGACGACGTCACCAACAACCGCATCACACTCGAGGAATGGAAACAGCAGACCGAAGAAAACAGAATGCGAAGACTCTACTTCCTCGACCAACTCGAAATCTTCAGCAAAAGACTCGACAAACTCAAACCTCGCTGAAAAGCCCATGTGACGTAGGGACGCACAACGGTGCGTCCGTCCCCTCAAAAGCACACGCAAAAAAAATTATTCATATTTCATAACGCCCCACTACGTCAAATAATTACGCATTATGAATTGTGAATCAAGCATTGAATCAAGGCGTTCCGGCCTCCCATAACACAGCCGCGCACATAAAACCTCCGGCGAATCAACCACCATGATTTCACAATCTAACCTGCGATTGACACCAACAGAATATATAGACAAAGCACTATTTTATAAATGGCACAGTCTTTCATAATCTACACTCTCCTTTTGTCTATACTCATCTTCTGCGGATGGGCATACCAATCTAAGAAATCTATTGAAATTGATTTCCTTAATCCTTTCATCGTAACTATCATTCTCTCATATACCTTTATTTGCGGAATGAGATTCGATGTCGGCGTCGACTACCCAATCTATCTTGAAACATTTATTGACCTACGAAACTACGGTATAAGCTTTTTTGAACTCTCTCAGGAGCCGGGTTGGATTTGGATAATGAAGACGTTCGCGACAAACGGCTTCCACTATTCCCTGTTCTTCTCCCTCGTCGCATTCATACAAATCACACTCATATTATACGCCATAAAAAAGCACCCGCAGTTACTGGCTTGCTTCCTTTTTGTTTTTCTGTGCAACAACTGGTTCTGCCATTATCAGAACGTTTTGCGTCAGACCATCACAATAAGCGTGTTCCTTGTTCTCGCGTTACGTGTATGTCAGATGAAATTCATTTGGTATCTTCTTATTTGCATCGGCTGCTTCTTCATACATCGAACGGCAATCATAATGTTGCTTCTTTATCCGTTCCTCAGATTTCCTATGCAAAAATTCATCAGTCCGATCGTCTTTACAGCTATTTTTATAGTGTGTTCGATATTAGGACTGAAATATGATATATTCATCATGTTGACAAAATTACCAATCTTCGGTGAACTACTGGTAGCCGCAGACTATGCATCCTATGCAACAGGTGATAAACTTGAAACCGGTCTTCAACAATCAGTAGGATTAGGTTATTTGCTAAAAATTGTCATCAATGTAATAGCTATCCTGTCTTATAACAAATACAAAAGTTGGGACCGATATATACCTAACCTTAGTTCTATTTTCTTCGTGTATTTCATAGGTACATGTATAAACGCGCTTAGCCCCACAAGTCTTTTGACCCGTCCCAACTGGTATTTGCTCATACTCCAGATTCCCATATTCACTATTACTATCAAATATTATCTCCACACCACAAAATGTTTAGCAGCCAAACAGATATATGCCTACTTCATGATTGTGGCGATGATTCTTTCATTCTACACTTCGACTGTGATAAAGCCGGAAGGAAGTAACATGGAGTATCATTTCTGGTGGGAAGACAATAAATCCTATAACTTATGACCCTCTCTATAATAATCCCTGTCTACAAAGTAGAGAAGTACCTCCGCAAATGTCTCGACTCCTGCCTCCATCAAAACATCTCAAAGGAAGACTACGAAATTATCTGCGTCAACGACGGAAGCCCCGACAATAGTGCGCAAATCCTTGACGAGTACGCCGCCAAACATCCGAACATCCGAGTCGTGACCCAGACCAACCAGGGTCTCAGCATGGCTCGCAACAACGGTCTTGCCGTCGCCCAAGGGGATTACGTCTGGTTCATAGATTCCGATGACTGGATCGAGGAGAATTGCCTCGCCGGAATTTGTTCCGCCTTAAAATCTAATCCGGATTTATTACAACTTAACCATCAACTGACATTTGAAGATAATCAAAAAACTGTTGAAGTCATAGTTTCCTTCCCCAATAAAAATCGTGTGTCAGGTAAGTATGCAATAATATATGGTGGACTTCCTGTACCCGCCCAATTTACAATTTACAAAAGAAATTATTTAGATGGGAATAGTCTGAAATTTGTATCTGGCATTTATCACGAAGATTGGGAATTCAAACCACGTGCGACATATCTTGCTAATTCAATAGAATGGTACAAGCCTGTGGTATATAATTATCTTCAACGGGAGGTTGGTAGTATCACGAGTTTATTTAAATTAAAAAACGGGTTTGACCATATTTTTGTCATGAACAACCTTCATGATTTCTATCATACCGTTGTCAAGGAAGATGAATGCAAGGCTGGCATAAAACGCCAGATTGGATCTCTCATGAATAGTGTGCTATTAGGTTTCAGAAGTCTGAACGAACAGGAAAAATCTGAACTATTGAAAACTCTTACGCAGCAAAAGCATTTGTTTAAGGACATGATTGAATCCAAAAACAAAAAATACGCGATAGAAGGGTTTCTACTGAGTTGTTCACCCAAATTGGCGTTGCGTATTCACAGAATTTTCAGATAACAATCTCCTTTATCGGCGGTATCCCGGCCAAATCATCAAGGAATGACTTTACCGCGATTTGACAAGCCATGTCAACCAGGAGGAAGTCAAGAAATCAATAAACGCCGGAATGTCATCAACCGGTTTATAACTGCATTATGCGCATTCTCGATATATCAAGGGATTTCACAATCAAGGGCGACGGCGGAAGTGTCGTGACACGCCGTAATTTCAACCTGCTGAATGAGGTCGGCAAGGTCAAGTCACTTTTCGTTCCGGTGCCGGATTTGAAGACCCGTCTGCTGAATATAACGCTTCGGCAAAGTTACGGCGAGACCCCGAAGCTCAAACGACAGCTGGATGAGTCATTGAACGAAAAGTTCGATCTGATTTTCTTCGACGGCTCGATTTATGGTGAGTGGCTGAAACGTGTCGCAGACCGTGGTCTCAAGACAATGTGCTTTTTCCATAACGTGGAGAAAGTGTATTATGAGGCGAAGGCAAACCATTCAGGTTCTATTGCCGACAAACTGATGGTGTCTTATATTGTCCACAACGAAAGGCTGTCGGTGATACATTCAACTTATATTGTGGCTTTGAACAAGCGTGACAGCGACGACCTATTCAGAATCTATGGCAGAAAGGCAGACTTACTCTTGCCTTCCTCTTTCCCCTCGGCAAATGTGACCGGACGCGACAACGGTGCGGAACCGTATCTGCTGTTTGTCGGCACTAATTTCTTCGCCAATGTGGAAGGTGTCAAGTTCATAATAGACCATATCGCACCACTTACGGAAATGAATATAAAGATAGTCGGAAATGTCAACGATTCGTTCCGGGAGGTACAGGTTCCAGAGAATTTGGAATTCCTCGGACAAGTCGATGATATTTCTGAATATTACCGCAACACTTTGGCTGTAATCGCTCCCATTTTCTCGGGTTCAGGTCTTAAAACAAAGACTGTGGAGGCTCTCAGATACGGCAAGACAATCCTCGGCACACCGGAAGCATTCGAGGGCATCGACATAGCTTCCAATCCCGAAATAGGTACGGTATGTTCGACCTCAGCCGATTTCTCCGCTGCCATTTCTGCTCTCCCTTCTTCCGACGGAATCAACCCTGCCTCGCTCTCCCTTTTCTCCTCCACCTTCTCCGACCAAGCCGCTCTCGCCACCCTTAAAAGCTTCCTCTCCGCTCAGGGGCTGTAATCCTCCCCGACATATTGCCTCTGACCCACAACTGACAACCCCCAACCCACAACTGACAACCCTCAACTCCCAGTTAGCGTCCAACGGCCTATAAAGCTTAATTGGAAAAGAAATTCTAACTTCGCGCTGTAATCACAAACACAAGTTTGATATGTACAGCAACGAAGATTTTGAAAACTTTTATGTCCGCTACAAAGCGGAGGCCCTTCCCAAGGGCGTCAGCATCCAGTCATGGTGCATGAAGAACAAGGTGTCATGGAACCTTTTCAACAAATGGTACAGGGATACGCGTCACAGGATAATGCCGGTCGATGTCGAGGGACATCCGGCAGAGGCGGATATCCTCGAAAAGGATTTCGAGGAACCCATATCGGAGAATGCCGACAAGGTGTCGAAGAATGCGGAAAAGGAACCGGTCAGGGTCATGGTGGATATACGCATGACCAACGGAATGCAGATCCGGCAGAGGGGACTAAGCCTAGAGCGCCTCAAAAGGCTCGTGGAGAATCTGGAGGGGTTATGCTGAACGTAAACGGACTGCAGCGCTTCTGGTATGTGCGCAATTTCCACGACATGCGATGCAAATATGACCGTGTCCTGTCCATAATCCGGGAACAGTTCCACCGCGAGCCACAGAAAGACGAGGTCTTCATCATAATGTCGAAAGACCGCCGCAAGGCGCGTCTGTTTAACTATGACAGACGTTCCGCGACACTGTTTGAAAAGCGTTTCAACAACGATTACAGGTTCATGAAGGTCGAACACATAGGCGAGGAGACTTTTTACTCCATCGACTGGAAAGACGTGGCCCTGCTGCTTGCAAGCGCAGTAATGAATAAATTGACAATCAAATAAATAAATGATATTTTCTCTTTCATATGTCCTTGATTTTTTTTACCTTTGCAGTAAGAAAAAACATACCAATGGACATCATCGGCAGAGAGGAAATACTTGACAATATCAGGAGTCTGGACGAGTGGGAGAACACCCCGCTCGAGCCAGCATCCGGATACGATGACTTGTCCATGAGGGAGCTGAAACTTCTCATAACGCAGCTGACACGGATGCTTCAGGATGAGCAGCGCAGGTCCGAAGCCAAGGACGCCGAGATAGCAAGACTGCTTGGAATGCTGGCCAACGCGGAAAGGGACAACGCCGAATTGCGGGAGGATGTCTCCAGGCTTCAGGAGCGCATCCAGTCTCTTATCGACAGCCGCGAGGCCGACCGCGTGGAGATGTCGAAACTCCGCATGTGCATCGAGGAGCTTCAGAAAAGACTGATCGACAGTATCAATCAGGCCAAGTCTGACCGGGGCGCCCGGTACGGTTCGCAGAGCCAGAAAGGTACCGGAAGGAAAACGTCCGCCAAGGATAAGGGAAATCAGGAAAACCCAGACAGATCCCGTGAAGAGGAAAGGAAATCATCGCGGGAGGAAAAGGAGACGATGTCTGACCGGGAAAGTGTCGAGCTGTTGCCGGGAACTGAATTCAAGGACAGCGATGGCAACCCCGAGGAGCCCGAGGCAAAGGTTCCCCGCCCTTACCGCAAAGGCAAGAAACACAGCAAGCCACATGCCGACAGGAAAATATACAAATACTCGGATCGGACCCTGCTTCCCGAAGGATATGAATTCCTTGGTTTTGAAACAAAATCGGTCTTCAAGAAAGTCACGCAGGTGGTGGAGGAGGTCTTCCAGGTTGTAATAGCCACAAACGAGGATGGCGAGAAGTTCGAATTTTATCTTCCGGCCGAGGAGAAAGAGCGGACAGGGTCATCGACTGTTTCCCCAACACCATGGCGACATCAGAGATGATGAGCGAGTGCGTCATTGACCACTATGTTCTCAACATCCCCTACTACCGTCAGTGGAAGTGGCTGGAAGACTGTGGATTGCATCTTGTAAGACAGACCTGCATCAACTGGATGTACCAGGGTTACAAAAGACTTAAGAACATGATTCCCGTCCTTCTCGACATGGCGGTTCAGAAAGATTCCATAATCAACTGCGATGAGACCTGGTGCAAGGTGAAGGTCAAGGGGAAATACCGCAGGCGCTACACATGGTGCCTGGTAAACAAAGAGTTGGGCACAGTCATATGCTTTTATAAAGAAGGGGCCAGAAGCAGGGAGGCCTTCAAGGACATACTTGAGGACAGACTCCCGATGGCGGTGCAGACAGACGGCTACAATGTCTACATGTATATTGAGGACGAGCTTGAGGATGTGACCCATCTGTGCTGCATGGCCCATGCGAGGGCAAAGTTCCGAAAGGTATGGGAAATAACCGGCGAGTACGAGGCCATGTTCTTCCTTGATAACATAGGATTCCTTTACGGGAGGGAACGTCATTACAAGACAATGGGTTACGGACAGGACAAAAAAAAGGAGGGCAGGAACTCCGCCACGACACTGGCAGCACTGGGGGACATGAGGACGAAACTTACGGAACTTCTCAAGGACGACCATCCGCCACGGAGCGCGCTTCTTGACCAGGCCCTGAGATACATGGACAGCTTCTGGCCTCAGTTGGTGGAGTACACAAAGGACGGCAGGTTTGACATCGACAACTCCGAGGCGGAACGAGGCATGAGGCAACTGGCCAACGAACGCAAGAACTCCCTCTCTTTCGGCAGCCATAAGATGGCCGCGGCATCCGCTGTGTACCATACCCTAATAGCAACATGCCGCAAGACCGGTGTCTCAATAAAGGAATACTTCAAGAAAGTGTTCCCGGAAATCATCCACGGCAACGAGAACTGGCCTCAGCTGCTTCCAATGACCATTGGAATCCCTGTTAATAAAATCTAAATCAGACCCCAATATTTAACATTAAATTAACAAATAAGGGTGCAATCCCTTATTTATTAAGGGTTCAACATGCGTTGGACGCTAACTGGAGGCATTCCTAACTATGTAAAAAATGGGGTAAACGGATATCGTCTTCCGTTGGGATGCACAGGAGAAGATTTCGGTAAGAAAATAAAAGAGACCATTGATAATGGTGAGCTATCAAAGTTGTCGGATGGCGGTCGAAAACTGTACAAAGGCCGTTTAAATTGGGAACGATGGGGATGTGAAGTTAAGAAAATCATTGATGAGGTATGCGCTAATACATAGATGTAGTGACCATCAAAGTGACAAAGTATGCGCATTCTTAAGAGATGCCTACTACTGCCGAAATAGTTAAGTTTCACATGAAGAAAATATTAATCGTATCTAGAGACATAACGCAAAAAGTTGATGGAGGGACGCTTGTTTCCAAAAGAAATGAGCGGTTACTTCAATCTATTGGATTTGAAACAAGTCGGTTCATTGTACCTATTCCGTCCTTGCCAACTAGAATGAGGAATATTCTCTTTAGGCAGAGTTATGGCTCAACAAAGGCATTATTTAAGTCTTTTCGAGATAAACTTAAAGAACAATTCGATTATATATTCTTTGATGGATCAATCTATGGCGGATACTTAAAGTTTGCATCCGAACTAGGATATAAGACCATATGCTTTTATCATAATGTTGAGTCTGAATACTATCGGCAAAAAGCAGAGCAAACAGGTTCTTGGGCTGATAAGCTTATGATCCCGTATATCCGATACAATGAACATCTTTCCACACGATATTCCGATGGAAGAATAGCACTTAATATTCGAGATTCCAAATTACTGAGTTCTCATTATGGCAAAGGCGCAGATGTTGTTATTCCGACATCTCTGCCTTACCGGGACATTAAGTCAATATATAACTCCAAATCCCGTGAAAATAATGTGACCAAATATCTTCTGTTTGTAGGATCCAATTTCTTTGCCAATTATGAGGGACTGAATAGATTTATAGATAAAATTGCGCCGAAGATTAATTGGAAAGTAAAAGTTGTCGGTAATATAAATGAAGCTTTCAGCAACGTAAAAGGAATCCCGGAGAATATTGAGTTTGTTGGAAGAGTTGATAGTTTGGATCAATATTATATCAATGCTTCTGCGGTTATTGCGCCTATTTTTTCAGGGTCAGGACTAAAGACCAAAACTGTGGAGGCTCTCAGTTTTGGGAAAACAATAATCGGATTTCCTGAAGCATTTGAGGGGATAGATTTCGAAAAATACCAAGGGGCTTGTATCTGTGTAGCTTCGGATTATGACTTCATCAATAAAATAAACGAGGTGAATCCAAATCAGTTATATAATGAAATGTCTGATAAACTTTTCAATGAAAAACTTTCGGATGAAGCACAACAATACTCACTTTCCTCTTTTTTCAAATATTTAGAAGATGGACAAAAAAACTGAATCCGAGAGATTTGTCATAATAGACAATATGTATACTTTCGGTATGCTGCTCGTTTTGTTGGGGCATATCGGGTTGACCCCAAGCTTTAATGACTCATACCTTCATCGATGGATATATGCTTTTCACATGCCTTTGTTCTTTTGGATAGCAGGATTTTTATTTGACACAAAGCCAAGGGGTATAAAGTTTCTGACACGAAAGGCGAAACGGTTGCTGATTCCTCTTTTCGTACTGACAACAATTGTATTCCTCCCAAAAGTTTTTCTATCACAATTTGCATTAAGACCCATTGAAGGCAGCTGGTTGAGCTATTTGGAATCATTGTTTATTCCGTCTGATAACCCGGTTCAACCTCTTTGGTTTTTAACGGTATTATTTTGTGTATATGTAATGGCAGAGCTATTTGCTTATATATTAGGTAAATATAATTGGGGGGGTGGCTGCTGTTGGGACTAATCAGTGTTAGTGCATCATACTTATGTACCGGAATAGAATTTCTTGGCATTTCCGGCACTCTATATTATTTCCCTTATTTCTGTTTAGGTATAATTTGTAGAAAAATGAAAGTGACAGATGACAGAGAATTGTTCTCCATTACTCTTTCCATTATGCTGTTTTGCCTGCTATGCGTGTTAGTTTATCATCCTTTAAACAAGTATTTGTCTGCCTTAGTCGGACTGTCATTTTCAATCTCATTTATTGGATGGTTGGATAAAAAAGGAGTGCCGTTCTTCCCGTATCTAAGAAATTATACATTCTGCATATATCTTCTGCAATGGTTTCCCATGGTTTTTGTAAGAATTGTATTTTTCAACTTACTTCACCTTAATATATGGATTTGCTATTGCCTGATGTTTATTTCTGGACTATTCATTCCAATTCTCATTGCTAAGCTGATCCTAAAATCCTCCCATAAGAAGAATTCTTTTTATAAGATTTTGTCTTATACGTGTGGATTGTCATAATAAAATCTCTTAAATACACCAGACAATACTTTATGTCGAGAAAAAGATTATTGTTTATTTCTTCACGTCCTCTATTCCCTATTATCGGTGGAGACCAGATCCGGACTGTCCAGCAATTGAACTTTCTGAAAGAGAAATTTGACGTGGATGTATTACTTATATCTCCTGATAAGGATGGCATAGTGAATAATAAGGCTATAGATGGTGTCCATAATATATTTTGTTTCCAAGTTAGCAAGGTGCAATCAATAATTCAAACAATTGGATCTGTCTTTAATCGTCTGCCTCTTCAAGTAAACTATTATTATAATAAGTCCATTGCCAAGGAAATTGATAAGATTATGTCAAATTATGATTGTGTGTTCTGCAATAACATTCGCACAGCAGAGTATGTAAGGGAGAAAAACGGTCTGATAAAGTATCTTGACTTTGTAGATGCAATCTCAATGAACTATGATAAGGCTCGACGGGAAGCAAGAGGTTTGAAAAAATTGATTTATGAAATTGACTATCGTAGATGTAGATCCTATGAACGGAAATGTCTTGGTTCTTTTGACAGTTGCGCGGTCATTTCAGATGTAGACAACCAGTATATCATATCATGTCAAGAATAATACACACAGTCGGGAATATGGTTAAGATCCCTGACATTGGCTCTATTGCTTCGCACGAAAGTGATAATAACATCATCTTTGTCGGAAAGATGAGTTATGAGCCAAATATCGTAGCGGTAACTTTTTTCTCAACTAAAATATTCCCTGTCCTTAAAGAATCATATCCGGATCTCGAATTCAAGATTATTGGGGCAAATCCGGGTTCAAGAGTTAAAAAATTTTCTGAAATTGATGGCATAACTGTAACAGGATTTGTAGATTCTGTTGAACCATACTTTCGAAATGCAACTATTGTTGTTGCACCAATGCTGACCGGAGCAGGGATACAGAATAAAATAATTCAAGCGATGTCATATGGATGCTGCGTTGTCACGACTTCAATCGGAGCTGAGGGTCTAACCATTGAGAATAATGAGATTGCAATATTGAATAACAAGGAAGAATGGATTTCAGAACTCACAGCTCTTCTTGCAAATAAAGAACATCGAAAAGGAATGGGAGTACGAGCCCGTAAATATGTTCAAAACAATCTATCAAAAGATGTAGTGGCCAAACAGTTTTGGGCGTTTATCAATTCAGCCATAACTAATGATGTTTAATGAGATGTCAATCTCTCTCCATAGTTTGTTGCATAAATTTAAATAGGTAGGAGGATGTCAAACTTCGCACAAAAGCCATAAACGTCCTCGGCCTTAACCAATCCGAATCCCCCAAAATCCCTCAGTTCCTCTCCCTCCTTGGCCTCTGCTAAGTGGTGCCAAGTCCACTGCCACGGAAAGTATTAAGAATGGAGTATGAAGTATAAAAAACGTGGTTTCGTGGTTAATCTCGTGGTTCTTCGTGGTTTGAACTCATCGGTCCGCATGCGCGGGAGTATGAAGTATTAAAGGAGAGGACGCTAACAGTTCAGACAATTCTTTTTATATATAATCCGGGAGGGGCGGGCCGTGAGGTCCGCCCCTCTTACTTTTATTTCCGTCGGATTCATATTTTTCTAATTTTGTGGGTTTATAATCGGATGCCCGGTATATTTTTTGTAAATCCAAATGATTTGGTTAATTTTGCTTCATAATTGTTTGCTTTTTATGATTGAGAGTATCAAAATACAGAACTATAAGTCCATCGTTAATCTAACAATGACGTTGGGACGGTTTAACGTGATTATAGGTCCCAACGGTTGTGGTAAAACCAACATCTTGGAGGCAATATCGCTTGCAGGAGCAGCCTCGCAGGACAAGCTTGACAATGAATATCTTGCTAATAGAGACTTAAGGGTGACGGATTCTCAATTCATGATAAATGCCTTTGAAGAGGATGAGGACTCCAGGCGTGAGGAAGGAATGAAAAGAGTCATCGGAATTGAGGTCACCATTTCCGGAATGCCATTTATTTTCAATCTGGAGTATGAGGATTCATTGAAGAGATGGGTCAATTTTTCGTCATCTCAGATATTCCGTAGAATGTATGCTGCCTCTCAATCTCCCGCTGAAAGTGGAGAGTCAATGCAGAAACTTATGGGAGAGCTCGCCGTGGCTCTTTCCAAAAGCAATATTGATATGGCTTCATTTACACGGACTTTGCAATCGCTGTCTTCTGATTCGGCAGAGCTTTCATCGTTTCTTACGTATCGTCCGTCGGAGCATTTCTTGCGTAAAACTTTTGATTCCACGCTTTTCCCATTGGGTGTGCATGGAGAAGGATTGCTTAAATATCTCAAGGAGGCAGCGGATAAAGACGGCAGGGAGCTTTTTTCCGAAGTCAATGAAGGTCTTATGCTCCTTGACTGGTTTGACGGATTTAACATTCCTGACAACCTGATGCAAAATGAGTATCGCCTGTCTATAGGCGACCGGTATCTTAGAGACTCGCTTCATTACTTCGATCAAAGAAGCACCAACGAGGGTTTCCTTTTCCTTCTTTTCTATCTTACGCTGTTTAATAGTCAAGACACTCCCCAATTTTTTGCCATCGACAACATAGAAACTGCAATGAATCCAAAGTTGGTGACGAAGTTGACGAAGTATCTTGTAGAACGCAGCCGTGCGAATGGCAAGCAGGTTATTGTGACGACTCATTGCCCTTACGTACTTGACGGACTGGATTTATCAGATGATGAAATAAGGCTGTTCGTGGCCCGCAGGGATATAGATGGACATTCCCGCCTTGTACCGTATCGCCATGAACGCAAAATGGAGTTGTCGCAGCTTTGGCTCAGCGGACTTATCGGTGGACTTCCGGATAATTTCTAAATCCAATTGCCATGGGAATGAAGATAGGCATTGTATGCGAAGGGATTCCGACTATAGGATTTTGAAGCATATCACGGAGCGTTATCTCCGAGAAGAGGATGCTTACGTGATCCCTTTGAAGCCAAAGGAATCTATGCAGGGCAAACAAGACGGGTTCGGCTCGTGGCAAGGTGTGCTTCAGTATATATCCGGAGCTGACCAAATGATACAGGAGGCCCTTAATGAGGGATGCAGATATGTTGTTGTTCATATTGATACCGACGTCAGGTCGCAATATGGGATAGCTGAGAATTACGATAATGCAGATAGTCTGCATGAATCTGTGTGTGAAAGACTTTTAGCACAGATCCATCCAGACTTTGATAGAGATAGGGTTATTTTCGCTATCGCCATACATGAGACGGAATGTTGGCTCTTGTCATTCCTATCGGACGACAAAAAAATTGTCTGCAAGACAGATTCTTGTGTAAATTCCCTCAACAGGCCTCTCAAGGACCGTGGTAGTATAGACAAGGATAATAAAAATGCTGATAAGGCCAGGGCGACATATGAATATATTTTAAAATTGAAGAAAAAATCTAAAGATATCAAAGCTGCGTCACTAAACAATCTTGGATTCCTTCGTTTTATTGAATCTCTTGATAGAATAAAGGAGTCAGATACGTAAAAGCAAATTCCTCAAAATAACATTCTTTTCTGCCATCCCATAGCTATCTTTGCACTCTCCAACCAACCCTTAAAATCCCATAACTCTCATAATTCCCATCACTGCCATAACTCCTCTAAAAGCCATAAAAGCTATAACAGCTATCAGAATTTTCAAATCGGAACAAATTTTTTCAAAACAAAACAAAAAAATTAAAAACAAAACACTTTAGTTTTTCAAAATAAAACAAAACAATTTCAAATCGGAACAAAATTTTCCAAACCAAAACACTTTAGTTTTTCAAACCAAAACAAAATTTTTCCAAATCAGAACATCAGAAAACTGACAACAGAAATTACCGCCGGATGGCATTACCGTGACGCGGCCAAGGGCCGTGTTCCCCCACCGACGACTAAAAAAATACCGACTCCCGACTAAAAAACTAAAGACCAACCGACAGCCTGATTTGTTTATATGGCAGATATTTATTAAATTTGCGTTGCCAACCAAACATTGAATGCTATGACACAGCTTATTTTAAATGTTGAGAATCCCGCTATACTGCCGAGCCTTAAGAAGGTGCTTGGTGCGTTGGATGGTGTCTCGATTGCAAAGAGTGCTCCCAAGAGGAAGAAAAAATGCGGGCTCGACCTGGCACTTGAAGATGTCCGCGCAGGACGTGTTTCAGGTCCTTTCAATAGTGTAGAAGAACTTATGGCACATTTGATGAAATGAGTTATAAGATTTTCACTTCCAGGAAGTTTGATAAGGCGTATAAGAAGTGTATACGCCGGGGACTTGATATGAGTAAATTTGAGAATGTGGTGTCGATTCTGCGAGAGTGCGGCAGATTGCCGGCTATTTACCGTCCGCATAAGCTTTCAGGCGATTATGACGGATGTTGGGAATGCCACATCCAGTCGGATTGGCTTCTTGTCTGGGAACAAAATGACACGGAGCTGACATTGCTCTTCATCGACACCGGCTCGCATTCCGACCTGTTCTAAATGCACGACAGCATTGGCTAAAAGGCCAAGGAATCAAAAAGTTTTGATTCCTTGGCCTTTTTAGCTTTGACTTGTATGGACTTGGCGCGGGCCGGAGGCCATGCGCTCCATGCCCGACTGAGCGTTTTGCAGAAAAAATTAGGGGGCTATTCGAAGGCTCGGCCTGTGGCTGTCAGGTATTGGGATTCGGAAAGACGGTAGACGCCGTAGGCGGCTATGAAATCGTCTTGCGCCTGACGGTAGAGCGCCTCGGCATCAAGCAAGTCGGTGATCGTGCACATACCGGCATCGTAGTAGGCCCGGTTGAGCCGAAGGTTCTCCTTCCCTTGCGCTATCGCCTCATGAGCGATCTGCATCTTGCGATGGGCGGCCGTAAGGTTGTCCCATTTGTCCTGCATCGCGATTTCCAACTTCTGGCTGAGATTGTTGAGCTCCGTGCGCGCATTCTCCACCTCCAGCGACTTCCTGCGTATGGCGTGCGAGCCTCCCCACCAGCCCGACAGGGGGATGTCGACCGTAGCCATGACGACTCCGAAATTATGATTCTGGTCGAGCACATTATGGTAGACCCATCCCCCGCCGATCGCCACCTTCGGCAGATGGCTTCCCACCGCCATGCGCTTCTCCAGGTCCTTGGCTTCGACGTTCTTCTGAAGCAGACGGTAGTCGTTGGTCTGAGGTAGCGCATCGGCCGGGGTCATACGGATCGAGAGCGGCAGCGGCCCGACGGAATCCGGCACGTCGGCGGCCACGTCGATATTCCCGTCGTTGCCCATCCCGATTTGCTGCGAGAGCAGCATCCGGATAAGGCCTATGCCATTCTCGGCGTCGACAATGTCGGCCCTGTAGCCATTGCGCTTCAGTTCCACTTTCAGATAATCGTTCATCGGCACGACTCCGGCATCTACAGCCGCCTTCACCTGGCTTCCCAGCGAATCGAGCGTCACCACCGCGCTTTCGAGCGTGCGCTTCGTGGCCTTAAGTGTCACGAGCTGCCAGAACAGCGCGTCGGTCTGTAGCGCCACAGCCTCGCGGCTCTGCTCCTTGCGGATACGCGCCGCCTCTTCGCCCACCTTCGCCAGCCTGTTGCCATTGACGATCTGCCCTCCGGCGAATATCGGCTGCATCGCCCATATCCCCGCCATAGCCCCCTTCTTCACGATTCCGAGCGTGAAGAGGTCGAGCACGTTGTATTGCAGCATGTCGTGGTTGGCCTGAAACACCGAGGCGCCGGCCTGTATCTCAGGGAAATACTTCGTAAACGCCTCGCGGCGCGTCTCTATGGCCGCAAGGAGGTTGTTGCCGGCCGTGCGGATGTCGGCATTGTTGGCCAACGCCATCCTCCGGCATTGGTCAAGGGAGAGAACGGAGTCGGGAGCTGCGGCCGACGCCCCGAAAGGGGAGAGCGCCGCCAGCAGCGACATTATCAAAGTGGGTAGCTTGGCTTTCATAACTTACGAAATTCGGTTTTGTATTACAATAGATGGGTCTCAAGAGGCTCAGCGAGAGGTTTGTCGGCATCTTTCAGCCGGCTCTTCATCATGCCGTAGGCCACGGGTATGACCGTAAGGATAAATATCATCGTGACGGGCGTACCCCAGAAGATCACGACTCCCATAGGTTTCCAAAGCGCACTGTTGCCGATCGTCATCGGAAGCACGCCCATCGTGGCGGCTGCCGAGGTCAGGAAAATGGGTCGCATCCTGCGCTTTGCCGCATTGAGGATGGAGTCGTGGGCGGTCTGCCCCTGGTTGCGCAATTCCTCCGCATAGTCGAGAAGCACGATGGCATTTCTGACAAGGATGCCCATCAGCGACACGATGCCCAGCACGCACGTAAGCGACATCGCAACGTCCTGGATGATCAGTCCCAAAGCCGCGCCGGGCAGGCAAAGCAGCAGCGACAAAAGGAGCAACCCCGACGTGTCGGCCTGCGCGTAATGGAAGAGAAGGATGAAGAATATTATGGCTACGGCCATCGCCAACCCCGTCAGGATCTGCGGAAGCGTGTCCATAGTGTTGGCCCATTCGCCCCCTTTCTTCATCTCCACGCCCTCGGGAAGCCCCATCTTGGCGATGCTGTCGCTTAGCGCTTCCGTGCGGTCGATCACGTTGATGTTGCGTTCCACCTCCGAAATGAGCGAAACGGAGTAGACTCCGTTTTCATGAGAGATAAGACCCGGATGCCATTGCGGAGTGACATCGGCCACCTGCCGGAGCGGCACAGTCCCGATTCCGGCTACGGGCATCGGTTGGTTGTCGAGTCCTGAGATGGAACCGTCGCGGGCATACTTGGTCTTCAGCGTCACGGGGATTCCGTAGTCGCCCTCCCAGACGGTTGCCACGGGTAGCCCGTCGGAATATCTCATCGCAAGGGTGGCCTCAATCAGGGTTGAGTTAAGCCCGAGCCGCTCGGCCCGGTCGTGGTCGGGCGAGACAAGGGCCGAAGCCAACGGATTGCCAAGCGAACTGCGCACGTTGCGCAGACCCGGCACGGTGCGAGCCATCGCCGCTACGGAATCCACCGTAGCCTTAAGCACTTCCGGAGTTGCCCCGCTGAACTTGAATTGGATCGGATAGTCGGCATTCGAGTAACTCAGCTGCTTGAAGCGGATGAAGGCATCGGGGAAATAGGATTCCAGCTTCCCGGTGTATTTATTGAGCACGTCGATTGTGGCGTCGTTGCTTTTGGTGTTGACGATAAATTGGGCGAAGTTCGGTCCGCCTACCTGAGGCGCATACGTTGCCTGGAATCGGGGTGAGGAGCAGCCGTGGAACGAGGCGATTGAGACCACCTGCGGATCCTTCGCTAAAAGCTTCTCCAAAGAGTCGGCCACTTCCGACGTGCGCTCCACCGACGTCCCCTCCGGCATGAATATCTCCACGGCAAACTGATTGCGCTCGGCGATGGGCATAAGCTGCATCGGGCGTGTGACGAAGAGATAGCCACCCAGGAGAGCACATGCTAAGCCGAGAATGACGGTGGTCTTCGGCCATCTGAAGCAGAGTTCAATCAGTTTGTTGTAGCCGTTCTGCATCGACAGGAAGAAATTGAATTTCTTCTTCCCGGAGGCCAAGGCGTCGCGCTGAAGCTTGTAGATAGGCTTCTTGATGAGCTTATATTGCATGTATGGCACCAGCATCTCGGCCACGACCAGAGAGACGAGCAGGATGATGGTCATTCCCCAGGGGAAATCCGTCAGGAAGTCGCGGAACATCCCCTTGATCGTCACTAAGAACGGGAAGAAGGTCACGGAGATGGCGAGCGTGGCCGAAAAAATGGCCTTGAAGAACTCCGTGCCGGAGCGCAGCGTGGCGGTGTAATGGTCTACGCCGTCGGAAATCAGTTCTACATAGTTGTCGATGATGACGACGGAGTTGTCTACGATCATTCCGAGCGTCACGATGAGGCAGGCGAGAGTGACCGTGTTAAGCTCGATTCCAAAAGCGTAGAACAGACCAAGCGAGATGAAGATGGCGATAGGGATGGTGGAAGCGGCGATGAGCGCCACGTTTAATGGCAGCAGAATCATGATGACCACCACCACGGCTATAATCGCAATGAGAAGCTCCACAAGGAAATAATTGACCGAATTGTTGACCACGACAGGCTGGTCGGTAATCTTGAAGAGCGTGACGCTTTGCGGAATCTCCTTTTGGAAAGCCTCGATCTGCTTGTCGACCTGCCTGCCCATCTCGACGATGTTGTAGCCCTCCTTCATCTGTAGGCTCAGAAGGATACATTTCTCGCCGTTGTTGGTGATATAGCTGTCGGGATCGGGGTATTCGCGCCTGATGTCGGCGATGTCGCCGAGGCGCACGATGCTTCCTCCGGGAGTGGAGAGTACGATCATGTCGGCGATGTCGGCCACGGAATTGGCGGGACGCTCCACGATGATAGGCTTCGTGTAATGTCCGTCCTTAAGCGATCCTCCGGTCGTCTTGAATCCCTGCGACATGAGATTTACGCCTATGGAGGCCTCTGAAAGGGCGTAATGCTTCAGCCGTTCCGGATCGAGGTAGACGGCTATCTCCTCCTTCTGCTTCCCGGTGACGGAAAGAGAGCTTACGCTCTCTATCGTGCGGAGGCGGTCCTTGAGGCGATCCATATATTCTCCCAGTTCGCGATAAGTCTTGTCTTTGCTTTGCATAGTGATGAGCAGGGCGGAGGTGTCGCCGAAATTGCTCATTGTCTCCACTCCCAGCACTCCGGGGGGAAGCGTCATCTTGACCTTGTCCATCCCGACCTTGAATTCATTCCAGAAGGGGGTGGTGTCGTCGATGTTGTCGTCAAGTTCCACAAAGATAATGACCATGCCGGCCGTCACCCTTGAATGCGTCTTCTCCTTGTTGACCTCCTTAAAAGAGAAGACATAATCTTCGAGCGGCTTTAGCACTTCCTGTTCCACCTGCTCTACTGTGGCTCCGGGATAGACGGCCGCCACGACCCCCTCCCTGATTGTGAAAGAGGGGAATTCATTCTTGTCCATGACCTTCAGGGCGTAGATGCCGAAGGCAATCAGGACGCATACAAGAAGAATCACCTCCTTGCTGTATTTCATGCCCGCCATCACCAGCGGATTCATTTTGCCGCCGGCAGGTGGAGTGGGTCTTGAAGTATCTGATGGCATAGAATATAGTCTTTGTGGGTGTGTGAAGTATATCAGGTTTTGGCCCGTCTTATTTTGTCGTTACGCGAGCGCCTGTGCTGACTTTCTGCATCCCGGCCACTATGACGCTGTCGCCGGGGGCGAGTCCGCTCCTTACGCAGACCCCTTCCGAAGAAAGCTCGTCAGCCTCTACGAATCGTCGTTCCGCTTTCCCTTTGCTGACAATCCATACGAACCGACGGTTGTCGGAATCAAGCAGCACGGCTTGCGACGGCAGGCTGAAACTTGCTCCTTGCGATTTGATACTGTCGGCTTCGGCATTCCCCGCCACGACGACATTGCCGATCATCCCGGGCAGGATTCTCCCATCGGGGTTGGGAATGTTGAATTTCACCTTGTAGGAGCGTGTCAGAGGGTCGGCGGTGACGCCTTTTTGATGGAATGTGCCTTTGACGGTCAGCCCGTCGATGTTGCCGAATGTCACGTCAGCGGTCATCCCCGGCTTAAACTTGTCGACATCCTCCTCCGGCACTGAAATCGCAATCTGCATCTTCCCGAGGCTTACGATGGATAGCACCGGCTGCGATGGCACCACAGTCTGGCCGTCGTCGGCAAATTTCTCAGCCACCATGCCGGAAATAGGGGAGTGGATTATGGCGTCTCCCACGCCTCTTTGCGCTATCGAAGCTGCGTTTTCAGCCTGCTTGAGCTTTTGCTGTGCCTCCACCCATTTTATGTCGGGCAAGGCATTGGCGTCATGCAGTTTCTTGAGACGGGCGTAAGCGTCGCGGGCCTCCGCGAGCTCGGCCTGGGCAATATTGTTGGCATCCCGAAGGTTGCCGCTCTTCACCTCTGCGAGGCGTTGGCCTTTGGCTACATGCTGACCCACCTCTGCATACATGCCGATGATGGTTCCCGGCACGGAGAAGCTGACGGTCGTGTTCTCTCCTGACTCGGTCGTGCCTGAATAAGAGCCGGAGGGGCTGCTTTTCGACGAAGCGCTGCCCATCACCTCTACGCTGACCTTCGCGGCATCAGCCACAGTGGCCTTTTCATGCTTCTTGCATCCCTGAAAACAAAGAGCCGGAATTAAAAGCAATGAAAGCGAGGAGAGGAGTGGATATTTTCTATGTGTGCTTATCATAACCTTGTGGAATATCGTTTAAATTCCTAACAAAATTAACAAGTCTAAGGTTTGCTTGCTTGCGGAAAAGCTTCAATCCGAAAGTTGAAAAACGCAGTATTCTTTAGGAAGACTATAAATTTTTCTTCGATTTTCTTGCATCTTATCGAAAAATGCGTTTAATTTGCGGCATAATTCCAAGACATTCCGTATCTTGGAAGAATTAGGGCGCACGTCTTAACTTTCCTTACTTCCCTTGGCGAAATCTTCGACGTCGTTTCATTAACCCGAATATAAACAAACAATCTAATATCAGATGAGAAAAACCGTTCCCTTCTTGTTTAGCACCCTTCTGGGAATGTCGCTGTTGGGCGGCTGCGTGAGTACGGAAAACGTCACCGACGAGCCGGAGAAACCGTCGGAAAAAGAGACCCCAATCCTGAAAGTGGCAATCGCGACTAACGATATGACCCGTTCAGAATCGTCAGCCTCCACAAAGGCGGCAGACGATGAAGTTGCCAAAGCAGAAAATACTATAAGTAAGCTCAAACTCGCGTTCTATCGAGGAAACACACAGGTAGGGCTTGTTGACGCAAAAAAAATTGATGGCTCCAAATGGGAATGTGGAGTGCCTACGTCAAATGATGAATTGCCTGACGCTGTTATTGCCTATGCCAATCTCCCGGAAAGTCAAGAGCTAAGTTCACCCCTTAATTTAATTTCTCAATTGGAAATTAATGTCGTGAAAAATGGCGATAATTTCATAATGTCGAGCGCACATTATTTCGATAAGAATAATGAAAATAAGAAGGTTCTCGCAACAAGCCTTTCTCCTGATAATTTCACGGATAATGCTGCTCCCATACAATTGAACGTAGAGCGTGCCGCTGCCAAAGTCCAAGTACTACAAGACGGATTTACTGCTACTAATCTGACTGTTAAGAATGGAGTCGCTGTCGATGATCCGGGGAATGGGTCTGTGGATGAGACATTTACCTTGATATTGCAACTCGATGGATGGTATGTCTCCGGAGTAGAGAAAAGCAGCTATCTTGTGAAGAATCTTTCTGTTGACTATGCAGGTTTGCAGAACGAGTTATCGGGTTGGACTGACTTTCAGAAAGACCTCCAGACAAATTGGGCTCATTCCAAAAATTACAATATTTCGACATTCCCCAACGGTAATGTCGGATCTGTCGATGGCAACACTCCATATACATATGCTCGATTCTACAGTACGGAAGGCCAGGAGAAACCAAAAGGTTTTAATGATGTGGTTTACACCCATGAGACCACGCTCCCGAAAAGCAACTACATCGATCAAGAGAATAGTAATGTCCGCAAAAGGAATTCTCTACCCTCAATCGTGCTTGTCGGCACATATAAAATTGAAGGGCCAGTAAATGCTCCTGAGACTTTCTTCAAGCGTGGCGACAAGATATACAAAGAGAATGATTATTGGACAAAGATGGCCTTTGCCCAAAAATCAATTTTCAAGCAAGACGGCACTCCTCTCAGCGGAGACGAATTAAAGGCGATAACCGAACTGAAACCCAAGGCAGAAGGCGGCACTTATAATATGGTTACGCCTCAGCTCAGGTTTCCTAAGGAAGGAGTAGCGGGAGGATTCATTCGGGATAATTATAATGGCCCGGACGGCAAAGATCTTGCCTCCGATGACGAATTAAACAAAGCCCTCGCTATCTCATGCGGATATATAGAGGCATATAAAGATGGAAAGTGCTTCTTCGTGGTACCTGTTCAGCACTTGGGTTACAAAACAACACCGGATGCTACCGGCAGCTACGGCCTGGTCCGCAACCATTTCTACAAAATCAGCGTCAAGAGCATAGAAGGAATGGGGAAAGGCATTGCCAACGAAGGCGACTACCTTTTGGAATCAGAGTTCGTCAACGATACGGAATACAACGTGTCATTTAATGTCAATGTCGTGCCATGGACTTTAGTTGAACAAGACATCAACATTCCGAGCGACGACAGCGGCACGACCAAAGAAGGAAAATAAATGAATCAGGAACGAAGAATGGCGGGCTCTTCAGCCCGCCATTCTTCGTTGTTGCTTCCGACATTGCTGGATGAAATTTTTTATAAGAGCAATTGTTGCATCATATATTATTTTTTACTAAGTAAGTGTACAGATTATTCCTATACTTGGATTGCCAATATGATGGTCGGGATTTCGATTTGGGATGATGGCGTGATGGGGTTCCATCAGAACTGAATCACGGATTGAAATCCAGCGCTCAGATTGGATAAGACATGTATAGGAATAATCTGTACACTTACTTAACACTTATCAGGAAAGCTCTATCAATTTGCTATCGATTTCAGGAAGTCGGTCAGCTCTTCGGCCATTTTCGCATGTTGGGCGGCTGAGGGATGGAAGTCTGCTCCGTAACCCAACTCCCCGGTCTGTGGCGACATGTCGAAACGGTATGTCCCTTCATGCTTTTGGGCAAGACGGTCGAGCGCTCCTTTCACGTCTTCAAGTGGTTTGCCGTTTAGCATTGAGCCTGTAAGAAGCACTATCTTCGCGGAAGGATACAGTTCCCGCAGACGGGTGAGAAACTTGTCATATTCCCGCTCATATATCGAAATGTCATAATTGTCGGTTGAGGTGTCGTTGGTGCCGAGATTAATGCATACGATATCCGGCATGAAACGGCTGAAATCCCATGGATGCTCAGGGTCATAAAGCATAGTGTAGGCATATTCCTTTGGCATTGTGCGCAAAGAGTCCCCCTCTCGCGGACCGTCGTAGTTGCGGTACATGCCGATTCCCGACCTGGCCACGACACTCACGTCGGCATTAAGATTGCGGCCGGTCAGATAGGCATACGTCAGGCAATGGTTTTCGGTGTCATAGCTGAACCCTCCTTTTCCGTCGGGATCTTCTGTGCCATAGCCGCATGTCATGGAATTGCCGATGAATTCTATCCGTAGTTCGGGACGTTGCGGAGGCGGGAGAATCCGCGACCCTTCCGGCATCATGAATCCCTTGATTTCAGGCTTCTTTTCAAATCCCTCCATTGCGTATGTAATGCGGGCCGTGTGTGCCCCATCTCCAAGTGAATCAGCGATGCACGCCACGGAGTCATTCTCTCCAACGCATATCTTGCGTGCCATTGAACCGTCAACCTCCACCATATAGTAGCCGCTGCCTTTGCTCGTCAGCATATCGAGTCTTTTCCCTTCGAAGTTAAGCATGGCCGTGACTCCGGGATAATTAAACGCCACATATCCTTCCGGGGTCACGTGCGTGCGTCCCATATAAAGAATGTCTTTGGAATCGCCTCTCACTTCCACGTCTTTTCCCTTGCCACATGAATTCCAGCTCAGAATACAAAGCATCATCAGCACCGGGAAAATGATTTTCTTTCTCATACTCTGATTTTTATAGATTTGTCAAAAGTATTCTTTTTGAAGTTTTGCCGGAACGGATACTCTGGATCTGAGAGAGTTTCTGCTCCCGCGATAATGGATGCAATGACATGAGTTGCGCCTCCCTCTGAGCTGCCATACTGTTCTGTCGGTGAAAATCGTTGATATACAATCCTTCCATTTATTAATTGTTCTGCAAATTTATCTAATATGGCAAGCCCCGCGTTTGAGAAATCCGCTTTTATTATTTCATTGATTTTATTCCAAAAAGAGGTATTGTCCATATTGTAATTTATTTTGTCGCAAATATAATCAAATAATCTGATATTCAGACCATGTTATTGTTGTAATTTTGAGAACGCAAGGCGATTTTAAATGAGAGGTAAGTGGTTTATGGCATTTGGTAAGTAATAAGAAGTCGTTCATAGGCGGAAAGTGATCCATAAATTCCGGTCTTTCTTGTTTACAAGGAGATTTTTATCTATATTTGCAGTCTGAAAACAATGTATTGTCCAGTTATAACGTAGTCGCAATGAACATCGAAGAGCTATTGTCGCAAAGAATCAATCTGCCGGAAGTCAGGCGTGTGGTCTCATGGGCCGTGGGCTCACGTGAAAACTCAGACATTCTGTGGCGGCTGGTTAATTCGTCCGACCGCAGGACAAGCGTGAATGCACTCTGGGCAATGACCCATCTGCCGGAATCCGAATGGTTGGTCTCCCTGCGCGACGACATGATCGACATGCTGATGACGGAAACAGATGCTTCGAAGAAACGCATGCTTATCCAATTGCTCAGAGAGCAGGAATATGAGGCCGACGACATCCGGACGGATTTTCTCGATTTCTGCATGTCGAAAATCAATTCCGAATGTGAGCCGTATGCTGTCAGATGTTTCAGTATTTATGCGGCATTCAAGATGTGCAGGCATTTCCCTGAGCTAATTGCTGAATTGAATGGACATCTTGAAATGATGTGCTTTCAGTCCCTTTCTCCGGGGCTAAAAAGCGCAGTGAAACAGACAAAAGCAAAAATTGCAAAACTGAAAAAACAATGATACAGATAGGAAGATATAAAATGGGGTTCGCGCCATTCTCCATGATTGTTGTGTTCATCGTGCTGAGCGTGTGTGCAGTGGTTGCGGCCTTCCATCAGGCTCGTCCAGAGTTTCCGATGCCATTGTCAAAAATCATTCTCATCAACGAAGGCATGGCCTTGCTTGCCACGCTCGTATATGGGATTCTCGCCCACTTTGCTATCGTCTTGATTGATCGTATAAAAAAAATAAAAGACGATCAATAATAGCAGTATCAAAATAATTGAAGTTTAGAGCTTTTAAAAAACATTGCTTATGAATAGATTACAATCCGCAATACTGACAGCGGCGTTTATGATGTCTACTGTTGCCGGATATGCGCAGAATAGCAATCCGGCTTTCATTGAGGTCACTGGTTCGGCGACCCTTAACATAATCCCCGACCGCATTTCAATCGAAATCGGCATGGAGGAATATTATAGGCAGAGAGCGTTTGGCGACAGCGTGATCGTCAAGTTGGCCGATATAGAAAAGGATGTCAGAAAAACGCTCCGTAAGGCCCATGTGCCCGATTCTCTCATAATAGTCTCCGACTTGGGAAACTATCGCAACCGCGATGTGTCGGTCTCTTTCCTCATGGCAAAGCGATTGTCGGCCACGGTGTCAGATTTCAGTCAGATAGAGTATATCTCCGATAAGCTCCGCCGTGAAGGAATCACCGACTTCAACATCACAAAGACCGACAACTCCGATATGTCGCAATACAACCGGCAGGGCCTTAAATCGGCTTTGGACGCTGCCCGGCAGAAAGCTGAATTCATAGCCGAAAACGAAGGCCTGACGATTGACGCGCCATATGAGATAATAGAAACGAGCAACGATCCGTCGGGCTACGGAGCTTTCAGCAATGTTGCCTACGACGGTGGCTCCGGCATGGACAACCTCCGTCGTATCGTCAGACGATACAGCGTCAAAGTCCGTTATTTTTTCTCCCTGAAATAAAAGTTCAGAATATTCCTAAACCTGGATTAGACGGCTCAAGCCGAAAACCCGGTGCATGAATTTTGAGAAAAGTGTTAAATTTGTG
>ERZ778497.439-NODE-439-length-35732-cov-21.178602_pt1 | contig 35732 bp, 22 predicted proteins | sample MGYA00509938_ERZ778497 | MGnify/ENA primary metagenome ERZ778497 (study PRJEB29527, sample SAMN07138969) | mouse gut metagenome | material: feces | host: mouse | place: China:Nanjing | collected 2016-01-25 ... | reverse complement strand
CCGATTTAAATTGGACAATAGCCGTTAAGTTTATTTAAGATGCGTCTGCCCTGACGTCCGTTTCTACATCCGTAGAGACCATGTAAACAAGGACGGCACTTCAGCTATCATGGTGCGCGTCACTGTCAACGGCGAAAGAGCCGTGTTCAGCAGCAAACTTTCCGTGGATCCCAAACTGTGGGACAACGAGGCCAACCGTGCCATCGGCACTTCAAGAGTAGTCAAGGAACTCAACCGCACTCTCGAAGACATCCGTGCCACCATCCGTTCCCACTATTATGAACTGGAGCGTTACGAGGCTCTCGTAACTGCGGAGAAGGTGCGCAATGCCTTTCTCGGAATAACGGTGCGAACCGAATCCATCCTCCAGCTCTTCAAGGAACTTCTTGAAGAATACAAGGCTCTGGAAGGCATCAGCAAGAGCAAGGCCACTGTCCAGAAGTACACCCGATGCTACAAGCGGGTTGAACAGTTCCTCAAAACGAAGTACAAACTCAGCGACATGCCACTTGTGGAAATCGACCACAAGTTCATCGTTGACTTTGAGTGCTACCTGCGCACTGTGAGCAAATGCAACGAGAACACCTCCGCCAAGTTCCTCCAGACATTCAAAATGGTTATCATCCGCGCCCGCAACAACGGGTACATAAAAGGTGACCCGTTCTCCAACTATAAGATTCGCCTCAAACGTGTTGACAGGGGTTATCTCTCTGAGGAGGAGCTGGAACGTCTTCGCTCCACCCCTATCACATCGAAGCGGGTGGCACAGGTGCGCGATGTATTCCTATTCTGTTGCTACACCGGCCTCGCATACATCGACCTTAAATTGCTCCGCGAAGATAACATTCGCACTTCTTTCGACGGGAAGCAGTGGATAATGACACACCGCCATAAAACCGACACTGTTGTCAATGTTCCGATACTTGACATCCCGATGGAACTACTGGCTCGCTATAAGGGCCAGTGCAAGAATGGCTACCTTTTGCCGATTCTGAGCAACCAAAAGTGCAACCAGTATCTGAAAGATGTTGCCAAGGCGTGCAAGATAGACAAGAACATAACGTTTCACATGGCGCGGCACACGTTCGCGACAACTGTCACACTCTCGCAAGGGGTTCCTATCGAGTCAGTATCAAAGATGCTTGGCCACACCAACATCAAGACGACACAGATCTACGCCCGAATCACAAATCAGAAAATCAGTCGAGACATGGAAGCTCTGGCTGAAAAGATGAGAGCGAAGCAAAATGCAGTTGTCGATGATGACAGGGAATATGATGAATTCTGATAATTAACACTTTCTGTTAGCACATTGAACTGATAATCAATTGTATGAATCTTATGTAAGGGCCAAGTAAGATTCAGAATGTTAAAAATCAAGCCGGAAGAGCTATTCTCCCGGCTTTTTTGTACCTGTGGTGGGAATAAAGGGAGAATGTTGTTAAAGAGTCTTTAGAATCAACCTTATAAGGATTGGTGTAAGGGAAAAGGGTCTCCATTCCATAGTAATTTTGCGATGTCGATAACGACGAACACAAATTAAAAAAGAATGATTAAAAATGACACTGAATTTTACAACCGATTCGAGAAACTCTGCTGTGAGATTGAATTTCTCAGGGAATTCATCTGCGAGACTCTTGACAACTGCTACAAGACTGAACGCCTCCTTACCCGTAAAGAAGCCGCCGGGGTTCTCGGAGTAAGTGAGCGTACCATAGACCGCTACCGTGATGACAGGAAACTGCGGTGGGTAATGGTTCGCGGGAGAGTTGGCATAGAGAAAGAAGCTCTATGGGAACTGATCCGTTCAGAAACAATAGAACAAGCGCCGAAGACACGCGATGAGTTCGAGAGAAATTATCAGAAATATGTACGAGACAAACGGAATACGACATGGAGGAAATGACTATTGGCATAGCGCCTTTTGACAGGCTTATAAGACTGTTGCTCGCCCGAATTGACCGGCTCGAAGCGATGCTCAACAGCAGTAAGCGAATGTTCCAGCCAATCCCTGTGGTTATAGACCAGAAGGAGTATTTCGATGTCACCTCGCTCTGTGAGATTTTCAAGGTCACGGCACATACCGTTTATCGCTGGCGCGATGAAGGAAAACTGCCTCTCGTGAAGATTGGTGGCAAATATTATATCGGTGTCGAGCAGTTGGCCAAGGCGATGACCACAGGGTTCATAACCGAGCCGACACGGTAGAATGTCGGCGAATATCCACTAAAATCCAAAACAAATGGAAGAAAATCAAGAACAAGAACAGGTGCTGATTGCCCGCAACAACGAGACGGGGCAGATTGGCGCGGTGAAGGGTCTCAATCCCGATGGCACCCCGCAGATGGCCGATGTGAAGTCTGCAAAACTATCCGACCTGATTAAATTCAGCAAGGGACATAATCCCCTGGAGGCGTTCATATCAAATTTTGTACGCCAATGCAGGAATCCCACGACATTCGGATTCTTCAAAGTCCCGGCAGACAGGTATGAGAGTGTCGGGGCTGCTATGTCAGACTTTATGCAGAATCCGGAGGCCAATGCTGAAATACTCAAAGACTTCAAGGTTGAAATGCCGCAGAAGAGGGAGTCTGAGGAACAAGCACAGTCGTCCGGCCAGACGCAGACACAGGAGGAAAGTCCGAAAAAGGACACTTACCATGCGCTGGATCCCCAGAGAATCAACTGGGAAGAATTTACAAACCAGTGGGGAGTGAACCGCGAGCAGCTTGAACAGTCGGGTGACCTCGACAAGATGCTCAACTTCGGGAAATCAGGGCTTGTCAGGATATACCCTACAATAGCGGGAGAGAAGATTGAAATCGAGGCGAGACTGTCGTTAAGGACACGACCAGACGGAAGCCTGCGACTTGTACCACATCCTTTGTACAACAAACCACAGCTTGAAAGGGAGTTCAAAGGCTACAAGTTCACTGAGGAGGATAAGAAACAGCTTCTCCAGACAGGCAACCTCGGCAAAGTCGTGGAACTAAACGGTAAGAACGGTGAAAAAATACCGTCCTTTGTCAGCCTTGACCGAATCACCAACGAGTTGGTGTCCATGTCTGCCAAAAGTCTTTTCATCAAAGACACAATAGGCAAGACACCCCTTTCCCCCGAGGAGAAAGAGACTTTACGCAAAGGTTTACCCCTGATTGACAAAGAAATCACTCTACGCGACGGCAAGACATTCAAGACTACCTTGCAGGTGAACGCCGATGCCCGAGCCATTGAGTTTGTTCCCAAGGCGTGGCAGCGTCACGGCAAGGAGCAGACGCAAAATACGGAACAATCACAGCGCAACAGCTGGACTGATGCCGAAGGGAGAATCCGTCCGATAAGCAAATGGAAAGGTGTTCCGTTCACGGAGCAGCAAAAAAAGGATTATGTCGAAGGGAAGACCGTGGTTCTCGAAAACTCGGTAGATAAAAAGGGGCAGCCTTGCACTCTCTATGTAAAGTTTGATCCAAAGCTCCAGCGTCCCCTTAGTCATCTGAAAAATCCCGACCTTGACCAGACTGTAGCACCATCCAACGAAAGCAGGACTCAGGTCGCCGTGAACAACGACGGAAAGACCAACGAGGCGACAAACAAAATCAAGGAGCCTCTTCAGCAGGGACAGACTGCCCCTAAAAACGAAGAGCAGACTAAGAAGCAACGCAAATCACCCAAGCTGTGACCCTCCCGGCAGCTGACGCACTGCGTCGAAAAAAGCTCCACTAAAATCCACATCCGACAACCCCGGCGGCGGGGATAACATAACTGTCCTCGCCGCCACATATTTCAAAGCAAATTAAAAACGAATATTACAATGGCAGACAAAAAGCTAATAATCACCGACAATAAAGCGATGGCCGACGGCATTGCAAGAATCATAGGCTATGATCCCAAAGATTCGTCTCTGTTCCACTATCAGGGAGAATCCATTGAAGTAATGTGGACCGGCGGAGACTTTTTATGTCTAATTCTGAAGGACGGAATAACAGAAGTACCAAACTTCGCTGACCTTTCAGCAGAGAAAATCGCCCGTCAATTTTACAATGTCTATCCCCGTCTGGAGGGCAGGCAGACATCGGTTGTCGATGAAGCCCGCATACGCTATATCGAAAACGCAGAGAAACGCTGCGACGAGATTGTCTTCATGTGCCAGCCCACCGCAGAGGGCGAAAGACTCATACAGGCCATGAAGCTCTTCTTCAACTTCACAATACCTACGCGCACAGTTGTCCTTGACAATATTTCGGAAAAGACATTCCAAGATGATGTGTGCAATGGAAACTCATCTGCACTTCTCAGTGCCCTACGTTCATGCAACGCCATGCGCGAGAATGTCACGGTGGATGTGGACAAACGAAACACTAAATATATCAACTATGAGCGTGTCTCACCTGCCGCGTTGAAAATCCTGCAAACAATATGCCGCCGCTACAAACTGAGTATGGAGGGTCAGACAAATTCAAAAGGCCGTAGACGTATCGTTTACGGTGGAATGCTTGATACCAACCGTCTCTACGCCGCCATGAATATCAAGTATGACATGATTATGGAACAGGTATGGGACAGTCTTGTCTATCTCTATGCCGAAGGACTCATCTCCAATCCGATGAACCGTCTCCGTCATAGACCTTATTCCAATGAGGTGTATTACGGTCAGGGGTTCTCAGACGACATACACGAATCCCCATGCGATTCATTCACTGAAGCCGGGGCGATTGTACCGACCGGTAAAATCAGGGAGGAACTGCTGAATCTGCCCTACGATCAGGAGAATGCGCCGGATGACTTCTTTCCGAGGACAAGCGTCATCTATACTTTCATTGTCGAGCAGAAACTTCGGCATGACAACAACCAAGCATACGAGTCCAAGATATTCCCTTCATTCGAGGAAGAACCGGGTCTTACCCTTACAAGTGTAATTTCGGGTGTAAGATATGACAACATATATATGGGATTCAGTATCAGAGGATCCCTCGGTGTCCTCATCGAAGATTTGTCATGTGCTGCCCTCCTCAATATTAGATATGGCTATCTGTCTCCCACCAAGGAAGGTATTGCGGTCGCAAATGGTGATACGCCATGAAAAAGCCGTCCGGGTATCCCTCCCGAACGGCACCACTAAAATCCACAATCAAATGAAATCAAAAACGATTTATGACTGCGAATATCCGCAAAGGTAATAAAAAAATCTGAATCAACAGCTATCCCCTGTTGACGCCTTTCGCAATCTGATTTATAAACCCACTAAAATTCAGATGATTATGACTGATTACAACGTAACCAGAGAGGAGGAACTGTCTTTTTACTTCCTCTATCTCAAGAATTATCTTGCTTCCTACCAGTTTGTAGGCATAACAGATACCTTCATCAAGGCGAGAGCTGAACTTGCCGAGGAAACCTATGAAAATGCGAGGCGCAATGGAGCTGAAGTCGATGAGGCACACGAGATGTCAATGGCCGCTCTCCTCGATGGGTTCCGTTACTCCGACTATGAGATTATCATGGATGTTCTCGAAGAAGAATTTGCTGATGAAGTTTCTAAGGAACTCCGCCCATTCATGGCAACACATCTTCAATCCCTCGGTATTGTTGAGGATGTTTTCGAGGGATATGACGTTCAGGAAAATACCTTTATAAGCAGTGGCAAGTATGACGACCTTCGCTGTGAACTCACCGGTGTAATCTCCATAATCTTCTCAGAGTATGGCTTATAACCGATTGCAGACAATGCTCGGCAACATCGAGGCGATAAGGCTTGCCCTGAGCCTCGGTGTTGAGAAGCGAAACGCGGAGAATGCCGCCGAGCGTGAGATTCTGCGTAAGTATGCCGGATTCGGTGGACTGAAATGTATCCTCAACGATGCGGACTCGCTGCTTGATGCCGCCAAGTGGAGCAAATCGGATATTGAACTGTTTGCGCCAACCGTTGAGTTGCGTCAGCTCATTCACGACTATTCCAAAGATGACCGGGAGTTTGCACGTTATATGGACTCGCTGAAAACATCGGTGCTGACAGCGTTTTATACCCCGTCGCCAGTTGTTGATGCCATTTCAGATGCGCTCAAAGCAAACGGTATTGAGGTCAAGAGGTATCTGGAGCCGAGTGCCGGACAGGGAGTGTTCGTTGACTCTTTCCTGCGGAATTATCCCGGTGCGGAGGCTATGGCGTTTGAGAAGGATTTGATCACGGGCAAAATCCTTGACGCCCTGCACCCCTCCGTTTCGACAAGGATAGAAGGGTTTGAGAAGATTGAGTCGGATTTCAACGGCTATTTCGATGTGGCGTGTTCAAACATTCCTTTCGGTGATTTTGCCGTGCCTGATCCGATTTATGCCACGAGCAAGGAGATCGCCTACCGTCAATCGACAAAGGCGATACACAATTATTTCTTCCTCAAAGCACTTGATTCCGTGCATGAGGGTGGATTGGTTGCTTTCATTACCTCGCAGGGTGTAGCCAATGCCGCATCCCCATTCGTCAGAATGGAACTGATGCGCCGTGCCGATTTGGTCGGGGCATTGCGTCTGCCTAACAATACCTTCTCCGACAATGCCGGGACTGAAGCAGGTAGCGACTTGATTATCCTCCAGAAGCACACGGGTAAAAAGGCACTTTCGGCTGACGAGGAATTTTTCATACAGTCGATTGTTGACCGCGACACCAAAGTGCCGAACAACAAGTTTTTCGCTGCCTATCCGCAGAATGTGATATGCACAGAGGCGAAGGTTGGCACTGACCCATTCGGCAAACCTGCCATCATCTACAAGCATGACGGAGGTGTGGAGGGTATCGCCGCCGCTATACGTCAGGCATTGGACGAATCGTTCAGATTACGACTCAATCTGGAACTGTATAATACGCAAGGTATAAAGCCGCCCACGCCAGACCCCATTGAGCCGAAGCCGAAACCTGCACGACCAACACAAGCCAAGAAAATATCGGAAACCCCGATAATGAGGCAGTACACCGAGATGAAGAAGCGTCACCCCGATGCTATTCTACTGTTCCGTGTCGGTGACTTCTACGAGTGCATGGGTGAGGATGCTGTAAAATCCTCCGAGATACTGGGCATAACCTTGACCAGACGGATGAACGGCAAAGCCGGTTACATCGAATTGGCGGGATTTCCGCATCATGCGCTCGACACCTATCTTCCCAAGTTGGTACGCGCAGGGCAACGTGTGGCGATATGCGAGCAGCTTGAAGATCCGAAACAGAAGCAAAAGGAACAGGAGCAGTTCAAGCCTACCGAAATTATTACCCCGCAACAGCCGCCGGAAATAAAGCCGAAGCCGGAGGATGCGCCTGTGCCGAATGAAGATGCTAAATCTGATGCGAAGCCGGAGGCAGTTCCAGCGCCACAGGAAACCACCAAAGAGATTGAGACCGACGGCAGTCCGGATTACAGCAATAATCCAGACCCTCGCCTGTTCGCGTACAATCTTTTCGGAGAGCTGGAGCCGATAGGCAAACCGCAACGCCGCCATGTTCAGCGGACACAACAGCCCAAAGAGGATAAGCCCGTCGAAAAGAAACCAAAGGTCGAGATTTCTCCACAAGTCCAATCCAAGTTCCGGCAACTGACGGATAAGGAGCTGGAGTTTTACGGCTCGTTGAATTGGGATGACAATCCGCCCATCAACGGATTCTATGAAACGATGATGTCTATCGCGCATCGTCAACTCGCAGAGCGTGAGGCGGCACGGCAGGCGGCAGAGCAGAAAGAGAAGGATGCGGCTGTCGGTATCGAAATCACCCGTACCGAAGGCTACTTCATTCCCAAACCAAAGGAGGCATCATCAAATGCGCCTGTCCAGAAAGAGGAACGCGATATGTCGCCCCGCCCATTCTCGGAGGATATTCAGTTCTTCCACAAGAATGGCTCAATGGTAGTGGATAAGGGGCAGGTAGGTTTTCTCTCGGAGGTCAAAAAGTATGGGGCATTGTTCACTCCGTTGGCTCTCAAATCCGAACAGGAGAAACGGGCCATGCTCTATATCACATTGTCGGAAACGTATCAGCAACTCTACCACTATGAGGCGGAGACGCATGAGGAAAGTGCCGATTTACGCGAACATCTGAACACCTACTATGATGAGTTCGTGGATAAATACGGCCACCTCAACGAGAAGCAGAATGTCAAGTTCATCCTTATGGATGCCAACGGTCGTGATGCTCTGGCTCTGGAGCGTGGCGAGAACGGGATGTTTGTCAAGGCTGACATCTTCGACCATCCCATAGCTTTCGCCGTTGATGAGGTTACTTCGGTGGATACGCCTATGGAGGCGTTATCCGCGTCGCTCAATAAATACGGTGAGGTCAATCTGGAATACATGGGCGGTCTTGTCGATATGGAGGAGGACAAACTTGTAGAAAGCCTTGAAGGGCACATATATTATAATCCCCTTGTGGAGAACTATGAGATTGCGGACCGCTTCATAGCCGGAAATGTTGTACAGAAAGCCGAGGATATACAGGCGTGGATAGACCGTGAGGAAGAGCGTATCAAAGGATTCCCCGGATATGACGGTATCGAGCCTTATATCGCTATGGCGCAGGATTCTCTGAAAGCTCTTCAAGAAGCGACTCCACGAAAGATTACTTTCGATGAGCTGGACTTCAACTTCGGTGAACGCTGGATTCCTACCGGTATATACTCCGCATATATGAGCCACCTTTATGAAACTCAGGTGACAATAGCCTACTCTTCATCTATGGATGAGTATTCGGCAAAGGAGAGCCGTGGCAATATGAAGATATGGGAGGAGTTCTGTGTAAGAGGTTATTACCGCACATACGACGGCATGAATCTCTTGAAACACGCCCTGCACAACACCGTGCCGGATATAAAGAAGTCCATCGGCAAGGATGAGAACGGCAACGACATCAAAGTGCCGGACAGCGAGGCAATTCAGCTTGCCAACACCAAGATTGACGAAATCCGAAACGGTTTCTCGGAGTGGCTGGAAGCACAAAGCCCGGAGTTCAAGGACAGGCTCGTGGATTTATACAACCGCAAGTTCAACTGCTTCGTGCGCCCGAAGTATGACGGCAGTCACCAGACCTTCCCTGACTTGAATCTTAAACTGTTGGGGGATAGATATGGTTTTCACTCGCTTTATCAATCCCAGAAGGATTGCGTATGGATGCTTTTGCAGAATGGCGGCGGAATTGCGGATCACGAGGTTGGGACGGGTAAAACGCTGATAATGTGTATTGCAGCGCATGAAATGAAGCGTCTTGGATTGGCTCATAAGCCGATGATTATAGGATTGAAAGCCAATGTCGCCGAAATTGCCATGACCTATAAGACGGCATACCCCAATGCAAGGGTCTTATTTGCCGATGAAAAGAGTTTCAAGGCTGAAAACCGTGTCGCCTTCTTCAACAACATCAGAAATAATGATTACGACTGCGTGATAATGTCGCACGACCAGTTCGGCAAGATACCGCAGTCGCCGGAGATGCAGAGGGAAATCTTGCAGGCGGAACTTGACACCGTAGAGGAAAACCTAAAGGTGCTGAAGGATCAGGGTAAGGACATATCCCGTGGTATGCTGAAAGGACTTATCAAGCGTAAGGAAAACCTGACAGCCAAGATTGCCACCCTCCAGCACCAGATGGACGAGAAGAAGGATGATATGGTGGATTTCAAGCAAATGGGTATTGACCATATCTTTGTGGACGAAAGCCATCAGTTCAAGAATCTGATGTTCAACACCCGGCATGACCGTGTGGCAGGTTTGGGCAACAGTGAGGGAAGCCAGAGGGCGCTCAACCTGTTGTATGCCATCCGCACTATCCAAGAGCGGACGGGCAAAGATTTGGGTGCCACTTTCCTCAGTGGCACGACAATCTCCAACTCGCTCACAGAGTTGTATCTGCTGTTCAAGTATCTGCGTCCGAAAGAGCTTGAAAGGCAGGAGATACGGTGCTTCGATGCGTGGGCGGCAATATTCGCCAAGAAAACAACTGACTATGAGTTCAATGTCACTAATAATATTGTTGCAAAAGAAAGATTCAGGTACTTCATTAAGGTGCCGGAGTTGGCGGCATTTTACAATGAGATAACGGACTACCGCACGGCAGAGGATGTGGGCGTTGACCGTCCGATGAAGAACGAGATTCTTCACAACATACCTCCGACGCCGCAGCAGGAGGAGTTTATCCAGAAGCTGATGGAGTTTGCCAAGAGTGGCGATGCCACAATTCTTGGTCGTGGGCCATTGTCAGAGACGGAGGAAAAGGCGAAGATGCTTATCGCCACCGACTATGCCCGCAAGATGGCACTTGATATGCGAATGGTCAACCCCTCATACGAGGATGACCCTAACAACAAGGCGAGCCACTGTGCCAAGATGATAGCGGAGTATTATCATAAGTACGATGCTCAACGCGGCACACAGTTTGTTTTCAGTGACCTCGGTACCTATCGCCCCGGCGAGTGGAACGTGTATTCAGAAATAAAGCGCAAACTGATTGAGGATTATGGCATACCACCGCACGAAATACGATTCATACAGGAGTGCAAGACCGAAAGGTCAAGGAAGGCAGTCATACAAGCGATGAATGACGGTGATGTGCGTGTGCTTTTCGGCTCGACTTCGATGTTGGGTACTGGCGTAAATGCCCAGAAAAGAGCGGTTTGCATACATCATCTTGATACGCCGTGGCGTCCCTCCGACCTAACTCAGAGGGATGGTCGGGCTATCCGCGCAGGCAATGAAATTGCCAAGTTATACGCTGATAATAAGGTGGATGTAATCATCTATGCAGTGGAAAAGTCGCTGGACTCCTACAAGTTCAATCTTCTTCATTGTAAGGCCACCTTCATCGACCAGCTCAAAAGCGGAGCATTGGGGGCGCGTACCATAGACGAGGGAGGCATGGACGAGAAATCGGGCATGAATTTCTCGGAATATATGGCTATACTCTCCGGCAACACCGACCTTCTGGAAAAGGCCAAACTTGAAAAGCGGATAGCCGCTCTGGAGAGTGAACGCAAGTCATTCAATAAAGGACGAGGGGATGCCGAGTTCCGGTTGCAGACCATCAGCCACGACATCGCCAACAATGAGGCGGCGATAGCGAGGATGAAAGAGGATGCAGCCAAATATGAGAAGGTTGTCAAGCGCGACAAGGAGGGCAATCCGGGAAATGCCCTGCGTATTGACGGTTGCCAATCGAGTGATGAAAAGGTTGTCGGCAAGTACCTCCAGACGTTGGCGCAGAAGACCGACACCCACGGCCAGTATGAGCGTATCGGCGAGGTCTATGGTTTCCCGATTTGCATAATCTCTGAACGCACGGTTGTTGACGGCACGGAGAAAGTTCAAAACCGCTTTGTTGTCGAAGGCAACTACAAGTACAAGTTCAACAACGGCTATATCGCCATGAGCGATACCCACGCAGCCTGCATGAACTTCGTCAACGCCTTGGAGAAAATCCCCGGCATCATCGCCCAATACGAGGACCGTACTGCCAAGATGAAAGCTGATGTCCCCATCCTCGAAGGCATAATGGCGAAGAAGTGGGGCAAGGAGGACGAGCTGAAGCAGCTCAAATCAGACCTCGCCGCCCTTGACCGCAAAATCCAAGCCGAAATCGCCCCCAAGCCCGAAGAAGCCGACGGTGTAGAAAACAAACAGACCGAAGGCGAAACCATTGATGCACCAACCACTGATACAAAGAAATCAATGGTAGCCGAGCCATTTGATATTTACCGTCCACTGCAGCCGTCTACACGACCCATCCGCACTTTCGGTTTATACTAAGATGATGGGGCGGCATCATTATTACAGATTTGCCGCCCCTTCCCTATAATCCTATGTATAATAATTTACAAATGCTTTTTTCAGATAAAGGAATAATATGAGCAATGACTTAAAAATTTAATGTGCGGTTAATATCCATGAAACATCTTTTGGGTAATTTGGGATTAAATATAACCGCACACATGGACCAATTGAGAAAAATTCAGTTCATACACAACAAATAGGAGTGGCTATGCGTTATACTAAGCAAATGAAACTGCTTACACTCATATTGAGTTTGTATATCTTTATGTTAGGTATATGCCCCTGCTTATGCACAACAGAGCAGGGAACAACTGATATGGACAAGCACGAATTGGTTGAGCAGACCCAAGACGATGAGAATGATGGAGAATCGGATCCATGTTCGCCTTTTTGTTCCAATGTGCAGTGTTTGCATATTTCTTTTATTCCCTTTGCACAAACGCAAGATGTGCCTAAACCCAATATATACAAAAAGGGCACTACATTTGCCGTTTTGAAACGGCAGCCGAGATTGGGCTTTGTCTGCCCTGTCTGGCATCCACCAATAGCTTAATCGGACTACGGTTTTCGTTTCATTTCTTTTGAGATGAAACACATTTGGCGTACCATTGCGTCAATAAGTATTGTAGTACCTATTAAGCATTGATTTATGTTCCAAAAACTTATAGAATTTTCAATAAAACACAAAGCTGTTGTTTTGGTGATGACAGTGGCTTTGTTGGCATGGGGTATATGGTCGTTGGTAAGATTGCCTTTTGACTCAACCCCCGACATCACCAACAATCAGGTGCAGATAGTGACACAGGCGCCCTCGCTTGGAGCTCAGGAGGTCGAGCAATATATCACATCACCTCTGGAGATGTCTCTTGCCAACATACCTCGTGTGACCGAAAGAAGAAGTATCAGCAGAAGTGGCTTGTCTGTGATAACTTTGGTATTTGAGGATAACGCAGACATATATTGGGCGCGTGAACAGGTTGCCCAGAATCTTAAGGAAGCCGAAGAACAGATTCCGTCCGGATATGGCACTGTAGGGATGGGGCCGATTTCCACGGGTCTCGGCGAAATTTTCCATTACACAATCCGTGCAAAACAAGGCTATGAGGACAAATACAGTCTTTCTGACCTTCGTACTATACAGGACTGGATTGTTCGCAAGCAACTGAGCGGCACAAAGGGTGTGGCTGAGGTCAGCGGTTGGGGAGGCTTTGTGAAACAATATGAGATAGCGGTTGATGCTGACCGCCTCGCCGCTGCAGGCTTGACAATTCCAGAGGTATATGATGCCATTGAAAGCGCCAATGAAAACACCGGCGGCAGCTATATCGAGAAAAACAGCCGCCAATATTTCATCCGGGGAATTGGTGAGGCGAAAACCATATCAGACCTCCAGAAAACCCCGGTGAAAACGGTAGGCGGCAAACCTATACTTTTGCGCGATGTAGCCGATGTGCGCGAAGGAAGCGCCACACGTTTCGGTGCAGTCACACGCAATGGCGAAGGCGAGGTTGTGGCAGGCATAACGCTTATGCTGAAAGGGGAAAACTTTCAGGATGTCATAGCCAATGTAAAGGAGCGTGTTGAACAGATACAGCGTAGTCTGCCAGAAGGAGTAGTGATCGAGCCGTTTATCGACCGCACGCAGCTTGTTGATCGTGTGAGCAACACTATCTGGAAAAACCTTATAGAAGGTGCCCTGATAGTCATATTCATATTGGTGGTGTTCCTCGGTAGTCTGCGGGGAGGTCTTGTTGTGGCTTCCGTAATCCCGCTGAGTATGCTTTTTGCTTTCGGAATGATGCGTCTGTTCGGTGTCAGCGGTAATCTGATGAGCTTGGGGGCAATCGATTTCGGATTGATTGTTGACGGAGCGGTAATCATAGTGGAAGCGATTGCACACCACATCCGCCAGACAGCGGGACAATACGGAGGCAGACCGCTTACGCAGCCACAGATGGACAAAGAGGTGCTGTACTCATCATCACGAATACGAAAAAGTGCGGCGTTCGGAGAGATTATCATAATGATGGTATATGTGCCGTTGTTCACCCTCTCCGGAATTGAGGGAAAGATGTTCCGCCCTATGGCCCTGACTGTGTTTTTCGCCATATTGGGGGCTTTCATACTGTCGTTGACTTATGTCCCCGTGGCTTCCGCATTATTCCTTTCAAAAAAATCAGTCCATAAACGCAATATTTCCGACTGGATATTGGAAAAACTCGAAAAGTTCTACCGTCCAATATTAGATTGGTGTCTGAACTGGAGCAAATCTTTGATTGCAGGAATGGTCATTGCGCTGGCACTTTCAATCCTTCTTTTCACAAGGCTCGGAGGTGAGTTCATACCCAATCTTGAAGAAGGTGATTTTGCTGTGGAATTGAGCATGGAACAAGGCACCTCCCTCAATCAGATGGTCAAGACATGCTCATTGGCAGAGAAGCTGCTGAAAGAGAATTTCCCGGAGGTAAAACAGGCGGTAAGCCGAATCGGCAGTGCAGAGATTCCTACAGACCCCATGCCGGTGGAACGCGCTGACATGATGGTTGCCTTAAAGCCGAAAAAGGAATGGACTTCGGCCAAAACCACTGCTGAACTGATGGATAAAATGGAGGAAACCCTCAAACTTATACCTGGCCTGAACGTAGAGATGTCGCAGCCTATACAGATGCGCACCAACGAACTGATCACAGGTATAAAACAAGATGTCGCGATAAAGATCTACGGTAATGACATCGACAGGCTTTCTGCTATCGCGACAAATGCCGCCAAATTGATTCGCGGAGTGGAGGGCGTGACCGAGCCGCAGGTGGAACGTGTCAACGGACTGCCTCAGATTCAGGTTATCTATGACCGCGACCGACTTGCAAGATATGGTATCTCAGTAAAAGACGCCAACCGCGTGCTCCGCACGGCATTTGCCGGAGAAAGCGCAGGATATATATTTGAGAATGACCGACGTTTCGATATTGTGGTGCGGATGCCTGATGAATTGCGAAACGATGCTTTGGCTATCGGCCAGTTAAAGCTGCCGTTGCCGGATGGAGGAACCGTGAACATAAATCAGGTTGCCGACATAAAGACCGTGACAGCACCGGCACAGATAACGCATGAAAATGGAGAGCGGCGTATATACGTCGGCTTCAATGTGAGAGGTCGCGATGTGGAGTCAACTATTGAAGAAATCGAAGAAATACTCCGTGACAATCTTCAACTACCCTCGGGCTATTATTACACTTACGGCGGTCAGTTTGAGAATCTCAATGCAGCAAAAAGCCGTCTCGGAGTAGCTGTGCCTATAGCGCTGGTAATCATCCTGATATTGCTTTATGCCACTCTTCATAGTACAAGAGAGACGCTTATGGTTTTCACAGCCATTCCTTTCTCAGCCATCGGTGGCATTGTCGCTCTTTGGCTCAGAGGCTTGCCGTTCAGTATTTCGGCAGGAGTAGGCTTCATAGCCCTGTTTGGAGTGGCGGTTCTCAATGGGCTGGTGTTGATAGGCCAGTTCAACCTGTTTGAAAAGGAAGGTGTTAAAAATATAAGGGACCGGATAGTAAATGGCTGCGCATTGAGATTGCGGCCTGTGATAATGACGGCTCTTGTGGCATCTCTCGGTTTTCTTCCGATGGCGCTTTCTCACGGCGACGGAGCTGAGGTGCAACGGCCTTTGGCAACAGTTGTAATAGGTGGATTGGTATCAGCCACGATACTTACTTTGCTGGTGCTTCCGGCCATATACAATGTATTCACTAAAAGAAATAAGGAGTAATGAAGAATATCATATTAACAATAGTCATAATCGTGGCTTCCGCCGCGACGGGGCTCGCCCAACAGATAACAACCTTGGAGGAATGCCTGTCAATGGCTCTTTCAAACAATCCGACAATGCAGTCGGGCCTATATTCAATAGCCCGTGCCAAAGATCTTCAAGGAACGGCGTGGGACTTGCCTTCGACAGAGATTTCACTTTCTCAAACCCCTGTGGATGGAGGCGGGCCGGACAATGCTGTCACCTTCAAACAGTCTTTTGAGTTCCCCACAATTTATAAAGCGAGGCATTCCAAACTCAAGGCGATGTCGCATCTTGAAGAGGTGAAATACGAAATGAGCCGTCTTGAACTGGAAAAAGAAGTTACGATGGCTTATTATACAATGCTTGCCGCATTGGAGACGCGGAAGGCTTTGCAGGCACAGGATTCTGTCTATTCTCACTTCCTGTTCCTCGCGAATGCCCGATTGAAAGCGGGTGAGGCCGGAAGATTGGAACAAATAAACGCAAAACGCCTGCTTGACGCATGTCGGCTGATGAGCAGAGATGCCGATATTGCTGTCACTAACGCTGAAATCAGATTGCAAAACCTATTGAACACCGATAGGGAGATAGTACCAAAAGAGGATAAACTCCCTGCAATCGAGGTGCCATTGGATAGGCTTGCAGGTAATTTCAATCCATATGAAAGTCCTACGCTCAGAGTCCTTTCGCAAGAGCGAGAGGTCGCGGAAAAAGAGGTCGGGATTGCTCGGCAGTCTTTTCTTCCCGAAATCTCACTTGGGGCGAGCACTCAAGCCCTGATAAAATCATTTAATCCTTATGACATCGAGCGCAGTCGCTTTTCCAAAGGCAATTTTATGGGTTTTGAAGTAGGAGTGAGTATCCCTCTGTTTTTCGGGGCAAAGAAATCAGCGCTTAAAGCGGCAAAGCGCGATGTAGAAATCAACCGTGTGCAGATGGAAGCTGAATTGCAGAGAGTGACGGCTGAATTCCGTACCGTGCAAAACGATTACCTCCGTTCTCAAAAAGCGCTTGACTATCATCTGTCCGTGGCAAATAAAGATGCGGCGGAGATTCAACGCATAGCGCAGGTCTCTTATGAAAAGGGCGATATAGACTATCTGGAATATATCCAGAATATTCAAGTGGCTATGGAGCAGCAGTTATCCTATATAGATGCTCTCGATGCATATAACAAGGCGGCCATAGCACTTCTCTTCATCCAACCCATATCCACCAGCAAACAAAAATGATACTCAAATGAAAAGAATTTATATATATATACTCTCCGCAGCCATTATGTCGCTGCTTGCTACGGCATGTTCATCCAAGTCTTCAGACACGACAACCAATAAAGACATGGATTCCATCGAAACTCATTCCGATGAAGTGGAAATTTCACAACGTCAGGTGGATGCCGTTGGCATAGAATTCGGAAAGGTCGAGATCCGCAACCTCAGTGAAATAATACATGTCAACGGGGAAACTGCCCTTAATCCTCAGGATATGGCAGAAGTCACAACGCTTATGGGCGGTATCGTTAAATCCATACTTGTCAGGGAGGGTAATCCGGTCAAGCGCGGACAAGTTATTGCATACATAGAGAATACGGATATAGTAGCTTTGCAAAGCGACTATATGCAGAGCGTGACAACACTTGAACAAGCGAAGAAAGAGGTTGACCGTCAACGTGAACTCCAAGCTGAAGGTGCTGGTATCGCTAAGAATCTCAGTGCAGCGGAATCAGCCTACAATATCGCTAAATCATCGGTTATGGGCAAAGCCGACCAGTTGAAGCAATTGGGCATAAACCCCAGTTCGCTCAGAAATGGAAAACTTTCCATGCAGATGCCCATCATGTCGCCGATAACCGGATATGTAAACAAGATTGACAAGCCAATCGGTGCATACGTTGACCCTCAGACTCCATTGATGACTATTGCCGACAATTCCAAGCTACATATCGACATAAATGTCTATGAGAAAGATATGCCTTTCCTAAAAGTCGGGCAGAAAGTCGATTTCGTTCTGACCAATAATCCTGAGCAGCATTTTACAGGAGAGTTGATCGAATATGACTCTTCATTCAACGGGACCGAAAAGACTGTGACCGCACATGCGAAAATAATCAATAAGGACAATGGTCTCAAACTAATCCCCGGAATGTATGTAACTGGGACTGTAAGCACTGGAGAGCATAAAGTTGAGGCAATTCCTTCAGAGGCGATAGTCAACAGCGAGGGCAAGCAATACATTTTCGTCCTTAAAGGAGAAAATGAGGAAAATGGAGAAAAACATTATACGCTTGAAAGAATGGAAGTGGGTACCGGAATTGAGGAATTGGGCTACACCCAAATTCTGCCGGTAGGTGAACTTCCACAAGATTCAAGAATTGTAATAAAAAACGCATTTTACCTCTCATCTATGCTTGGAGAGGCTGCTTCACACGATCACTGATACACTATGGCAAACAATCATTCTCACGATGCCGAAAAAAGCATCTCGACAGCATTCTGGCTCAATGCTGTCTTCGTAGTTATAGAAGCTGTGGGAGGTCTTTTGACCAACAGTATCGCAATCCTCAGTGACGCACTCCACGATTTCGGCGATACATTGTCGCTTGCACTCTCTTGGTTTCTACAAAAGAAATCAAAGAAAGCTGCTGATTCCAAATATACATACGGATACAAACGCTTCTCACTTCTTGGAACCGTTTTTCTGAGTGGCGTTCTTTTCATCAGTTCCGCTTGGGTCATTTATGCTGCCATCGGGCGAATTTGCTCGCCAAGTGAAGTCGATGCTAAAGGAATGGTATGGTTGGCAATAGTGGGAGTTGTAATCAATGGAGTTGCCGCATTACGTGTTAACAGGGGCCATTCTTTAAGCGAAAGAGCTGTTTTTCTTCATATAATGGAGGACGTACTTGGATGGGTCGCCGTCCTTGTAACAGCTATTGTAATGATTTTCTTTGATGTTCCCATACTTGATCCGATTCTCTCTATAGTTATAAGTGTATGGGTCCTTTTTAACGTAATCCGGAATATGAGGGATACTGGAATAGTATTCTTGCAAGCGACACCGAAAGATATTCCGGTTGACAAACTTAAGGAACAGATATTGGAATTGCCCGATGTGGAATCTGTGCATGACGTTCATATATGGAGTCTGGACGGTGATTCACATGTTATGAGCCTTCATGTAGTAAGCTTTACTTTCAAAACACAGAGTTTGAAACAACAAATTTATGATATTGCATCTCAATACCATATCTCCCATGTAACTGTTGACATAGAAAAACCGGGAACGAATTGTACGTATAAAACGACACATAAGTAATTCATATTGGAGGGTTGAGTACCTGCGGAATGCCGGTATTCACCCTCTTTCTTATGATGTGCATCGTCAATATTTACATCCATATTGTGTCACTTTGGATTGAATAGATGTGAAGCATAATATAGATTATGCTTCAGGCTGGTTATTATTCTGGAATTTTAACGGCCATACATATTTTACGGAAGACTAACTGATTGTCGTCCCGTCTTTGGCGTACCTATATTTACATCATATCATCAGAGATAGCAGTTAGGATGTTCCCATAGGCTTCAAAACTTATTTGTCTCAGTTGGCTATATGACAAACTGCTTTGATTGCCTCATCTATATAATTGAAGCAATTTTTATGCTTGGTGAATAATATTCCAACCCTTATAAATTTCAATATCTTTTTATCAAAATTAGCAATGAACAAGATTTTGATTGTAGATGCTTCCGCATCTGACAATAGGGTTATGTCTGGACTTCTCACGAAAGCTGGATATGATTCTGTTGTCGCGGAGAGCATCGAGGCCGGGAAAACGGAGGCGGCGGAGCTGCCACCCGGCGCGGTCATCGTCACGGCAATGCGATTGCCCGACGGTACCGCACGAGAGTTAATCAACTGGCTGAAGGCTGAGGATTACAAATTCCCGGTTTTAGCCATAGTGGAAAACCTTAACACGACTGACGCTATCGACGTTATGCGTGGAGGCGGTGCCGTTGACATAATCCAACGCCTTGCCATTGACAAGCAACTGGTGGAAACCGTAGGCAAATATGCTCGACCTGAACACATTGTGCTGACGCTCGACAATCAGCTGATACCTCGTATAAGCGAGGTATGGAAAGCGGTTGAGGAAAAGGTATCAGCCATTGCCGCTACAAACGCCAATGCCATCGTATTCGGCGAATGTGGCACAGGCAAGGAGCAGATTGCACGGCAAATCTATCAGCAAAGCTCCCGTGAGCAGAAACCGCTTACCATAGTGGAGGCCGGAAGCGCGCCTTTCATCGGCATACACGACCCGACATCTGACCGGAGCGAGGTGTATAACCGTATGAAGAGCTATTTCGCAAAATCGGCTGGAGGCACAATCATCTTCAAGAATGTGCATCTGCTTTCTTTCGAGAAACAATCGGTGCTCCTGCATATTCTTGAAACCGAACACCCCGATGTTCGTGTTATCTGCACCGCAGAGCCGGAACTGCTGAAAATGGTTGCCGACAAATCCTTCCGACCTAACCTGTTCTTTATCTTGCGCCAGCTTGATATAGCAGTGCCATCATTGAAAGAAGCCACCGAGGACATTCCGGCAATCGCAGACTTCTTTCTCAAACAGTTTGCAGCAAAGACGGGCGGCGAGAGAAAGCATCTGGACGCATCGGCAGTCAAGGCACTCAAACTGTTCCCGTGGCCCGGCAACGTGCGTGAGTTGAAGGACATCGTTCTTTTCGGCGCCTTCCATGCCAAAAGCGAAGCAATAACCGAAGCTGACATCAACTTCAACCTCTCCGAGCCATCGGCAGATGACAGCCTCGCATTGCGTAATCCTCAAAAAGAGCGCGACATGATTATCGAGGCATATCGAAGAACCGGAAATTGGAAACAATCATCCGAGTTGCTTGGAGTTACGGAAAGAACTCTATATGAGCTTCGTAAAAAATATGGCATAGACAAAAACGGAGAAATCGTTATCTGAAATCCATTGAAAATTGTTATCTTTGCAGTGCATAACCGCAAAGACAGAGGCTGAAGAGTCAGTCTCACCGACATATACATATCATAACACCGCATTTTGATTTAGTGAAAATCTGGTAAATTTCAATATACATCCATAATCCTTCTGATTATCAACAATATCTATAGATCGCAGTGTACTAATAGTGTACTTTGGGAGAAGCTGGCGGCAAGCCGGAGCAAATGAATTTGAAATAATTGTCATCCGTTAGAGATTTTTAACTGCGATGATTTGCTGCTTTTCACCGGCCTGTATTACATCAACGGTCTTAGAAATCCTCTCAAACAAGTATCCTTGATGTGCCTTATGAACCGCATGATGAGAGACTCGTTGCATGGGGAAGATGTCGAAAACAATAGTTCGATTGAATTAATTCGCAGATTTTTAGGATTGCATACCGTTAATCTCGCGAAAAATCGCTAACTTTGCAATTTAAGCATTATATGCGAAATGACCAAGAATATTACAACGACATAACGGCAAAAGCCGTAAACAAAAATATTGGAAGCTCCAACGTAGTCGCTTATAGGCTTTGGTCGGCCTCGCATAGCTTCGTTGGAGTTTTTTATATATGGAGCTGACCGCAGCGCAACAGAAATATTTTGCCTATTGGCTTACAAGGAGTCTGCCTTCTGACAGCCTCGGTAAGCTCACGGCATCTTTGCAAGATGCGCAGGTCGATTTGACCCCACACCAAATCGACGCGGCTCTTTTCGCTTTCAAGTCGCCGCTCTCAAAAGGCGCAATCCTCGCCGACGAGGTAGGGCTTGGCAAAACCATTGAAGCAGGAATAATCCTCTCGCAATTTTGGGCTGAACATCGCCGCCACCTGCTTATTATCGCCCCGGCTAACTTGCGCAAGCAGTGGGCGGCTGAACTTCAAGAAAAGTTCTTCTTGCCGTCTCGTATTCTTGAAGCAAAGACTTTCAACCGATACATCGAGGACGGCAATCTAAATCCGTTCAACTGCGAGGAAATCGTCATTTGCTCATATCAGTTCGCAAAGACGAAAGCCCCATATCTCAAACAGACTAACTGGGATTTAGTGGTTATAGACGAGGCTCACCGCCTCCGGAATGTCTATAAGCCAACCAATAAAATCTCCAACACAATAAAAAACGCGCTTGCCGACCGCAAGAAAATTCTCCTTACGGCAACGCCACTTCAGAACTCCATACTTGAACTTTACGGTCTGACAACCATTATCGACGATTACGCGTTTGGCGATCTTAAAAGTTTCAAGATGCAGTATAATCGTAATCTCGATGATAACGATTATCAGAACTTGCGTCGTCGTCTTGCGCCGCTGTGCAAGCGGACACTGCGCCGCCAAGTTCTCGAATATGTGCGATACACAAAGCGCATCGCCATATTGCAAGAGTTTTTTCCGACAAAACAGGAACAGGAGCTATATGATCTTGTTTCGGAGTATCTGCAACGCCCGCGCCTATATGCGCTGCCTAACAGTCAGCGTCAGCTTATGACGCTTATACTCCGTAAACTCCTTGCTTCCTCTACCCACGCTATATATGGTACTCTCTGTGCCCTCATTGAAAAGTTGGAAGCGAAGCTCAAACGCCAAGGCGTTGTGCAGTCTGATGAAAATTTTTTCAAATATGACTATGAGGATTACGAGAGCGAAACCGAAGAATGGCTCGACGATGAAGAAGACGAGGACGAGCCGGACGAAGAAGAAATACTCTCGCCCGAAGACATTGAGCGCGTCAGACTGGAGATTAAAGACCTTGAAAAATTCCGCGACCTCGCTTTCAAGATTAAACGTAACTCAAAAGCCGAACAGCTTTTTGAGGGCTTAAATCAGGGCTTCGCTCAACTTGAAGTCCTCGGCGCACCGAAAAAAGCTCTCATCTTTACTGAATCACGCCGCACCCAAGACTTCCTTTTCGACCTGCTCGAAAAGAGAGGCTATAAGGGTAAAGTTGTGCTTTTCAATGGCTCAAACGCCGACAAACAGTCCACTGCCATTTACAAGGCGTGGAAAGAAAAGCACAAAGGCACTTCAAAGATTACAGGCTCGGCAACAGCCGATAAACGCGCAGCTCTTGTTGATTATTTCCGCGACGAAGCAACCGTCATGATTGCTACCGAAGCGGCAGCCGAAGGTATCAATCTGCAATTCTGCTCGCTTGTAGTCAACTATGATATGCCGTGGAACCCACAGCGCATAGAGCAACGTATCGGACGTTGCCACCGCTACGGTCAGAACTTCGATGTCGTTGTTATCAACTTCCTCAATAAAGCCAACGCCGCTGATGTCCGCGTCTATGAATTGCTCGACCAGAAGTTTCAGCTTTTCAATGGCGTATTCGGTGCTTCCGATGAAGTTCTCGGAGCAATCGGCAATGGCGTTGATTTTGAAAAGCGCATAGCACAGATTTATCAGCTATGCCGCTCGCCCAAAGAGATTAAGGAGGCTTTCGACGCTCTGCAAGAGGAACTGCAAGAGCAGATTTCCGACAAGATGTTGAAAGCCCGCACAACCCTTTTAGAGAACTTCGACGAATCGGTTAAACAGAAACTCCGTAACGACCTTGCCGAAACCCGAGGTAACCTCGACGAGTTCGAGCAGACACTTTGGCAACTTACTCGCAGTTATTTCGCCGAATATGCCGACTTCAACGATGAAGACAACTCGTTCATCGTTCACCCGTTTGTAGATAACGGAGTTGTGAGTTGGTACCGTCGTTTCCCCGGTGAATATAGGATGGTAAGCTCGGAGCATCGGCGCACAACCAAGTTAGCCGATGGTGTACGTCCTTACCGTATCGGCGACCCTCTCGCTCAATATATGCTCACGGGGCTTAAAGCCTCTCCTGTGCCAATCTCGGAAATAACCCTCGATTACAGCAACTCACCGCTCAATGTTGCTCTTATCAAGCGACTTGTCGGTCAGTCGGGTTGGCTGACTGTCGAGCAACTTACCATTGATTCTTTTGAGAAAGAGGATATACTTCTCCACGCTTGTATCACCGACAAGGGAGAAACCGTTCCGTCCGATATTGCCGAGTATATGCTTCGGCTTCCCGGCTCGGAAGATCCCCTGACCGCGGAACTGTCCGAATCGACAGCCACAGTTCTTGCTGATGCAATTACCGCCCAACGTGCGGGAATTACCTCAGCAAACGCCGAGCGCAATAACAATTTCTTCGAGGAAGAAATGGAAAAACTCGACAACTGGTCTGAGGACGTAAAAGCCGGTCTTGAAAAAGAACTGCGCGACCTTGACGCTGAAATCAAGCTCCGCAAAAGCGAGAGTAAAAAGACTTCGCGACTTGATGAAAAAGTGCGTCTGCAACGTCTTATCAAAGACCTTGAAAAGCGACGCAGTGAAAAGCGCCTCAATCTTTATCAAGCCCAAGATGATGTTGACGAAAAGAAAGAAACCCTCCTCGCCAAAGTCGAAGCTATGCTCGCTCAAAAGATTGAGCAAACTAAGTTAATAACTTTTCATTGGAGGATAATATGAGAAAACGACATAAAGTCTGTATCAATATTTTGTTCATTTTTGCCTTAATATTTGCTCTGTTTGTAATTATACCTATAATGGTTAACATTATTATCGGTAGCACAATTAATCCAACGGCTATTCAGTTGAACGGCACAACGAGCGGTTGGCACAATTTTTGGGCTGTTTATCTCGGTGCCCTCATTGGGGCGTTTGTACCTTTCATAATACTTTACAAGACAATCAATAATAATAATAAAGAGAATTTCGCGAATCGACAGCTTCAAATTCGCACCATCGCATATCAAACACAAATACAGTGGGTTAATACTTTAAAAACCTCTATACAGCAAATTTATAGGGCGTTTAATGTCCTATGGCTTGATGAAATATATATAGTTTTCAAAGAAACATACGACCAAAATAATTCTGAGAACTACAAAATTGTTATTGCCAAAATTAAAGAAGTATGTGACCGCGTCAATGGGGCTACTGACAATTTTAGACTAACATTTATTCGTGATAATGATTCGGAAGAGCAAAAATTCATTGAAGAGTTTGAAATTCTTAGAGAAACCTATTGTAACCTCGTCGGTGATATCTCCGCTTTATCTCAGATTTGCTTTCACAATGGGACAGACGATATGCTCAAAACTCAATTCCAAGCTGCTGTTGATGAACATAAATCCAAGAGTACACAAACTAAAGATGACTCTCATCGTTTATGGTTTATTGCTGATAAATATTCAATGAAATTGAAATCAAAGAAAGCCTATATCGTAAAAGATTTAATTGAAGCATACAACCCGATTTATATTTATGAATGGTGTAAAAATGTTCTTAAATATGAATCTGATAAAGCTAATATGATTTTAAATGACACAGAACAAGATAAATAAACTGGAACTTACATGGATTGGCAAGGAAGACGAGCCGCTTGCCATAGAACCGCGTCTGCTCCTTGACACTCCGGAATATAGTTTTGGGGAGATCGAAACCAGCACGCTTCCCAATGGGAAACCGTGGCCAGGCAATATGCTCATTCACGGCGACAATCTTCTTGCACTCCGCGCACTCATTGATACATTTGAGAATCAAGTCAAATGTATCTATATCGACCCTCCATATAACACTGGTAATGCGTTTACGCATTACGATGATGGGCTGGAACACTCCATTTGGCTCTCACTTATGCGAGAGCGATTGACACTTCTGCATAAGTTACTTAAGCCGGAAGGTTCCATTTGGATTTCCATAGACGCAGACGAAAGCCATTATCTTAAAGTGCTATGCGACGAAGTGTTTGGGCGCAGAAACTTCGTTGATGAAGTTATTTGGCAACGGTCATATTCGCCTATCAATCTCAAAAAAACGCTTTCCCGATGCCATGATACTATACTTGTTTATACCAAGGAACGTACAGACAAGTTTGAATTGAATCGTCTGCCCCGTAGTGCAGAGGCAAACGACAGATATAAAAATCCTGATAACGACCCTCGCGGAATCTGGAAAGCAGGAGATTTATCAGTTGGACCTGCTGTGCAAGAAAACATTTATCCTATTACTACTCCTTCGGGGCGTGTTTGCTATCCCCCCGAGGGATATTCATGGCGACTTAATAAAGAACGATTCCAAGAATACGTTGATGATAATAGAATATGGTTCGGACCTGACGGCAATAATGTTCCGGCGATAAAGCGATTCATCACAGAGGTCAAGGATGGTATCGTAGCTATGACCTTTTGGCCGTATCAAGAAGTTGGTCATAATCAGGATGCGAAAAAAGAGATTAAAGCTCTAAACTTCGAGTCTATCTTTGATACTCCTAAACCAGAAAAGTTGATTGAACGTATTCTTATTTTGGGTTCTAACCCCGGGGACATCGTTCTTGACAGCTTCCTTGGATCTGGAACTACGTCAGCAGTCGCTCATAAGATGGGGCGCAGATGGATAGGAGTGGAACTTGGCGACCACGCTTACACTCATAGCGCAGTCCGCATGAAAAAAGTTATAGAGGGCGAGCAAGGGGGCATCTCAAAGGCTGTAAATTGGCAAGGTGGTGGCGGCTTTAAGTTCTATGAACTTGCACCGAGCCTTCTAAATAAGGACAAATACGGCAACCTTGTAATCAACAAGGATTACAATGCTGATATGCTTGCCGCTGCAATGGCTAAGCATCAGGGCTTCACCTACTCGCCCGACGCTGAAATGTATTGGATACAAGGCCATAGTTCGGAGCACGACTTCATCTTCACCACAACCCAACTGATTACAGCCGAAATGCTCGAAACCATTCACGACCAGTTAGGTGAAGATGAATCGCTACTTATCTGCTGCACTAAGTTCCAACCTGAGTGCCGCAACAAATTCCCGAATATCACCATCAAGAAAATCCCCAAAGTTCTCCTTGATACATGCGAGTTCGACCACGATGACTACTCCCTCAACATCGTGTCAGTACCCCCCATCGACAATGAGGAATGGGATGAAGCAGATTCGGAGGATTATGTCAATTCTGATGATTATACATCTGTTGACGAACCCAATCTATTTAACCAATGAGTAACGTAGTATATCTTTTAGGGGCTGGTGCCAGCTATGGTAAGCGGCATGAAATAACATTAAGAGGTATTGGGGGACGTCCTCCCAAATCCTCATCAGGACGTTATGCTATTGACGAAGGCTTACCTGTCGTAAACGAAATAAATACTGAAATTTCTTATTTGATTGAAGACCTCAAACAGTCAGATGAAAATTACGAAAGTAATGGTAGCAAGGTCGGACAACTAATAAAAGATCTTATATGGTTACGGGATGAATCTTCTCGTCACATGACGGTTGATACTTTTGCAAAAAAACTATTTTTGCAAAACGACTCCTTATTATTTGAGAGACTCAAGAAAACATTGAGTAGTTTCTTTATTTTAGAGCAATTGAAATATCCCGCGGACAAACGTTATGATGCGTTTCTCGCAAACATACTGTCTTATCCAGAGAAAAAAATTCCAAATGAGATTACCATCTTAACCTGGAACTACGATAGTCAATTTGAAATAGCATATCGAGAATTTAATACCATTAATCAGCCGAGTGCAAGCTATTGGAAAGAAGTTAGGAACCAGCTTGGTATAAAGGATTCTCACGATACCAAGTTTGAGGAAGGGAAAATCTTCAAACTAAATGGAACTGCAATTTTTGATTATTTTCACTCATTCTCTCTATTAGGTGAGAGCTGTGGTGAGGATTTCAAGAACACTATTGGCTCTATAGCTGAAGTGCATAGCCAATTCAATCCCAACAATCATTTATATTTTGCTTGGGAAAATAGTCCAACATCGCCATATTTCAGAGAATTATATCCGCATATTAGTAATGCGGAGACTTTAGTCGTTATAGGCTACACTTTCCCTTATTTTAATAGAGTGATTGACCGTTCTATTTTTGAAACTATGGGGTCATTAAAGAAAATTTATATACAAGATCCCTTTGCAGAAAGAATACATCAGAATATCAACCCCGTTCTATCGGTTACGCATACAAGCATTAACAAAGTCCAAATTTATGAACTAAAAGATGTTGACCAATTTTATTTGCCAGCAGAACTATAATTATGGATTCACAGGTTAACTACATACGTCAACGCCTTTCGTTGCGCAAACCGCTGGCGAAAGCACTTGAACTGACGGCAAGAATAACGGATAAACTCTCGTTGAAAAAGCCACCGACAGACCCGGATCAGCTCGAAATGTTCATCGCAGCTGAGCTTGCGAAGGTAAAATCTATCGTGCCTACGGTCAAAGGTTTTGACCGCGACTTCCCCTCACTTGCTTTTTCCATTGCCACCGGCATCGGAAAAACTCGACTGATGGGTGCAATCATCGCATATCTCTATCTCAAAAAGCGTATCAAGCACTTCTTCGTTCTCGCACCTAACCTTACGTTATATGAGAAGTTGATAAAAGACTTCGGTGACGAATCCTATTCTAAATATGTATTCAAAGGTATAAGCGAATTTGTCGCCGCACCTCCACGCATCGTTACAGGAGAAACCTATAACGAGCGCACGGGTAGTCTATTCTCTGATGTAGAGATTAATATTTTCAACATCTCGAAATTTAACAAGGATAGCAAGGAAGGCTCGAAAGGTCTGCCGCGTATGCGTCGCCTGTCGGAATACCTCGGTCAATCCTACTTTGATTATCTTGCTTCTCTGCCCGATCTCGTTGTGCTGATGGACGAGGCACACCGATACCACGCTGATGCCTCGAAACGTGCTATCAATGAACTTCGCCCGGTTCTCGGTTTTGAAATGACTGCCACACCTTTCGACGAGAAAGGACGTGCGTTCAAGAATATTGTGTTTGAATACAATCTCGCCGAAGCCCTCGACGATGGGTTGTATGTCAAAAATCCGGCTATCGCCAAAGCCCGAAATTTCAACAAGGATAATTTCACTCCCGACGAGATAGAAATTATCAAACTGGAAGACGGTATAACCTGCCATGAGCGAACAAAGCTCGCTATCGAGATGTACGCCAAGCAGAACAGCTTGCCGGTAGTCAAACCATTTATCCTTGTGGCTTGCCGCGATATTAGCCACGCCAAGTATATCGAGGAACTATTGCAGAGTGACCGCATTTATCACTCCGCATACAAAGGCAAGGTCTTGCGTATTGACAGTAGCTCAAAAAAGGATGAGGACATCGAGCGTCAGTTTGTCGCTCTCGAATCGCCCGACAATGGGATTGAAATTGTCGTGCATGTCAATATGCTCAAAGAGGGCTGGGACGTGAATAATCTATACACGATTATTCCGCTCCGAGCCTCCAATGCGGCTGTTCTCATTGAGCAGACTATTGGACGCGGTCTGCGCTTGCCTTACGGCGGTCAGCGCACCGGCAATAAGGACGTTGACACGCTCACCGTTATTGCTCACGATAATTTCCAGAAAGTAATCGACGAAGCCAACAAGGGCAATTCGCTTCTCAAACGTGTTTCGTTTATCGAGCTTGAAGACCGCGACGAGCGCGAGCAGGGAGGCAGAGTGGAAAACACTCCGACATCTACCGAGCAGAAGATACAGAAACAAATCGAAAAAGTCAAGGGTGAAATCAACGAAAAGTCAAAGCAGTACGTTACCCAGGTTGGCAAAGCCGTTGAGTCGGCTATTTCCAACATCGCCGCCGAGGGCGTTGGTTCTTTTGGCGACCTCCAAAAGAAAGAGGTCAAACAGAAACTCCGCGAAAAAGCTATCGCAACTATCAAGGAGAGTGTCAAAAATAGCCTTTTCGCCGAACAAGATGCAGCCGAACAAATTGCACAGGTTGATGAAGTCATCAATATTGTAGTCGAGGACTACAAGAATAATGTTATCGAGATACCGCGCATAGTGGTTGAGCAACAGAATGTCAAGGCTATCTTTGATGATTTTGACCTTGATACTTCAAACGGATATAATCTCGACGAGCTACGCCGTGAGATTATCCGTCAGGGTTTTACTGACTCAACCGACTTTGAGGTTATAGCCGGTAAATCCGGCAGCTCCAAACGACCTGCCGTTGAACAGCTCATTGTTTCGCTTATCGACTTCGACGATGTGGATTATGACGAAGTTTCCGACTTGCTTTATAAGCTAGTCGGACAGGCTGTCGATGCTATCCGCAGTAATGCTCCCGGCATCTCCGATGATGATTTGAACGAGCGTGTCCACGCTTTCAAGCAGAGCCTTGCCGACAATATTTATAAGCAGATGAAAGAACACTACCGCATTATTCCGGGAGAGTTCAAAATCAACAAGGTACTTCCGTTCTCGCAAATCTTGCCACAACCCATTATTGTCAACAACTGGGGTTCATTGGATTTTCACGAGCCTGTACCGTCCCAAAAATCTGCCGTTGTAAAATTTGTGTATGTAGGCTTCAAAAAATCCTATTATACCAAATATCGTTTCGACAGTTCTACCGAGCTTGATTTTGCGTTCATACTCGAAACCAACAATGAAGTCCTCAAATGGATTCGTCCTGTGCCCAATCAGTTCAACATATATTGGTCGAGCGGCGCAAAGAAATATGAGCCAGACTTCATTGTGGAAACTGCAGACGCTATCTATATGTGCGAAACCAAAGCCGAGAAAGATGTCAACGACCCCGACGTGCAAGCCAAGGCTGAAGCCGCCCGCGAGTTCTGTCGTCGCGCCTCCGAGTTTACGGCTCAGAATGGAGGCAAACCTTGGCGATACGTCATAATACCACACACCCTTGTTGATCGTGCTTATTCGTTCAACTATATCCTTAAACAAGCAAAACTCAAATAAATGTCATTTTGGAATTACATCGGTGAGTTTTTCTTGTTTCGCTGGCTGTTTGGCAAGTTCAGGAAGTCAGCAACAAAGCATGACGCGCACATAGAGGACTTAGGGGCTTCGATTGACAGAGATGGAAAACATCTGAATGACAATCACGATGAAGACATTGCACCTATTGATGATGCGGTCACACCTATAGGTGATAATTTACTCGGTGATTCCGACAATTCTGAGGAACTTGATGATTTGGATATATTCATGCGCAATAATAACGGCAAGAATCATTCAAGTCTGCATCACAGAGACTATGACAGTGATTATCATAGCAGCGGTCGTCATAGTTCCCATAATGATTGGAATTCTGGAAGTTATAATCAATCGTTTGATGATTTCCATGACGAGCAGGACGACTACGATATGATGGAGGATGATTTTTAGTAATTTTGGCTAAATTATGGAAAAGACGATTGACGATATAAAAGCTCTGATTGCAGCGGACGAGTCGCGGACTCTGGAGCTGAAGAAAACAACCGGCGAACTTAAAGACGGTATGCACTCGGCGTGTGCGTTTCTGAACACCGATGGCGGTTGGCTGATTTTCGGTGTTGCGCCGACAGGATTGAAGATTCTTGGACAGCCGGTTACAGAAACGACAAAACGTGAGCATCCGGGCGCATCAGTCTCAGATGTATGCGTGGGAGCGCATTACGGCAGACAATGTGACACTAACGGATCTGTAACAATCAGGGCAACGCACCGTTGCCAATCGTATCCTTAATAGAATACAATTCATTATCGCAAGTATTTAATCCTAACTACTCACATTATAATAATCGACACTATAGATGAAGTATCTATTTATTGCAGCCGTTCATTATCTTAAATTAGAGAATGAAGAAATTAAAATTCCACTTCAAGCTGGATATCTGTCTAATGAGAGTAACACCTTAGAGATGATACTCTCTAACAATTTATCTCTTCACACTTTAGGGCTTCACTCTATCGATGAAATTCGAGATGCTCCTTCTTATTATGTCCTCGAAGGTGATTTTAGTAAAGAATACGACCAATCTAAGATTGACGCCGTCGGCACATCTATCTGTTTTGCATTCCTTAGACAAATCCAAGCATATGTAGGAAGTCTTTGGGAAATATGTGATAATTCTATCTATGTACGTGACGGTTTTTTATATTCATACAACGAAATCATATCTGACGGATGTACCTTTAAAGCCTCAGTTTCAACTATTAATAGTAAGGCCACAGGAGCTATAGAGTCTGTTAGCATTCCCACGTCGCTACTAATGGAACAAGGAAAGATTATGGAAATTTTCATTAAAGACAACGGCTTCAATGAAATAGGCGATTACAAAACAGCGACACAAATACAACATTATAAAAAATCTGGTCTTTCTAGAAAAGCATTAGCTTCAGTTTATATTGCATTAGCGAGGGGACAAGCAAGCATACCCATGAAACTTTTGCTGTATTGTTCTGCAGCCGAGGCTCTCGTGGCAAATTCAGAAACAGAATTAAGTCATCGTGTCGCGGAGCGGATGGCCTCCCTATTGGGCAACAATACTGAAGAACGAGTTGATATATACTCGAACATCAAATTAGGGTATGATACTCGTTCAAAAGTGGCACATGGAGCTTTAATAAAGAAAGACGAAACATTAATTCAACGATGCTCAACAAATATTGATGATTATCTTCGCAAAGCACTTAAGCTCGAAGTGCCATTCAGTCTCAATGACAAAGATTTTGAAGATTTCTTTCTTAGGAAACTAATGAACTAATTTTGTCAAACATTATTAAGTGTATTGAGAATGACTATTGACGATATAAAGGCTCTGATTGCAGCGGACGAGTCGCGGACTCTGGAGCTGAAGAAGACTACCGGCGAACTGAAAGACGGTATGCACTCGGCATGTGCGTTTCTGAACACCGATGGTGGTTGGCTGATTTTCGGCATTGCGCCAAAGTCGCTTAAAATATTAGGGCAGGAAGTTACGGACTCAACACAGCAAGAGATAGCCAAAGCTATCACCGGATTAGAACCCGCTGTCGATGTGAAGATTCATTATGTTGATGTGCCTGACCGCCCGAATAATAAAGTGATTGCCATGCACTTTGATGGCTGGGTATGGGGAGAACGCCCGCATACCTTCCACGGGTGCCCGTATTATAAAGTCGAAAGCACAACTAAGGTAATGCCGCATGAGATGTATGATGAACGAATCCGGGCGCATCAGCCTCAGATGTATGCGTGGGAGCGGCAGATGGCAGATGGTGTTATGCTTTCCGACTTGAATGAGAAGCATATTAGAGGGTGCATACGGCTTGGCGTTGAGGGCGGTAGAATCCCCGCAAGCGCAATGAGTGCGCCGATCGGTGACACGTTGGCGAAATGGAGTCTGCTGAAAAACGGCAATCCGACCAATGGAGCGGTGATGCTTTTCTCCAACAATATTGATGAATATCCGCAGTTCCGGCTTCGGATGGCCCGGTTCTTGGGTACGGATAAGAATGAGTTTATCGACAACCAACGAGCCGAAGGCAATTTCTTTGACCTACTCGACGCAGGTATGGCTTTCTTCTTCAAGCACCTCAATCTCAGCGGAAAGATTACAAACCACAGTCTTCAGCGCGAAGAACGCCTTGAAGTGCCATATCACGCTTTACGCGAGGCATTGATCAATAGTCTGTGCCATCGTCAATGGGAGAAGCATAATCTGACAGGAAGTATCGCAATCTACGATGACCGCATAGAGATTGCCAACCCCGGCATATTCCCTCCTCAAATCTCACCCGAATCCATCAAGGAGCCGCATGAGTCATATCCCTACAATCTAAAGATTGCTGAAGCCCTGTATAAGTCAACTTATCTGGAAAGCTGGGGTTCCGGAGCAAAACGTATAATGGATGCCTGCCGCGAACAAGGCGTTGAGGAACCAACATGGCGTTGGGACGGAGGCTTTGTAATCGTCACCTTCAAACGACCTCGCAAAGCATTCCCTGTACAAGGCGCGAATACCCAACCTGTTTCCTCAAAGCAACATACCACTACCATACCAGTACTGCACCAGTTCCATACCAGTTCCATACCAGTTCAGACCTTGATTGAGAACGGCACTGATGAATTTATGACAGCATTGGAACTTGCAAACTTGTGTGGTCTAAAGAACATAAGACATTTCCGGAAATTCTATCTCAATCCTGCGTTGGCAGACGGAGCGATAGAACGGCTCTACCCTGACACTCCAAACCATCCTCAACAAAAATACCGCTTAACGGAAGCTGCTAAAGAATGGAAAAATAATAAAATCCCAAAGAAACCAAAGAACTCCCCAAAGAAATAGAAGAAGTCCATCCGACCGAAAACAGACATAATCCGACCGTTTTTATCACATCCGACCGAAATTTCGGTCGGATGCGCATTGATTAGCCGTAATCCAACCGTTTTTGAGTGTAAGAATTGGAAGATATGGACAATCATTCAGATGGCAAATCAGACGGTCAGTCATTTGAATGATTGATAAATCATTTAGACATTCTAATGGCAATCCCTCCTGTCATTCATCCATAAGGCATAACATCCATCTGCTCATAAGTTCATTCAGACATCTGTTCATACGTATGTACATCCATACGTTCAGATGTTCATACGTCAATACGTTCATACATCAATACGTTAGTACGTTCATACGTCAATACGTACTAACAGCATCTTTGCAATCAAGACCTCGACAAGTAACTACTTGTAACAATGTATATTAATCGAATCGCAATCTCGAAAGCGTTATGTATCGCGTATTGATACATCAACTATCTTTAGCCAAATCTTATTCTTCCTCATTGAAGAAGTTGGATTTTGCCAATATTGATGTTCCAAGTAATTGAAACAGTCGGCTATCCCGATTACAGTTGCTTTTTTGTATGGAGCCGATTGTAATTTGGTGCTAAGAAGCCTTCTGATTCTGTAGGTCGGAACGGAATCCGTCGGGATTCTGCAAGGTATGTTTTGAGCTGCACGAAACTGATTTTGCAGCTCAAAACCCTTGCAGAATATTGGTTGGTCTTACTCCAAAGTCGTAATCCCCGTTGCCGATTTCACACTCCGATTTTTCCCTTTTTGTTTTCATTATGATTGGCAGCGAAAAGAAAAAAGCCGACAAATCACATCGGACTTATCGGCTTCGGTATAACGGTTACATCGGTGCATAATTGATTTCACCGAGGGAGTTGATTGCGTCCTGTTTCAGACTGTCAACGACATGGAGATATCGCTCTGTCATCTTTATGGAGGTGTGTCCGAGAAGACTCGACACCGTTTTAATATTCGCTCCTTTGGTGAGGACGTTCACCGCGAAGCTGTGTCTCGCGCAATGCCATGTGATTTTCTTCCTGATGCCTGCCGCCTTTACCCATTTACGCAGATACAGGTTGCAGATGTTGTAATGCGGAACTGTGAATATCCGTTCATCATAGTTGTCGTTATCCGGCTCACCGATTAGACGGATAAGGGTGTCGTTCAACGGAACGATTACCCAACTCCGGCTGCTGTGATCTTTTGTCTTTTGCTGCTGGAACCGCAATGTCTGGGTTGAGTAATCCACGTTGCGGTAGGTCAACTGGCTTGTGTCGCACCAACGCACCCCGGTGTATAAACCGAAGATGAACGCACGGTGAATTTCCGGCCTCTCGCCTTCAAAATGTGTCGCAACAAGCTGCTGTATTTCCTCCGGCAGAAGAATCTCTTTTTGCAACGTCATGTTGTCGTTCTTCAACACGAAGCCTCGGCACGGATTTTTCTTGATGAGGTCTTTGTCAACAGCCGCAGTAACCATACGCTTGAACATCCGGAAATAGATTTTCGGACCGTCGCCTGTTCCGTTCTCTTTCAGATACTCCACATAAGCTGCCACCATGTCAAGCGTCAGTTGCGTCATCTTAAGATTATTCCTGTAGAGAGAATATCTCGGCGTATCGGCAAGAAAGTTCTTGAACTTTTGCAGTCCGTGCCCGAGCGTTATGCGAGTATATCGAGTATATTTGGTGAGGGCCGGAGATTTGATGAACTCGTTGCAGAACTCAAGAAAATCCTCGTCCATATCTTTTCGGAGACGATAGCCCTCTCTGTCCTCGAGGAAAGATTGCTCCCGTTCAAAACGTATCTTTTCTGCAAGGGCAAGAGTATTCTTGTTCTGCAAACGTTCCTGCTGGTTGCGGGGATGAAGCCATATATATAGGTTGAGGTTCTCTTTCTTGCGGGAGTGTTTGATTTGATATTTCGGTTTACCCGCCATCGCTCCCTCGGTGTAAAACACCTGATTGC
>ERZ778497.437-NODE-437-length-35811-cov-12.026877_pt1 | contig 35811 bp, 32 predicted proteins | sample MGYA00509938_ERZ778497 | MGnify/ENA primary metagenome ERZ778497 (study PRJEB29527, sample SAMN07138969) | mouse gut metagenome | material: feces | host: mouse | place: China:Nanjing | collected 2016-01-25 ... | reverse complement strand
TCATCCACAGCAGCCAACTCAAAGACATCCTTACACACTAACCTGAGAAGAGCCCTGAAAGGTGCCGACCTGACGTGGGGACGATTCCGTTTTGCGCTGCAGGAGGCTCAGGAATCCCAAGAACAGCAAGGGCAGTGGTTGCCGGTTCCAAACGGAGCGTCTTTCACCGGTCTCAATGCGCAGGATGGGTCCATCGGATTCGCTGTTCCTCTGCCGCCTTCGTCAAGTGAAACTTCCCTCGAGCATGATTTGCATTACATCCTGTCGGAAATGCGCGGCGGTGAGGAGAATGTGACGTACGATGCGTCGCGCTACTTGGTCACGGTGCGCGTCAGTGTTCCCTCCGGTGGCGAGCCAATCGTCATGGAAGGCTATCCGCAATACCAGCGTTTGAATGCCGATGGTTCCGTCGACGAGAACGCCAGTTCGCCGGATGGGACATTCGTCAATGTCGAACACAAAGACGTCACAGTGCAGCCCGAATTCGAAAAAACCGTGGATGACCAGGATCCCACGGCGCAACAGCGGTTCGTATTCGAACTGACGGCGCAGAATGGCGCTCCCATGCCGAACGATGAACAAGGGAACGAGCGTACGTCGATGACCACGGTGAACGAGGGGCGTCTCATCGCATTCGACGCCATCGCTTACACCTCCAAGATGCTAGGGGATGCTGCATCTAAGGAATTCAAGTATACGGTCCATGAAACCGGCGTTGCCGCGGGTACGGCGGGTGAGTTCGTCTTCGACTCGACGCCGCGCACGGTCGTGGTGACCTTGTCCAAAGATGAGTACGGCATCCTGCACGCAGAGACGAAATATGAGGGCGCGAAGACCTTTGCAAACACCACCAAAACCACCCCAGTCGGGGTGAATCTCTCGCTCACCAAAACCGTGCAGGGCGATGCGGATCCGGAGACGGGCACGTTGTTCACGTTTCATGTGCGACTCAGCGACAGCCAAGGGCAGGCATTTTCCGCAGAACAGTTGCAGTCCTATGCACCGTTTTCGCCGGATTCCGCGATGAGTGTCGATGTGGGGTCCGATGACGGCGGCGCATACCTCATCGTGAAACTGCCGCGAGATACCTGTTGGACCTTGGAATCGCTTCCCCAACACACACAATACACGATCGAGGAGGTCAATTTGCCTGAAGGATATAGGTTCGTCGGGTTTTCCTCATCTGCGGATGCGACCGGTGGGGCCATTTCCAAACCGCTGCATGGCGAACTTGTGGAGCATACAACTATCACCGCGACGAATCGATTCGACCGCACCGATGTGACCCTCACCCTTCCCGAAACCGGCGGATGCACGATGGCGGCGCCGGTGACACTCGGTTTGTGTGTGATTGCGCTGACCGTTGCATTGTTCCCTGTGGTTATCCGCCGGCGTTGACTATGGTGAGCTGATCTGCCTGCAAGGGAATGCCTGTTTCCGGAGGTGGGAGTCAGCTCCTCCCATGATTTCGGGATGAGGAATATCCCTTCTATATGAATCTCTGCGGATTTGGTATCGTGAGTCACATAACGGACATCATTTTGATTTCAATGACCATTAGATAGACAAGCAGATTGATGACCGATCTTCGGATGTCATATGCCAATTCGAGAAAGACGAGTTGGTCTATCGTGGCGGCGGGTGGATCCACGCATGATCGGAGGTCATCGCGTTGCTGCTGCTGCCGTTCGATACGGATTCGGATGCGCGTGCCATGCTGCGGAGTGGTCTATTCGGTATTTGCTTGTGAAGTCGCGTGTGGTTCAGTCCTCATCCTCGTTTTCGCTGGGTTTCATGGGCGGGGTGAGCCACATCATTATGAGGAAGCACAGTGCTGAGGGGACAACTACATCGAGCACACCGCGCCAGCTCAGCAGTTCTGCTGTACCGAAGGAGAACCATGTCCACAACGCGTTGGCGGCTGTGAAGAACAACGTTCCCGCGATGAGGTGCGTCCATTGCCGATGCGACAATCCCATGAAGGTCCTCCTGCCTTACTTACAGTGGTTCACTGTGGCTTACAGTGGCGATGCCGGCAGCCGATTGGCCCTAGGCAAGGGCGCCACGGCGAGCCAGTTGCTGGTTGCATGCTGCAGCCCGCTCTTTCCAAGCTACGCCTCCATGGCCGGTGAACAAGCCGTTTTACTCCTTGAACAAAGCAAATGCCAGCTGTTCTTAGATGGAAAACGGCAGAACGTCGCAAAAATCAGTCTGCTTGTTCGCTCGCTTCGGTGGGGGATATGACCGTATTCTCGAGGTGCGGCTTTACTTGACTTGATCCCGATTGGATGGCGCATTGGCGCGGATATTCGTGCATGAACTGCATCGTGAACTCAGCATTCCATGATCGGACAGCATGCATCTGCACTGGGGAGGAGCATTTTCTGGCGGGGCGGCGAGTGTCGGCGTTGCAAACAGTGTGGTAGCGCCCGGTGATACTTGGGGGTTGGGGAGAAAGAGCACCTCCCCAGCGCAGATACAGGCAGAAGGTGGTGCTGATGTCCCAATAGCGGCTGCGGCGTGAGCGGTTTGAATCCTATGCCTGCATACGCTGCTGCCGCCATGTATGAGTATTTCACACAGATGGCAGTCATGTTTGGTGGTCGGAAGTATGGCGTTCGTCTGGAGTGGGAAGACGAACGTCATCCATGATGGCCTGCAGCATGACAATCTTCTGCGCGAGCCAGACGTCTGTCATATCTGGCGGTCCGACGCATGACGTTCGTCTGCAGGAGAGCGGCATGTGGTTGCGGCATGCGCGGTTGTGTGGCATCCGGTATTCTGCGAACGATTTGCGCAGCCGACGGTATTTGGCTCACTCCTGTTGCCGTTCAACACGGATTCGGATGCGCGTGACATAGTCATCGGCTGTGCGGAGCGCGAATTCGTTGAGTCCAAGTTCGTATGCGCATCCGGTCAGCCGAAGGCGATGCTGTGTGCAATACTCGAGTATCCGTGTGTAGCAGTCCGGCAATGTGTCCCAATTCCCGCGGTGCAGAATCTGGAGATAGTCGCCGGCCGGCAGGTGTTCGCCTTCTGCCTCGTCGACGGCCGGGCTGTAGATGCCGTCGTAATGGCCATGCTCACCGTTGCGTATACGTTGCGCTCCGATGTAGGTGCCGATGCCCATCTGCAGCTGTTCACGCGACCATCGCGCTCGTGCTGTCTCATAGATTAGGTTGACGTCGGACTGGTCGACGTTGAGAGGAATGCGCACAATCCGTGTCTCCGGCAGCGTCACCACCTGTAGTTCGGTGTGGGTGAGCCGTCTGCAGACCGCGAGGCGCTGCTGCAGCGTCTGCAGTACTGTCCGCATCCGTTGCAGGCTGCATATGCGCGCATCGATGTTATCTAGATTGCGCGTGAACAGCCCGTTCAATTCGTCTGGGTCAGGATGTGAGCGGTAGTCGATGATCTCCTGATTGCTCAATCCCAAGTCCTTGAGCATCATGATGTATTCGAATTCGAGGTCCTGCCGTTGCGCGTAGTAGCGGTATCCGTTCGCTGTCTTGTATGCGGGGGAGAACAGTCCAATGTCATCGTAGTAGTGCAATGTGCGCTTGTTGATGCCATGAAGCGCCGCGAATTGCGCCACGCTGAGCATGTCTTTCACGATTCTTTCGCTTTCTGGCTTGACTTTACAGTAACTGTAAAGTTTAGCATGGGGAGCATCAATACACGGAACAATCAAGGAAGCGCGATGACGCTTGTATTCAGACCGTACCGGCATACGGACTACCCTGCACTCGTATCGATTGTGAAAGACACTTGGCGATACGACGAGATGGCGTCGCCGAAGGTGGCCGCGTTGCTCGCCGAAGTGTTTGTATCGAGCTGCTTGTGCAATGCGACGCATTCAATCGTCGCGCAGGCCGATGGCGACGTGGCGGGTGTCATCCTACTCAAGGACATTGCGCGTCACCGCTGCTCGTGGAGCGACCGGTGGAGGCAGATCCGTGCGCTCACGCGCCTGCTGCTGCGGGGGGAGGGGAGGAAGGTCATGGGGGTCTTCCGCAATGTCAGCTGCGTCGACGCGCAGTTGCTCGGCGAGATCGACACGGCATACCGTGGTGAGATCGCATTGTTCGTGCTCGATGGAAAATACCGTGGGCGTGGCCTCGGCAAAGCGTTATATGATCGGGCCGAGGCGTATCTGCGTGCTCATGCGTTGATGCCGTTCTACTTATTCACTGACACCTCCTGCAACTACCGGTTCTACGAGCGGCAGGGATTGCGGCGCCGCGCACAGCATGAGGAGGTGGTATGTGTGGCCGAACGGAAGCAGCGGATGGGGTTCTTTGTGTATGAAGGCAACGATTCGTTGTGTGGTTCCGCTGCGGCATAGTCTACTCGACTCTATGCGTGTTTACGTGATGGGATGGTTTGCTTTCATACCTGTGCTCACTGGACGTCGGGGGCGGGGCAGACCGCATCATTATGCGGGGGAACAGCGCTGAGATGGAGTTTCAGGGTGCAGTCAGGATTCGATCATCCAACGATAGGGGCTGCTTTGGATTATCCTTTCCTCGCCTCAGCTTCCTTTAACTTTTGTTTATCTCATTTAAGTTGACTGGGATTGAGGTGATGAACGTGATTGAGTAACAAGGCTGGTGTGCGAGTATGGCGACACCTTTTACACCCACTACTGGTTCCAATCCTCCACTGCTCATTGGCAGAGAGGAACAGCTTGAAGATTTTGAGTATGCGCTTGATGACGGGCCGGGGCGCGCTGGGACGGATCAGTGAGCGACTGGTCGCGAGAAAATACCGTTTTGGCATGCAGAAAGCGAAACTGCCCTCAGGGTCTGCGTCGATTCCGGGCATAGACGTCAATATCGGTGTGGACTTGGGAGAAGTGACTTTTACGGGTGAGCGGTCTATGCTCCAATCCGCGGCCACTGCGCGCTTGGGGACGTTGGCGAAAAGAAACGAGGTCTACTCATCACTCTTGATGAGGTGCAAGCCTCGGATATGGATGAATTGCGGGCATTGGCCACCAGTGTGCAACATCTCATTCGGGAGCAACGTGATGTCGCATTCATTTTTGCAGGTCTTTCTTCCACGGTGGAATAGATAAGGATGTCTTTGAGCTGGCTGGTGTGGATGAGGCTTCGTTGGATGTGGTTGGTGATGTTGGCGAAGCTCATGGCGTTGCCTCGCAGGATCTCGATCATGCCGTTGATAGCTTCGGTGGGTCCGTTGCTTGAATGGCTGTGGCGGAACAGGGTGAGGATGTCGTGCATGCGACGTTGGAACACGCGGCCCACGGAGGCGAGTTCCCGGCAGCCCTTGTAGCGTTCCGATCGGGTCAGGTCGCCGATCAATTCGCGCATCATACGCTCCTCGCGGCGCCGATCCTTGCACCGGTAGGCGCCCACGACCCTTTGGCAGGTGTCGTGGGCGAGCATGGGTCGCGGTTGGCCTCGATGGCGAACAGGGCCATGAGCCTAGCGCGGTCGCGTTGCCCGAGGTATTCGTCGCCGGTGAGCAGGGTTCGCCGGCAGTCGTAGAGCCGGTCTCCCTGACGCCGCGCTTGCCGGCGGCAGCGCACCTTGGTGACGCGGGCGGCGGCCAGTTGCATGATGGGGAACGGGTCGCCGGCCTCGACCGCGTTGGGCGGCACGGATTCGACGGCCTGCTTCCAACCGGCGAACACGTCCATGGTGACCATCTCGACGAGTCTTCTGAATTTGTTGCCGCGCGTGTCCAACCATTCGTGCAGCACCTGGGTAGAACGGCCCGGCACCATGTCCGGGAGCCGGGCGGGCCCGCCATCGGCATGCGGGGTCAAATCAACGGTCACGGTCACGTACCGGTCGTCGAACGCGCCGTGGCGCCACACGCGCTCGCCCACGCCGATTACACGCGCCGCACGAGCGGCACCAGCGCGCCAGAGTCCGGCTCACACCGGATCTGCCTGACACCGGGCCGGTCGCGCCGGCCTAGACGACGCCACGAGAGCACACGAAGGTTCATCTCATCCAAACCGAGGAAACATTGGGGATTGAACGCGCTAAACTCAGGGGCAAGCCGTGTTTCCTCATTCAATATTTTCTATCACACAAGCAATGATGAAGCACGGCCCTTACACACTAACCTGAGAAGAGCCCCATTACTGGGGGTGGGCGGCGAAGGGGCCAACATGGCAAATGCATATGACGGAAAAATCATCAATGACCGTTTGAATTACTTGAGTTCGTCAACGGGCTGCGGCACCACCAGCTGCGCGCGGGCAGGGGCGGCGACAATCCCGGGCGCAAGGATGCGCACGGCAACACCATCTACCGGTGCAATGTGCACGGCCAGTACCGTCTGCACTTCACGAGGGATGGTGCGGAGCGTGTCACGTTCCTGTCGGTGAACACGCACGGCGATCTGCTGCTGTAGCGTACGCTACCCGCACACGAGGCGATGGTGCCGTAGTTGCCGGAGCTGTAGATTGGAGTAGTTCACTCTGTGCCGCTGTGCAGGAAGTGGTAGGCTCCATGTTCGCGTAGATAGTCGCGCATGTAGGGCAGTTTGAAATCCACCTGACCCCATGCAGGCGAATAGATGACGTCTTCTTTGATCAATTGGGTGCGGTACACATTCGCGTAGTGAATATCTCGGTCGAGACGCTTGGCGATTTCCGCGGTGGCTGATGGGCCGTCATCCTGGGCCATGGCGAGCAGATATTCTTTCTGCATCGAACTTAAGCCGTCAATTTCCGGGGCATGCACCATGTCACCCAGACCGCGTTGGGCTCGCCGAATCGCTTTTTGGGTTGTTTCCATCGTGATGACGTTGCTGTTCTTCGTGTATGCCCATGCCCAGTAGCCAACCAGTTGAATCATGAATGGATAGCCTCGCGTGCTAGCTGAAAGAGTATCAAGCACCTCGTCCGACGCCTGTTTGCCATTTGTGGTGATGATGGTTCGGAATGCATGGTGCACCTCTGGGATTGGAATGCCGGAGAGCACGGTCCGATTCGCGCGGCGTAGGAAAGTGAGCACATTGTCGTTGAGCACATCCTCGACCATGGAAGGCAGGCCGGCGAACACGAAAGCGACGTTCCGACGCTCACGGATGAGGTGCTGCATGCCGGTGGCCAACGCGCGAAGTTCTGTGATGTCAGATGCCTGCACTTCATCCAAAGTGATCAACAGGCCACGATTCTTCTTTTCCAACACATCGAGTCGTTGGCCTGCTGCACGGCGGAATGTCAGGGCGCGTTGAGTGGGTTCGAGCGATATTCCACCCAAAGAGGTGGAGAGTCCCACAGGGGTACCGCCTAAATCCAAGCGTACTGTGGGCAGCTCTACCGAGCGTACCTTTGTTTTGGTGTCGGTGAGTGCTTCGACGAGCCGATCAAGGAACCCCTGATCGGCTGTTTCGTCGATGACATCCCATTTCCGGTCTCGTGCAATATCTCCATATGCGTTGAGCAAAGCGGTCTTACCGATGCCGCGGGGGCCGGTCACATAAGCGAGGCGGCCCAAATCGCCCACTCCATTGTCGAGCGCCATCTCGAATTCCTCGAGATCATCCTCCCTGCCAATCAGTACAGGTGGTGTCATGCCGGCAGTGGGTTTGAACGGATTCGCCATCAGATACCTCCTCCTGAAAGTATAAAGAATGTAAAAAGTATAAAAAAGTATAACGGCGTGTTGTGGTGACAACTGGATGCTATAAGGCGCTCGACTATTGTTTAACGCCAGCGATAATTCCTGTTGTTGGGCCACATTGCTAGAAACAAGAGTTCGTCACGGTAGGGGAGCCGCGGGTCAATTGCACCTGGCTCAAAACCGGCCATGCCCTTCCGCTCTCCAACTCCAGCAAACACAAGTGCGCCAGAGAGTACACACCCTTTCCAATCCTGTGCGCTCAAATCGCGCAGTCCCAACTGGACGGTCAGGGGCGCTCCACCTTTGACCCTCACCACAGCATCATGGGGTTTCGTGCAGCGCAGCGTGCCGTCAGCGGTGTGCACCAAATCGACAATGCTTACCAACGCCAAGCAGTACCGGTGAATCATTGTGGCGGTGAACATGTCCGTAAGCCACGGGTAGACAGCACTGAGGCGGGCAATCCAATCCAACGCCTTCTGTTCCGTCGCGGCGGGTGCGATGCCCATCGCGCCGCCGTAGCCGTCGTCGATGCAGCACGCCTGCACCCAGAATCGCAGGGCGGTGAACACAGTGCGGGTTGTAAACGCATGGCCTTCCGCATCATCGCCTGGTATTCGTGGCACTCCCAGATCGCGGGCCATTACATCAACGAGCTGGCGAACCATGGTCGATCCTGTCGATCAGAGTGGTGAGCTTATGTGCAATCGCGTTGTTGGAGCGGTCCTGGCATAGCGCAATTGCCGACTCCAGCCCTTGATACGCGTAGGTTTCCAAGCAAAGATGCGGCATGACCCATTGCCGCGCATAGTCGCTGCCGTGCCCAAGCGCAATGATTTCGGCCGGTGTCACCATCGCGTTGGCGGCAATCTTTACAGTCGGGCGTAGCGCAGAAAGTTGTGTAATCACTGTATTCGAATCGGCGTGCTTGCGTATCAACTTCTCGTGGCCCTCGTAGAGTTCCGGTTCCTGCGCAGCGGGAAGCCCGATCATACCTTCGGTCGGCACGTAAAACACTCGTTGCCACACTTCCGGTGCCACCAGTCGTAGATTGGAGAAACTGCCGATTGGCAGAATGACTATCGTGTCGCTCGAGTGGCATCTGTTCAATGCGAACAGTAGGCTTTCATTGACGGTGTCGAATACGTTGTCCAATACAAACACTGGCGAAGCGCGGTTGCTCAAGAATGTTTCAAGCCTCGTGAAATCACTGAAATCCACGGGGATTCCCATATGCTGTGCCGGCACTCCGGTAAGAGCGAAAGAAAGTCCGTTCGCTATGGCTGGGGCATGAGCCGTGTCGATCGCAAGCAATCGTGTCGTATCCAATGTTCGGCATAGTTGCGTCGCGAAGGCTGCGAGTTTTTCATTGTTCTTGCTGCGCTGCTTGGAGAACATGCAGCATAATGCTTGGAGATTTTGCGTCAATGCATGTTGCACGGTATCAGACTGCTGCACTTTCGTCGGCTCCATCAGCGGAGCGCTGCGGAACCGTTGATCTTCATTCGGTGTGCGCTGTGATGCTTGCTCCTCCAGCAGTATGCGGTTTTGCTGGGCAATTTGTTGCAAGCCGATCTTCAGCGCTACATTCTCCTCGAGATCCTGCAGGGCCTTGTGCCGCTCTTCTTCCTGCAGCTCGAGTTCGGCCTGTGCGTCGCGTATCTCACGATGTTTCTGCTGTAGTTCCTCGTTGAGGTCTTTCACCTGCGCTGTCAGCTGTCGTACAGTTTTGGTCTGCGTTTCCCGCTGTCCTTGAAGGATGTTGAGCTGTTCGAGCAATTCCAGCTTTTGCTGCTTGAACTCGTCTGCGAGTTCGGCAGCGGCTTGTTGCCTGAAGGAAGACATGATTGCGTCGTCCTGCTTCATCAGATTGTAGATGATTGCCGACACGTCCTCTGTATTGCTGTGGATTGTCGCTTTGAGTGCTATCTGAAGTTCGCGAATGTCACGGGGAGACGGATTGATTCCCAGATACTGTTCGAGATTCTCTGATTTTTCAAATGCTCGTTCCAGAATGATTCCTGCACCACGCATGAGCTCGCTACTGTTCATCGCTTGCTCTTTGCGGATGTACCAGTTCACGTATGACCGTGCCATCTGCTGCATTGGTTTGATGAGCACATGAGATGTCGACTCGGGCAACTTTGGCTGGACGTATACAAGACGATCATCCTTCCCTGAACGGCTGTTGACTGTTTGTATGTCCCCGCTTTTCAGTTTGACGTGTGGGACGGTGTTTGGAGCGGTCGCACTCAACGTGAGCGTTCGATGTTGAATTGTCACCATCTCGCGATTGAGCACGGCGGCTTCTAATGTGTTGTTGTTTCCGGCGAACAGAAACAGTATCTTTTCGGTGGGGTGGCCCGAATACTGTATGCCGCGCGCGAGCATATGCGGGAGTTCCCTTGCGCTGTTTGCCGGTGTATCGATGACCTCATATAACGGGGGCACTGTGGCGTGGAGCCCGCTTTGGAAGAAGTTTACAGTTGGTCGATCAGGGCGGTCATAGTTCGGGGTCCATTGCAGGAACCGAAAATCCGATAGGCCTGTGGCCATGATTCGGAAGAAGTTGGGATTGTAGAGAGTTTTAGGGTTGTCCGCTCGCGGAGTGCTGGAGCGCTCCCACCAGTTTTCGTATGCCACCCATTTGTAGTGCCCATTACCCTCAGCATCGGTCACATAATCGATGATGCGGAGAAACTGCCCGTCACCGTTGTTGTTCCGGATGAATAATCCCCAAGACCTTCGGTATTTGTTGGACTGCTGTACCATCTGTGTGCTCCCTGAATGTGTTGATGATTTTATCGGTGTGCGGAACGTATTCGGGCGATTGAGACGCTGGGCGGCGTGCCGTGGCGAGCCGGAAGATTTGTTCTCGCCAGTGCTATGTCGTAATGCTTGTTGGTTGCCTGCCGTAGCACCTGCTGCAATATCGGTGCAGATGGCGGCACAATGGGATTGGTCTCCATTGGTGACTCGAGCGGTGAGAGTGCAGGAGGATCCGCAAGCGTGAGCCCCGACGGGTGGTCGTGTGAAAGCATGTAGGCGCTCCACGGCAAGTACCTGCTTGCGCGGAGAAAACAGCATGAGCCCTCGATCTGCGAACTCAAACGCCGTACGGGGGCGAATCCCAGAAAGGCGGCCAGCCGTGAGTGTGGCAACGCATGGGGTATCGCGTGCATGTCAAGTGTGGCGGCCATTGGCGCAGCGTCAGGCTGAATGAACGGCGTTTGATAGATCTGTGGACTGTGCGAGAAGAGCGGCTCATCGATGCCATTTGACCGCAGTTGCGGTGGCCATATTGGTACGGGGTCAAAGTCCAGACTCGTTAGGCGGAAGTTGTGCGCCGCAAGCCAGAATTCGGCATCCTGCCGGTTGGGGGAATCCCCGAGTATGACTATGCGTACCACGAGCAGGTTGCCTCGAGCGGTTTCGATTTCGCCTACTTTTTCTGCAATGTTGAAAATCTCGCCCAGCTTCTGCAAGGTCTTGGGATGCACCACGGCGTAATGGTCGAATCCGGACTTCACCGCTGCGCCGAACGTGAGCCTGCGTCCTCCGTGCGTACCGAACTCTGCGGTGAATATGAACAGTTGCTCGCCATTTTCGGGAGCGCCCACATTGCGCTGCCATTGCTCCGGTACGGTGATGCGGTGTGTGAGACGGAATGTTGGGTTCGCGAGGCGAATGGTGTGTTTGCGGTCGGCCACGAGTTCGGCAAGGTCGTAAGGGACTCCATCCACGGTGATGGTTGCGTGATCTTCGCGCAGTTCGGTTTCGAGATCATGTCCAAACGACCGGCGGCGTACGGAAAGTTCCAGATGGAACATAGAGGAGTCGCGATCTCGATTCCGCCGCAGGAACATGGGCAGAGCCGGCGGTTTGGTGCGTGGGTCGGTGCCAATACCTGCTTGGTACCGCTCGCAGAATCTGGCCACGGGGTCATTCTTGGCATGGCGGAAGTGTGCGCGTACGCTTCGGCTACCGGGTTTGCCGCTGGCGCTGGTCGCGTGGTGAAAGTGGACGGGCCGGTCGCATGAAGGGCAGTGGAATCGCGCAGCGGCGGGGATATCGCCTTGGAATTTGCGCGCCACTTCCTCAGCGGTCACCATGCGTACCGGGGTCATGGGAATGAATTGTCGTGCAGTGTCCATGAGTCCCCCACCTCGTCTCCCTTGCCGGTGTAGTTGCATTGTACGCGATGTCGGCAGGCGACCGCCATCAGCGCTCATTCCTGTGCATCTCGGCTGGGCGGGAGCATTTTCTGGAGTGGCGCTGAGTATCATCCTTGGCGTTAAGCCGTTGATACATGCCCCTGCCGTGGAAAATGCTCCTTCTCAGCCACATTCGCACTCACCCACATTGCCCCTCGCCATCTTTTCTACGATACTGCACTCAGAGGCATCAAAGAGGAGGCTGATATGGCGGGGAAAGTGACCCAACAGGGGATTCCGGAAGCAGACGCGGGCCGCCCCGCCTACCCATCGCTCTCGCAGCAGGACATCGAAGAGTTGTTTGAACCGCAGGTGCTCGTACAAGCTCTGGTGGTACTGGCATAATTTGAGGGCTTCCCCGGACGTCCGCCTCAGCGAAGACGAACGGCGTGTTGTGCCCAAAACGCAGCGGGGCCCGCATGCCAACAGACATGCAGGCCCCGCTCGCGCACAGGCGTTATGCGCGCACGCCGCGCATCACACCGTGCACGGTGCAGTGGTGCCGTAGTTGCCGGAGTTGTCGGTCACGACCACGCTCGCGCCGGTCGCCGTGTAGTTCTGCCCGGAGACGCCGTTCTTGTTGTCCCACTGGCCCGATCCGTTTGTGAAGACGAACTCGATCGGCCTGCCGTCCGGATTCTCGATTGCGTACGAGACGTACCCGCTGCACGCCGCGGTCATCTTGACGCCCGGGGCCGTGGTCCAAGTGCCGCCGTCGGCGAAACGCCAGTGCAGATATGTCGAGTCCGCGCCGAACTTCGTGCTCGGGTAGTAGACCGTGGTCGTGGAGTCCGGGGTCGGATCCGGGTCCGGCATCGGGTCTGGATCCGGGGTGGGCGCAGTGCCGATGTTGACGAAGACGCTCACCTTGCCGCTCTTCACGGAGCCTGCGGTGATCTTCTTGTTGGCGACGGTGATGGTGCCGCCGTTGACCTGATCGGTATAGGTGCCGTCGTCGAGCGTGGTGTTGAGGCCGGCGAGGTTCTTGTCGCCGTCCATGTTGACCACGACCACGCCGTCGTTCGCGTTGCTGCCATCGGACTTGTATCGTTCGATCATCAGGCAGTTCTCGGCCTGGCAATTGCGCAGATACTCGGCGTTGCCTTCCATCGCGTTGCGGAACTTGTTGACCCACTTGACTTCCGGGCTCTTCCACTCGTTGTCGCCGGCGTCGCCGAGCTGTGACTGTTCCGCGAACTGCGCGTTCGTGCCGCCGGAGCCGACCGGGCGGTTGAAGAAGAGCGGCGCGCCGCCCTTGCGGGCGCCGATGACGCCCCAGCCCATGCGGATTTGCCACGCGGTCATGCCGGTGGACTGCCTGTCGCCGTTCGCGTAGGTGTCATGCGACTCGACCCAGGTGACGAGCTGGTCGTCCTGCACGCCCTGCCCCTGCAGATTGCTCAGATTGCCAGCGTTGAGATTCTTGCTGTTGAGCGCGCTGCGCAGGGCGCCGCCGTAATTCGAGGCGGTGTTGCCGCCGCCGTTGCTCGAGTACTTTTCAAAGAGCGCGGGGTAGGCGGCCACGTTGAGGCCGGCGTCACCCTGCAGCACCTCGCCGTACTGGTACTGGGCGCCGTTGTCGAGGATCGTGTCGAAGTACGGGGAGTGCGTGCCGAACTCGTCGGGCAGTTCGATGTGCTTGGCGGCGTCATAACGGAAGCCGTCCACGCCGTCGGCCACTGCCTGCTTGAGGAAGCCCTGCATACGGTTGCCCACCTCTTGGTTCTCCGTGTTGAGGTCCCACAGGCCGAGCAGATGGCAGTGGGTCACCTGCCAACGATTGCCGTAATTGATTCCAGTGCCGTTATTTCCGCATCCGCCTTCGGATTTGGTGTGGAACAGGCTTGTGTTTTGCCAGCTTGGTTCGATGGCGTTCCAGTCGGAGCTGAAGTGGTTGATCACGGCGTCCACAATCACGCGGATGCCGTATTTGTGCGCTTCGGCGGTCATGGCCTTGAGGTCGTCTTCGGAACCGACGACCGAATTGCCGATCGAGGTGCCGGCCGGTTGGTAGACGTAGTACCAGTTCTCGGTGAATTTCTTGCCCTGCATGGGTCCCTTGATGACGCTGATCGGCGAGGTCTGGATCGACGTGTAACCCGCGTCCGCGATTTCGGCCATGTGTTCCTTCATCGTGTTGAACGACCACATCCACGCATGCAGGATCGAACCGTAGTTCATCTCCTTGGTCAGGCCGTTCTGGGTGCGTGCGGCTTCGAATTGCGCGTTGCCGAGCGTGCGGTCGTAGCTCGTCGTGGCGGCGGCCTGTGCGCTGGATGCGCCGATGGCAAGGCCTCCGATGAGTGTGGCGGCGGCCGCGATGCCGGCGGCCGTCTTGGTGATGAATCCGCTCATCGTCGAGCGACGGTTGACTCCGGTGCGCAGACCGGCGTCTTTAGACAGAGGGGTCATGTCCGCTGTCTCCTTTTCTCTGAAGGGATCTTCGGTTGTGCGCCGCATGGAGCGGCGCTGCGGTGCTGCCCGCTGGATGCGGGGAACGCCCCTTCGGATCAGGCGCATTCCTCAGGGCAAAGCGATGGTGCTTCGGTGCGCAACCATTGTGCAACCGTTTGCGGAAACGCCCTGTGCAGTGATTTGGAATCTTATGTGAAATGCAGCCGTAAAAGGTTCTGTGAATTAGGCTAAAGACAACGTAGTCATCGTATTTAGGGCGTTATGTCAGAAGAGGAACAGTGGAGTAGAGCCGTTGAACACCAAGTTTTGAGCCCGTCGAATAATGCGTTTTTTCGAGCCGAAGGCGTAAGGAACGAACATGCATCGTGTGTAAAAACGCCACCATGAAAGACATCGTTTGCAAAAAGAGGGTGGTTGTGTCGTCTTTCGATGACACAACCACCATGCGCAGGTATTGCGATTGCGAACGGCAGGCCTTATGCGCCGAGCCCCTCTGTAGCCTGCTGCATGGCGAGCTTCTCGGCTTGCTCCTGCTGCGCTTCCATCTCGGCATTCCATTGTTCAATCATCCTGGCCTGCGCCTCTTCGCGCTCCTTGGCCTTGGTGCGCTTGCCTGCCATGCCGGTGCGCACGTCGTCCATCGCCTCCTTCAGCTCCTGTGCGCGGCTCTCGAAATTCTCCGCGAGCTGCGGCTTGTAGTCAAGCAGTCCTTCTGTGCCTTCGATATATGCGGCGAGCATGTTGCGCGCCTCGAAAGCGGTGGCGTTGCCTACCGAATCCTTGTATACCGCGCGTGCTTCGTCGAGTCGCTTCACGAGTGCGGCGCGCGAAGATGCGAGCTTCTCCGCCTGTGCCATGTTCAGCGCCGGCGTGGTGCCCGGCACTTCGCCCACCAGCGTGATGTTCTGCGTGTTCTGCTCGCGCGACATGGTGGAGCCGCCCGCCAGTTCCCACCATGTGAGGCCGCCCACTGCGATCACCCCTGCCGTGGCCGCCGCGGCAATGGTCGTCACTATGCTGCGTGTGTTTTTATCTGTGTTCCCAAGCATGATTCCGCCTCCTCGCTGAGTCTTGCTTCAACCCCCGCTCTTGGTTCACATTGTATCGCTGGCGCATGGGAAAGACCCCGGCGTGTTCACGCCAGGGCCTTGGAAAATCCTGTGAATCGTGGGTCAGTCGATCAGGAACGAACGCATGAACCACTGGAACTGCTCGAGCTTGAGCACATGGTCCTGCACGATGTTGGAGCTGATCACGTCAAGGTCGTCGAGTTCCTTGATCGCTTCGCGGTCGTCCTTGATGAACGAATCATAGTAGGCGTCGAGCGCGCGCAGGTACTCCAGCGTGTTCTGGCGGCCGTCGAGCTCGAACTTCGGCCAGGTGCGGAAGCGCACGATGTCGTCGGGGCGGCCGCTCGGCGAACCGCCGAGTGCAGCGATGCGTTCCGCGGTCTCGTCGGCCATCGCGAGCACTTCGTCGACCTGCGGGTCGAGCATCTCGTGCACGGCGATGAAGTTCGGGCCCGCCACGTTCCAATGCGCGTGCTTGAGTACGAGCGCGGCCTCCTGCTCCTGGCTCAGACGCTCCTGCAGAATGCCGATGACCTTTTCCGAAGTCGCCTCGTCGAGCCCCGGGATGATGAATGAGAGTGCCATATGCGTGTCCTTTCGTAGTGGCTGACATATGTCTTGTTTTCGAGCTTACGTGCGGTGGCGGGGAGTTTCCTGACCGTGAGCTGTCAGCCTAATGGTGTGTCAGTCTCCGGCCTTGGTGGTGGTTTGCGCAGGATCCGGATTCGGGGACTGCTTGCGCACCTCGATCGTCTCGATGCGGCGGCCGTCCACCTTGGTCACGGTCATCGTGTAGCCGTCGTCCGAGGTGTAGGAGTCGCCGACCTCACCTATCTTGCCGGTGTGGGCCAGAAAGTAGCCGGCCACTGTCTCGTACGGGCCGTCGGGCAGTTCGATGCCGGTCAGGTCGTCGAAGTCCTCGATCGTCATGCCGCCGTCCACGCTTGCGGCGCCGTTGACGAACACATTGGCCGGTTCGGCGCCCTTCGGCCTCTCTTCGGGCAGGTCGTATTCGTCGCGGATGTCGCCCACGAGCTCCTCGGTCATGTCTTCGAGCGTCACAATGCCGTCGGTGCCGCCGTATTCGTCGATGACCGTGGCCAGATGGATGCCGCGTTTGCGCAGCAGCGCCAGACTTGGCAGCAGCTTGGATGTGCCCGGCAGCGAGATGCCGTCGCGCACCACGTCGGCCACGGTCATGCCGTCCGGGTTCTGCACATCGAGCAGGTCGCGCACGTGCACGAAACCGAGGATGTCGTCGAAATCCTTGCCGGAGACGGGGTAGCGCGAATAGGGCATGTCGCGCACGAACGCGGCGGCCTCGCGCAGCGGCATGTCTGCGTTCAGGAACGCGACATCGGCGCGCGGGCGCATGACTTCGGCCACAATCGTCTCGGAGGCGTCGAACACGTCGTCGAGGATGGTGCGTTCGTCGTTGGAGAGGTTCGAGTTCGAGCTGACGAGCACGCGGAGCTCTTCGTCGGAAACCTCCGACTCAGTCTCGTTCGGGTCGAAGCCCAGCAGGCGCACAATGCCGTTGGTGTTCTTGCCGATGAGCCAGATGATCGGCTTGCAGATCTTGGCGAACGCGGAAATCGCCGGCACCACGGCGCGGGCGATCTGTTCGTTGCGCTGCATGGCGATGCGCTTCGGCACCATTTCGGAGATCACAATCGAGCAGTACGAGATGATCAGCGTGAGCACGATGGTGGTCAGTGGCGCGGCCACGTTGCTGGGCACGCCCCAGCCTTCCACGACCGGTACGATGAACGGCGAGATCGAGGATTCGCCGAATGATGCGGAAAGGAAACCGGAGAGCGTGACGCCAATCTGCACGGTGGAAAGGAAGGTATTCGGGTCGCGGGCGATTTTCGCGACGCGGGCGCCACGCGCGTCCTCCTGTTCCATTTGGTCGATTTGGGAGCCGCGCAGCGAGACGAGCGCGAGCTCGGTGCCGGCGAACACCGAGCCAAGCAAGAGGAATACGAAGATGAGTAGAATGTTCAAACCTAAAGACATGACTCAAGCGTAGGTCATTGGCAGGGCAATTACGCGGTTGGGCGGGTATCTGCGATTGTGGGGTGGGCGTCCTCGCCCACGAACCCTCGTAGGTTAAAGAATATACAACACTTAATATCGTAGTGTCGCATTTGAAGGTGTTGGCCCCAAGAAGTCCCACCCCACAATCGCAGTTATTGGTATCCGGCATGCTCTCTCCGCGGTTGTGGTTATCGTGGATAGATGTGGGTAGGGCGCCTGTTTTTCCACATATTCACAATCGTTCTGGAGGCACTGGCGTGGAATGGTGGCGTGTGCTTGGGTTGCTGATGTGAATGAGTCGAAACAAAGCAAGGAATTGCGGCGCATACGTGACGAAGTGCTTCAGGAATGCGTGGATGGCCAAGCCAAGATGCATACGCCACCGGTGTTCTGCCGTATGACGGCGTTGGCGCTGTTGGCGATTGAGCGCCCTCGCATGCGTGGGCGCCGTGAGATGCGTCTTGAACGTGTGATCGCCACCGCGAACGAGCATCATGGCCTTGCCGGCATCCGTGATGTGCGGTGGGCGGGGGTGATTCAAACACACATAGTGGAGGATACGGTGTGTTGCACATCGCCGGAATGCACGTGGGTGATGATGGCGCGGGTACTGAGCCCCGCGGAACTTGTGGTGCTCGCCGACAGCATGATGCGGCGCGACCCACAGCTCAAACGCACCTCGGTCGAACGCCTTGAAACATATCTCGACCGGCTGGGGGAGTGCCCGGTCAAGGTCTGGGGGCTGCGGGCCTGTAGGAACGCATTGCGCTTGGTGCGTGAGAATACGGATTCCTCGATGGAAAGCCGTGTTCGCCTGGTGTTGGAAAGCTATGGTCTGGGAGCGCCGGAGGTGAACCACCCGGTGGTGAACCCGCACACCGGCCGGTTCATGTATTTGGATATGGCGTATGTCGATTTGAAGATCGCCATTGAATATGATGGCCAATTCCATGCGGATCAATGGGAGGCCGACGTGCATCGCCGCCGACTTCTCGACGAGTTGGGTTGGGATGTTGTCCAAGTGACCGCTGCGGATATGCGCACGGAAGGTGACCGGCATGCCTTGGCGTTGAGGGTTGCGCAGCATATCAGCCTGAGGTTGGGGCGGAAGGTGCGTGTGCGCGCGCCTCTTTCGGTCAAGCAGCTCATGGATGGGCGACGCAGCGTTGAGGCACGTTGGGCGCTCGCGAGTTGAGGTATCTGCGATTGTGGGGTGGGTCCTTCATAGGGGCGACCCCTTCAAATGCGACACTACGCTATTGTGTGTTGTATATCCCTTAACCTAAAGGGGTTTTGGGGCAAGGACCCCCACCCCACAATCGCAAATACCCGGCCGCTAGAAGCTCAGCACCTCCACAAGACCGGATTCCAGACGGTAGCGTGCGCCCACAATCATGAGTTTCTCCTGCGCGAGTGCTTCGCGGATTACGTCCGAATGCGTCACGAGATGCTCGATGGTGCGCGCGATATGCACTTGCTCGTATTCGTCGGACGAATCGAGCCCGGCCATCTGCGCCTGCCAGACCGAAAGCCCTGCGTTCTTGAGGAATTCGGAGTCGGAGGCCATGATCACGTCGTCCAGGCTCTCCATGAGCTGTTCGCGCGTCATCGGTGTGCCGCCTTGCGATTCGTCTTGCAGCTTGGTGATGAGCGCTTCAAGCTCCTCGGCGCCTTTCTGCACGGCGGCGCAATGCTGGTGTCCCAACACCACGAGCAGGCTCACGTGCAGCCCGGTCACCGCGTATTCGAGCGATTGCAACACGGCCGGGTCAATCATCTGGCCGGCGGTGCGCACGGTGAACATATCGCCAAGTCCCGCGTCGAAAATGATCTCCGGTGGCACGCGCGAATCCGAGCAGCCGAGCACCACGGCATCCGGGTTCTGCGTGTCGATGAGCGATTCGCGCGTCTCCTTGTCTTGCCACGGGTGTTCGGCCTTGCCTTCCGCGAAGCGCCGGTTGCCCGCGAGCATGCGGCTCCAAGTGCTGTTCGCGGTGGTTTCTTCGGTGCTTTCGGTCATGGTGACTCCTCTGATTACTGCGGCTCATGCGTTAAGGTAAATCATAGAGCTTTCGAGTACAGCGCACTTTTCGATGCGCGCAATCGCAGGAGGTGGCGATGGCCGGCCGCAAGGGGGCAAAGCGCCCTTCGATTTTTGAGGTGGCAAAACTTGCGGGTGTAAGCCATCAGACCGTTTCGCGCGTGATCAACGATTCTCCCAACGTCTCGCCGGCCACGCGCGAGAAGGTGGAGCTCGCGATTGCGGAACTGGGCTACCGCCCCAGTAATTCCGCTCGCTCGCTCGCCTCGAACCGCACGCACACGATTGGCATGATCGCGGGCGGCCAGCGCTTTTACGGCCCGGTGACCGCGCTGTCGTCGATCGAGGCGACCGCCCGCGCCCACACGATGTTCGTTTCGGTGGCGATGGTCCACGAGGCGGAGTGCACGCAATCGGAGTTCGACGACCTGTGCGGCATGTTCATGCAGCAGGGCGTGGACGCGTTCATCTTCCTGACCCCGACCGATGAGATGTTCCAGGTGGCGTGCCGCGCGAAGGTGACGCAGCCGTGCGTGATCATCACGTCCACGCATGGCGGTGTGAGCGTGGGCGAAGGCATGCGCATGCTCAATGCGCGCCGCCACCGCCGTGTGTCGCTTGTGGGCGTGGACCAGTGGGGCGGCATGGCCGCGGTGATGTGCCTGATCCGCAAATACGGCCACCGCAATGTGCTGTTTTTCGCGGGCCCGAGCCAGTGGCGCGACGCACACACGCGCCTGCTGGCATGGAACAAGCTGTGCGCGGAGAACAAGGTGAATTCGGTGACGGTGCAGTGCGGCGACTGGGAGTCGGCCGACGCGTACCGCCGTATGAACCATATTCTCGACAATATCGGCTCCAACGGCGGCCGCCTGCCCACGTGCGCGGTCTGTTCGAACGACGTGATGGCGATCGGCGTGATCCGCGCGCTGCACGAGCACGGCGTGCGCGTGCCCGACGACATGAGCGTGACCGGCTTCGATGACATTCCCGGTGTGAGCAACATGTATCCGCCACTGACCACGGTGCGGCAGGATTTCGACGACCTGGGCGTGATGGCCATGAAGGAGGCGCTGTTTTTGATGGGCGATGGCGACGAGCCCGGCTACCCGGCTTCGTACCATGGCGTGGGTCTGGTGTCCGCCGACCTGATCGTGCGGCAGTCGGTGCGCGCGGCGCCGCGGCGCTGACATGCGAAAGTGGCGGTGTTCCGTGGTCCACGGAACACCGCCACTGCATATTCACTGCATCATTGGTTCATGTGGTGTGTTCGTTCGTGTTGTCTGCCTGTGACGCCTCCTTCGTGTTCCAGCCGAGCACCGCGTTCACCGCGCAGTACCCGGTGACGATGATGAGGCAGATGCTGAAGATGACATTCGACCAGCTGAAGAGCTCGCCCGCATTGTTCGCCTCCACACAGGTCTGGACGAGCCAGATCGCGCAGGCCACCGCGGTGAGGGCGTAGAGTCGGGCGCGTGCCGCCGATGTGATGTTCATGATGTGCCTCTTTCGTTGATGATGTGGTGGTTCAGCTCTTCTTGCGCTTGGAGAGGATGTCCACGGCCACGGCGCCCAGGAGCACGAGGCCCTTGATCGTCTTCACGACTGCGGTGTCGACGCCCATGATGGACAGGCCCTGGTTGATCACGCCCATGACGAGTGCGCCGACCACAGCGCCCGGGATGGTGCCGACGCCGCCGGTGACGGCCGTGCCGCCGATGAAGCAGGCTGCGATGGCGTCCATTTCGAACTCCATGCCGGCCTGTGCGGTGGCGGAGGAAAGTCGCGAGAGCACACAGACCGCGGCGATGGCCGAAAGGAATCCCATGTGTACGAAGAGAGTGAAGTCGACGCGCTTGGTGTTGATGCCCGAGAGGATGGCCGCCTTGCGGTTGCCGCCCACCGCGTACACATGGCGGCCGAACACCGTGCGGGTGAGGATGAAGTTGTAGACGAAGACGAGCACGCCCAGGATGACGAGCATGATCGGGATGCCGCCCTGGTCGGCGTTGCCGGAGAGGGCCAGCAGGTAGGTGACGAAGCCGATGAGCAACGTTGCGATGACGATCTTGGTCACGGTGAGCGCCATGGGCTCAGGCGTGAGGCCGGCCTTGGCCACCTTGCCGCGGCGGCGCAGCTGGCTCCATGCGAAGAGCGCGATACACGCGATGCCGACCACGATGGTCAAGCCGTCGAATGGACCCCACCACCCGAGGAGTTGCGGCAGGTAGTTGCGGGCGATGCCGCGGAACTCCGGCGAGGTGATCGGCACGGATTCACCGACGATCACGGTGGCGAGGCCGCGGAAGATGAGCATGCCGGCCAGTGTGGTGATGAAGCCGGGGATGCCCACATAGGCCACCCAGAAGCCCTGCCAGCAGCCGATGATCAGGCCGACGACGAGCGAGATGAGGATCGCGAGCATCCAGTTGACGCCCTGCCGTTCCATCAATATGGCGCACACGCCGCCTACGAAGGCGACGATCGAGCCGACCGACAAATCGATGTGCGTGGCGATGATGACCATGACCATGCCGATGGCGAGGATGATCACGTAGGCGTTCTGCTGGATGAGCGAGACGAAGCTGTTGGGCTTGAGCAGCACGCCCTTGGTGAGGAATTCGAAGACGAGCACGATCACCACGAGCGCGCCCACGATGCCGTACTGCTTCGAATTGTTGGCCAGTGTCGCGAGGAGTCCCGCGCTCTTCTTTTCTGCTGGGGCTGCATTGACGGTGCTCATGATGCAACCACCTCCTTCTCCTTGGTCATGCCTTTCATGAGATATTCCTGGGTGAAGCCGTTCTTGCGCACGTCATCGGTGACGACGCCTTGGCTGACGGTGTAGATGCGGTCGCAGATGCCGATGAGTTCCGGCAGCTCCGACGAGATGACGATCACGGCCTTGCCGGCGTCGGCCAGCTGGTTGATGATCTCGTAGATCTCGTATTTCGCACCGACGTCGATGCCTCGCGTCGGCTCGTCGAGAATCAGGATGTCGGGGTCGGAGATGACCCACTTCGCGAGCACCACCTTCTGCTGGTTGCCACCGGAAAGCGTGCCGACGTTCACATCGATGCTGTTGCACTTGATGTGGAAGTCGCGGCGGTACTCCTCGACCTCGCTCTGCTCGATGTTGTCGTTCATGATGCCGTGCGAGCTCATCTTCTCGAGCGACGCCAGCGAGGCGTTCTCGCGGATGTTCTGCAGCAGGTTGAGCCCGTAGACCTTGCGGTCCTCGGTGGCGTAGGCCAGTCCGGCGTTGATCGCGGCCTGCACGTTGGGTAGGTTCACTTCCTTGCCCTTGACGAACACCTTGCCCGAGATCTTGGAGCCGTACGAGTGCCCGAAGAGGCTCATCGCCATCTCGGTGCGCCCGGCGCCCATGAGCCCCGCAAGACCCACGATTTCGCCGGAGTGCACGTTGATGTTGGCGTGGTCCACCACGACCCGGTTCTGGTCGAGCGGGTGGTGCACGGTCCAGTCCTCGATGCGCAGGTATTCCTCGCCGGGCTTGTTGGACTCATGCTCCGGGTAGAGGTTGGTGAGCGAGCGCCCCACCATCTTGCGGATCAGTTCGTCCTGGTCCAGCGGCGTCTCCGGGGTGACGAACATCGTGCCCACCGTCGCGCCGTCGCGGATGATCGTCACATTGTCTGCGATGGCGGCGATCTCGTTGAGTTTGTGGCTGATGATGATGCTCGTCACGCCCTGCTCGTCGCGCAGCTGGCGCACCAGGTCGAGCAGGTGGGCGGAGTCCTCGTCGTTGAGTGCGGCGGTCGGTTCGTCGAGGATCAGCAGTTTGACGTTCTTGGACAACGCCTTGGCGATTTCCACGAGCTGCTGCTTGCCCACGCCGATGTCCATGATCTTGGTGTCCGGGTTCTCCGGCAGACCCACGCGCTTAAGCAGCTCGGCCGCCTTGGCGCGCGTCTCGTCCCAGTTGATCACGCCGCCCTTCGCCTGTTCGTTGCCGATGAAGATGTTCTCGGCGATGGAGAGGAACGGGCTGAGCGCGAGCTCCTGGTGGATGATGACGATGCCGTCGGCTTCGGAATCCTTGATGGTGCGGTACTTGCACTCCTTGCCGTCGAAGGTGATGGTGCCCGAATACGAGCCATGCGGGTAGACGCCCGAAAGCACGTTCATCAGTGTGGACTTGCCTGCGCCGTTTTCGCCGCAGATGGCATGTATCTCGCCGCGTTCCACCGACAGATTGACGCCGGAGAGCGCTTTGACCGGGCCGAAGGTCTTGACGATGTTGTTCATCGTCAGAATCGTGTTGTTGTCTGCCATGACGATCTCTTTCCCCTCAGGAGTGCCGTCCGTCAGCGGATGGCCTCGCCCTTGGTGAGCTTGTCGAAGCGTTCCTGCGTGAGGTACTTCGCCTTGACCAGGTCGTCGAGGTTCTCCACCGTGATGTTCTGCGGGTCGAGCAGCTTGGAGGGCACGTCGACGTTGTTGTTGTTGAATTCGCCGTTGATGCCGGTGACCTTCTTGCCTTCGGCGATCTCGATGATCATGTCGTACACGGCGTCGGCCAGTTCGTCCACGTTCTTGAAGACCGTCTCGCCCTGCTTGCCCGCGGCGATGTTCGACACCGCGATCTCCATGGCGTCCTGTCCGGTGATCGGAGGCCAGGATTCGGTGCCGGGCTTCATGTCGGGCCGCTTGGATTCGATCGCGTTGATCACGCCCTGTGCAATGCCGTCGTACGGGGTGAGCACGGCGTCGAGCTTCTTGCCGCTGGCATAGGTGGAGTCGAGGATCGATTCCATGTCCTTCTGCGCCTGTTCGGTCTTCCACGACTGCACCGAGATCTTCTGCCAATCGTCAACGGTGAAGTCCTTCGTCACGCCGCCGCCGTGGTTGGACGGGCACACAAGCACGCCCTTTTCGAAGTATGGCTGCAGGATGTCCCACGCGCCCTTGAAGAAGTACTTGGCGTTGTTATCGTCGGGCGAACCGGTGAACAGCTCCATGTTGAAGGGGCCCTTTTCGCCGTCGTTGAGACCCAGCTGGTCAACCAGATACTCGGCTTCCAGCTTGCCCACCTGCTCGAGCTGGAATGTGGCGTAGTAGTCCACGGCGTCGGTGTTCATGATCAGGCGGTCGTAGGCGATCACCGTGGCACCGGCGTCGCGCGCCTTCTCCACGGCGGGGCCCACGGCGGAGCCATCCTTGGACGCGACGACGAGGATCTTGGCGTTCTGGTTCACCATGTTCTCGATGTCTGCGTTCTGCTGCGCCGGCTTGTCGTCCGCGTAGTTGAGAACCACCTTGTAGCCGGCCTTCTCAAGCTTGTTCTTGAGGTTGTTGCCGTCTTTGTTCCAACGCTCTTCGGACTTGGTTGGCATGGAAATGCCGATCGTCGCGCCTTTCTCGAGCTTCTGGGTGCCACCGGTCTGTTCGAATCCGGAACGGGTGGATCCGCATGCGCTCACGCCGGCGCATATCGCCAGACTGCTGATGAAGGCTGCTATCTTGGTGATGCGTTTCATCTGCTCCATCTCCTTCGACGGAATGTACAGCGTCTCTGCTGTGATCTCGATGAGATCTACCGTCAGGATACGCCTTTGTGTTAAGTTGTCAAACTCAACACGGCGTGTTTTGTGAAGATGGGTTCACGTTCTGAACTCAATACGGGGATTTTCTGCACATTTTCCACGATTTTCGCGTATTCAAGACTGATTCCCCGAGCGTGCCCCTTATGCTGGTGTGTATGGCAGGACGATTCTCAAAGAAGAAGCTGGGCTCGCAGAGCTCGCTTCGTGAAGCGAATCGCGCCAACCTGTTGGAATCGATCCATAAGTTCGGTGCGATGACGCAGGTGGAACTCGCCGAGATCATGGGCGTCTCCACCGCCACGATCTCGGCGCTCGTGCATCAGCTGTCCGACGAAGGCCAGCTCGAGACGCATGGCACCGTGCGCAACGGCCGGCGCGCGCAGCTCGTCACCCTCGCGCACCACAACGGCTTGGCCGCGGGCGTGCACATCACACGCCGGGGCCTGCGCGTTGTGCTGTGCGACGACACGCGCTCGCCGTACATGGAGCACCATTACCCGCTCGCGCGCAACCATCTGCCCGATACGACGCTCGACATCGCGGCGCGCATGATCCGCGAATCGCTCGAACAGATGGACGCGGGGGCCGACGAGCTGCTCGCGATCGGCGTCGCGTTGGGCGCGCCGGTCGACAAACGCACGCGCATGCTCGCCGTGCCTGGCCTGCTGCCGGGCTGGGAGGACGAGGACATTGCCGCGGCGTTCCGCGAGATGTTCGACGTGCCGGTGATCGTGGACAACGACGCGAACATGAGCGCGTTCTGCGAGGCGCGCGTGGGTGCGGGCAGCGGCATCGAGGATTTCGTATATGTGAACGCGAGCGATGGCGTGGGCGCGGGCATCGTGCGCGGCGGTGAAGTGCACCATGGGGTGACCGGCCTCGCCGGCGAGATAGGCCACATCCAGGTGGATCCGCTGGGTGCCATATGCCAATGCGGCAACCGCGGCTGCCTCAACACCGTGGTGGATGAGCAGCGGCTCACGTCGCTGCTGGCGGTGACCCATGGCGACCTCACGCTCAATGATCTGGTGCTCAAGGCGAACGAGGGTGATCCCGGTTGTCGGCGCGTCATCGCCGACGCCGCCGTGCGCATAGGCAATGTGGCGTCCACGTTGTGCATCTCGGTCGACCCCGAGCTTGTGGTGGTGGGCGGCGAGCTGGCGCAGGCGGGGGAGGTGTTCCTGGACCCCTTCCGCGAGGCGCTGCAGCGGCTGCTGTTCCCTGACGCGTTGACGCCGATCGCGGTGCTCGAGGCGAAGCTGCCGAAGATCAACGGCGCACTGGGCGCGGGGATCATGGCGATGGAGAACGAGGAAAGGGAGGCTCTCAACGGCGGGCGCTCCCAGAAGGGCAAGCAGGGGGAAGGCGATGAGCCATCAGTCGACGTTGATTGAGTTGCGCGGGGTCTCGAAACGCTATGGGAGCGTGGAGGCGCTGCGTGACGTCGATCTTGCGGTGCAGACGCGGCAGATTGTGGCCGTGGTCGGCGACAACGGCGCTGGAAAATCCACGCTCGTGCACGTGCTGGCCGGGCTCGTGCAGCCAGACGCCGGCAGCATCGCGGTGCGCGGCGAGACGGTGCGGCTCGACAGCGTGGCCAAGGCAGCGGAACTGGGCATCGCGTCGGCGTTTCAACAGCCGCAGTTCTGCGAGAACCTCGACGTCTCCGCGAACATCTTCCTGGGGCGCGAGATGCGCCAAGGGCTTTCGGTGCGCGACGACGCGGGCATGTACGCCAAGGCGCGCGAAGTGCTCAACACACTGTCCACACCGGTGCGCGCGGGGCAGAGCATCGCCTCGCTTTCGGGCGGCCAGCGGCAGACCGTGGCCATCGCGCGCACACTGCTCAACAATCCCAGTCTGATTGTGCTCGACGAGCCTACAGCCTCGCTTTCGGTGACGCAGACGGCCGAAGTGCTCGATTACATTGTGCGGCTGCGGTCGGCTGAACGCAGCGTGATCATGGTCTGCCACGACCTGCCGAATGTGTTCGCGGTCGCGGACCGCATCGTCGTCATGCGGCACGGTGCGGTGTGCGCTGTGCACCCCACCGCCGACACCACGTACGAAGAAGTGATCGCGGAGATCTCGGGCGTGAGCAAAGGCGCGGTGGCCACCCGCATGCGCGCACGGGCCTCACGGGCGCGCATGCCGCGCTCGGGCGAGGCGGAATAGTTTTCGTGGGGTCGCAATGGTGCGGTTCCCTGCCCAACCAAGGAAGGTACACACATGAACACCACTGAACTCATCGTCTCCATTGTCGTCGGCATTGGCTGCTGCGCGCTGGGCATGTTCTTGGGATCGATGCCGCTCAAGCGTGAGCAGATCACCGAGGAACAGAACAAATACCAGCAATTGGGCGGCCTGCTCGCATGCGGCCTTGTGGTGATCCTGATGCTGCTGAGCATGGACATCGCATCGTGGGTCGCGATCGCGGCGCTCGCCGTGGGCGTGGGCATCTGCCGCGTCCCGGCGGTGCGGCGGTGGCTGCTGGCGCAGTTCCCCATGCTCAAGCCGGCCGAACCGCAGTCGCCGTTGCGCAAAGCGAAGCCGAAGAAGCGCTGACCGGCGGATCAGCGCTTCTTCGATGAGCGTTCCACCAAGGTGAAACCGGATGTGTGCACGCGTGTCAACGTATCTGGATGGCTGTCCAGCTCACCGGTGGAAGCGTGACCGAGACGGTTCCGCTGTGCATTGAGGCGGAGTCATTGGTGTATGGTTCCACGCGGTGTTGGTCGTGGAGTGTGTTGGCGGCGAGGATGTCGTCGTCATGGAGGGTGCGGGCCTCGATCTCATGCGGTGTGAAGCCCTCCGGCAGTTTGATGTCGAATGTGCATTCGTCGTCCAACGAGCGGTTGGTGACGAACACGGAGACGGAGCCGTCCGCGCCGCGCACGGCGACGGCGTTCGTGGATGCCACATCGCCGTAGCGGTCGGTGTGGTATTGGGGGGATTCGATCTTGGGTTCCAGCACGCTGCCGCCCTTGGCCCAGGCGGCGGTGAGCGAGAACGGGTAGAAGGTGGTCTGCCGCCATGCCGGGCCGTTGGGTTCGGTCATGATCGGCGCGATCACGTTGACGAGCTGGGCGAGCGACGCGGCGTGCACGCGGTCGGCGTTCTGCAGCAATGTGATGAGCAGGTCCCCGACCACCACCGCGTCCGCCACTGAATAAATGTCTTCGAGCAAACGGGGCGCCACTGGCCAGTTGCCAATGCCTTCGGGGTTCTTGCTCGGTTCTTCCCCCATATACCACACGTTCCATTCATCGAATGAGATGTACACGTTGTGGTCGCTTTTGAGTCGCGAACGGGTGGCGTCGATGGCGGCGCCGACGTCTTTGATGAAGCCGTCCATGTCTACACCGGAGGCGAGGAACGACGCCATGTCGCGCGAACCGTCGGGCATGATCTGCGGGAAGTAGTAGGCGTGCGCGGAGACGAAGTTCACTTTGTCGAAGGTGTGTTCGAGCACGGTCTCTTCCCACTTGCCGAACGTGTCCATCGTGTGACTCGACGAACCGCAGACCACCAGCTCGAGGTCCGGGTCGATCATGCGCATGCCGGCCGCGACCGAGGCTGCGAGCTTGCCGTAGTCCTCGGCGTTTCTGTGCCCCGTTTGCCACGGGCCGTCCATCTCGTTGCCCAGGCACCACATGCGGATGTCGAACGGATCTTCGGCGCCGTTGCGTATGCGTTCCTCCGACCGGGCGGTGCCTTCGGGGACGTTCGCGTATTCCAGCAGATCCAGCGCTTCGGCAAGGCCACGGGTGCCGAGGTTGACGGCTTCCATGAGCTCGTTGCCGCCGGCCTTGCGCAGCCACGAGGCCATCTCGTGCAAGCCGAATTGGTTCGTCTCTGTGGAATGCCACGCCAGATCGAGGCGGCGGGGACGGTCTTGCTTGGGGCCCACGCCGTCTTCCCAGTTGTAGCCGGAGACGAAGTTGCCGCCGGGGTAGCGGATGGTGGTGGCGCCCAGTTCCTTGACCAGGTCGATTACGTCCTGCCGGAACCCCTCTTCGTCGGCGGTGGGGTGCCCTGGCTCGTAGATGCCGGTGTATACGCAGCGTCCCAGATGCTCGACGAATGACCCGAACACCCGGTCGTGCACCGGGCCGACCTTGAATTCGTCGTCCACCACGAGCTTGGCATGTGTTTCAGTCTGCTGTGTCATATGGCCTCTTTGTCCTTTCTGCGGTACCCGACACGAAGGTTCACGCGCAATCGGCATGGGTTTCGGCGTCGAAGCCCGTGCCGCCACTGTGTGTATTTCAAAGTACCGCGTGTGTGGTCCCCCAACACGCAGGATGGGCGCCGGCAATCAGCCAAAGACTGAAATGCCAACGCTTGCTCGGCGTGTTGACCTGCCGGTGCTCACCGAAGGCGAGTGCCATTTTGGCCCCTCGGCGTGTTTCCGTGCATGTGAGCGCTAACATAGAGATAGCCAACAACGACGTGCACATTCATACGGGAGGAACGATGTCGGATTCGCAAGACAAGATCGCCGAGAAGATCAGCAGCGGGCGCACGTCCCTCGGCATTGAGTTCGGCTCCACGCGCATCAAGGCCGTGCTCATCGACGATGAGCGCAATACCATCGCCACCGGTGACTACGGCTGGCAGTCGCATCTCGTGGACGGCCTGTGGTCGTACGACGTGGACAAGATCTGGCGCGGCCTGCAGAGCGTCTACGCCGACGTCGCCGACCGCGTGGAGGCGCAGTACGGGCAGAAGCTCGTGCGCATCGGCCAGATCGGCTTCTCCGCGATGATGCACGGGTATCTGGCGTTCAACGAAGACGGCGAGCTGCTCGTGCCGTTCCGTACATGGCAGAACACGAACACGAGCGAGGCGCACGAACGCCTTTCACAGCTGTTCCAATACAACATCCCCGAGCGCTGGTCAATCGCGCATCTGTATCAGGCGGTGCTCAACGACGAGCCGCACATCGGTTCGGTGCGCTACTTCACCACGCTCGCCGGCTACGTGCACTGGAAGCTCACAGGCCGTAAGGTGCTGGGCGTGGGCGACGCCTCCGGCATGTTCCCCATCGATCCGCAGACCAAGACGTACGAGCAGGACTTCATCGAACAGTTCGATGCACTGCCCGAAGTGGCGGCCCAGCCGTGGAAACTCGAGGATCTGCTGCCCGAGCCGCTCGTCGCGGGCACACCGGCCGGCGAACTCACGGCGGAAGGCGCGGCGTTGCTCGACCCATCCGGCGTGCTGCAGCCGGGCGTTGCGCTCGCCCCGCCCGAAGGCGATGCGGGCACCGGCATGGTGGCCACGAACTCCGTGCGCCGCCGCACCGGCAATGTCTCCGCCGGCACATCGATCTTCGCCACCGTGGTGCTCGAGCACAAGCTGTCCACGCTGCGCCCGGAAGTCGATCTGGTCACCACCCCGGCCGGCGATCTGGCCGGCATGAGCCACGCCAACAACTTCACCTCGGATCTGAACGCGTGGATCAATCTGTTCCGCGAATTCGCCCAGCTCAACGGCGGTTCGGTCAGCGACGCCGACCTGTACGGCGAGCTGTTCCGCAGCGCAATCAGCGAGCAGGCGGACCCGGACGCCGGCGGCATGCTCGCCTACCCGTTCCGCACCGGCGAATTCCTGGCCGGGCTCGCCGAAGGGCGCCCGTTGTTCGTGCGTGAGCCGGAGGCGCGGTTCAACCTCGCGAACTTCATGCGCGCGCAGTTGTTCGGCGCGTTCTCGCCGGTCACGATCGGCATGAATGTGATGACCCATGACGAGGGCGTACAGATCGATTCGCTCGTGGGGCATGGCGGCATCTTCGCCACGCCCGTTGTGGCGCAGCGCATCCTCGCCGCCGCGTTCGATACGCCGATCCGCGTGATGACGACGGCGTCGGAAGGCGGCGCGTGGGGCATGGCGGTGCTCGCCGGCTATCTGCGGCATGCGGACACGCCGCTCGCCGATTATCTCGACGAAGTGGTGTTTGCAAATGCGCAGTCCGTGACGGAGGCCCCGCAACCCGCCGATGTGGAAGGATTCCGCATGTTCTTCGCGCGGTTCATGCAGGCGCTGCCGGTGGAGCGCACGGCGGTCGAATGCATGCCGATCGGCGCCGAATAATCGTCCAGCAGTCAATCCAACAGTCATTCAGCCAATACGGAAAGGAACAACAATGGCAACGCTCGCAGAGTATGGGCCGGAGGTCCGCGCGGAAGTCAAGCAGGTGCGCGAAGTGGTCGCGTCGCTGCACGAACAGCTCATCAAGTGGAATCTCGTCGTGTGGACGGCCGGCAACGTCTCGCAACGTCTGCGCACGGCGGACCTGATGGTGATCAAGCCGTCCGGTCTGCGCTACGAATACCTGACGCCCAGCTCGATGGTCGTGTGCGATCTGGACGGCAACGTGGTGGACGGCGCGGAATCGCCGTCGTCCGACACCGCGTCGCACGCCTACATCTACCGTCATATGCCGGACGTGTACGGCGTGGTGCACACGCACTCCACCTATGCGACCGCGTGGGCCGCGACCGGGCAGAACATTCCCTGCGGCCTGACGATGATGGGCGACGAGTTCGGCGGCGATGTGCCGGTCGGGCCGTTCCGCCTGATCGGGTCCGAGGCGATTGGCGAAGGCGTGGTGGAGACACTCAAGCAATACCCCAAGTCGCCGGCGGTGCTGATGCAGAACCACGGCCCGTTCACCATCGGTAAGGACGCCGAAGCGGCGGTCAAGGCGGCGGCGATGACGGAGGAAGTGGCGCACACCATGTGGGCCGCGCGCCAGCTGGGCGAGATCATCCCGATTCCGCAGGAAGACATCGACAAGCTCAACGACCGCTACCAGAACGTATACGGGCAGCACTGAGCCGCCCATAACCCATGTCAACCATCCACAGTGAAGTGAGGCAACACACCATGACCATGAACAACCCATTCGAAGGCAAGGAAATCTGGTTCGGCGTCGGGTCGCAGGACCTGTACGGCGAAGAGGCGCTGCGTCAGGTGGCACAGCAGTCCACCGAGATCGTGGACGCGCTCAACGCGAGCGGGCGCATCCCCGTCAAGCTCGTGCTCAAGACGACGCTGAAATCGTCTGATGGCGTGCGCCGGTTCATGGTCGACGCCTCCGCGGACGACAACTGCATCGGCGTGATCACCTGGATGCACACCTTCTCGCCGGCGAAGATGTGGATCCGCGGGCTTGAGGCGCTCAAGAAGCCGCTGCTGCAGCTCAATACGCAGCACCACTTCGAGATCCCGTGGGACACCATCGACATGGACTTCATGAACCTCAACCAGGCCGCGCACGGCGACCGTGAATACGGCTACATCGTCACGCGCCTCGGCATTCCGCGCAAGATCGTGGTGGGGCACTACACCGACCCAGCGGTCGCCGACAAGATCGGCGTGTGGGCGCGCGCATGCGCCGGTTGGCAGGCCTCGAACACGATGAATGTGATGCGTTGGGGCGACAACATGCGCAACGTGGCCGTGACCGAAGGCGACAAGACCGAGGCCGAGCGCGTATTCGGCGCCTCGATCAACACCTGGGCCGTTAACGAGCTTGTCGCCGCCTATGACGCGGTCAAGGAGGATCAGGTCAAGGACCTCATCGAGGACTACAAGGCGAAGTACGAGATCGCGCCCGAGCTGCTGGACAAGGACTATGATTCGCTGTTCATTGCGGCCCGCGAGGAATGCGCGATGGTGAACATGATGCGCGCCAACAACTGCACGGCCGGCGTCGACAACTTCGAGGACTTGGGCGCTCTGCCGCAGCTGCCGGGCGTGGGGCCGCAGCGCTTCCCGTCAGAATACGGCTGGGGCTTCTCCGCCGAAGGCGACTGGAAGACGGCGGTGCTCGTGCGCATCGGCGCGGTGATGGGCTACGGCCTCGACGGTGGCGCCTCGCTCATGGAGGACTACTCCTACAACTTCACCCCGGGCAACGAGATGATCATGGGGTCGCACATGCTCGAAGTCTCGCCGTCGGTCGGCACGATCGCCAAGCCGCGTCTGGAGATCCACCCGCTCGGCATCGGCGGCAAGGCCGACCCCGTGCGCCTCGTGTTCACCGTGGCGCCGAAGCAGGACGCGGTTGTCGTCTCGCTCGCCGACGTACGCACGCGCTTCCGCATGCTGATGAACGTCGTCGATGTGGTCGAACCGCTCGGCTCTCTGAGCAAGCTGCCGTGCGCGCGTGCCCTGTGGAAGCCGGAGCCGAACCTCGAGGTCTCCGCCGAATGCTGGCTGCGCGCGGGCGGCTCGCACCACACGTGCATGACCACGTCGGTCGGCCGTGAGGCGTGGGAGGACTTCGCGCGCATCGCCGGCGTCGAACTCGCGACGATCGACGCCGAGACCACGCCGCGCGAATTCGAACGCGAACTCGAGCTCGAAGACATGGTCCACGAGCTGCGCAACCGCCACTGATTGATCAGGACTTACTTTCCCCTTTCCTTCCTCCTGCCATGCGCCGGTGCCCATTGGGTGCTGGCGCACGGTTTTCTGCGCCCGGTTCCGGGGATTATGCCTCTAGCGTCTGTAGACGGCTGACGATTCGCCGTTTACGTCACTGTTTTCGCCGTTATGGTCACTTTTTCGCTGGATTGATGACGATAACGGCGAAAACAGTGACCGAAACAGCGAATCCAGAGGGCAGCGCGTAGGAGGGGTGGCCAGAGGGGAAGGTGGCAAGTGGTACATGGCGTAGGACCTTGCTGAACTTGATCGCCAGCGGCATGCGCGGTGCTAGCATCGGTCGTAGATATACAGAAAGGCGCACTTATGAGCACGCTCGCTGACCAGATCCCGAACATCCCCCTCATCACCCTGCACGACGGCACGAAGATTCCGCAGATCGGGTTGGGTGTGCTGCGCATCGACGACGAAGGCGTGGTGCCGGTCGTCGAATCGGCGCTGGAAGTCGGCTACCGGCACATCGACGGTGCCGCCGGATACAACAACGAGGAGGGCGTGGGGCGCGCGCTCGCCGCGACCGGCTACAACACCGGTGAGAAGCGCGCGTCACTGTGGATGACCACGAAACTGCGCGATTCCGAGCAGGGCTATGATTCCGCCATGCGCGCGTTCGACCATTCGCTCGAACTGCTGCAGCTCGACTATGTGGACATGTACATGATCCACTGGCCCACGCCGTTCGACTGGCGCAGCGGCGAGACGTGGAAGGCGTTCCGCACACTGCGCGAAGACGGACGTGTGCGCACGCTCGGCGTCTGCAATTTCATGCCCGAGCACCTTGATCGGTTGTTTGATGAGACAGGCGAGTACCCGACCGTCAATCAGATCGAACTGCACCCCACATGGCAGCAGCGCGATGTCGTGGAGTATTGCCGCGCGCACAACATCGCGGTGGAGGCGTATTCGCCGATGGCACGCGGCGCCGATCTGGCGAACGGCGTCGTCGAGCGCATCGCCGTCGCGCACGGTGTGACGCCCGCGCAGGTGATTTTGCGTTGGCACATCGAAAACGGCACGATCATCATCCCGAAGTCGGTGCACACCGCGCGTCAGCGCGAGAACCTCGACCTGTTCGGTTTCGCACTGACGCCGGAAGAGCATGCGCAGATTGACGCGCTCGACGGTCCGACGCGCGCCGGCCACGACCCGATGACCTTCACGTATGCGTGAGCGGTACTGAGGCAAAGCCCGTCATTCCGGCAGCTCGCCCGCGTACGCGAACGTGAGTGGACGCCGTTTGGTGAATGTGATCAGCCCGGCCCGCTCGAGTTCCTCCACGGTTTTGCGCGCGCTCTGCTTGGACAGGTGCAGATGTTGCGCGGCGGCATCAAGTGACATGCCGTCCCGACTGCCGAAGACGGCCTCCTGCCTGAGCGCGAACAATGTCTGCCGCGCATGCTCGGACAGTCGATGTTCGCGCCCGAGGTCGTCGCAATGCGCGCTGAGCCTGCCCAAACGGTTCAACTGCTGTGTCAACCGTTCGATGAGCTCGGTCTGCGCCTGTGCGATGCACTCGAGTAGCATCTGCACGAAGAACGTGAGCTCGCCATGGTTGAGTGGATTCTCCGCGCTGCTGAACGCCTTGTAATACCGCTGTCGGTTGTCAGAGGCGGGCGAACTCCGCGAAGCGCACCGTGCGGTAGGGGTCGTCGGTCTGCGCGGCTTCGTGCTGCGCTGTCTCGACGGCGTGCTGCACCTCTTTGCGCGTGCTGCGCACACCTTCGATGTCATTGGTGGAGAGGATCTCCTCGCTGATCGCATGCACGATGTAGCTGTGCTTCATGATGCTCGGGATGCCGTTCCACAGCACTGCGATCGAGCGTTCGCGCGCAAGCACGTCGTTGAGCTGGCGCGTGAGTTCACGTGGCATGCCGATGAACAATTCGCCCAGCTTCGTGGTGATCCCCGTGCGGAATGTGGAGTCCGCGGTCAGGCGGGCATGGGCGAGCTCCTCGAGATGTGCGGGTGCGGCCGTGGAGGCGTCCATGTGGAACAATGTGGCGAGTGGTCTGTATTCATCTGCCATCAGGTGCCCCTTATTGATACTCCATAGTGTTTTTGTGCGGTATAGGGAGTATTCTAGCGTGTTTCATGCGTTCTTATTGATAGTTTCTATAAATTAGAACAAGCGGATGATGGTGAAATACGGCTTTCGGGGGTTCTTATTTATAGTTTGTATCAATAAAGATGTGCGGAGTAGCGGCAAACGTAGTGTGTGGCAGCTCTTTTCTATACAAGCTGCCATTAAGGGGGATTCGCCGTTTTCGGCATTGTTTTCGCCGTTTTGGTCAACAAACAAACAAAAAAGTGACTGTAACGGTGAAAACGGTGACGAAAACAGCGAAAACCGGCTCTTCTCAAGTTAGTGTGTAAGGGCCGTGCTTCATCATTGCTTGTGTGATA
>ERZ778497.433-NODE-433-length-35874-cov-4.936989_pt1 | contig 35874 bp, 38 predicted proteins | sample MGYA00509938_ERZ778497 | MGnify/ENA primary metagenome ERZ778497 (study PRJEB29527, sample SAMN07138969) | mouse gut metagenome | material: feces | host: mouse | place: China:Nanjing | collected 2016-01-25 ... | reverse complement strand
TGAGAATCATTCCTTTACAGGCATATGGGATGTCTTTTCGTCAGAGATCGACCGTACGGATGCACAATTGGCCGAGATGACAAAAACGAAATGTAAAAATGCGGTAAAAAAAGAGTTCCATATATGACAGAATAATTATCTGATATATTTTGCGGGCAAATGGAACGTATTCGCAGCTGCCATGAGATCAACAGGAGCTGTCTGGAAGACGATGGAAAACAAAAGCAAAGGAGAGAAAACGATGCGTGAAATAGAAGTAAGCCGGATCACGGATGCGGTGGAGCGCCTCTGCATTGAGGCCAATGAGCATCTGCCGGAGGACATCAAATGCGCGATTCAGAACTGCCGCGCCTGTGAGGACGGTGCGATTGCCAGGGATGTTCTGGACCATATCATTGAAAATTATGAGATTGCGGACCGGGAGCATGTGCCGGTCTGTCAGGATACGGGAATGGCATGTGTATTTCTAAAGATCGGACAGGATGTCCATCTGACCGGAGGAGACCTGACGGATGCGGTCAATGAGGGCGTTCGCAGGGGGTATGAGAAAGGGTATCTTCGGAAATCCGTGGTAAAGGATCCGGTACGCCGGGGGAATACCGGCGACAACACGCCGGCCATGCTTTACACAGAGATCGTGCCGGGGGAAGCGGTCAGCATTACGGTAGGACCCAAGGGTTTTGGAAGCGAGAACATGAGCGCCATCCGGATGTTCAAGCCGTCTGCGGGGCTGCAGGGGATCAAGGATTTTATATTGGAGACAGTGGAGACGGCAGGCCCGAATCCCTGCCCGCCCATGGTGGTGGGCGTAGGAATCGGCGGCACCTTTGACAAGGCGGCTCTTCTGGCGAAAAAAGCGCTCATGCGTCCGCTGGATTCGTCGAATCCGGATCCGTTTTATGCGGATCTGGAGCGGGAAATGCTGAAAAGGATCAATGAGCTGGGCATCGGCCCTCAGGGTTTTGGCGGAAGGACAACGGCTCTTGGGCTGAACATTGAGACTCTGCCGACGCATATTGCGGGGATGCCCTGCGCCATCAACATCAGCTGTCATGTAACCAGACATAAGACGGAGGTGATCTGACATGGAAAGACATATAACACTGCCGCTTACCAGGGAGCTGGCAAGAACGCTTCATGCAGGAGATACGGTCTATCTGACCGGTACCATCTATACTTCCCGCGACGCAGGTCATAAAAGGATGTGCGAAGCGCTTGCCAAAGGAGAAGCGCTTCCTTTTGAGCCGCAGGATGCCACGATCTATTATGTGGGACCGACTCCTGCGAAGCCGGGACAGGTGATCGGGTCCGCAGGTCCGACGACCAGCGGACGCATGGATGCCTACGCCCCGACTCTGATGTCTGTGGGCGCCAGAGGCATGATCGGAAAAGGCGCGCGCCTTCCGGAAGTGGTGGAAGCCATGCAGAAATACGACGGCGTCTATTTCGGCGCCATCGGCGGTGCGGGCGCGCTGCTGGCAAGGTGCATCAAAAAGGCAGAGCTGGTCGCTTATGAGGATCTTGGAGCCGAAGCCCTCAGAAAACTGTATGTGGAGGAGATGCCGCTGGTCGTGATCATCGACTGCGAAGGCAGGAATCTCTATGAGGAGGGAAGGGCGGCGTATCTGGCCTCCAGGGAATGACCTGTCCGGGCGCCCGGCTGGAAGAATATGCTGTCCGAACCGGGCGGGAAAAGCAGAAGAGAGCAGGTTCGTCATTTTTGCATATACAAAAAAGTTGACACCAATTTCTGAACGGAGTATGATGAAAACGATCAGTCATCGCAGACATTATCAGTTACAGGAATACACAGGAAAGGAAGTAAGCGTGATGGAGAAAAAAAATATTGACTGGGGCAATCTCGGATTCAACTACATGCCGACAGATAAGAGATACGTTGCCAACTATAAAGACGGAGCATGGGATGAAGGAACGTTAAGTGATGATCCGATGATCACCATGAGCGAGTGCGCCTGTGTACTGCAGTATGCACAGACCTGTTTTGAGGGGATCAAGGCGTATACGGCGGAAGACGGCAGGATTGTAACCTTCCGTCCGGATCTGAATGCAAAACGTATGGCGGATTCTGCCAGAAGGCTTCAGATGCCCGTATTTCCGGAGGACCGTTTTGTGGAAGCGGTGGCAGAGACCGTGAAGGCAAATGCCGCCTATGTGCCTCCTTATGGAAGCGGTGCGACTCTGTATATCCGTCCGTTTATGTTCGGCATTGATTCCATTATCGGCGTAAAGCCGGCAACGGAATATCAGTTCCGGGTATTTACCACACCTGTGGGACCCTATTTCAAGGGAGGGGCGAAGCCGATTACGATCCGGGTGTCGGATGTGGACCGGGCGGCGCCGCACGGGACAGGAGATATCAAGGCAGGGCTGAACTATGCCATGAGCCTTTATAATATTGTGGATGCACACAACCATGGATTTGACGAGAATCTGTATCTGGATCCGGGAACCAGGACTTATGTGGAAGAGACCGGAGGTGCCAATTTTATATTTATTACGAGAGACGGAAAGCTCGTGACTCCGAAGTCGAACAGCATTCTTCCTTCCGTTACCCGCCGTTCTCTGATGACGGTGGCAGAGGATTATCTTGGAATGAAAGTGGAAGAGCGTCCGGTGAGAAAGGACGAACTGAAAGATTTTGCAGAGTGCGGCCTGTGCGGAACGGCCGCGGTCATCTCGCCGGTAGGGAAGATCGTGGACCATGGAGAAGAGATCTGCCTGCCCAGCGGCATGGAAGATATGGGACCGGTGACGAAGAAGCTGTATGATACGCTGACCGGGATCCAGATGGGACGCATTGAGGCTCCAAAAGGCTGGATCAAAGAGATTCTGTAGAAATGTTGCAACACCCGGGATACCTGAAGCTTCGGCCCCGGGTTTTGTATTCAATGAAAGACAGAAAAGAGCGTGCAGGATCGAAGAGAGGATGGGAAGATGAACGAAAATAACAGTTACAGTGAATATGCGGTAGAGGTGCATCCGACCAGTGCAATGAGGTGCAGGCAGATTGCGGTAATCGGTGTGACGGCAGTCTCTCTGGTGATGGCGCTGATGGTATACTGGGTATTTCTGCTGCTTACGGTGGCAGGGGCTGTGGGATGTTATCTGGCATATCTGAGCAGCAATATGGAATACGAGACCATTTTTCTGGATGGTACGCTGGAAATCTCGGCAATCTACCAGAAAATGCGCAGGAAGAAAAAATTTCAGTGTGATATGAAAAGTGTTGTGGGATATCATCTGGGGAAAAAAGAAGACGCAGTCCGGCTTGGAAAGATCACAAGAGACTATTCCTCTCATGTGGAAGGCCGGCGCTGCTGTGTAATGAAGGTAAATACGGAAAAAGGCGAGCATGTGATCTGCTTTGAACCCGGAAAAGAGCTGGAGGAGATTCTGGAAAGAAAATACCGGCTGTTGAAAGCATAGAGCAGGGTACGGAATTTCATAGTATTTTCACATCTATGGTGTATACTCATGAACGAAAATATTTACAGGATAATGAATCCATGATGTTTATGAAAGGAAGTTTACTGTAGAATGAGAGAAAGATTTTACCGTTTCATGCAGGGAAGATACGGGCAGGATGCCTTTACCCGTTTTTTACTTGGCGCCATGCTGGCGTGCGTCGTATTGAATCTTCTGGTGGGCAGCCGGTTTCTGAGCATAATGGCATGGGCGCTTCTGGTTTATGCGTATTTCCGGCTTTTTTCCAGAAATCACGCCGCACGCTATGCGGAGAATCAGAGATATCTGAACGCAACGGCAAAGCTCCGGTACTGGTTTGATCAGCAGAAGAGACTGAAGGAAGAGCGGAAATATCATCATATCTATGTCTGTCCGAAGTGCAGACAGAAGATCCGGATTCCGAAGGGAAAAGGAAAGATCATGGTCCGCTGTCCGAAATGCCGGCATGAGTTTCAGAAAAGGAGTTAAGACAGAATTATGTTCGGATATATTGTGGTGCACAGACCCGAACTGAAAGTCAGAGAGTATGAAGCATATGAGGCGGCGTACTGCGGTCTTTGCAGGAGCCTGAAAAGGCGCCACGGCAGACTGGGGCAGATGACGCTGAGTTTTGACATGACCTTTCTGGCGCTTCTTCTGACCGGGCTCTATGAACCGGAGACCCGGACAGAGAACGGAAGATGTCCGGCACATCCGGTGCACAGACATCCCTATCGGGAAAATATTTTTTATGACTATGCTGCAGATATGAATGTTGTGCTGACTTATTACAAGTGCCTGGACGACTGGCAGGATGAACATGATTATTCCCGGCTTCTGTATGCGGGTTTTTTAAAGGGAAAGATGAAAAAAATGAAGAGGCAGTACGGTTCAAAAATAGCGCGGATCGGCACGCTGCTTCTGAAGCTTCGGGAACTGGAAGAAAAAAACATCTGTGATGTGGATCAGTCGGCCGGAATATTCGGAAAGATCATGGCGGAGCTGTTTGTATACCGGAAGGATGAATGGGAACAGAGACTTCGGCATATGGGATTTTTCTTCGGAAAATTTATATATCTGATGGATGCATATGAAGATATTGAGGAGGATTTGAAAAAAGGACATTATAATCCGTTTTCGGAATTATACAGGGAAGAGGATTTTGAAGAAAAGTGCGGGATGTTTCTGAAGATGATGATCGCAGAGGCATCGCGGTCATTTGAGAGCCTGCCGGTTCTGGAGGATGCGGGGATTTTGCGCAATATACTGTATGCCGGAGTGTGGACGCACTATGGACAGGTTCGGAAGAGGAGAAAGGAAATAAAGGAAGAGTCATGATGACAGATCCATATGAAGTGCTGGGGCTTGCGAGGGGCGCCTCAGATGAAGAGATCAAGAAAGCCTATCGGGCCCTCAGCCGAAAATATCATCCGGATGCGAATGTAAACAATCCCAATGCAGCGCAGGCAGAGGAAAGGTTCAAGCAGGTTCAGGCTGCCTATGACCAGATCATGAAGGAAAAGGAGCAGGGATATTTCGGCGGCTATGGAAATGCAGGCGGTTACGGCGGCTTTGGAGGACACCAGCAGAGAAATACAGCCGGTCAGGAGGATGATTATACGCGGCATCTGAATGCGGCCATGAACTACGTCAGAGCCGGCAGATATCAGGAGGCGCTGCATGTGCTTTCCGGTATGGAGCGTAAGGATGCCGGCTGGTATTATGCCAGTGCGATTGCCAACAGCGGGCTCGGCAACAATGTGTCCGCGCTTCAGCATGCACAGCGCGCCGTGGAACTGGAGCCGGGAAGGATGGAATATGAACTTCTGCTGCGGCAGCTGCAGGGCGGGGGAAACTGGTATGACCAGATGAGTACACCCTATGGCGGTATGACAATGGTGGGAAATGATATGTGCTGTAAGATCTGTCTGATGTATAATCTGTGCAGTATGTGCTGTCTGGGAGGAAGAGGCGGCGTGATCTGCTGCTGAGCTTCATACAGGGCGGGAATCTTAAATTTTCTTAAATGTGGAGGGGACATGGTGTATCCGTCCTGATTTTGTGCTATGATAAATGATAAAAAAGAACGGGCCGGACAGCGGTGGCCGGATAAAGTCTGAATAAAGATAAAGGTTGGAAAAATATGAAAAAATACACAGGAAAAGTTCGTATGGCGGTGCTTCTGGGAGTGGCGCTGACACTGGGAGCGGACGGGCTGCACACACGGGCTGCGGATCCCGCAGCGATTGAGGCGCAGGCAGCGGCGGAAGCGCAGGCGGCGGCAGAAGCAGCGGCGGCGCAGGCAGCGGCGGAGGCCCAGGCGGCGGCAGAAGCAGCGGCGGCGCAGGCAGCGGCGGAGGCCCAGGCGGCGGCAGAAGCAGCGGCGGCGCAGGCAGCAGCGGAAGCGCAGGCAGCGGCGGAAGCGCAGGCGGCGGCAGAAGCGCAGGCAGCAGCAGAAGCGCAGGCAGCAGCAGAAGCGCAGGCAGCAGCGGAAGCCCAGGCGGCGGCAGCAGCCCAGGCAGGCAGCGATCCCAATGCAGCAGCAGAACAGCCGCGTGCCGTTCCAGGAACAGAGCGGAGGAGTCCCCGGGTTAAGGAGGCGGTTCTGACCGAACAGGTGAAAAAGGATATTGAGGATGCTCTGGACAGCGGTGTGACCGATGCGGTGATCAATGGATACTTAAGTCTCCTGAATAAAGAATATATTCTGAAGGGTGAGCTGGATCTGTCTCTGGTCAGTATCGGAAACGGACATGAGCTGGAGGAACGCTCGGCAGATGCGATTGAGAGAATGATGGCGGACGCGAAGGAAGACGGGATGAACATCAGCGTTACATCGTCCTATCGGACTTATATGAAACAGGTAGAGCTTTTTAAGAAAAAGATTGAACGGCTGGAAAAAGACGGCTGCAGCCATAAAAAGGCAGTTGAGGAAGCGGGAAAGGTAGTGGCAGTGCCGGGTACCAGTGAGCATCAGCTCGGCCTTACGGTGGATTTTGTGACGGGGAGTTACCGGACTCTGGATGAAGGAATCAAAAATACAGAGGAATATCAATGGGTGGAAGAGCATGCATGGGAATATGGCTATGTGATCCGCTATCCTTCCGGAAAATCCGGAATTACCGGTATCATATCAGAACCGTGGCATCTTCGTTATGTGGGAATTCCGGCTGCAAAGCTGATGACGGAACAGGGAATCTGTCTGGAAGAGTTTTTAGGAGTGGCGTACGATGGTCAGAGAGATGGAATTTCGTATGGAGCGGGCTGGGTTAATACAGGTCGGTGATAAAGTGCAGCTGAAGGAGGACGCTTCCAGTACCATGGCGGGCATCATGTATTACTATACCATCAGGGATGCCATAGCCATGTCGAATAATACGAAGAAGCGCCTCGGCAGTCTGGAGGGAACCGTTCGCGCGATTGATGCAAAAGAGAGTTACTGGACGGTTACCGTGGATATTGAAGAATAGACTTTGAGAAAAAAACATGATATAATCAAACATAAAGTGGAACTGATATTTTTTAATGAAAATAAAGAGCGACAGGGCAGGAAAGGGGTAAGTGATGGGCGGACAGGATGGATATGGATTTTGTCCCAGATGCGGCGCCGTGATGCAGGAAGGCGTATGCAGAAGCTGTGGTTATTCTACAAGAAGGGATGCAGACTGGCAGGGGTCCTCTGCATGGCAGACAGGGAGCGGCTGGCAGGAGCCGTTTCATGGACAGGCGCAGACGGGAGGACAGGAGCCTTCTTTAAGGCCGGTAAAAAAACAGAAAAAGCCGGGGCGCAGCAGAGTGGTTGCTTTTACCTGTGCAGGAATCGGAATTCTGTTTCTGATTGCGATTCTTGTATTCATGGTCATTTCCATCCGGAGGGTCTTTGATGAGGTGCAGAAGAACACCATGCCCGGTTATGGGTATGATTCCGGAAACGGGTATTTCGGATATGGGAATCCGTACGATGACAGCCTGCCGGACGGGTACGGGGATTCTGATGATTCCAACGGATATTATAAACCGGATGAAAAGGACGACTATTATGAAGAGATCACAGACGCCACCTCGCAGGATCTGGATTATAAGGTCATATGGGAATCTGTATCCATGCGGCCGGATGATTCTGATGACAGCTGTACCTACGATGGGGTATATCCGGTTTTGAGAGATGAGGAAGGGCAGGAGGAAGAAAAGTTTTCTTCCATGAACCAGAAGATCCGGGACATGGTCTGTAAATACAAGGATGCATATCGTGATTATGCTTCCGGCATCTCCAGTTCCGGTTATGTGACTTATATGGACGAAGAGAAGATCAGCGTTGTCGTGCGCCACAGTTTTTACGAGAAGAAGACCACGATTCCCAGAGTGGAGGCAATTACGTTCCGTGTGGATAACGGGGAGGTTATCTCTCATGAAGAGATGGCACATGTGGACGAAGAGCTGGCCTGGCAGTTCCGTTCCAGAAACAGCCACCAGAATGGTACGGTGGAATTTGTGGATGAGCTTTCGGACGAGAAGCTGATGGAGTATCTGAAGGATGAGGAAGACAGCGTGATGTTTTACACGCCGGTGGGCCTGGAGGTCGGGTTCAACTATGACGGCGGCTGGGTAACCGTAACGCTGAAGACAGGCACTCTTTAGGAGAGACGGAATATGGTGGAAAGGATTGATCTGTTTCATCTTCCTTTTTATAAAAAAGAAGCATTTACCGGTTCTGACCGGGGAGTGAGATTCTGGATCGGGAAGACGGAGTCTGTGCAGTCAGAGGAAGAAAAGACGGAAGTACTGCGCGTGGTCATGTGGCCGGAACCTTTTGCGCTGAAACATACGCCGGAGGAAGAAAAGATTCAGAAGGATTTCGAATTCTCGGAAGAAGGGCTGGATGCGGTGTACGGATGGATCTGCAAAGAAGGAAGAGACGCTGTGCTGCAGATGCATCTGGAGACATGAAAAATGGAAGGCTCAGGCCCTCCATTTTTCATCGCAAACACATTATATACAACAAAAGCAATCCGTCTGATGTGGATGATGCTTTTATTTTAGTATAAAATGATACATAAGTAAAACTCATTATTTTCATGCTTAAAATGAAAATGATTCAAGGAGAAAGCCGTGACTTTATTGTCTTATCAGGTATTTATGGCAGTTGTGGAGCAGGAGAGCTTTCAAAAGGCGGCCCAGGCGCTGAAGCTTACGCCGTCAGCCATCAGCCATGCAGTATCAGCCATGGAAGAAGAACTCGGTTCCATGCTGTTTGTGCGCAGCAGGCATGGAGTGTATCTGACCAACTACGGAAAAGAGCTGTTTCCATATATTAAGAACGTGCTGAACAGTGATGAATATCTGCAGCAGGCGGTGGCGCAGTTCAACGGAATGCAGAAGGGGCTTGTCCGTCTGGGGACGTTCAACAGTGCCTGTGTGGAATGGCTGCCAAGCCTTCTGAAAGATTTTGAACGCAAATATCCGAAGGTCCGTCTTGATATCTATCAGGGTACTTACGATGATGTCTATCACTGGCTGCGGGACGGTATCGTTGATCTTGGATTTTTGTCGTCTACCAGTGTGGGGGAACTGGCATATGTGCCCGTCTATGAAGACCGTCTTGTCTGTGTGACGCCGAAAGGATTTCAGACAAAGCATCCGGGGTATGTGACGATCGAAGAACTGCGGGAACAGAGATTTGTGATCCAGCGGGAAGGGTGTGACGCAGATGTGAACCATTTTCTTGAGAAATATCATCTGTCCGGCAACGGAGGGAGCCGCATTCTGGATGACATGTCTGCCATTGCGCTGGTCATGGGCGGTTACGGCGTATGCCTGGTGCCGGAGCTGGTGATCCGCAATATTCCTTTTCCGGTGGATGTCTATCCGCTGGATGTGGAGGAAAAACGGACCATTGTACTTGCCAGCCTGCGTTCCGATGTATTTGCGCCGGCAGTCCGGCGGATGTATGACTATATTATTGAACGTTTTCAGTATGATGCAGAAGAAATGGAGTAAACTATGTATCAGTATCTTATGTTTGACCTGGACGGGACATTGACGGATCCGCGGGAGGGAATTACCAGAAGCGTGCAGTATGCACTTCGGCATATGGGGATCGAGGAGACGGACCTTACAAAACTGGAGCCGTTTATCGGACCGCCGCTTCTGGAATCTTTTACGGAATATTATGATTTTTCCATGGAGCAGGCAAGGGAGGCGGTGGAATATTACCGGGAATATTTCCGCGTAACCGGAGTGTATCAGAACCGGCTTTTTGACGGCGTACCGGAGCTTCTTGCGGATCTGAAGTCCCATGGAAAGGTGATTGCCACGGCTTCGTCAAAGCCGGAGCCGTTTGTCCGGCTGATTCTGGAGCATTTTCAGGTGGATGCTTATTTTGATCATATCTGCGGGGGCAGTATGGATGAGAGCCGGCTCAGCAAGGAGGATGTGATCGAAGAGCTTCTGTGCAGCCGGATGCGGCTTCCGAAAGAGGAATGGAAGCATGTCCTGATGATTGGAGACCGCAGGCATGATGTCGAAGGCGCAGCGAAATTCGGTATCCCGTGCCTGGGGCTGTCCATGGGGTTTGCGGCAGAAGGAGAACTGGAAAAAGCAGGGGCGGTTTTGGTTGTGGACAGTATGGAGGAGATCAGAACGTTCATACTGGGGAATTAAAAAATATTTGCCGGACTGCGGATGTTTCATGGAAGACAGGATATGGAGCATGCGCAGTCTGGCGTATATAAATATACGAACAGAGAGGTATGAAAGAAAATGCTGAAAAACAGAATACTGGCGGAGAAGCCCCAGGAGGAAGAGTTAAAGAGCCGCCTGAAGGCCGCCCGGGAGAAGCTGGCAGTACAGCAGATGAAGATCAAGGAGCATAAGCTTCCGGTGCTGGTGTTATTGGAGGGCTGGGGAACCTCGGGAAAGGGAAGCGTCATCGGGCAGGTCATCCGGAACATCGATCCGCGTTTCTTCAAGGTGGCATCCATGGAGATCATCCGGGAAGAGGACAGGAGAAAACCGTTTTTGTGGCGGTATTTCTCGGAGATCCCGGAGGCGGGAAAATTCGTATTCATGGATTCCGGCTGGATGGACGAGGTGACCAGAGACAGGCTCATGGGGGTTATGGATGATGAGACGTATGAGAAGCGGGTGGCGAGCATCCGCCGTTTTGAGCGTCAGCTGACGGACAACGGATATCTGGTCTTAAAATTTTTCCTGCACATCAGTGAGAAAGAGCAGAAGAAGCGGATCGGTGAACTGAAGAACGACATTGATACAAAATGGCGCATCAATAAAGCGGACAGCAGACAGAATAAACACTATAAAAAATGTCTGGAGATTTTTGACCAGTATCTGGATGCGACAGACTCTCCGGCGGTTCCATGGTATGTGGTGGATGCCAAATCCAGAAAATGGGCGGAGCTGCAGGTGCTGGAGACGCTGACGGAAGGAATTGATATTGCCATGCAGAATCAGGCGCTGGCAGTGCCGGTGCTGCAGAATGTATTTCCGCTTGTGAAGATGCCGAAGCTGTCGGAGGTGTCTCTGGCAGAAAAAACGGTCAGCGAGGAAGCATATAAAGAAGAGCTGAAACGTCTCCAGAGCCATCTGGGAGAGCTGCACAACCGGCTCTACCGGAAGAAGATTCCGGTGATCATCGCTTATGAGGGATGGGATGCGGCAGGAAAGGGCGGAAATATCCGGCGCATTACAGAAGCGCTGGATCCGAGAGGATTTGAAGTGCATCCGGTCGCCAGCCCGGAGCCTCATGAGAAGGCAAGGCATTATCTGTGGCGGTTTTACACCAGACTGCCAAGGACCGGGCACATCGCCGTCTTCGACCGGACCTGGTACGGACGGGTCATGGTGGAGCGGCTGGAAGGCTTCTGCAGCGAAAATGACTGGAAACGCGCCTACAATGAGATCAACGAATTTGAAAAGGAGCTCTCGGACTGGGGCGCCGTCATCATCAAATTCTGGGTGCATATTGACAAAGATACACAGCTGGAGCGCTTTACCCTTCGCCAGAACACGCCGGAGAAGCAGTGGAAGATTACGGATGAGGACTGGAGAAACCGGGAGAAGTGGGATGCCTACGAAAGCGCTGTCGATGAGATGATAAAGAAGACCAGCACTGCCTATGCGCCGTGGCACATTCTGGAGTCGGTGGACAAGAAATATGCAAGGCTGCGGGCGCTGAAGATCGTGATCGAGGAGCTGGAAAAGGTACTGTAGGCAGGGATTGACGGAGGTAGAGAAAATGGAGCTGAAAACATTATTACAGTTTGATTCGATTGTGATCCAGTGTCACAACGACCCGGATGCGGATGCCGTTGCCAGCGGGTTTGGCATCTGGTCCTATCTGTGCGCCAACGGGAAAAACCCCCGGCTGGTCTATGGAGGCAGGAATCCGATCCGCAAGAGCAATCTGGTGCGGATGGTGGAGCGCCTTGAGATTCCCGTGGAGCATGTTCACGGACTGGAAGAGGAGCCGGAGCTTCTGCTGACGGTGGACTGCCAGCCGGGAGAGCGGAATGTAGAAAGGCTGCCGGGGAAAAGGATGGCGGCAATCGATCACCATATTACCAGAAAGGAAAGCCTGTCCGGTCTGTGGGACCGGGAGATCCGCGATAACTACGGCGCCTGTGCCACGATCGTCTGGGATCTGCTGCGGAAAGAAAAGTATGATGTGAAAGGAAACAGGCGTCTGGCCATTGCCCTGTACTATGGACTTTTCATGGATACCTGCAAACTGCAGGAGATCTGTCAGATCAGGGACCGGGCCATGAGGGACGATCTGGAGTCCGTGTTTGACCAGAAAGACAGAGAAATGATCGATGAATTCAAGACGCATAATCTGTCTGCAGAAGAACTGATCGTGGTCGGACAGGCGCTGGGATCCTGCGAAACGCATAAAGAAGAACGGTTTGCCATCGCAAAGGCAGAGCCCTGCGATCCGAATCTGCTGGGAATTATCTCGGATCAGATGCTGGAAGTGGATACGGTGGACCTGTGTATCGCATACTGTATGCTGCCCGGCGGTGCGAAGCTGTCGATCCGCAGCTGTTCGGAAGAGACCCGCGCCAGCGATCTGGCTGCATATCTGACCGGCGGCGGGGGACATGCGAAGAAGGCGGGGGGCTTTCTTGGCATAGAGCTTTTAAAGCATCCGGCTATCGATCCGGAGGAACTGGACGATCTGGTCGGCCGTTTTCTTGCGGCGCGGATGGATGACTATTTCAGAGAGCAGGATGTCATCCGGCTGGATGGTGGAGAATATCCGGATCTGACAAAGGAACCGCTTTATCAGAAAAAACCGGTGAGGATCGGATACATAAAAGCATCGGATGTCTACAAAGAAGGGACAGAAGTAAGAATCCGGATGCTGGAGGGCGACAGAGAGGAAAAGGTTACGGAGGATCTGTACTTTATCGTGGGCGTCAGGCAGGAAGTGTATGTCAATAACCGCAGAAAGCTGGAGCAGAATAATGAGTGCCTGCAGGAACCGTATGAACTGCCGCCGGAAGCGCTGCAGGATGTGGAGGACGCAGTCAGCGCCGTCAACGATGAGGACAAAGCTCTGGCAGGGCATATCTTCGCCTGCGTGCCGAAGAATTCCCGGATCCATGCCTGCAGACTGACAAGACGGACCAAGGTATTTCAGAAGGACTGGGAAGGTTATCTTCTGGGCGAACCGGGGGATTACCTGGCTGCCAGGGCAGAAGAACCCTCGGATATCTATATCATCAATGAGAAAATCTTCGGCATGACCTATGAAGAAGTGACAGAAAACAGAGGATGAAGAAGGAAAACAGGAGAGGGCTTATTCTTGACACTGTTACCTGACAGTGCTATAATTTCCAGAAAAATGTCGAAAAGGTGCCTTTTATGAAAAAATCTTCTCAGACAGCTTTAAAACTGATCAGCATATTTTACAAAGTCGCCCCGTTTTTTATTGGAATCTACTGCTATCTTCCTGTCTTCAGCCAGCAGGAAAACCGAATTTATCCTTTTCTTGACGCAGTCTATTCTTCGCTCAAACTCTACTCCGGAACGACCGAAAGCGGCATTCCGGTGGGCGGTTTTCTTCAGTTTGCCCGGTTTCTGGCGATTGCTGCAACGCTCAGCATCGTGATCGGGCTGCTGGACAAGGTGACCGACGTCATTAATGATATGAAGCTGTTCAATTCGGATGCTACCGTCATTTACGGCGATTCCGATTATGCAGATTACATTTTTAAGGATCTGCCTTCGAGACAGAGGATCCGCGGAGAAGGAAAATTTATCGACCGTGCCGCCCGGTATGTGCTGATGTTTCCGAGCGATATGGAAAACCTGGCCTTTTATAACCGAAACTGCGAACAGCTTCGGGACAAAAATGTATACATCAGACTGGAAGATATTTCCAGGCAGAATATTGAAAATCCGCTGATTACCGTGTTCAGCATTGCGGAAAACTGCGCGCGGCAGTACTGGAAGGACTATCCTGTCCTTCAGAGTGAGAAAATTGCCATTATCGGTTTTGAAAACGTGGGCAAAAATATTCTGCTTTACGGTCTTCAGGTCAACCTGATCGATCCGGGCCAGCACTTTACGTACCATATTTACGGCGACGGGACGGAATTCCGGCGGGAACACACCCGGCTGGACCAGATGGCTCCCGATGAGATCGTATTTCATGACAGCGGCAGCTATGAATATGCAGAACTGCTGGATTTTGACCGGATCATTATCTGCGGCAGTGAAAGTGTCAGCAGCAACGTCACGATTGCAGGCAGGATACTGGCGGCGGTTCCTGTTGCCTGCCCTGTCTACCTGTACACACCCAGAGGGGATATTGTGACCAGCCTGTTCGGAAAGGGACAGATCATATGCTTCGGCACTGCCGAGACACTGGCCTCTGCCGATGTTGTCTTCAATGAGCGGACCATGGAGGCCGCCCGCCGGCAGCATGAATTTTACTGTCAGCAGTACGGCGGGACACCATGGGAACAGCTGGACAGTTTCAAACGCTATTCCAATGTGAGTTCGTCGGACTATATGCCCACTGCCGAACGTCTGATGGCACGGGGTACGCCGCCGGAGACGCTGGCAGAGCTGGAACACATGCGATGGTGCAGATACCACTATATCCACAACTGGACATACGGTGTGAAAACGGACAGCGCCCGCCGTATTCACAGCTGCCTTGTTCCTTATCATCAGCTCAGCGAAGAAGAAAAGGTCAAGGATATTGAGGCGATCAAAAGCAGGGCGCAGGATCAAACGCTTTAACAAAACAGAAATCATTCAGGGAGGTATAAGAAAAGATGGGATTGAATGAAACACAGAAGAAAGAACGGTCAGAGTATCTGGAGAAAAATCTGGCCATTACCGAGTGTTCTCAACGTAAGCCCTACGTATTTATCAGCTATGCCAGCGACAACTGGGAGGCTGTGTTCAAATCGGCCGTGGTACCCATGCAGAGGCAGTACGGTCTGCGGGTGTACGCAGACAAGGCCTTTGACAAGGTGAACGACAAGTGGATCGTGCCCATGCTGCGCAATGCACGGGGCGCAGACGTGATCATTGCATTCATCAGTCAGAGTTACATCGAGAGCTACGCCTGCTTCCTTGAGCTGCTCACTGCGGTCAACAACAAAAAACCGATTGTATTTGTGTCTCTGGAGGACCAGCTTCATCTGGGTGACACGACCGACCTGCCCGTTATCGAGCGGGGCGCGAAAAACGAGATTCTCAATCAGGGCGCCAACATCTCGACCAATACCAACAATACTTCCAACGATATCATGCGGGCCATGAAGTCGGCGTACACCAGCATGTCCACGCTTCTGGAGCAGGACGCCCTGTCCAGATACGACATTTCAGACGCTTTTATCAACTTCTTCCGGGACGCTGCGATCAACCGTAAGACTATTAATGACCTGGGGGCGGTGCGGCGGACCATCAAGTCGGTCAGCAGGGATGTATTTGACAAGTCGCTGGTCGTTGACCTGGATCAGCAGGAAACATCCGTGCCGAAGCAGAAGCAGCCGCCGGTGACAGAAGCAAAACCCATCCGGAAGGAAGAACCAGACCCGGCACCTGCGGAAGAACCAGAACTTATCCGGAAGGAAGAACCGGCTCCCACACCTGCGGAAGACCCGGAGCCCGAACCCATCCGGAAAGAAGAACCAGACCCGGCGCCTGCGGAAGAACCAAAACCTGTACCGCCGCAGGAACCGGAGCAGAAAAAAGACGACTCCACCAGCGACAGCGGGCAGAAACCCAAAAAGCCGCTGAATATCAAGCTCATCGGGGGTATCGTGGCTGCAGCCGCGGTACTGGCCATGCTGTTCATCATGCTGAGCGGCCCGGGCAAGGTCACAGACCAGCCCTACGCCATGACGGACGGAAATTCCGATACATATTCCGGACTGTATACCGGCGAGTGGGATAAGAAAAACGAACGGCCGAACGGCACCGGTACCTTCGTAATGGAGGATGTCGCGGGCACCTATGAAGGCGAATGGGTTGACGGCGTCACCGAAGGCCAGGGCACGATCGTATGGGATTCCGGGGATCATTATGAGGGCGAATGGAAAGACGGCATGCGGAACGGTCAGGGTACCTATACCTCTACCGAGGGAGATGGTTATGTCTATGAGGGCGAATTCCAAAACAATGAGCGTTCAGGCAAAGGCACCATGACCTGGGAAACCGGGGAAGGTGTAGTCTATGTCTATGAAGGGGAATTCCAAAACAATGAGCGTTCAGGCAAAGGTACCATGACCTGGGGAAAAGACGGAGAAACAACCATCTATGAAGGTGACTTTGCGGATAACTGGATCAACGGGTATGGCACCTGTACATGGCCCAGCGGAGACCATTATGAGGGCGAATGGAAGAATGGCAAATTTAATGGCAAGGGCACTATGACCTATGCGGGCGGCAGCGTCTATGAGGGAGAATTCGTAGATAACAAAAAAAACGGCGAGGGTATCTGGACCAAATCGGACGGTACCGTAGTGACCGAGAACTGGATTTATGGTAAGAAGGTTGAGACTCTGACCCTTGAAGACGGAACCTACACAGGAGGCGTGACCGACGGCAAACCGGACGGTCAGGGGAAGATGGAGTATACCAATGGTCAGGTCTATGAGGGCGAGTGGAAGAACGGCGTCCGAAGCGGGCAGGGACGCTGCACCTGGCCGGACGGCGGTTATTACGACGGCGAGTGGGCAAATGATAAATGGAACGGCCAGGGCACGAACTACATAGGCGGCAGCAAGGATGTTAGTTTTTATGTAGGCGGATTTGTGGATGGTGAACGGGATGGTCACGGCATTTATACCTGGCCCAGCGGCGATTCCATTGAGACAGAATGGGTAAATGGTGTGAAAAATGGCAAGGGAACCTATACCTGGTCCGGCGGCACGGTTGCGGCAGGCGAATACGTGGACGACGAGTGGGACGGTGAGTGGACTATCACCTATGCCGACGGTACTGTGGAGACCAGACAATATGACCACGGCACGAGACTGGAGTAATGATTGGTCCACACCAGGCTGATACAGGTGAACGTGTAAAAAGTAAGCTTGATGCATTTTTGTAAAATACGGTGCGGGAGGACAGTTGAAATCCTCCCGCGTTTGTGTTAAGATAGGTCGCATGAATGCGGAACGGAAAAACAGCAGGAGTCGGAGCCATGCCCGGAAGGATGTCCGGACTCGAAGGAGTCCGGATGTGCTTCCGGTTCTGGGGCATGGGGAAGACGGATGCGGAACTGTAATATAAGGAGAACACAGTGAAATGGAATAAATATACGCTGCTGACCACGACAGAGGCAGAGGATCTGATCAGCAGCATGATGATGGACGTGGGAATCGAAGGAATCGAGATTGAGGATAAGATTCCTCTGTCGGAGAAGGACAGGTCTCAGATGTTTGTGGACATTCTTCCGGAAGGACCCGCAGACGACGGGACTGCCCGGATCAGTTTCTATCTGGAGCCGGAGCAGGACAACGGAGCAATTCTGGCGGCGGTACAGGAAGGACTGGACGAGATCCGAAGCTGGGGCGTGGATGTGGGAGCAGGAACGATGGAAGCTACTCAGACGGAGGATAAGGACTGGATCAACAACTGGAAAGAATATTTTCATCAGTTTTACGTGGACGATATCCTGATTACCCCTTCCTGGGAGCCGGTGAAGTCGAAGGATCAGGGGAAGCTTCTGATCCAGATCGATCCGGGTACCGCCTTTGGGACGGGAATGCATGAGACGACTCAGCTCTGTATCCGGCAGATCCGGAAATATGTGACGGAGGAAACCGTTTTACTGGATGTGGGAACCGGCAGCGGCATCCTTTCGATTGCGGCGCTGAAACTGGGTGCAAAACGTGCGCTGGGCACCGATCTGGATCCCTGTGCCATCAGCGCTTCGAAAGAAAATATGGAAGTAAACGGCATCCCTTCGGAGAAGTTCCAGGTGCTGGAAGGCAATATTATTGATAATCGGAAGATACAGGAACAGGCGGGTTGTGAACAGTATGATATGGTGACGGCCAATATTCTGGCGGAGGTGCTGGTGCCACTTACACCGGTGATCGTGCAGCATCTGAAGAAAGGCGGGATCTATATCACGTCCGGCATTATAGAAGAAAAGGAAACCGTTGTGAAAGATGCGGTCCAGGCGGCAGGACTTGAGGTTCTGGAAGTGACGCATCAGGGAGACTGGGTGTCTGTAACGGCACGTAAAAACTGACGGAGAGACCATGTATCATTTTTTTGTAGAGCCTTCCCAGGTACATACAGACGAGATCGAGATCCTGGGCGGAGATGTGAATCATATCAGCAGCGTCCTGCGGATGAAAGCGGGAGAAGAGATCATTGTAAGCGACGGATACGGCAACGAATACGGATGCCGCCTCTGCCGGTTTACAGAGACGGCCGTTTATGCCGGTATTCTTGAAAAACGGCGGGTGGCTTCGGAATTATCCTCCCGGATTACACTGTTTCAGTGCCTTCCCAAGGGAGACAAGATGGAACTGATCGTTCAGAAGGCGGTCGAGCTGGGGGTATCTGAGATCGTACCGGTGGCATCCAGAAGATGTGTGGTGAAGCTGGATGCGAAGAAAGAGATGAATAAGCGGAAGCGCTGGCAGGCAGTGGCGGAGAGTGCGGCGAAGCAGTCCGGACGGGCCATGATTCCGCAGGTGCTGCCGGTTGTCTGCTTTTCCGATGCACTTCTGCAGGCGAAGGAACCGGATGTCTGCCTGATTCCGTATGAATGCGCTGAAGAACTTTTGAAGGACGGGCAGAACAGCGCCATGCAGCGGACAAGAGAGATCTTGAACGGTGTACAAAAAGGGCAGTCTGTCGGTATCTTTATCGGACCCGAAGGAGGATTTGAGAAGGAAGAGATCGAGGCGGCCATGCAGATGGGAGCGCAGCCGGTCTCACTGGGAAAACGGATCCTGAGAACCGAGACGGCAGGGCTGTGTATCCTGTCGGTTCTGATGTTTCAGCTGGAGGAATAGACAATGGAGGCATATCTGGACAATTCGGCTACGACCCGGTGTATGGAGTGCGTGACGGAGCAGATGGTCCGCATTCTGCGGGAGGACTATGGGAATCCGTCTTCTCTTCATAAAAAGGGGATGGATGCGGAACACTATATAAAGGAAGCGAAAGCGTTTTTTGCAGAAAATCTGAAGGTCAGCGAGAAGGAGATCTGTTTTACTTCCGGGGGTACGGAGTCCAATAATCTGGCGCTCATCGGCACGGCGCTTGCCAATCAGAGGGCGGGAAAGCATCTGATTACAACGGCCATTGAACATCCGTCGGTGATAAATGCCATGAGGCATCTGGAGGACCGGGGATTTTCCGTGACATATCTCCCGGTGGACCGGGACGGGATCGTGTCTCTTGCGGCCCTTGAGGAAGCAGTCTGCGGGGAGACGATCCTTGTCTCCATGATGTATGTGAACAATGAGATCGGATCCGTTCAGCCGGTGGAAGAGGCGGCGCGGATCATAAAGAAGAAAAACGCAAAGACGCTGTTTCATGTGGATGCGATTCAGGCTTATGGAAAATACAGGATCCTTCCCAAAAGGATGGGAATTGACCTTTTGTCTGTCAGCGGCCATAAACTGCACGGCCCGAAAGGGACGGGTCTGCTGTATGTAAACGAAAAAGTGAAGATCCGTCCGATTCTCTTTGGAGGAGATCAGCAGAAGGGGCTTCGCTCCGGAACAGAGAATGTGCCGGGAATTGCGGGGATGGCAGAGGCGGCAAAAGTATGCTGCAGCGGGCTTTCTGAAAAAGCGGACCGTCTGTATGTTCTCAAGGAGCATTTTACAGAAGGGATCCGGAAGCTTGACGGCGTCTTTATGAACGGCAGGACCGGGAGAGACAGCGCGCCCCATATTGTGAGTGTAAGCTTTGAAGGCATACGCAGTGAGGTGCTGCTTCATGCGCTGGAAGAAAAAGGAATCTATGTATCGGCAGGCTCCGCCTGTTCGTCCAACAAACCGGCCGTAAGCCGGACGCTTCAGGCGATCGGGGTGAAGAAGGAGCTTTTGGGCAGTACCCTCCGTTTCAGCTTCAGTTTTGAGACCACAAAGGAGGAGATCGATTACTGCCTTGAGGCGCTGGCAGAGCTTCTGCCGGTGCTGCGCCGGTATGTGCGGCGATAATATTTCAGACAGGAGAGAATCATGTTTCAGGCATTTTTGATTAAATATGGAGAGATCGGGGTAAAAGGGAAGAACCGGTATGTGTTTGAAGATGCGCTGGTTGCCCGGATGAAACGGGTACTGGCTCCGGTGGACGGCACATTTAAGATTACGAAGGAGCAGGGACGCATCTATGTGGAGGCAGAAGGCCCCTTTGACTATGAGGAAACCGTGGCGGCGCTTCAGAGGGTATTCGGCATCGTGGGTATCTGCCCGGTGGTACTTGCAGAGGATCAGGGATTTGAAGCGCTTTCCCGGGACGTCATGGATTATATGCACCGGATGTATGAGAGGGCCGAAAAGACCTTCAAAGTTCATACCCGCAGAGCGAACAAGAATTATCCCATGACCTCTCCAGAGGTTAATGAAGAGATCGGAGGACGGATCCTTGAGGAATTTCCGAATCTCACGGTGGATGTGCACGATCCGGAGATCATGCTGCACATCGAACTGCGCAGCGGACATGTCAACATCTACTCGGAAGTGCTCCCGGGTCCGGGAGGCATGCCGCTGGGAACGAACGGGCGTTCGATGCTTCTTCTGTCCGGCGGGATCGACAGCCCGGTGGCAGGCTATATGGTTGCCAGAAGGGGAGTCTGCGTGGATGCCGTCTATTTCCATGCGCCGCCCTATACCAGTGAGCGGGCGAAGGAGAAGGTGGTGGATCTGGCAAAGAAGATTGCGCGTTATACAGGCCCGATCCGGCTGCATGTGATCAATTTTACGGATATTCAGATGTACATCTATGACCGGTGTCCCCATGATGAACTGACCATCATCATGCGCCGCTATATGATGCGGATTGCCCAGAAGATTGCAGAGGATACCGGGTGTCTTGCTCTGATTACCGGAGAGAGCATCGGTCAGGTGGCGAGCCAGACGGTTCCGAGCCTTGCGGCTACCAATGATGTATGTACACTTCCGGTATTCCGCCCGCTGATCGCATTTGACAAAGAAGATATTGTGACCATTGCGAAAAAGATTGATACGTACGAGACATCGATCCTGCCTTATGAAGACTGCTGTACCACATTTGTGGCAAAGCATCCGGTGACAAAGCCGCAGGTGGACCGGATCCGCAGATCGGAGCTTCTGCTGTCTGAAAAGATCGAAGAGATGGTGGAAGAAGCCCTGTCTGCAAGAGAAGTGCTGGAGATTTCATAACGGTTATCTCCAGAGCTGCCGTCCGAAAGAAAAAAGCTGCCGTTTTTTGCGGCAGCTGGTATTGCAGGATGGTTTAATCCACAATATAGGGTGAGAGGACTTCAAGAATCTCATCCACATTGTTCTCGGAGTGGATATTCAGTTCGATTGACTTGGAGAGATCCAGACTGAAGATCCCCATGATGGATTTGGCATCGATGACATAACGGCCGGACACCAGATCAAAGTCGTTGTCAAACTTGGTGATCTCGTTGACAAACGCCTTCACTTTATCAATAGAATTTAAAGAAATATGAACGGTTTTCATTAATATACTCCTCCTTATTACTGTGTTATTCTAAGTAACATATTAAAGACTTGGAGGAAGAAAGTCAATGAAAAAATACGAAAAAATCAGGAGGAGCCATGAAAAAAGCGGCGCTGCACAATCTGGGATGCAAAGTGAATTCTTATGAAACGGAAGTCATGCAGGAGATGCTGGAAAAACAGGGGTATGAGATCGTATCCTTTGACGAAAAAGCAGATGTCTATCTGATCAATACGTGCAGCGTTACCAATATGGCAGACCGGAAATCCCGTCAGATGCTGCACCGGGCAAAAAAACAGAACCCGGACGCGCTGGTGATTGCTGCAGGATGTTATGTGCAGTCGGCCGGCGAGGCGCTTCTTGCGGATGCTTCCGTGGATATTCTGATCGGAAACAACGAGAAAGCAGGGCTTCCTGAGATATTGAAGGAGTGGGAAAAGAGCCGTACAGCTTCCCATATCCACAGTGTGACGCACGAGAAACAGTATGAGGACATGAGTCTTGAGAAGGCGTCGGCGCATACCAGAGCGTGTATGAAGATTCAGGATGGGTGCGATCAGTTCTGTACTTACTGCATCATTCCCTATACGAGGGGGCGGGTTCGCAGCCGGAGTCTTGCGGATATTGTTGCTGAGGCCGGGCGTCTGGCAGCGAATGGATGCCAGGAGGTGGTGCTGACCGGTATTCATCTGGACTCCTATGGAACCGATCTTTCAGAGGGCAGCCTTTTGTCCGTGATCCGGGCAGTGGCGGAGGTTGACGGGATCCAGAGGATCCGGCTCGGCTCTCTGGAGCCGAGGATCATGACGGAGCCTTTTGTACGGGAACTGGCTTCCGAGAAAAAGCTGTGTCCGCATTTTCACCTGTCTCTGCAAAGCGGCTGTGATGCCACGCTTCGGCGTATGAACCGAAAGTATGATACGCAGGAATTCCGGGCATGCTGTGAACGGATCAGGAGCTGCTTTGACCATCCGGCGCTTACGACGGATGTGATGGTCGGCTTTCCGGGAGAGACAGAGGAAGAGTTTGCACAGACGTTTCAGTTTCTGGAGGAGCTTCGGTTTTATGAGATGCATGTGTTCAAATATTCCAGAAGAAAAGGGACAAAAGCGGACCGGATGGAAGGGCAGGTGCCGGAAGCGGTCAAGACCTGCAGAAGCGATCTTCTGCGGAAGCTGACGGAAGAACAGAGCATTGCCTACAGAAAACGGCTGCCTGGAAAGACCGTGGAAGTGCTGATGGAAGAGTCTTATGAAAGGGACGGTGTCACATACCAGATCGGACATACCAGAGAATATGTACGAATTGCGGTTGCACAGGAAACATCCCTTGCGAACCGGATGGAGCATGTAAAAGTGGAGAAATTTCTGGAAAATGATGTGTTATGCGGTATTTTGACAAAAGCCGACAGAAAATAGGCATTGAATTTATGGACAGATTATAGTAAACTGATGGTAGAGTAGGTAAAGAGTATCTGTTTATACGCAGCAGGCGGCAGATGCATTTGAAAAGCGGCAGCAGCGCGGCATACGATCATTGAGGACGGGGTACTATGAAAAAATTGGAGAACACACAGTATTTTAAGATGCAATCTGACCAGGAGCTGCAGGTAGGCGAGGTCCTCCATATGGTCTATCAGGCGATGACGGAAAAGGGATACGATCCGGTGAATCAGATCGTCGGTTATATCATGTCCGGTGACCCGACTTATATTACCAGTCATAAGGGCGCCAGAAGCCTGATCATGAAGGTAGAGCGGGACGAGCTGGTGGAAGAACTGTTAAGAGTGTATGTGGACAAGACAGTAAAGGAATAGATGGTTTATGCGGATTATGGGGCTTGATTACGGTTCCAGGACCGTCGGAGTCGCAGTCAGTGATGAGCTTCTTCTGACTGCTCAGGGGATCGAGACTGTCTGCAGGGCTCAGGAGAATAAACTCCGGCAGACGCTTGCCCGGATTCAGGCATTGTGTGAAGAATACGACGTAAGGGAGATTGTACTTGGATTTCCCAAAAATATGAATAATACCATAGGAGACAGGGCTGAGAAATCGCTGGAATTTGCAGAGATGCTGAAAAAGCGGACAGGCCTGCCTGTTGTTATGTGGGATGAACGCCTGACGACTGTGGCGGCGAACCGGACGCTGATGGAGACCGGCGTGCGCAGGGAGCACAGGAAAGAGTATATCGATCAGATTGCAGCAGTATTTATTCTGCAGGGATATCTGGACAGGAAGAGCAAAGGGAAGTGAAAGACAGGATGGAAAAGCTGATTTTTCAGGATGAGAACGGAGAGGCGGCAGAGTTTTATGTGGTGGAACAGACCCGCATCAGCGGAAGGAATTATCTTCTGGTGACGGACTCGCAGGAGGAAGACGCAGAGTGCCTGATTCTGAAGGATCTGGCAGAGGATGAGGAACAGGAGTCCCTGTACGAGATCGTAGAGGATGAACAGGAACTGGATGCGGTACTGAAGGTATTTGACGAGCTTCTGGAGGATGTGGAGCTTACAAAATAGTTACGGGATGGGAAGAAACATGCAGTTGGACAGGGAAGAATTTGAAAAGCTGCTCCGGAAAAAGGGATTGAAGGTAACCGCTCAGCGGGTTGCAGTATTGTCAGCGCTTTCAAAAGAAACAGACAGCCATCTGACTGCAGAAGAAATTTATGAACGGGTGAAAGAGAGCAGCCCGGAGATTGGGCTTGCTACAATATACAGGACGATTCAGATGCTTCTGGAGCTGAAGATTATTGACCGGATCTATCTGGATGACGGATATGTACGGTATGAACTGGGGCATGTCTATGAGGATGAGGACAGCCATCACCATCATCATCTGATCTGCGTGAAATGCGGCAGGGTCATGTCTTTCCAGGGAGATCTTCTGGAGGAGTTTGAGAACAGGATCGAGGATAAGACCGGATTTCGGATTCAGGATCATGATGTGAAGCTCTACGGGTACTGTACGGATTGTCTGAAAAATAAAGATAACAGGAGGTTATATATTTGAAAAATGTGAACAAATCAAAATTACGTATCATTCCGTTGGGCGGACTGGAACAGATCGGAATGAACATCACTGCCTTTGAATTCGAAGACAGTATTGTTGTTGTGGACTGCGGGCTGTCATTTCCGGAGGATGATATGCTGGGGATTGACCTGGTGATTCCGGATGTGACGTATCTGAAGCAGAATCTGAATAAAGTAAAGGGGTTTGTCATTACCCATGGGCATGAGGATCATATCGGGGCGCTGCCTTATATTCTGAAGGATATCAATGTTCCGGTCTATGCGACCAGACTGACGATCGCCCTGATCGAAGGAAAATTAAAAGAGCACAATATGCTGAAGACGACCAAACGGAAAGTCGTAAAGCACGGACAGTCCATCAATCTTGGACAGTTCCGGATTGAATTTATCAAGACCAATCACAGTATTGCGGACGCCTCTGCCCTTGCCATCTATTCTCCGGCGGGCACGGTTGTGCATACGGGAGACTTCAAAGTGGATTATACGCCCGTGTACGGTGACAGCATCGATTTGCAGCGCTTTGGAGAGATCGGCAAAAAGGGCGTGCTGGCGCTGATGTGCGACAGCACCAATGCAGAACGTCCGGGTGTCACCATGTCGGAGAAGAGCGTGGGACGGACCATGGACGCTTTGTTCACCGAACACTGCAATTCCCGTATCATCGTGGCGACCTTTGCGTCCAATGTGGACCGTGTGCAGCAGATCATCAATTCTGCATATAAGCATAACAAGAAGGTGGTAGTCGAGGGGCGCAGTATGGTCAATGTCATTACAACTGCGGTGGAGCTGGGATATATCCAGATTCCGGACCATACGCTGATCGACATTGAACAGCTTCACAACTATCCGCCGGAAGCCACCGTCCTGATCACGACAGGCAGTCAGGGAGAATCCATGGCGGCTTTGTCAAGGATGGCGCAGAATCTGCACCGGAAAGTGCATATTATGCCGGGTGACACGGTAATCTTCAGCTCGAATCCGATCCCGGGCAATGAAAAGGCGGTTTCAAAGGTTATCAACGAGCTTTCTGCAAAGGGCGCCAATGTCATCTTTCAGGATGCCCATGTGTCCGGACATGCGTGTCAGGAGGAGATCAAGCTGATCTATTCCCTGGTGCATCCGAAATATGCGCTTCCGGTACATGGCGAATACCGGCATCTGAAGGCGCAGGCATCCATCGCGGCACAGCTTGGCATTGAGAAGGAAAATATCTTTGTGCTGCAGTCCGGAGACGTGATCGAGATGGACGCAGACAGTGCGAAAGTGGTGGACAAGGTCCATACCGGGGCCATCTTTGTGGATGGGCTGGGCGTCGGCGATGTGGGCAATATCGTCATGCGTGACCGTCAGCATCTGGCGGAGGACGGCATCATGATCATAGCGCTGACACTGGAAAAGGGCAGCAATGTGCTGCTGTCCGGACCGGATATTGTATCCCGCGGTTTTGTCTATGTAAGAGAATCCGAGGATCTGATGGAACAGGCCCGGGCAGTTGTCTATGATGCAGTGGAAAAATGCCTGGACCGCAACATTACCGACTGGGGCAAGATGAAAAACGTCATGAAGGATGCCCTGGGAGACTATATCCGCAAAAAGACCAAGAGAAATCCGATGATTCTTCCGATTATTATGGAAGTATAGACAAAAGAGGATGCCAATCCGTCAATTTGATCAATGGAAGTGAGAGAAAATGGATACAATCAATGATAAGGTAGAAGAATTAGTATCTGCTATCCAGGAAAGTACCGAATATCAAAACTTTCAGGAGGCAGAGCGGGAGGTACGGAAAGTACCGGGACTGGCAGAGAAGATCAGGGAATTTTGCTGGAAGAACTATGAGCTTCAGAACAGCGACGCAGATGATCTGTATGAACGGCTGGAAGAGTTCAGCGCACAATACAAAGATTTTCGAAGAAATCCGGTGGTAGAGCGGTATCTGGAACACGAACTGCGGATGTGCCGTATCCTGCAGGAGATCCATGCAAGACTCGCAGGCAGTGTGGATCTTATGATTTGAAGCGCCGGAGAAAAGAGCCGGACTTCGGAAACAGAGAAGAGAAAACCATGCGCCCTGCCGGAAGCCGGGGCATGGCGATGTAAGGAGACACAGTCATGAATGTACAAAAGGCAATGCTGTCAATTGGATTATTCCTGTTAAGGTGTTCCATTATGATCCTGGTTATTGTGGGAATCTATAAGCTGGGGGAGTATGCATACACCTATGGTTACAGTATTGTGACAAATACGGCGGCAGAGCCTGTACCGGGAAGAGATATGAGAGTAACTCTGACCAGTGACATGACAACAAAAGAAATTGCACAGCTTTTGGAACGGAAAGGGCTGGTCCGTGATGCAGATATCTTCCGGGTCCAGCTGAAGCTGAACAAGTACGAAGACCAGCTGGAGCCGGGAGAGTATATTTTGAATACTTCCATGCCGCCGAAGGAACTTATGGAGGTACTGGCGGGAGAAGCAGAAGAAGAGGATGAAGAGGAATGATCGCTGGAGAACGGATGACGGCCTATATTAATTCTCTGTATCCGGGAAATACGAAGTTTCTGGATCAGGTGGAAGAAGAAGCTCTGAAATCCCAGGTGCCGGTTATCCGGAAGGAGACGCAGAGCCTGCTCCGGTTCCTGCTTGGAGTATGCCGGCCGATGAACATTCTGGAGGTTGGTACGGCTGTGGGCTTTTCCGCGCTTTTGATGAGCGAGTATGCGCCGGAGGGATGCCGGATCACCACGATTGAGAAATATGAGAAGCGGATTCCCATCGCACGGGAAAATTTTGCCCGTGCTGGAAAGGAAGGATGCATCCGCCTGCTGGAGGGAGACGCCATGGAGATTTTACAGCGTCTGGACGGAAGCTATGATTTTATCTTCATGGATGCGGCAAAGGGACAGTATCCCGGTTATCTGCCGGAGGTTCTGCGCCTGCTTAAGCCGGGCGGGCTGCTGGTGTCGGATAATGTGCTGCAGGATGGGGATATCATAGAGTCCCGGTTTGCGGTGGAGCGGAGAAACCGTACGATACATGCAAGGATGCGGGAATATCTGTATATGCTGACACATTGCGAAGCGCTTACCACCTCTGTCCTGACCACAGGAGACGGTGTGACCGTAAGCGTGAAAAACCATGACAGTCCAGAACAGGGGGCGGAGGAAGTATGAACAGACATCCGGAACTTTTAATTCCGGCGAGCAGTCTGGAGGTGCTGAGGACAGCGGTTACCTTCGGTGCAGACGCGGTCTATATCGGCGGAGAGGCATATGGCCTGCGCGCGAAAGCAAAGAATTTTTCCATGGAAGAGATGGCGGAAGGGATTCGTTTTGCCCATGGGCACGGAGTCAGGGTCTATGTGACGGCGAATATTCTGGCGCATAACAGGGATCTTGAGGGAGCAGAGGCCTATTTTGAAGAGCTTAAGAAGATTGGACCGGATGCGCTGATCATTGCGGATCCGGGAATGTTTCTGACTGCCAGAGAGGTATGCCCGGATGTGGATATCCATGTTTCCACGCAGGCAAATAACGTGAATTACAAAACTTTTCAGTTCTGGCAGGAACAGGGCGCCAAAAGGGTGGTGACAGGCAGGGAGCTTACGCTGGAGGAGATCCGGGAAATCCGGGAACACATTCCGGACAGCCTGGAGATCGAGACTTTTGTACACGGAGCCATGTGTATCTCTTATTCCGGAAGATGCCTATTGAGCAATTATTTCACAGGACGGGATGCGAACCAGGGGGCGTGCACCCATCCCTGCCGTTGGAAATATTCCGTGGTGGAGGAGACGCGCCCGGGAGAATACATGCCGGTCTATGAGAATGAACGGGGAACTTATATTTTTAATTCCAAAGACCTCTGCATGATCGAGCATATTCCGGATCTTGTTGCGGCCGGGATCGACAGCCTGAAGGTGGAAGGGCGGATGAAGACGGCGCTGTATGTGGCGACAGTGGCTCGTACCTACCGGAAGGCGCTGGACGATTATGCAGAGGATCCGGCACGGTATCAGGAGCATATGCCCTGGTATCAGGAACAGATTACCGGATGCACCTACCGCAGATTTACGACCGGATTTTTTTATGGCAAGCCGGACGGGGACGCACAGATCTATGACCAGAATACATACGGCAAAGACTATACCTATCTGGGTATTGTTGGAGAGACGGACGGAAGCGGCCGCTGCAGCATCGAGCAGCGCAATAAATTTTCGGTGGGTGAGACCATAGAGATCATGAAACCGGACGGAGCGGACGTGGAAGTGACGGTGGAGCGTATTCAGGATGCACAGGACGGCGGATATCAGGAAAGCGCTCCCCATTCCAGACAGGCTTTGTGGGTGAAACTCAGCCAGGCTCCGGAACCCATGGACCTGCTGCGCCGGAAGGAATAACCGTTCTTAAAAAAGAAGATGGAAGTGGAAAGGCACTTTCGTGGATTTTTTACATAAGATGTATTAAATATCCACTGAGGTGTCTTTTTTTGAAAGCTTTTCCGAAACCTCTTACGGCGGAAGAAGAGAAAAATTGTTTGGTGAGGTATCAGGGAGGGGATGAGGAGGCACGTCAGATTCTGATCGAATATAATCTGCGCCTCGTAGCCCACATTGTGAAAAAGTACCAGTCATCTGAGGACGATATGGAGGAACTGATTTCCATAGGAACCATCGGCTTGATCAAGGCAGTGGACACCTTTGACCATGAAAAGGCAAGTAAACTGGCAACGTACGCGGCAAGATGTGTAGAAAACGAGATTCTCATGTACATGAGAGTGAAAAAAAAGCTGCAAAGAGAGTCTTCCTATTACGAACCAATCGGCACGGACAAGGAAGGGAATGAGATTCAGCTTCTGGATATTATGGAAAGCAGGGAACCAACGGCGCTGGAACAGATCGGCCTGAAGGATGATACGAAAAAAGTCTACGGCCTTCTGGAAAAAATTCTGTCGGAGCGGGAGCGGCAGGTTATCATCATGCGCTATGGACTGTACCGCGGCAGAGAATATACTCAGCGGGAGATTGCGCAGAAACTGGGCATTTCCCGTTCTTATATCAGCCGTATCGAAAAAAATGCCATAAACCGGCTGAAAGAGTATTTCCGGGATTGATTTCCCGGAAATCATATGTTATACTCATAGAACGTCTGATATCTGGAATGCGTATCGCAAGAGTTTTTCCAAATACAATTCCATAGAAAGAGATTATGTTCAGTTCAGTTTTATCAGCGGCAGTCATCGGCATTGAAGCGTATCCGATTCAGGTGGAAGCGGATATCTGTGACGGGCTGCCGCAGTTCTGTATGGTAGGAGATCTGTCTCCGGAGGTGAGAGAAGCGGCAGACCGGGTTCGTACGGCCCTCCGGAATACAAAGATTTCTTTTCCCCCGAAAAAGATTACGGTAAACCTTTCACCGGCGCATATCCGGAAGGAAGGGACCGGATTTGACCTGCCGGTGGCAGCTGCCCTTTTGACGGCGCTTGGGATCATACCGGAAGAGTATGTCCAAGGAGTACTGGTTATGGGGGAAGTCGGTTTAAACGGAAAGGTCCGGCCGGTGAGCGGAGTACTGCAAAGTGTTATGCTGGCCAAAGAGCTTGGCTGCAGACTGTGTCTGGTTCCGAGAGAGAATGCGAAAGAAGGAGCAGCAGTCTATGGAGTCTCGGTGGTCGGAGTAGGAACGCTTCAGGAACTCCTGGAGTGCCTCCTGTCTCCCGGTTTCTGCATGGAGCATGCGGAGTGTCCAAAGGAATGGGAAGCGGAACAGAGTGTCTGCGGGGAAGATTTTCAGGAGGTAAATGGACAGGAAGGCGTGCGTCGTGCGGCGGAAATCGCTGCTGCAGGCATGCATAATTTTCTGATGGTGGGAAGCCCGGGTGCGGGTAAGACCATGATCGCCAGACGGATGCCGACGATCCTGCCGGAACTGACTCTTCCGGAGAGCCTGGAGATTTCGAAAGTGTACAGTGCCTGCGGGCTCCTGTCAGGAGAAGCGGGGCTGATCAGAACCCGTCCTTTTCGGGCGCCTCATCATACCGTGTCTGCCGTTGCGCTGGCAGGAGGCGGAAGAAAGGTAAAACCAGGTGAGATCAGCCTTGCGACAAGAGGCGTGCTTTTTCTGGACGAGCTTCCGGAATTTTCCAGAAATGCACTGGAGATCCTGCGTCAGCCCATGGAGGAAGGGCAGGTTACGATCAGCCGGGCAAGCGGTACCTTTGTATTTCCGGCGCATTTCCAGCTTGTTTCGGCAATGAACCCGTGCCGGTGCGGCTACTATCCTGACCGGGAGCGCTGCCACTGTCTGCCCGGGGAGATCAGCCAGTATCTGCGCCGTATATCCCGACCGCTTCTGGACCGCATTGACATCTGCGCGGAAATTTCCAGAGTGGAATACCGGGATCTGACCGGAACCCATGAAAATGAGAGTTCTGCCGGGATTCGGTACCGGGTGGAGACCGCTCAGAAGATTCAGAAGGAACGGTACCAGGAGCTGGGCTGGCAGTTTAATTCCCAGCTTCCGGTGTCTGCAATCCGGCATTTCTGTATACTGGGGCAGGAGGAAACGCGAACCATGGAACTGGCATCCGAGAAACTGGGGCTCAGTGCCAGAGCATACCACCGGATTCTTAAGGTGGCGAGGACGATTGCGGATCTGGCAGGAGAGAAGCGGATCCGGACCGAACACCTTCTGGAAGCCATCGGTTACCGCTCGCTGGATCAGAAATTCTGGGGGAGGTAGGACAGATGGAAGGAAAAGACAACAACAGCTATAATAATAGAAGAAACATGACTGACAGATCTGAAAACAGCATACAATATATCCGGCAGCAGGATGCAGCCTATCCGGAAAAGCTGCGTGTTCACAGGGGGATGCCAGGAGGGCTCTATGTGCTTGGCAGGCTTCCGGATCCGGGCAGAATGTCAGTGGCCATTGTGGGTGCACGGCGTTCCAGCCGGTATGGGGATGAGACCGCGCGGTTTTTTGCAGGGGAGCTGGCAAAGGAAGGAATACAGATCATCAGCGGTATGGCGTGGGGCATTGATGGAATGGCGCACGAAGGCGCGCTGGAAGCAGGGGGAGATACCTTTGCGGTCCTGGGCAGCGGCGTGGACGTATGTTATCCGGCAGGCCACAGAAAGCTGTATGACAGGCTGATAAGAACCGGCGGCATTCTGTCGGAGCAGCCGCCCGGCATGCCGCCGAAACCGGGACATTTTCCGGCCAGAAACCGGATCATCAGCGGACTGTCGGATCTGGTGCTTGTGGTGGAAGCGCGGGAGCAGAGCGGTTCGCTGATTACTGCCGACCTGGCGCTGGAGCAGGGAAAGGATGTATTTGCCGTTCCGGGAAGGATTGGAGACGGGTTAAGCCGGGGGTGTCTGAACCTGATCCGGCAGGGAGCCGGGCTTGCGGACAGTCCCCGCGCCATACTGGATGCACTGGGGATGAGCGCCGTGAAGAACACAGAGCCGGGGAAAATTTTACTTGCAAAGGATGAAAATATCGTGTATAGTTGGATACGTTTACAGCCGGTCTCTCTGGATGAGATTGTAAAAAATACCAAAATGCCTGTCCAGAAGGTACTCTCTCTTCTGGTCGGACTGGAGCTGAAGGGCTGCATCAGAGAGATCAGGAAGAATGATTATGTAAGAACGGATTGAGGACGACCAATGGCAAAATATCTTGTTATCGTGGAGTCACCTGCCAAGGTGAAGACTATTAAGAAATTTTTGGGTTCGAATTATGAGGTCATGGCTTCCAATGGACATGTAAGAGATATGCCCAAAAGTCAGCTCGGTTTTGATGTGGAAAACGATTATGAACCAAAATATATTACCATTCGCGGGAAAGGAGATATTCTGGCGAAGCTGCGCAAAGCGGCAAAGAAAGCGGATAAAGTGTATCTTGCAACTGACCCGGACCGTGAGGGAGAAGCAATCTCATGGCATCTGTCAAAGGCGCTGAACCTGGATGAGAAAAGGATATACAGGATTACGTTCAATGAGATCACAAAGTCTGCGGTGAAGGAGTCTATCAAACATGCCAGGGGAATTAATCAGGATCTGGTGGATGCCCAGCAGGCAAGGCGGATGCTGGACCGCATGGTGGGTTACCGGATCAGCCCCATTCTGTGGGCAAAGGTCAAACGGGGATTAAGCGCAGGCAGGGTGCAGTCGGTGGCTCTTCGCCTGGTGGCTGACCGGGAAGAAGAGATCAATGCATTTGTTCCTGAAGAATACTGGACGCTGGATGCAGAATTTGCCGTAAAAGGGGAGAAGAAGCCCCTGCCTGCGAAATTCTACGGAACGACGGAGGAAAAGCTGGAAATTCATTCCCGGGAGGAGATGGAAAAGATTCTTCAGGCAGTAAAGGATGCAGAGTTTGCCGTTACGGATGTAAAGGACAGGGAGCGTCTCAAAAAGGCGCCGCTGCCGTTTACGACCAGCACGCTCCAGCAGGAAGCGTCAAAGGTATTGAATTTTTCCACCTCCAGAACCATGCGTCTGGCTCAGCAGCTCTATGAAGGAATTGATATTGAAGGGCAGGGAACCGTTGGTATCATCACGTATCTGCGTACAGATTCCACCCGTGTCTCCGACGAGGCGGCACAGGCGGCGGCAGGCTACATCCGGGAAACTTACGGAGAGGAATATCTTCCGCAGGAAAAAAGCAGGGCGAAGAAGGAAACGGATAAGAAGATACAGGATGCCCATGAGGCGATCCGGCCGACGGATATCCGCCGTACTCCGGCTTCTTTGAAGGATTCTCTCTCCAGAGACCAGTTCCGTCTGTACCAGCTGATCTGGAAGCGCTTTACGGCGAGCCGTATGGCGGATGCCAGGTATCATACCACCTCTGTGAGGATTGACGGAAACGGATACCGGTTTACGGTAGCGGCTTCCACGGTTGCATTTGACGGCTTCATGTCGGTCTATGTACAGGATGAAGAAGAGAAAAGCAGGAATGCGACTCTGGTAAAGGCGATCGGAAAGGATTCAAAGCTTACCCTGAAGGAGCTGGAGGACAGACAGCATTTTACACAGCCCCCTGCACATTATACGGAGGCTGCGCTTGTAAAGACGCTGGAGGAGCTGGGCATCGGAAGGCCCAGTACCTATGCGCCGACGATCAGCACGATCATTGCCAGACGTTATGTGGCAAAAGAAGGCCGGAACCTGTATCTGACGGAGATCGGCGAAGTGGTAAACCATATGATGAAACAGGCTTTTCCCAGCATTGTGGAGACGGATTTTACCGTCAATGTGGAATCACTTCTGGATATGGTGGAAGAGGGAAAAGTCGGCTGGAAGACCGTGGTCAGCAATTTCTATCCGGATTTAAATGAAGCGGTGTGCCGTGCGGAAGAGGAGCTTCAGAAGGTTCAGATCGCAGATGAAGTCAGCGATGTGGTCTGCGAACAGTGCGGGAAAAATATGGTGGTCAAATATGGCCCCCATGGGAAATTTCTCGCCTGCCCGGGATTTCCGGACTGCAGGAATACGAAACCGTATCTGGAAAAGATCGGGGTGTCCTGTCCCAAGTGCGGGAAAGAGGTGGTGCTCCGGCGTTCTTCCAAGGGGCGGAAATTCTACAGCTGCGAGGGGTATCCGGACTGTGATTATATCTCCTGGAAAAAGCCGGAGGCTGAGAAGGAAAAAATGACAGAAAATTCAAAATAGGAATTGAAATGTGTCAGATATTATGCTAATATCCAAAGTGCGGCTGCTTTTGTGGCTGCACTTTGTTTTCGTATATCGGGACAGCGTCCGGGGATCCGGATGAATACGGGATGTGGATAGGAGATGACAGGATGAGTGTACAGTTACTGGATAAAACGAGGAAGATCAACCGGCTTCTGCATAACAACAGCTCCAGCAAGGTGGTTTTTAATGATATCTGTAAGATATTGTCGGAGATTCTGCTGTCGAATGTACTTGTGATCAGCAGGAAAGGAAAGGTGTTGGGAAGCAGCCGTTTTGAGGGTGTGGAAGAACTTCGCGAACTGATTGTGGACCAGGTGGGGAGCAGGATCGATCCGCTTTTGAATGAGCGGCTTCTTGGAATTTTGTCTACACAGGAAAACGTAAACTTACGGACACTGGGATTTGAAACCGGGAATGTCAGGAACTATCAGGCGCTGGTCACGCCCATTGATATTGCAGGAGAGCGGCTGGGGACGCTGTTTCTGTATAAATCGGAAGAGGCCTATGACATTGATGATATTATTCTGAGTGAATATGGTACGGCGGTCGTGGGACTGGAGATGATGCGCTCGGTACATGAAGAAAATGCAGAAGAAGAACGCAGAAAACAGATTGTACAGTCGGCCATCAGCACTCTTTCGACCACGGAGCTGGAAGCAATCTTTTTGATCTTTCAGGAGATGAAGGGAGACGAGTGCACGCTGGTAGCCAGCAAGATCGCAGATAAGGCGGGAATCACCCGCTCCGTAATTGTCAATGCGCTCAGGAAATTCGAAAGCGCCGGAGTGATTGAATCCCGTTCTTCAGGCATGAAGGGAACCAGCATCCGGGTATTGAATGACTGTGTGTTTGAGGAGCTGCAGCAGGCGCAGAATCATAAATCAGATGTGAAAATTATAAAGAAATGCTAAAAAATAAAAAAAACGAAATTTTCCCATTGACAATTTGGTTTTCCCGTACTAATATAATATCCAGAGATTAGCACTCGATCCAAGTGAGTGCTAATAACCTGCAACAGGATTATGTGAAGGAGGAATCATCATGAAATTAGTACCCTTAGGTGACAGAGTCGTATTAAAGCAGAATGAAAAAGAAGAGACTACCAAATCCGGTATCATTCTGGCAGCAAAAGCACAGGAGAAACCGGTGACTGCAGAAGTTGTGGCAGTTGGCCCGGGCGGAATGGTAGACGGTAAGGAAGTGACCATGCATGTAAAACCAGGCGATCAGGTCATCTATTCCAAATATGCAGGAAATGAAGTAAAGCTTGACGAAGAAGAATATGTAATCGTAAGACAGAATGATATTCTTGCAGTTGTAGAATAATTAACAGGAACTTGAAAACAGCATCTGCCGGAGCCGTGCAGGAACGGTTTCAGGCCGGGAAACGGAAGGAAACCGTTCCGGACAAAGGGCACGGAGAGGGCAGATGCGGAACTTAAAACAGCATCTGCCGGAGCCGTGCAGGAACGGTTTCAGGCCGGGAAACGGAAGG
>ERZ778497.426-NODE-426-length-36143-cov-83.230852_pt1 | contig 36143 bp, 34 predicted proteins | sample MGYA00509938_ERZ778497 | MGnify/ENA primary metagenome ERZ778497 (study PRJEB29527, sample SAMN07138969) | mouse gut metagenome | material: feces | host: mouse | place: China:Nanjing | collected 2016-01-25 ... | reverse complement strand
CTACCTTAACCCACCGTCTAAAGCCAGTGGGATTGCGGTAGCCTTATTTTCAAATCATGTTTTCAGTTTCCCAAATCCCGATTTTTCGTTCTCTGCAAATTCCCGACAAATATGAATTGATAATCTTCCCATTTGAGGATATTTAATAATTATCTATAAATGAGCAAATTTAAAATTATGTACAAATTTGTCCGCCATACAACGACAGATCTGAGGTTTTGTATTTGTTTTGTCCTTGAGTGAAATACAAAATACAGAATTTTTTGTGCAGTTTTCTGGATTTGCTCAATTATAGTAATTATTATAGACTATCACAAAAATACCATCAACCCTTGAAAACACTAAATTTAAGCAAGTCAACATTGCTTTATTCATTACATCATTTTATGTCGTTTCCCTCATGATTACAAGTGCTGATAAGGGAAAAATGAGGGAAAGAAAAAACTATAATATCAAATAACAAATAATGAAAAGGGAATCTGTCTGAAAGATATGATTTTTCTTTATTGGTTATCCATCGTTAAATAATCAAGGCTCACTCTTAGTGTGTCAGCAATCCCGAATGATACAGTATCAACAGTCCTCTGTATGTTACATCGCAAAGTTTCCTAGTCCTACTCCTCCAGTCTACCTCCAGTTGCCCGCCACCATAGCATCCCATTCCTTTAAGTGCCTTTTCGACGTAGCTTGCACGGCATATTCCCTGATCATCTATAGAATCATAAATAATATCAACCTCTTTTTTTAGCGGTGGAACAAGACTGTATAAACCACATCGGCACATATACTCTACCAAATCCAGAAATACATAATGCTCTCCGTCAGTTTCTATACCCAGTTTCATGCCCTCCCTATATGCACCACAACAGCCAACCAAGTGCCCAATATCTACACAATAGGCAGGTGAATAATTCAAGCCTGTGTCTTTCAGTAACTTATTAAAAGAATCTGCCAGCATTGCTATATTCTCACTGTTCCGCCAACTGTTTGTATGAGCCAAAATATCCAGATGATACCAACAGGGCCATTTTTCATAGTCGTTAAAAACGTATGCGATTCCCTCGGGGTTGATTCGCTCGGGACGTCTCCTTCTTATTTTCACGATATCTGTCACCGATTTTATTTCAGTAACTCTTCTAAAAGATTCCAGTGCCGTGGTAATTTCTTTTGTAATATCAAAGGTGTCTTCATAACCAGCTCTTGCAACACAAGCAGCTTTAATGATGTCCGAGCCGGCGGCTGCGTATCTGCTGCAGTCAATATCGCCTTCGCCGAACAATTTCGGGGATATAATTTTGAATGCTTCTATTGCATTCTTCAGAACAGGAGTATCTTTATACACCAGTTTTTCGCCAAGATATTTTACACCAACCTCTTGATTTTCATATGGTCCTGCATTTTTGTTAGACCCATGAAAACCATTGCCCAACCAACCGTTTTCTTTTTGGCATGTAATGATACTTTGGATTATTTTCTCTTGCAAAATCCTATCTTGCAAATCTCTTTTTTCGTCGTCTGTGATATTTTTCAGAATATCGTTTTTAACATGATAAACAATCGAGGGATTCGCATGTTGCACTAAAAACTCTGATATCCTGTCAAGCAGGTTACTTTGATCACTGTTGGAAGCTCGTCTTGCAGAATCCTTCATTTTCATACATGAAAGTTCTTTCATATTTTTCCTCCCTTTAATATTTGGACAATGTAATCTGTTATAATTACTTTATAATAATTCACTTAACATCACTAAACCTTTGGTTTATTGTCTAAGCTGTTCTTAGAACTTATCCAATTTGTATTTAGTGGTTACCATTCCACTTCAATCACGCACTTGTCTGCCCCTATCTTTATGCTTTCAAGCAATGTAACTGAATATCTATTTTCTAAATACATATTATTGTATCTGTATCAAAATGTTCTTCAAGATAGTTGCAAATTATATTCGCTCATAGATATTTTTTCTCAATATCCGCACTCTTTGACAATGGATAATTAACTTCAAATTCTCTTGCCGTATCATAATCCAATATCTCTTTCTAAGCTATCTACTAATCTAACAAAATGTGCATTATCATTTTTGCCATAATATCCTCATTATAATGTCGATTTGTCCTCGGATTTATTATACATCTATCCACCACTTTTTGGAATACCTGATTATATTTTCGGTATGAGAATGTATATGCGATTTAGCTCCGCAAATCCCCTTTGCCTTACCCTTATAATCAGCCCTGTATTTTTCAGCTCATTCAGAGAACGCTTAACTGTCATCTCACACCGGGAGAGTTCAGCGGCAAGCTGCCTGACAGGAAAATATACAAACAGGTATTTGTTCTCATCCTCCAGCTTTTTTGTGAGCATGGCGTCCAGCATCTTGCAGTACATTACCTTTACCGTGCTGCTGATTGGAAGTCCTGCCAGTGCTTTTGAGAATGGCATACAGGGCGGCAGTGGCGTGTCTGCTGTCATAAATTCATATTCCATTTGTCTGTTTTCTCCTTTCATTTTGAGGCTGTTTCCGGCAGAAACATTCAGGGCAGAGCCTGTCTTTTCATGCTGCTTTAAGCCCCTGACAATGCAGGCAAGGCAGAGTAATCCCTCTGCCTGCATACTGTGCATATTTTAGTACAGTCCAGCTGGTTCTTCCTGATGCCGTTCCTGCCCCTGGTTCCTTCGGCAGCGTTTTGCTCCCTCTGGTGCGCTTGCTGCGGCGGTGATTTTCATTCCCTTTCACAGTTCATGGCGGCACATCGTCTGGGGAGTATATCCCATACGTACTAACTTTACAAAAAGCAAAGAAGCTGCTGCCAAACGGTTTTTCGCTCCTCAATAAACGACATCTTTACCAGTTCCAAAATATCAAAAGACACTGTCTGGATATTTGGCAGTATCATCATAAAAATTATAAGGAACTGTAGAAAAATAACTAACGCATCTTGACTTGGCTGTTTCTCCGATTATGCATGCCAAAAAGCCTCGCCGCAGCCCGCTACGCCTACGTTTTTTGACATACCTTCTCGAAGAAATATCCTACGCAATCTGCATCACTTATTTTCCTACAATTCCTAAAGGATACAAGTTTCGTCTCCATCCATATGCTCTGGTTCCCTGCGGATGTTCCAAGAGGGGGAAAAATCAATATCCCAAGATATTTTTCAGCGAGAAGCGACAGCAGGATTTTCCCATTAATCCAGACCTCCCCAGCTTCTTCTGTCTTTGTTGGGATACTTCCTAATTGAAGCAGCGACTTTAGTCTTTTAAATACAAGTTCCACCTGCCAGCGCAAACGGTAACAGAAAAGAATTTCCACCGCGGATATTTCCGCTGGCAGAGAAGTGATCACAAACATATAGTAGTGCGTGAATAGTGTTTCATTACTCAGTTTCATCTGTTTTTTGCTTTCCATCTTTTTGATGCGCTTCTTTTCAGCAGCAATTTCCGCTTTTGTTTTTTTACAGGCGCAGATCCTTAAGGGAACCAGCTTTTTTTCACTGTTCCTGACATATGCGTTTCATTCCTCTGCAGTTTCTCCAACTGTACGCAGCCAGTCAGCAAAAACCAGCTTCCTGCCGCTGGCATCATAGATATTGAAAGCTTTATTTTTGATCCGGATAATAAAATCTCCTCCTGACGCTAGGCAGTGCTCTATGCTTTTTATCGTCCCATATGCACGGTCAGCTATGACAAGGCATCCTGTGGCGAGCGTAAAATTTTTAAGGCTTTCTCCTGTGGCGCCTTTTTCTACAATGTCTGACGCATCAATGGTAAGAACCTGGTAAGGCTTCAGCCATTCGGTTTTCTTATACTGAATGACTGGATTCGGCAGAATATGCTGTATAAGCCAGATAATTCAGTCCTTACATTTTATAAACCTTTTCATAAAACCGACATCGCTTATTTTGCCGATGCCGCTTATTAAAGCAAACTGGCTTACATCAATTAATGACTTATTGCCGGATAGATAAAATAAGATCAGGCGCAGCAGATCAAGAGGATTTTTAATTGTCCGCTTTCTCGTAATCGCTTTTTTCTCAAAGCATGCCTGTTCATAGCCTGATAGCAGTAGTTTTACTAAATCATTTGTATCCATAAATTCACCCTCTTTGATTATAACATGAATTTTATGGATTTACAGTAACAAAGTTAGTGCATATGGGGCATGCCCTTGACAGCCACCCAAAGGGAGGTTACATCCCCAAGACCGTCGGCGGATGTGCAAGAAAGTCTGTGCCTAAGTCCATCGCCGTCGGCAGGCATCTGACGACATCCTTTTGAGCGGGTGTCAAGGGTGGTGGAAACCGCATTCATCCTAAGGAATTGTAGGAAAATAAGTGATACAAATTGCGTAGGATATTTCTTCGAGAAGGTATGTCAAAAAACGTAGTCGTAGCGGGCTACGGCGAGGATTTTTGACATGCGTAATCGGAGAAATAGACAAGTCAAGATGTGTCAGTTATTTTTCTACAGTTCCTAACGATAAGTGACTTGATTTTTTTAGCCACAAATGTTACAAAAAAGCTTGACCACTACACCTTTCCTTATTATAATAGTAACAGTTTCTTCCCGCAAGACAGTTACATGAAAAGACATAAAAGTATCAATTTGGGTACACTGCTTATTATTTTCATGCAAAAAAAACAATTTAATGTCGTTTCGTGTATAACAACCTTGACGAACGACACAGGGTATTTATCATTGATGATACACGGAACTTATAAATAATTTTGTATAATGAGGAGTTGGAAATGATGAAAAAAAGAAAAAAATCCATATTATTGCTGGCGACAATGGGAGCGTTCTTAATTAGCGGATGTGGCGCAAAAGAAAAAGTACAGGATACACCAAGTGAGACATTTGTTAATGAGATACTTTCATCTGCAGAGGAACAAACAACAGCTACGAATGAAACACAGTCAATAACCTCTAATGAAATACAGCTCGAAACATTTGTTCAAAACGAAGAACCAGCAAAGACGGAAAGCGCGTCAGAGCCAGAACCCAGCAGCGTACAGGAAACACAAACAACACAAATGCCTTCTGTCAAAAAAATAAAATACATGGATATTGCTCATGTATTTAAACCATATGAACAGGCGGTAGAAATATCCTTGCAGATGCCGGAGGATTGGAACTATACACTATGGGATGTGGAGGAGGAATCCCCTGATTGGGGATATTCTGTTAAAGTGCAAGGAAGGGAGGATTCAATTTTTAGTATTTTTGGACAGCATGGAACGCTGACCGCCGATGGTTATTCAAATGAACCAAAATCTTTTCAGACATCACAGGGGTTAACAGGACAGTATTCTTGGGACGAATATATGCTTGACGACGGAAATCCTGCAATACAGGGACAGATTGTTTTTGATACGGAGTTTGCAGGCTTCTATGGTGTCAGTTTTAACATGCCGAAAAGTATTTACAATGAAAACAAAGATATAATAGACAAAGTGTTCCAAAGTATTGTTATCAAGGAAGCACAATAAATCATGTTAGATTACAACCGTCACTTTGCAAAATTTGTAATAAATTTTATATATTTCCTATTCATAAACCTATAATGCACAGACAATAAGGAAATATAAGTCAAAGTCAAAAAGATTTTTGGTATCGAAAGAAATTGCAGGTTATCAAATGAATCTTTGTGTGAACCAGAAGGAATTAGGAACAATACAATAGAAAAAACGAAAATCAGTAGACCTCAACAGACCTCAAATGCTATGCGATAAAGACACATGGCATTTGAGGTAATTTTATTTAACGTATAACTTTCTGACTTTTATTAACTTGTTGGTGATTCTGCTGCTTAGATTGAGCCTTTGCCTGTTCCAATCGTTGCCTGATAGAATACTCTCGTTCTGTTTCGTCAAGTAAATCAGAAATGTATGTCTTAGCTTCTGCAAATTGGTTGTAATTAAACCTATTTTTATAAGCAACTTGTAGGTGTATTCTTGCCTGTGCGATTGTGTCAGGATGCAGCGTTTCACGTTCCTTTTTGAGAGCTGTTTTTTCATCTAGCGCGATTTTATCCTTTAGAGAAAGAAATTCTTTTGTATGCTCATTAATCCTCGCTTCAAAAGTATGCTGTAAATTTTTATACGTTTTACGTTTTTCCTCATAATCAGGAATTTTTAAACATAATTCTTTAAATTCTGCCTCGTCCTTATAATATAAAAGCAAACTTGAAAGTTCGGATTTTAATTCTTCCATATCTTCAGTCAGTGTGGCAATCTCTTTTGACAGAGTGACCTGCTTGGAGATATTTAATTTTGAAGTTGCTTTCTGCTCTGATTTGAGGTTGCGGAGACAGCACTTCTTGGACTTGGTTTCTCTCTTTAAATCGTTATATTTGTGATATTCAGGCTTTATCCAGTTAAGCCATTCATCACACTCTCCGACTGCTTCTTGTGCCTGTTTCTGTTTGTAGCGGCTGATAATTTGTGCTGTCACTCCCTCGTGTATGTTTTGCTGTTCTGTGATGCCGCGTTCTTTAAAACTCCTGTGGTCAATCTGTTCATCAATATCCTTTTCTGCAAGCATTCTGTTTGTGACATCTGCCCATGCTTCACGCCATTTTATCAACTGTTTGTCACTGTTCCAGCGTTCGTTATGGGGTTCTGCCTTCCGTATTTTGTACTCTTGGGATATTTTGATACGCGTTCATATCCTATTGTATCTGCTTCGGATGGCGTCATGTATACTTTTTCCTGCCAACTTTATACTGGTACTGTTTTTCCCAGCCGGATTTCTGTGCGGATTTGAACTCGGCAGCGGTAAAACCTTTTTCTTCTCCATTGCGTTTACAGAGATATTCTTTTTCTGTTTTATGCTGCCATTTCCCGTTTTCGTTCAGCGGACGCACTGTTAAAATAATATGTGCGTGAGGGTTATGTCCGTCCGTATCATGTATGGCAAAATCAGCGTACATACCTTCTGATATAAAATTATCACTGATATATCGGCCAACAGGTCAATCCATTCATCTTGGGACAGCTCGATGGGGAGTGCCGCGACAAATTCGCGTGCAAGCCTGCTGTCCTTGGTCTTTTCTGCTTCTTCAACGGCGTTCCATAATTTCTCTCTGTCTGACCATTCGGTCGGTGCATTTGTCGGAAGCATAATTTCCTGATGGGGCTAATCCGTGTTTCCGTGTGTAGTCGTGTTCTATACCGTCGTAATCGTTATACAGCTTGGAACAGCTCATGTAAGCAGAAGCGGCTACGACAGAACGCCCTGTTCCGCGGCTGATAACTTTTGCTTCAAGGTGGTAAATTGCTATATAATTAAATCTGTAGCTTTACCAGCACTAATTCTATGTGACATTAGTGTCATTTTCAGGGTGTGACAGAATGTTTCCTGCTTCCTTAAAATTAGCTCCACAATTGATTGTCCGTATGTTCTGGCTGCTGATTTTTAACGGTACGCATACTTCAAAAATTCTGTCATAAATTCTGCTTCGGACTAAATCGCAGGGATTTTTGATTTCGTTCAATGTTAAGTTTGTGGTGACTATCAGCGGCTTTTTGCTCCTGTATCTTGTGTCATAAGATATGCCCTGAAATCTTCCCGCTGCCTGCGCACCCATGTGATGGAAAGTCCTGCGGCAAGGTGAACGTCTGCCCGTGTAAGCTGTTCCTTGTGAAGCTCCCTTGCAATGCCCATCATGGTCAGCAGATAATAATCCTCGTCCATGCATTTGTCTGACACAAACTCTTTGTGTCCGTCGCCGATCCGGTAATATCTGCCGTTGCACTCTAAAATATTACCTGTGAAAACTGGTTCAGTGTCATAGGCTGTAATGCCTGTGGGCGTGATTGTGTTTGCGGTCTTGATGTTGCTGCAGCCGTGGTCTATGGCAATGATTTTGATGCTGTTAAGTTCTTTCATCTGATAATCCTCCCGATAAATTTATTTTCACGAAGTTGGTACTGTTTCCGTGTAAAATTAGTTTAACAGAAACTGGTAGATGATACATTGTCATGGATTGACCATGAATTGATTAAAAATGAAAATTGGTTATAGACAGAGCAAAAAAAGAACAGCAGAATCAAGTGTGCATTCTGCACGTATGATTTTGCTGTCATAACAGAGAATCCAAAACGACATTTTGTCGCGCTGCAAAAACGTATATTCTGAAAGTAATTCAATATGTATTTTGTACCGAAACTGAGGTAGACGACATTTTGTCGCTCACCTTAAATATTACTTCGGCTATTAAAAATCGCATTAACAGCTTTGTTATATTGCTGTATTTATTAAAATTTTTCTTATATAATTTATTACGAATGTACATTTTATTTTCCTGTAGTATCATATGATAACTTATCTAAAACATTTTCTACTTTTTTCATTATTACACCCTACGGCATTTTTACATTATTCACTCTCCCTGACAAGGGCATCCGCCTTCATCTGCGCACGTTCCAGTGCTAAATCTATATTCCCGTCAATCAGCACATTCTGAAATTCTGACTCAACAATCGCCTCAATCTCATAAGTCTTATTTCCATAATTTACTATGGGAATCTCATCTGTAATACTGGTGAGAAATTTTGTTACCTTTTGCCCGCCAAAAAACGCATCCTCCATTTCATAATTGGTATAAACAGAAGGATTTTTAACAGCAGGTATCACTCCTGTCTGTGTTATCAGCGTATCAAGAAACGCATCATTTTCGGCAAACATCTCTATAAGAAATCTTGCTGCATCCTCAGAATTTTGAGAATTTTTCAGTACAAACCATGAACTTCCCCCCACATTTGATGCCGGAGTTTGACTTTCTGCTATCACAGGTATTTGCGCCACACGCCAAAGTCCTTCCTGCTCTTTTGCTTCTTTAATATTTGAGATAATCCAGCTTCCACTTGGCACGCAGACTACTTCTCCGTTTTGAAACGCTGAGATAAATTCATTCCAGCCATTCATGCCTCTTGCCACATTCGTTTCAATCAGTCTTTTGTATATTTCAAACGCCCATTGAAGTGCCGCATTCTCTGCGATATCCGCCCTGCTGCCATCCTGTGTAACATACCATCTGCCACTGCTCTGCATAATAATCCGCATCACCGGAAAATCAGAAGGATCTAACGTAAGCATGGCATATCCTGTCTTTTCATAGACCTCCATTCCAATCTCTATAAATCTGTCCCATGTCAGATACTGCATATCCTTCTCGCAAAATCCCGCCTGTTCCAGCAGGTCGATACGATAAAATAACGCCGCCGCACCACTGTCAAAGGGAATCCCATACATATTCCCATTCATTGTGCAAAGTCTGGTCTTATACTCTGAAAATTTATTATATTCGGTCATATCCGCAAGATTTACAAATTCTTCCTCATACAATAAAAGCATCCCTTGAACATCATAATCTTCCAGCATAATGATATCAGGCAGCTTATCATACGCCTTTGCTGACAGGCTGTTCTTAATACTGGACAGAATTTCTTCCCGCTCCTTCGTTTCCACTATGATTTCAATCTGACGATTCTGTTTTGTATATTCTTCCGCTGCCAGTTTTGCCGCCTTTACATTAAAGGTTTCATCCCATGTCCATATGACTACTTCGTTTTTTTCAGGTTCTGTTTTCTGTGGCAGCGGCTCGTTTTTCTTACAGCCTGACAAACACAGTATCAAAAAAATCATTAAAAAATATATTTTTCTTATATGACTATGAAAATTCACCGCACCCTTCCTTCCTGAAACGCTCTTTTCACTTATCCATTTTTCTCACTGGCAGACTGATTTTAACACAAGTTCCCCTCTGCTTTCGGCTCTCAATCTGTATGCCGTAATCTTCTCCATAAAGCAACTGCAAACGCTCGTGAACATTGTGTACACCAATTCCTGAATAATGTTCCTTTGACAAATCCTGTCCCACAGCCTGCATTGCCATATCACTGTCCATTCCCACGCCATCATCTGCCACCTTTATTTCAAGAATACTATCCCGCCGCTTTATAAAAATTTCAATCGTTCCACACATACCTGAAGGAAACGCATGAAAAAACGCATTTTCAATAAACGGCTGAAGTATCATTTTAGGAAGCAGGCAATTGCCACAATCCGGTGACACATAATACTCCACCTGCACCGCATCGCCGTACCTTGTCTGGTTAATCGACACATAGTGATGCAGATTCTCAAGTTCCTTGTCCACGGTTATAAACTCGTCCGAGTTGCTGATTGTATTTCTCAGTAACTGTATAAACGCATCAATTGTCTTTACCGTTTTTTCCTGATTGTTCTGATAGACAAGCCACTTGATGCTCGCAAGTGTATTATAAATATAGTGCGGATTAATCTGCATTTGAAGCGCCTTAATTTCAGACTGCCTTTGTTCTTTCTGCGTCTGTATCAATTGGTCAATATACTTCTTGATGTCATCAAGCATAATATTATAAGTCACTGCAAGCTCCTTAATCTCCTCCGTTCCTGACACTGGCATATACTGCGTAAATTCACCATCTCTCACGAAAGACATTTTGTCCACAAGCTGCGATAATGGGTTCAGCGTACGCCTCGCAATCATCAGACACAATGCTAAAGTAATGATACCAATCAAAACACACAATAAAATCAAAAGTGGCATATTGTACAAATTATCAAGTGCTTTGTCATTGTCTATGAGTCCATAGATTGAACAGCCCAGATACGGCAGATCCTGTTTCATGATTGTATAGCTTTTGTTGTCAATTTGGGTTATCCACCGCCCGACAGACTCCTTTCGCGCTGCATCCCGATACCACTGCGTTTCCAGAACACGCCCTGTTTTCTCCCTGTCGTTGGAACTCATCACAATTCCCTCATCACTGACCATATAAAACATTGAATAATCTGTCACGAAATAATCGTAATATTCCCTGATATACGCGTCTGTCAGTGTAACCAGCACAATCGCATAAATATTCTTATTTTCATGGTAATACAATGCTTTTGAAACTACCACAACATCTACATTTTGTGACGTTGCTGTATATGCCCCTTTTGCGTAGGTATAATGCAGAGCGTCCACATTATTCATCGCATTTTGAACGGGCTGGCTTTCCAATATATCTCTGTCACTCTGTGAAATGGTTTCCGTTCGGGATAAATAATGCTTTCCATTCATTCCTAAAACCAGTATGCTTGGACGGACAAGCTCAGATGCCTTACTCTGTTCAAGATCCTGTTCCATCTGATATATATTCTGAAAATTCTGTACATTATCCAGTTTTCCATCATCATCAGAATTAAAGTAAAGCCTGAATGCCCAGCTCGAATCAATTGCATTTACAATATCATGCAGATGATTATTCAAATCAATCAGACTTTTCTCTATCTCGTCAAACACCCTCTGCTGTGATTTTCCATACGTTTCTGTAAATGCACTGTGCGACATAGCAAGCACGACTGTACTAATCGTAACGGAAAGCATCCCAATACCCAAAAGAACAATCAGTGTGATATGTCCAAAAAGTCCATTCCAGAAATATCTGGGCTGCCGCAAAGCGACAGCCTTTTTTAGCGTTGCTGTAGCTTTTTCCATTCTGACGGTGTCCTTCCTGTAATCTTTTTAAATACTCTGCAAAAATAACTATGATCGCTATATCCCACCTCACTGCCCACCTCAGAAATCGGCATATTCGTTTCCTCAAGCAGACTGCACGCCTGCCTGATACGGATACGATTCAAGTAATCGCTGAAACTTTCCTTCATCTCCTGATTGAAATATGCCGACAAGTAGTAGTAATTCATATTAAATACTTCGCTCAAATCAGCCAGTTTCAAATCTTCCCTGTAATTTTCTGCAATATAATACAACAATCGCTCCATACGGTCAGCATTCGGCTCTTTTCCCACACCAGAAAGTGCCACCAACTGCCCTAGGATATCTCTTACAGCTTCTGTAAACTCAATAGAATACGCTGCATGATTCAACCGCGTGAAAAATTCATACCGTTTTTCCTCCATATCACTGTCCGATAATTCCAGATATTCCATAAAATGATAAATCATATTCTTCATCTGATTTTTTAAACCATACACATCTGCCTTCGCCTTGATGCATCTGCTGCCATAATCCATTAAAAGTTCTGCCGCATTTTCATACTGTTTACAATTAAGCATATGATTGTAAGCAGCAAAATCAAAGCGTTCTTTCTTCGCCGTCTTACTGTCTTTTTCCAAATCCTCTGCCATTAACAGTTTCATATTGGGATAATAAAATGCTTTATCGACATTCTCTGAAATATCGCGCTGATAAATATCATATAACTGCCGGTATGAAACGAACCGTCTGCTGCACACCCCAAGCAGGCTGCTGCATATATCCAGCAGCTTATCATTTAACTGCTTTAACTGCATCATCACCTTTACAGAACTGCTCTCATCATAATTTAACAAGATGCACGCGACCTCTTCACGCAGCATCATCTGCAAATAATGAACATTTTTAAATTCCTGTAATTCGCGCTCTATCTTTTGGTACAATACTTTCGTGATACTGACAGTTTGTAAGTTTCTCGCTCTTGCAGTATTTTCCTTTTTGATATTGACCGCATAGAGCTGATAACATCCATATTGGAACTGCTGTGAAAGCCTCTCAGCCGGAAGTTCCTGATCCTGCCCAATCAGATACCGCTCAATACTCCTCCCAAGGCTGTTCCCCTTATCTTTTTCGTCCAGACAGTAACCGGGAATACGTTCAGATGCCTTCTTTAAAGTACTGCGCATACCGTCTGGCGTGAGTGTTGGCTTTAATATGTAATCTACTGCCCCATTCATCAGTGTATTTTTCACATACTCAAACTTGTCATATCCACTCAAAATAATCAATTGTATATTGGGATAATTCTCATGAATCAACTGCGAAAAATCAACACCATCCAAAACAGGCATAACAATATCACATATGACAATATGCGGACAAAGCTCCTGCGTCAGCGCGAATGCCTCCTGACCGTTTGATGCCTCCCCAACAATCTCATACCCCTCATCTTCCCAGTTTATAATATACTTCAATCCCTGCCGCATAATGTACTCATCGTCAGCTATCAAAACCTTAATCATCTCTATACCCCTATTCGATTTTGGCGGATTGCCAATCAATAGTTTGAAAGGCTTTTTCATTTATACCTGATACTTCATTTACAATAATTATGCATCATTATAACATTTATATTTTTCCTTTTCAAATCAAAAACTGGGAATCACACTTCATTCTGCGCAATCCCCAGCCCCTAAACATTCTATTTACTCAACAACCTGAATAATCCACTTCTGACTAATATTTCCGTCATTCGTACTCTGAATACAGAAAGCTCCCGCAGACGTAGCTTTATCTTCGATTTGTAATACCATTTTGCTATTTCGATTCACAATGTTATAGTATCCATCAGAAGTTCTTACTACAGACCATAGTTGACTCCAATTTCCATTATACTGATTTTGAATACATCTCGCTCCTTGTGTTGTTGAATTTCCATTGATATCAAGTACCAGCCCAGAATTTTTATTCACAATTTTATAATAGCCACTTTCAACTTCTACAAACTGCCATTTTTGGCTATTCCATTCATCATACTCATATTGTTCTATGTTTGCAGAATCAGCATATGAACCGCCACTCACATTTAATGACATTTCAGACTTCGCATTGACAATTTTATAACGCCTGCTCTCATTGGGGGAAATTTTATCATAAGATTCTTTAAACGCATTTAACGCACTCGTAAACTTCAAATTTTTATTTCCTGTCATAGTTGTAGTTCCTAAAATATAACCATCAGGTAAAGCCTGCGAATTCCCCTCTGGTTCCCAATAAAATACGCCAATTCCCTTACTTTTCGGAACAGAACCTACTGCATCAATTGCCGCTTGTAGAAGTTCATAGGTTCCACTCGTATCTGATTCAACACCGCCAACCTCACAAACCATGACCTCTTTTCCGTATCTGTCTGCCATATCATATAAATTGTCTGCTAAGTCATCAATATTATTCTCAAAACTGCTTCCAATCCAATACGGATAATATGACATTCCTATCACATCTGTTTTCCCGTTATATTTCGTAAGAAAATTGTCAAAAAACCATCTGAATGTTGCATTATTTTGACCATTTGCCAAATGTGTAACCACTTTTGAAGATGGACTTACAGCTTTGACTGCATCATAACCACTATTTAACAATCCAGCTAGTTGTTGAAAATTATTTCCGCTACTTCCGTATGGCAATAAAATTCCGCTGTTTATCTCATTACCTACCTGAACCCATTTAGGATAAATTCCATTTTGAGCAAGCTGATTCATTACATAATATGTATAATCATATACATAGGTAACTAACTCATTATAACTTGCATCTTTCCATTGTTCAGGTATATCTTGATATTCTGGATCGGCAAAATGGTCACTATAATGAAAATCAACCATTATATCAAAACCCTTATTTTTTGCACGTTCCGCCATATACAATAGTCCAGTTGTATCACAATATCCCAAAATACATTCTGTTCCATCATTCTTTGTCCATTCAAACGAAGATGGCGGGTTTACAAATACGCGCAGCCGAATCGCTGTAATCCCATAATCAGACAGAATATCCAGCACATCCCTTGTATTGCCATTTTCATCCTGCCATGAATACCCTTGTGCTTCAAGCTGGCTTAACCAGCCCACATCAGCACCATAATCTATTTCACTTGCATATACATTCAGTTTACTGCAAACAAGAAATATCCCTAAAACAAATAATCCAATATTTTTTAATATCTTCATTTCATGCTCCTTTCCAAATAATCCACTAACCTTTCACTGCACCTACAATACCATTGGCAAAACTCTTTTGCAGTATCAGGAACAGAATCCCTGTCGGCAGCGAACAGATTAACACGCCCAGCATCAGCACACCATAGTCAATACTATAACCAACTGACAAATTTGCTACCAGCATCGGCATTGTCTGCGACTTGTCAGACATCATGATAACTTTAGGCCAGAGGTAATTGTTCCATGCATTCATAAACGTGACCGTCATCGCTGCTGCATAGGTTGAGCGCATTGTTGGTATAAATATTGTAAAGAAAATCCTAAGTTCGCTCAATCCGTCAATTCTTGCAGCCTCAATAATTTCCATCGGAAATGACCTTGCACTCTGCCGAAACAACATAATCAGAAACGGCGTTGATATCGTTGGCAGTACATATGCAATCCATGTGCTCTGCAAGTGCATTCCTGTAAACAGTTTAAATAAAGGAATTAATGTCGCCGCAAATGGAACCATCATCGCCAGAAGCAAAACAGACATCAGTCCATCCTTTACCCTATCATGATAAATCTCAAAACCATATCCTGCAATAGAGCAGACTACCAGTGACAGCAGACTTAAAATACAGGAGTAAAACAGCGAGTTTCCAAAAGCCCTTCCCACATTCTGCTGTTCCAGCAGCTTTGTAAGGTTATTTACAAAATTTGTGCCGATTACCAGTTTACCACCCAGAATATCTGTACTGTTATTTGTTGCCGCTGCAATCATCCAATACAGCGGGAAAATAGAGATAACTGACACAATTGTCAGAAATATGTAGCACCCTGCATTTTTTAACTTTCTCATCGCTTATCACCTACTTTCATCTGAACAAAGGACAATATTGCAACTAATATAAATATGACATATGACATCGCTGCGGCATATCCAAACTGTGGATTATACTCAAAGGACGCCTTGTATATATAATGCGACATCGTCAGCGTTGAATTGGCAGGCCCGCCATTGGTGAGATTTACGGACTCATCAAATAGCTGCAATGTACCGTTGATGGACATAATCGTTGTCAGAAGTATCGTAGGTCTTAATAAGGGCACTGTAATCTTAAAAAATGCTTTTACAGGACCTGCACCATCAATCCTCGCCGCCTCATATAAAGACTCATCTATATTCTGCAAACCTGCCAGATAAAATACCATATTGTACCCCGTCCAGCGCCAAATCAGTGCGATAATGATAATGACCTTTGCTGTGCTTACCTGCCCCAGCCAGTTAATTCTTTCACTGATGAGTCCCATATTCACCAGAACCGTATTGACATATCCATCATAAGCAAACAATGTTTTGAAAATAATGGAATATGAAACTAACGCTGTACAGCATGGCAGAAAAATCATCGTGCGGAACAGTCCTTTACACTTTAAATCTTTTTTGTTTAAAAGCGTTGCCAGAATAATTGCAACCACCAGCATAACCGGAACCTGTATCAGCAGATAGAAGAAGTTATTGATAATCGCCGTATGAAAAACCTTGTCCTGCAAAAGTCTTGCATAATTGTCCAGCCCTCCCCACACCTGATTATTTCCGATTCCAGTCTTAAAAGAGAGAACCAGCGCCTGCAACATCGGATAAAAATTCATTGCGAATATTAGCAGTGCAGCAGGAAGAAGGAAAAACCATCCTGTAAGCCCCTGCTTTTGATTGATTGTCAATCCTGTATTCCTTATTCCATTGGACTTCATAGCTTTGTTCCTTTCTATTTTTTAGGGCATCGCGGCAAGTGACACGATACTTACTGTCCGATATTAAACTGAACCGTTGCCTGCGCTTCAGCAATAACATTGTCCAAATCTTCATCTGTAACATTATCCAAATCAGACACACTGTTCACGATAGTGGTGAGCGCTGTTCCCAATGCCTCTTTTTCTTCTTTCCAGTAAATGCCTTTGTTAATCTTGGGAATCTCACTTCCATAAGAAACAATTTTTGAATAAATTGCTTCACCGCCAAAAAAAGTTGAAGGCTCGTTGTATGCATCGCTGCCTGCTGCGGGCAAATATGTCGCAATAGCACCCAAATCCTTTAAAATACTGTCATAAAACGCTGTACTGCCTGCCCATGTCGTTTTAAAGAAATCCATTGCCAAGTCAAAATTATCACAGGTAGAAGATACCGCCCATGTGGAACCGCCCTGTGCAGAATAATTCGTAGCGCCAGCATAATCATTTAGCTTTGGCATATTTGTTACCGCCCAGTTGCCTTCCTGCTGCGTCTGGTCTGTTGTCATGATTGTCGCACAAATCCATGAACCATTGATTGTCCCGACAACTGTACCATTGTTGATAGAACCCTGATATCCTGACCAGTCTGTCTGCTCCTGTAGAATCTTTGCATCTATCAGCTTCAAATAAACGCGCATCGCTTCTTTTAGTCCCTCATTGTCAACAAGCGAAATACCGCCATTTTCGTCAAACACAGAAATACCCGCTGATTGAAGAATCATATTCAATAAATCTGGTTCTCCCTGCACGTTCGTGAGCATCGGCATCCCCGTCTTTGCAAGGACATCTTCACCAATCACGATAAATTCATCCCAAGTAATATCCGTCAAATCTTCAATGCTGTATCCTGCCTGTTCCAAATAGTCTGTCCGATAGCACGCGATAACTGTATTGCTGTCATAGGGCACTCCATAATTTTTTCCATCCTTCACAGAATTGGCAACCTTTGACTCCGCAAAATCCTGAAAAGGAATCCCGGAATCTGTGATGTCTGCAAAGACATCTGGATAATTCTGCAAATACTTTGCAAAAACCTGATCATCCATCAGGAAAATATCAGGAAGAGCATTCAACTCGCCACTCATAGCATACGTCTGTATCAGTGTCTGGATATCTGAAGATACTGTTTCCTGTACGTTAATCGTTACATCTGGGTGATCTGCTGTGTAAATTTCACCAGCCCTTTTCATTGCATCCACATTAAAGGAATCCCAACACCAAACTGTGAGTGACTGCGCATCATCAGAAGACGCAGTCGCAGATGTGTCTGCATTGTCACTCTCCGACTTGGTGGGCGTATCTGTTGATGTACCTGTGGTTGTTCCATCATCACTAGAACCCCCGCAGCCAACAAGTGATACTGCCATTACTGCGGATAAAATCAAACCAATTAATTTTCTTTTCATTTCTGATTACCTCCCTTGTTTTGATGCACTTATTTTATCATTTAGTAGAACGGAATCATTAGAAATAAATTTGGACATATTTTTAATATTTTGGGAAGTTTCCTTTTTGACTTGGATTATTTTGAGAAATTTGGATTATTTTGTGATTCATAGATAAATATACACATGATTTTTGTCATTTTTACGTTTAATTTCTTATGTTATGCTGTTTATATTTCTTTACAGTCCTATTATTTTTATATGTATAATGCCAATTATTTAAAATCTATTTTTCCTTAAATTATTAGAACCACCTGCACACCAGCTTTTATTCCTCTTGTTTTTGGCAAAACCCACTTTACTAACAATTCACTTCGGAAAACATGGTATCAAGGTTATTAAGTATCCACCCTTGCAGCATCTCCTTTATGAAATCAGTGATTTTATCTATGATGCCGCCCATTTATCTTATGAAAACAGGCTCGTAAGCTGTGGGATTACCGTCTGCGCCACAATAATAATGCCCCCTCCACTCATAAGCTGTGTTATCCCCAATTAGTAGGAACAATACAGCTTTCTGGCGTGCGGCGGCACGTCAAGAAATATATATGGAGTTTTTAAAGAATCTCCCCCGGAGCAGGGGAGCGGTCAGTCTGTGGCCTGCTCCACTTCCGGTATGGGTTTGAGATTAAAATGAATTTCGATAGAAATGTGTCTTGTTTTATCGCTGTCTATGGTTTCATGGACAACGATTTCTTTAATCAGGCGGTTTAAGGTGGAAGCGTCCAGCTCGGTGATGTCCCGATATTCCTGTATGGATTCCACCCACTGCCTTGCGTCCACGGCAAGCCGGATTTCATCGGCAAGGTGTTTCCTGCCTTTCTCAACTTTAGCCTTTAATTCCGCCTGTTCCTTCTGTGTCTTTTCCAGCAGGAGATTGAAGTTTTCTTCTGTGATTCGTCCGGCTACCATATCCTCATAGAGCCGCAATACCATCTTTTCCAGCACTTCAATCCGTTCTTCGTCTTTGGCAATGGTGCGCTCCATCGCTTCCCGCTGGTCTTTCTGCTTGGCATGGCAGGTATCGGTCAGCCGTCCGGCTACTGCTTCACTGTCGGTCAGGGCAGCGGCGGCGCACTCCCGGATTTTGTTCAGCACAAGGGAATAGAGCGTGTCAAACTCAACCCGGTGCTGTGTGCAGTGCTGCTTCCCATAGGCATTGTAGGTTTTACAGGAGAAAATACGCTTCGGGAACTTCTCATGCGTAATGCGGATAGTGAGAGCCTTTCCGCACTCCCCGCATTTTATCAGCCCTGCAAAGAGGTTGATTTCCCCGGATTTGCCCGGTCGCTGGCGGGACTTCAGCTTTTCCTGCACAATGGCGAAGCTCTTTTTGTCTACCAGCGGCTCATGCGTCCCCTCCACCACAATCCAGTCCTCCGGCTTCTTATCCCGGATAGTGCCGATTTTAAATTTATAGTGCGCCTTCTGTGATGCGATTGCCCCAGTATAAACAGGATTCATCAAAAGTTCCTTGATTACGGAAAAATCCCACATAAACTGTCCATTTGCAGGGTCATTTTTCTCCCATTTTGTACGGACATTCCGCAGTCCTCTTTTACGGTTCCACCATGTAGGGCAGGGGATTTGGTTTTCTTCCAGCCTGCGCCGGATATAGTTGGGTCCGTGCCCTTCGAGTGCATAACCCAAAATCTGCCGCACAACCGGCGCTGTTTCCTCATCCACAAGAAGGTGGTTTTTGTTTTCTGGGTCTTTTTTGTAGCCAAAAGGGGCAAGACAGCCAGTAAACTGTCCTTTCTGCGCTTTCAGCAGATAGGAAGAATGTACCTTTTTGGAAATGTCTTTGCTGTACATCTCATTCAGGATATTTTTGAATGGGGCGATGTCGTTATTATCCTTCATGGTGTCGATGCCGTCATTCATGGCAATGTAGCGCACACCGTTTCGGGGGAAGAAGTCCTCAATCAGGATACCTGTCTGTAAATAGTTTCTCCCCAGCCTGCTTAAATCCTTTGTGATTACAAGGTTTACCTGCCGACGTTCAACGGCTTTCAGCATTCGCTTTAAGTCAGAGCGTTCCATGTTCTCTTGTGATTTTACAAGAAAATCTTTTGAAGTATTTTTACTATGAACATTTTCACTGTGAATATTTTTACTGCCTTTATCATGGTATTTCTTGGCATATTTTTGTGCAATCAGGCTCACAAACACATCCGTTGCGTCCAGTTCCCCGTCAAATACAGCAGTTACATTGATATTTGTTTTATTTTTTGCCATAAGCATTACCTCCATAAAGAAAGCCAGACAAAGAGAATCAGCAACGAAGTCCGGCAACGGACACTGTAAAACCTGTAATCTAATGTCTGGCTTGTTATTTTTCTTTTTTCTATTCTTTGAATTTTTTGTTGCTTTCGTTGTCAGTAGTTATAAAAATAACAACAAAGCCTGTAAATATCAGCATTTCCGGACAGGAGAGAAGCGGATTTCCCGGCAACGAACCCGACAACCAAGTGGCAACCTGCCCGGCAACCAATGTTTAAAATCATTCCATCCACTCCTTTGGTATCCCCATCTGACGGGCTTCTTCCGCTGTCAGTTCCGAAAAACCAGCTTCGTTGCCGGGCAGTTCGTTGCCGGAATCCGCTATGCGTTCCCAGCCTTTCTGTCTGCCATACCCGTCAAACGCCCTTGGATTGGAAAAATACCGCCAGCCTGTGACTGCCGTATTCATAATCTCGTTAATGTCGTGAATCTGCCAGCGTTTCGGCTCGTCATATTCATGGTGCAGGGCTTCCCGGTAAAGCTGTTTGGAGCACACCTGATTTCCACGGTAATTTTCCAGAAAGCCGATAATCATTCCCGCCTCGGTATCCTCCGGCATAAAGTCTTTCTGTACTTCCACAAGTTTTTTCTGCACAGGCTTGCTAAATTTCATGGAATACTGCCCGCTTCGGTAAATCTCCATCGCTTCTGCCCATACCTGCAAAAGATATGCCCTTGAAGCGTCCTCGTCCTCTAAGATATGTACCTCGGCATTCTCCGGGCAGACCATCACAGGCAGAAATCTCCGGTTTCCTGCACGGTCAAGGGGCAGCAGAAAGTCCAGCCTGTTTGACGTGCCGCCGAACACGCACTGCCGTAACCTGTCCTTTGGCTGTGATTCATAAGGCGTGCGGTACGTTTCCTTCTGCCTGCTGATAAAAGAGCGGATTTCTTCAATGCTCTTTGCACTGCTGGTGGCAAGCATTTCTGACATTTCGATAATCCAGTGCCCCTGTAATTTCGTGAACACCTTGTCATCGTCCAGCTTCTTTAAATCGTCACTGAACCATTCGTCTTTTATTGCCAGTAAGCGGAAAAAGTAGACTTGCCCGCTCCCTGCCCGCCCACAAGACAAAGCATTTCCTCATATTTTGAACCGGGCATAAACACACGCCGGACTGCGCCCAGCAGAAAGTGCTTCAACATTTCCTCCACATAGTCATCTGCATCAGCCCCTAAAAAATGGTGCAGACACGAGCGGATGCGTGGCGTCCCGTCCCATATAAGTCCTTTTAAGCAGTCCTGAATTGGGTGGTAGCAGTTTTCATTTGCCACAATCGTCAAAGCGTTCTGTATCTTTTTCTCACTCGTAATTCCGTAGTTTTCCTCGAAGTAAAGAAGCAGATATTTTATGTCCGTGTCCGTAAGTACACTGGTGTCCCTGCGCCACCCGACTTCCCGGACAATATCAATCCGTTCCGTCAGGAGATTAAAACGGACTGCCCCCTTTAAGAGCGGATCGCGCTGGAACACGATCTTGCAGTTTGCGATTGTATTCGCCGTCTGCCCCTTCTGCGTGCTATCAAGGCTTTCTCTAACCTCACCGACTGTCATTGCCGGGGCGAGCATATCCGCTGCATTCATCACGGTTTGCCTTGCGGCAGGCAGCAAGTCCTGAAATCCGTTCCCCAATCCGCATCACTTCCTTTCCATATCCCCTTATCAGTTCTGCCTTTTCTTCCGCTGTGCCAGTCAGAAGGATATCCAGCAGATACTCGATGTATGTCTGCTTCTGTAAAGCCTCCACAAACAGGGGATGCCATTCCTCCTCCGGCTCTTTTGGCGCATACTCTGTTTTCCATTTTTCCAACAGATGATTGTAATCTGATAAAATCTGGAAACACTGTAACCCTGCCTGCTTAAACCGCAGTTCCTCCGATAATTTCTTTTTTGCAGGACGTGGAGAAGCCCGCCTTTTGCTGTCATAGTCAATCCCAAAATCAGCCGCCAGCTTCACAGCCGCCCCAAGACTGTTCAGCCCATACAGCTTAGCAGCAAAATCAATTACATCGCCGTCCTCCTGACAGCCGAAACAGCGGAAGCGTTTATCCACTTTCATGCTGGGATGCTTATCATCATGAAAAGGGCAGCAAGCCATGCCGTTCCTGTTTACCCTGATACCATACATCTCCGTAGCCTGTCTTGCTGTCACGTTCTCTTTTACCGATTCAAATACATTCATGCCATTTCCTTTCTGCGCATAAAAAAAGCAGATGCCATCTCCATAAAGAAAAGCAAATGCTTTAAAGTTCCATATCCGTTTTTGTTGTTGGGCTTACGCGTTCCATACGCTCCCGGTTCAGCCGGTCTGCTTCTGTTTTTCCCCTTGCAAGCTTGTCCTTAATGGATTCCCTCGCTTTCTCCCTGACCTGTTCAAGATTTTTCTGCCTGTGTTCCGGCTCCTGCAAAGAATCCGTAACTTTTTGCACGGTGGTTTTTGCAGATTTTATAAATTTTTCTTTCAATGCTCCCAAACGCCTTACCGTATAATCCCGCAGCTTTTTGTCAGCAGTGCGCTCCGGCGCTGACAGCCATCTGGAATAATCATCAAAGATTTTTATATCCTCTTTCTGTGTTTCCTGCCGGATGGTATTGGCAACAGCCTCACAGGCTTTTTCATACGCCTGCTCCGCCACTTCGTCAACCAGCGTTTCCACCTCTGCAAGTTTCATTGTGACATCTTCAATTGCAGAATGTTTTTCCATAATTGCGGCATTTTTCTCCGCAATAATTTTATCCTGCTTTTCAATTACTTTTACCCTTTGAGATAGAGTATTTTCTGCCTTCTGGATTTTCTTCGCCTGTTCCCCTATGGCTTTATCCGTTTCAGCGAGAGTTTTCCTCTGCACAGAGATTGTATCTTTCTGTTTTTCAATAATAAAATCCTGTTTTTCCAGATAGCCCCTGCCGCCATAAGTCGGTTCCGTCTGTAAGTGAAGATTATGCCTTTCACAGATACGAAAAAGCATTTTTCGGCATTCCGCATCAAAGGTCTGTTTGCGGTTGTTATTCCTGCCTTTCTTCTTGTCGGGATTGGGGAGTGGTACGCCTAATTCTTCAAGTGCTTTTTCCTGTTGGGGACACAGTTCTCCGTAATTATTTTTGCAGTCAAAAACGTGCCTTTCATGGATATGCGGAGTGCCCTCACCAAGATGTAATGCCCAGTCTAAGATGTGTACATGAGTGCCGAATTTTTCTTCCATTTCGTCAAAAAATTCTGTTGCAATCTTAGCTAACATTTCTCCTGATATGGATTCATCAACTGTACCGATTTGATAAATGCTTTCTTCGGGACACGTTTTATTATTTGTGAGTAAATCCGTCACTGTTCTGTTGCGCTCTGTGTGTCTTGTTTTTTCGTTCCGCTCATTCTGCGCCTGTATATGGTCTGCGTAATGTTCAAAATAATAAAGCTGTTCAATCCGTTCAAAAGAGTAGTCGTTTTCCTTATCCTGCCCCCTTGTCAGGGCAGAAGAATAACCAGTGTAGCAATCCCAGTAAATATTCTGTTTTGCTCGCTCCGTGTCGATGTGTTCACTGTTAGCCACATCAAATCTGCGGTCATTATGTTTGGGATTGTAAACGCCGTTTTTCCCTGCTCTGCCGTTATGCCTTGTCAGTTTCATTCAATCGTCTTTTCCCCCTTCGTCCAATTTTCTATCCGACGGAAACTGCCCTGTTCCCTGCACGCAGGGGACAGGGCAGTTCCGTTCATTTTCTCCCAAAGCGAAGCTTGGGAGAACGGCAGCTTTGCTGCCAGTCCTGCCGATTTCAGCGTCAGGCAATACCCAGTACGAGCCGACGCAAGCGTCAACTCTACTGGGCAATGGCTGCCGCCCTTGACCTGCACAGGGAAGCTGCGTTCCCTGTACCTTTGCCGGGAGGGCTTACCGCCCTCTGTACTCCCGCCACAAGATAATTTCCTTCACTATTTCAGGAATGGTTTGGTCAAAATTCCTGCGGTTTTGCAAATTCGCTGTCGGAAACTTTTGCAAAAGAAAAGCCAGTTTACGATATACTTTCACTGAAAGTTTTTCGATAACTGGCTGTTTCTTTTGTCCTGTATCATATTTAGTTTTACAATGAAAAAGCAGCAGCATTTTTATGTTGCCACTGTTTAAAATATTTGTGTTGAAATGTTTTATGTCATCTCGATAAACTGGAATTCTGATAAGACACTTTTTATAGCATTTAATAACTGTTATATCTTATCTTCAAAAAGTCCGCAAACCCTTGAAAACGCTAAATTTATAGCAAGTGAGTTTGCCCTTAGACTTTCCCTTGTGTTATATCCTTTCCCTCATGTTACGAACCCTCATAAGGGCAAAAATAAGGGAAAGAAAAACCTGTAACATATAAGAAAAACTTGCTACACGAGTTTTTCTTATCAAGAATTATAACATGAAATGAACAGGACAGGAAGAATTGATTGGAATGCTTTTACAAATTTCTCCAAAACACAGACAAGAAAGGACTGATAAGATATGAGATTTATTTATGCAGCATATAATATGCTCCATAACTGTATTGATATAACTACTTTTGACGGATACGTTTTACGAATAGACTGCGGAAAAGCGAAAGAAGGATTAAAAACAACACCATGCTCTGAATGTGCTTTAAATGCACTGGCAATAGACAATCCCTTTGAATACGCAACGCTGTATCTTGAGGGCGGTATGCAGACATAGATAGATGCGGAAGATTCATTAGAATTGTGGTAACATATCTTTCTTTATACAGAGAACTGGTCAAAATATAAACCAGTTCTCTCTTTATTTGTAAAAAGAAGAATGTTATAATTTCATTAATCTAAATACATGAAAAGGAATACTTATGAAAAACGACATTCAAGAACTCTATGATTCCATACAGATTAAAAAAGCCATGCAGGATTTACATATTACAAAAGTTTCAGAACTGAAAGAGTATAATTGCGTTACGTTAGCGAACAAACTCCGAACAGGTTACAATAAGCTGATGATTATAAGGAAACTGAATGATTTAGGTTATCTACCTTCCGCCGAAAGCGCAATATCAATCCATGACATTCCCATGTCAAGGAAAATGCGGAATATTTTTTTAAGAAATGGTATCGTATACCTTGCACAACTTTCTGCATATCCAAGGGAAGAAATATTACAGTTTCGCAACGTAGGTGAACTTGCTATGTCAGAAATTGATACTCTTTGTGAAAAATATGGGATTCAGATACGCTCCCTTTCTCCCATTAAAGAGGCATTCAGTGAATTTCAATTTCACAAAAAAATATATCCGCTATTCTTTAGAGGCGATATATTCAGTGTAGATGATATTCGAAATAAATCTGCCCATGATTTATATAATATATGCGAACAGGATTACTGCCTTACCATGAAAACATACCATGCACTAAGGAAAAATGGAGTGACACTCTGCGGCGGGAATGACCAGTATCTGTTTGAAATTTTACCCCAATATAAATCTGTTCAGTTATTTAAACAATATGGGATTATTGCGGTTTCGCAGCTTTCAGATTGCAGTGAACAGCAGCTCAAAGCAATATCCGACAGTGTTCCGGCACTGTCATCATTAATACAAAAGTTATTGACAGATACACATATGGATAAGGTCGTGGACTGATTAACGCAATTAAGTGTTGCAAAGCTGCTTATATGTCCGTTTTCTGCTCAAATGGTTCATTTTCTGCAAAGGATATTGATAATCTCTGCGAAATCATTTATATTGTCACCATTGATAGAAAAGTTACCGGCAGATACACATATGGATAAGGACATGCACTGATTTATGCAGTGAAATCAATTTTTTATCATTTCAATCTGCACTATTTTAGATGCTGTTCTTTGCCCTGTAGGAAAAAGTGATTTGCCATATAACCGATGAGGTTCAATGAATACGAGGTGCGGGATATGGAAACATATATTAAGGATTTAAAACTTTCACCGGAAGTCAAAACAGCCCTGTCATGGTGTTTACGGATTACCAAAGTTTCAGACCTTGAAGGGCTTAATTATCTGACATTTGCAAACAGATGTCCTAAAAATTATAATGTACTTGCCATTGCTGATGAACTAAACGCATTAGGATACCTGTACCCGCCGGAAAACGAAATATCTGTTAATGATATTTCCATGTCAAAGAGGCTGCAAAATGTCCTTATAAGGAACAACATACTATACCTCTCACAGTTATCACTACATCCCAGAGAGGAAATACTGAAGTTCCGTAATATGGGCGAAAGCACAATGCCGGAACTTGACAGCATATGCCAGAAATATGGCATTCAGATACATTCTCTTGCTTCTGTTAAAGAGGCATTTGACAGTTGCCATTTTCCTGCAATGCTGCACATTATCCTTTTTCAGAACAATATATTCTGCATGGACGACTTTAAACATAAGACAGCCCATGACTTATATGCTATTTGCCAGTGTGATTATGCCCTGACTATGAAAACATACTATACACTAAAGAAAAATAAAGTTATGTTTGAAGATTGGGAGGACAAGTATCTATTTGAAATTCTTCCTAAGAAAAAAACTTTCTTGATATGGCAGAAATACAAAATTTCCACTGTGTCGCAATTTTCCAATTATAACAAGGAACAACTTAAAGAAATGACTTCTTTATCTCCTAAACTTCTGGATACCATAGGACATTGCTGACAGATACCTAACAAAAAGACAAGTAAGCTGATGAATTGCTTTACTTGCCTTTTTATTTTTCACTATCTGGTAACAGTCCAATAAAAAATTCCGAAAAATCCACACCATAAATTTGTTTCAAGGCAAGAAAGTCGCTAATCCGTATATTCCGAGTGCCAGTTTCGATTTTGGAATAAGTGCTACGTGACATATTACTCCCCATAAGATGTAGCTTCGTCACTAATTCTGACTGTGAATAACCAAATCTTTCTCTTAAAGTTCTCAAATTTTCTCCTATGCTTATATCTTGTAGAAACCATTGCATAACAGCACCTCTTTTGCCAGCAACCAACCAAAAATCTTATATTAATTGTAGCAAGCTGAAATGGTTAGAATGGGACTGTAGGGGCGCAACTATAAAAAAATTAAGGATTATGAAAAAGAACAGACAAGAAATAGCATGACAGCCTTATAGAAATCAGGGCAAGTAAGTCTAAAACTACTTATTTGCCCACTCAAATATTAAAGAAGTGTGTTTTCCTCTGGCAGCAACCCAACAAAAAACTCTGAAAAGTCCACATCATAAATTTGTTTCAAGGCAAGAAAATCACTAATTCGTATATTCCGATTGCCAGTTTCAATTTTGGAATAGGTGCTGCGTGACATATTGCTGCCCATAAGGTGTAATTTAATTACCAATCTGTATTGTGAATATCCATGCTGTTCACGCAGACTCCGTAAGTTCTTGCCGATATTTACATCTTGTATAAACCATTGCATAACATCCTCTTTTCCTGCGACTAATTAGTCACATTTTTATCTTGATTGTAGCAAAATGAAATGCTATAATTGGGACTGTAGAGTCGCAACTAAATTTTTTCTTTAAATTTTAAATCTATGATACAAAGGGAGGTTGATTGAATGGATTAAGGAAAATGGAAAAGCATCAAAGGGAAGAAACACAGAAAAGATTCCTAAAAAATGACCTTTATCAACTGATTGTGGTGCTACCATAGACGAATGACAATATTATTTTGAATACAGATGAATTAACAATTTTATTATATGTAAATGATAATTGGAATGAAAAATTATCAAACGCATTAATAAACTGTTAAATAATCTAACAGAAAATCGGTATAAAATGATAAATAATACATATAGGAGAGGTATGCCATGAAAATAAATTATTTGAAAGACAGAATCTTTGATTTCTTGAATGACAACAGTGAAGAATTGGGTATTTCCGATATTGAAACCCATGAAAAGGAAAACACATTTGGTATTTCAATGACAGACGGAAGTGTGTTTGAAATACAGTGCAGACGCATATTGGAAAGGGACGATAAATGAGCAAAAGAAAGTTGACTGTATATGCTGGGAGCGGAAAAGATTACTCTTACGTTTCACAGATTATCCTGCAAGGAAAGTGGCTAGAATCTCTAGGCTTTTCTATCGGCGATAAAGTAATTGTTGACTGCCAACCGGATAGAATCGTCATAGAAAAAGAGAACTCGCTACAGGAAGAAAAAACTAAATAACAGCCGCACATTATAGTGACACATGCAAGCAGTAAGTCCGTAAAAATTTGCTGCTTTTTTGTGTTTTCTTAATTTTCAGTCTATTCTTGCTTGTATAGCATTACAAAAATAGATTGTATATCAGAAATAATTGAATAGAAAATCTATGGAAAAAGGACAGAAAATAACGGCTTTGAAATGATTCAAAACCGTTATTTTGGCAAATACGATTTCCTCTGTCATTTCAGCACTGGATAATCTAAACTATTTTTTCCTGTTTGATGTTTATTTTTTTCCCATAAGTCATAGGCGCCCAAATACTTATTATACTCGGCATAACCTGAGAGATTACCAGCCTTGTATTGCATATCTCTCAGCTCTTTTAAAATATCTGCAAAGTTTTTCTTTGTATCAGTCACACTGTCATCGGTAAATATACCTAATGTAACCGCACTATCCACTATTCCTTCATCTGCTAAATATGCATTTAACGCGAACATTTCCTTTTCTGTCGCATTTGTCATATCCACTTCTTTTGCATCAATTATCTGTTCAGTTTCCTTCCCATTGGCATCCGTTGTCACTATCCGCAAAAAGGGAGTGTCTTTTGTGTAAGAATCTGCCTTATAAACCGTGATATTTGAACCATCCGGCTTAGCCATTGATGTCAGTCCCCCCAACTTAAGATTGAAATTTCCTGAGTTTGTAGAAACTGCTGTTACATTTTGCATGGTATCACTTTTTTTTGCAGTCTGCCTGTTTGCTCTATTCATCCCGCTTCTCATAGCAGAGGGAATTGTATTAATGCCACCTATATTCATATATTCATTTTTCCTCCAAGTCGTTGTATTGTTTTATAATTTGCTATCTAACCACATTAATATTCATAATATATTTTAAAATTCTCACATAAAATCTCAGAAAAATTCTTCAAAAACATGGAGTTCCTCTATATCAGGAAAATACAATAATATCAAGGTATCATCGTATTTTTGGTGTAAAATCCAGATATATTTTTGTGAAAAATCGGGTATATAGCTACTCTGAGTTTCAAGCTTTTCACAATACTCCACACACACACCCTCTACATCCATGCTTTTGTCGGCGCGGAAAGTAATCTGAATTTCACTGCGCGCTATTCCATAAATACTGTGGTGAATTGCTTCTCCGTGCGGTCCATAAGGAGTGTGTTCTATTATAATCTGTTCCATCTCGTTTTTTTTCGGAAGCTTAAGCTGCCAGTAATCCTCCCGAATGACATTGTTTGGATTAGCATAAATATATCTATCATGCCAATAAATAAAAACAGATATTCCAATAAAAACCAACAACGTCAGAGCCAAGACTGAAATTGGCAGCATAAATAAAACCTTATTATTTTTTTTCATATTTTATTCCAATGATACAGACAAAGATATTTATATTCTCTGTCTGTATCATACTCTAAGGTAAATTAATGTGTTACAATTTTTACATAATAAGGAACTAACACACCATTCTGCTGTGCCAAAAACATTTCATTAACTGCCACACCAGCTACACCAGTATATTCATCACTAAATGCATAATCATATCTATCAGTTAATGTAAATATATGCTTTTGTGCATCAAATGTATAATTAAAACAGTGTATTGCATAATACAAATCTTTTTCAACTGTACTTCCTGTATTTTCAAAAACACCACTTCCTGAAGTGCTATTTTTACCTGATTTAAGCCGTCCTACTACACCAGAAGCATTAATTCTATTCCCATTAACAGGGGAGTATACAGAATCTAATCGATTATTATCCCTAGCATGTATTAGTAATTCACAGGATAACTCATAGCCACAAGAGCCAAAATATGCTATTACCGCTGCAACCATTGGTGAATATATTGGATTAGTGACTCCCATGGGTGCAATTCCATCTGAATATGAAAGATAATCACCCTTCAATTCATTAGTAGTATCAATTAATGCCTGTATCTTTTCTATCTCATATTTATCTGTGGTTTGATTTTTTTTATTTTCCAAATCACTAATTATTTCTTCTAATTCATTGCAAACAGAAGTATCTTTCTGTCTCAGTTCTTCCTCTATAATTTCCATGTCTTCTTTCATAACTTCTGCTTCTACAACATTTTCTGCCGCATATGTTATGCAACTATTAGAAAGAAATAACACAACAGCTAATACCATTCCAAAAACTCTATAAACTTTCATTTTTCCTCCTAGCCCGTGCTGAGTTTTATTTATATAAAACTCATGACACTGTGTTAATTAATCCACTAAGTATTTTTTCCATCTTGACCATTACTCAAACAATTCTTGTTAATTGAAAGGCGTAAACCATATTCTAATCACCTCTTTCTTTCTCAAAATAATTCCTGCAGCTTTTACTATTTTGCTGACATACTATGCTTTATTCTTCAATGATAACTCTATAAACACCAGTTACTCATAATTTCTTTAACTTTATTTGCTCTCTCGTAATATCCTATATGCATTATCCCTTTTTTCGGTCGTAATTATTTCTTTGATATTACTCAATTTGTAAGTTTCTTTGAAAAACTTTCCACAATTATACTTTCTTAAGCTGCTTTAATTTTTAGGTTTCCTAATCTGAAAAATGTAATGTATATGTTGGATTTATCCCCTTAACTGATGTATACTTTTTGCCTTTGCATCTACCGTTTCCATTACATTCTTCATAAATTACATTATTTTTTCTATTTTTGTCTTTATTTCCTGCAATTCATTTCTCAAAACGAAAATTTCTGCAAAATAAATACATAATAGCCAAAATACATTAAAGTTTTATAGTAACCTTCTCAGTTCATCTGCCTCCTCCTCTGACAATTTTCCATCGCCAATAAAAGCAGCCACAAAACGAGAAAAGGAATTTCCATAACATTCAGCCACCATTTTTTTTGTCCAGTTATGAATGTGCTGGTCTTTTGTACACAGGGCATAGTACACATTATAAGAGGACATTCCCCTGTCTGTTCCGACCAATCCCATTTTCTGCAGTCCAAGCAAAAATGAATTTAAAGTCTGTACTTTCCATGTTTTTTTCCAGTCATTTAGAGCAACATCCATAATCTCCCTGAATGACATTGGTTCCTGTGCTGTCCATAACAATTCCATAATTTGCAGTTCTGTGTTCGTCAAACCGTAATTTTTTTTCATCAGATTCTTTCCTTTCCTTAAATTAATGCGGGCAAATTTTATAAGTTACAGTATTTTTTAATTCTCCGGTTTTTACAACAGAACAGACAGAACAAATCCTTGCTTCATAACTATTTATTACACATCCGCCATTTCCATCTTTTTTATGTTGATTCAAGGTTCCACGTATGGAAAAGTCGTGGCTGCAAAGATTTCTGTTATTTTTTCCTATTTTGCTTAAATCATAAATCTTTCCATTATCATCTACAAAAAAATAATCTGATGGTAAATCTGTACATTCCTCTGCTGTTTCAATTGCATAATCCATATCAGCATCAAAATCATAACCTTTATCATTATAAATTATCTGTGGTGAATCATGTGCAAAAGTTGTTATCCCGCCAACCATGCATATTAACATAGTCATAACAACAGGCAGTATTGTCTTGTATTTCTTAGCCCTTTTCATTTCTAAAATCCTCCTTTTATATACCCATTTATCCCTGCTATCTGCCATGCCAATAAAGAATTGCCGTTTATTAGCAAATTTATTCTGTACGGCTAATTTTAAAATCAGCTCTCCATAATTCCTGCGTTCTTCTTCTCCTTTTCCTCCAATCACAATGCTGTCACAATACATTTCACTAATAACCGAAATCTCATAAAACATCAGATAAATAAAAGGATTATACCAATGGATAGCCATCACGAATAGTCCTATATATTTTATGAATAAGTCATGATGCTTAATATGTACCAATTCATGCCGAAGCATATATTCATATTTATTTTCATCTATATCTTCATCCCATTTGGGTAATATCAGAATAGATGATAAAATACCACTTGTCATTGGAGAACTGCAATATTCGGAACAGATAAGTTCTACTTTCTTTTTTATCCCTATTTCTTTTTTGGCTTTAAAGAAAACCTGTTGTTCCAGATTTGTTGGTTTTTCAGAACCGACAGTGCAAACTTTTTTCCATTTCCAGTATTGGATAATCCGTTCTCGTATGATGGAAAACGCAACAATCGCAATAATAAGAAGAACTACCAGCATATAACTAACCCTTGAAGATAGTTTCATAAAGTCCTGACTCACAATAATGGTATATTTACTATCCATATTTACTATTATATGGCTTATTTTATCCCACAACAGCGGAAAACATCTACGGAGTACATTCAGTATGAAATACTTGCACAACGAAATTGGAATAAGATAAAAAACAATCGCAATTTTTAAAATTCTATATCTCCACTCTAATGAAAAAAATCTTTTCGTTAACGGATAGGTCAAAATATATAAGATAAAAACCATGTTTCCTGACAACGACATATTGAAAAGAAGGTTTTGACGCATATATATACTTCCTCCACATTTTTAAGGTATTACATCTTTCTTACAAAAAATAATTTTCTAATCCGCTCAAATACTTTATCTACTTATTCTTTTTATACATTATATTTTCTTTAAACGAATTAATTTTAATTTTTATTAGATTATATTATTTTTTTTTAATATAATCTAATAAGAATGTACACCAATATATAAATTTTGTCAATAATTATTTTTATTTATATCTAAAGCCTCCCTTCACTTACAACCAATGATGTAGATATTTTCTAACTGTCATAGATTCGACTTCTTTCGGTTATGACATATAGTTACAATAAACACATTATTCCTTGTCCTAATCATTTAATGATAATATCCATAAAATGTATAAGTACATAAAACTATCCTTTTTCTATATTAAGAATTGCATGATTTTAATTTTAAGTGTACTCCCTTGCATTTGTCAGGTTTAATGCATATGACTTTGTTTCATTTTTACATCCATAAGCTGCACCTGCTTTTCGACAGCCTCCACATTCTGCGCCAACTGCTCCATTGTGCCTGTGCGGTTTTCCGGCTTGATTTCCGGCTGTATCAGTTCCTTTGGGTATTCCTGCCGTGTAACGGCATGACTTGTATGGATATCCATATAGGATTTCAGCCGGTAATAATAGCCTTCATTCCTGCTATCTTCAAATACAGGGGAAACTTCGCCTTTTGAGGTCTGCCACCGCATAAGGCGGGGAAACCAGCACAGTCCGTCCATGATGATTTCCTTAAATGAATTGAGCAGTTCCCCAAGTGCGGTTAGCAAGCCACGAAAGCTGTTTCCTGCCTCTATATCCGCCCCGCGCTCCACATGGTTCGCAAATTCCTCAATCAGCGGCGCAAAGGGTAGATATGACTGTATAAACTGTTTTATCTGCCGGAGCGCTTTTAGGAAAATATTGGAACTCTCAATCTCCCCATCCAATTCGTCCAATTTCTTCTGTGTGGTGGATTTTCTATGGTTCAGAACGAGAATGTCAGCCTCCAGTCCTATTTTATCCGTTGACAGTTTTTCAATCTTTTCTTCCTCTTTTGCAACTTTGTATTCCGCAACCGTCAGGTCATGGTTTTTGCCCTTTTTCTTTTCCCGTACTTCCTGTTGGAAGATGGCTTTCATGTAGTGGCTGGCGTCTGCCCGCATTTTATCCTGCAAAACTTCCGACAGGACTTGGGGTGTGAATACGGATCGTTTTGACACTTTTGTTGACAATCCACGCTTAAATCCTCTCCCTACCGGAACACCTACAACGTGCAAGTGTGGGCTTGCCTCATCAAAGTGGATTACCGCATTTGCAATCTTAAAATCCGGCAGATACTCCTGCAATTTCAAAAGGAGCTGCTTATAGACCTGCTTCATAAATATCCTGTCATCGCTGTTCTGCTCCCAAAATTGCTTATCCCCACATTGTATGATGACTTCCACTGCCATGTCCTGTTCCGTTTCGGATACATGTTCAAAATAATCGTCAATCCGTCTTTCCGGTCTTGCCTGCTTTGCATTATATTCATACAGTGCAGCATCAAATTCTTTGCGGTATACATTTTTCACGTCCTGCATGAGGTTCGTTGTCCCATAAAGAAGTGTGATGTTATCCCTGCTGTAATCCTGCGAACGGTACTTCCTCAGATTGTGTTTTGCAACCCCTGCAAGTTTTGCCTTGCTGTTGGCGCTTTTCTTGTTGCTGATATGGTTGCTGAAAGAAATCTCTCCCACGTTTCCTCCCTGATTTCACGTTAAAGCAGTGCGGTTATCATCTTGGCTCCGCCATAGATGATAACCCCCTAGTAGTATTGTCAAAGTCAATGTGCCATTGACTTCGCCAATACTGCGGGGGCTCTCCGAGGGTATCCAGTGAAATGTATTTTCAGCATATTGGAAACAGTTTTCCGGCTGTTTTATGCTTATTCTATTGGCAATCCTTTTATTTCTGTCCGTCCCTGTTATCCTTATCTTCCCCAAATGTACTGATTATGCTGAATTGCATTTCTGCTGTTTCCGGCGGTCAACTGACTTTATTCAAAGTGATTGCACTTTTTATGTTCATTTTTTATGGAACATATATCACAGTTTTTTTGGTGAACTTACTTTTTAAGTTCATTCCTCAGAAGTGACTGCATTTTTTGAGTTCATTTTCCAAAAATGACTGCATTTTTTAAGTTCACTGCAACTGTTCGCCTGACTCTTATACCGCCGTCTTTCTTGTGACGGTTTTGACATTTCCCCTGTCCCTCAAATCCCTCCCCTCATTGACAGTCATAAACAGTTCCAAAATATCCTTTTTGATAAGTACCTTTCTCCAAGCCATTCGCAGAATGGCTTTAATTTCAGTACAGGGAGTTTATCCCATTCCACCAGCTTTCTCAGTGTGTTCCGACCGATGCCTGTGTAGTCTGCCGCCTCCTCAATGGAAAGAGCAATCTTCATTTCTGCCATTCATTCTCCTCCTCTTGAATTGCATTATGCAATTTTATGGTATGCTTACTATACATCATTTATATTTGCTTGTCAAGCGTTATGTGATTTTAAAAATTATTTTTAAATTGCATATTGCAATAATGGTTTTAATATGGTATACTCTAACCATACCGATAAAGGAGGCAATGCCTCCGAAAGAACAGGAGGCATAACGACAATGAAAGACAAAGAGCTGCGCAGGATAATCGGCGGCAGGGCAAAACAGCGGAGACTGGAATTGGGTGTCAACCAGCCTTATGTTGCTAAAAAAATGGGTGTTACCGCATCCACCATTCAGAGGTATGAGGCAGGAACGATTGACAACACCAAGAAACTTGTCCTTGACGGTCTGGCAGACACACTCCATGTTTCCGTAGAATGGCTGAAAGGCGAAACGGAAGAATATGAATCTGACATTACTGATAAAAGAGAAATGTTAATCCGTGATGCCATGTCCTCCATTCTTTCAAAGCTGCCCTATGACATGGAAGTTTCCGAATCAGACTTTTCAAAAGACCTGTTACTGATGATGTTGCAGGAATATGAGCTGTTTGTGGATTCGTTCCGCCTTGCGTGCAGGAAGTTTAAGGGCAACAAGGAAAGCGTACAGCTTGCAAAGACAATGGGATTTGAATCGGGAAAGGAATATAATGAAATCATGTTCCTGCGGGAGATTACCCCATAAGCACTAACTTTTGCATATTCATAAATTTTATGTTATACTGAAACGG
>ERZ778497.416-NODE-416-length-37136-cov-90.439416_pt1 | contig 37136 bp, 30 predicted proteins | sample MGYA00509938_ERZ778497 | MGnify/ENA primary metagenome ERZ778497 (study PRJEB29527, sample SAMN07138969) | mouse gut metagenome | material: feces | host: mouse | place: China:Nanjing | collected 2016-01-25 ... | reverse complement strand
TCACGCCATCCGATTTTGGTATATTTTAGTTCATTGCAGGCGTAAACAGCAACATTTTTGCACACAAAATGCGAAAGGACACGCATTTTGGCGCACATTTTTTACTACTTTGATGAACGAGTGAACAGTAAAGTCCGCACAAAAACTCACATACAAATCTCAATCCGAAATAACCCTAATGGTATATAATGTTTGCTCGAGACAAGTATGCTCCCATCTGTATCTGATATAGTTTCTTGAATCAGCAAAAAAGAATTGTCCTCTGACAAGGTACAAGTCAACGCTGTAAAATTCCCTGCGGTCGAGTGTGAACAAATACGTCGAAAACAATTATTCTTATCATAGCACTGTCTCTCCAAATACTCCTGCAATTGGCTGGATTGATTTAGGTCAATCTTCTTCTCCCCAATCAATTCAATTGGCAGAAAGCTTAGCGAGTACGCAAGCGGGATTCCCTTTTGTTTATACCAACGGTCTACAATAACCACAGCGGGCGTATACTGCTTTAGGACATCTGAAATTGACTTTGTGGGCGGCTCAATACGAAATGCCATCTCCACAGTATCCAGTTTCTCTGTACAATAAGAATAGATAGGGTGCTGCGGTGTCTCGACAAGAGACTTCTCTGTTTTACTTTCCGGTTGGCTGCACACAAAATGCCCAACTCCTTGCACATTCCTCGTTATACCATCTTCTTGTAACAATGCCAACGCTTTCCGAAGCGTCATGCGACTTACATCCAACTGTGCAGACAGCACTGTCTCCGACGGAAGCCGGGAATCTGGCGGAAAGATTCCATTCTGAATCATCTCGTAGAGCTGGTTATACACTCTGACATGTTTTAGTTTACTTTCCTTATTCTCTCTACTTTCTTTGTACTCAATACCTTCCTCTTTTATCATGTGATACTCCTACTTATTTTATACTTGTCTAAAAAACAACAACAAACGAAAATTAAGTAAAGAAGATTTATCTTCCTCCACTCACCGCGCAATCTGTATACCGCCTTAACGACTTATTTCTTTTTCACAATTTTATGTGCACAACCAGCTTTAGTTGCATATTTCCTCTCTATATTCGTGTGTATAAAAAATCGCAATACAAAAAATCTTCTTTTTGTCCTACCTCTATCTTAAATCTATACAAGTCAAAAGTCAAGAAGCACAAAATAGATGCATCCTTTGCTTTCAAAACGAAGAAAGTAAAAATCTTAGTCAATAGTTACAAAAAACAACTTGTATAATTTGTCTATAAATACATCTTGTTTTTATACATGTATAGTGATACAATTTATTTATAATCAAGTTGTAAAAACCAATAAACAAGTAAAATGTATTCCTATGTGTTTCTATATATAAAACCAGCTTTTTATCCTATACATAAAAGGTATAAAAGAAACACTGGGTGTACATACTGCCAAAAGGAGGAAAAGAATATGCAGAATTATTCAGGTGAAGTAGGTTTACAGTATCATTTACAGATTCGTCCAGGCGATGTCGGTCGCTATGTGATTTTGCCAGGAGATCCTAAACGCTGCGAGAAAATTGCAAAGCATTTTGATAATGCGAAACTTATTGCAGACAGTAGAGAGTTTGTCACTTACACAGGAACGCTCGACGGGGAAAAAGTGAGTGTGACTTCCACTGGAATTGGCGGACCATCTGCGTCTATCGCGCTTGAAGAGTTGGTACTTTGCGGTGCTGACACTTTTATCCGCGTCGGCACATGCGGCGGTATTGACCTTGAGGTCAAAGGTGGTGATATTGTGATTGCAACAGGCGCTGTCCGCATGGAAGGCACAAGCCGCGAATATGCGCCAATCGAGTATCCCGCAGTTGCAGATTTAGATGTCACAAACGCTCTTGTCGCAGCAAGCAAAGAATTAGGCAATGTTTACCACACAGGCGTCGTTCAATGTAAAGATGCTTTTTACGGACAGCATGAGCCCGAGCGCATGCCCGTCAGCTACGAACTGTTAAACAAATGGGAAGCATGGAAACGTATGGGCTGCAAAGCTTCTGAGATGGAATCAGCAGCACTGTTTATCGCTGCAAGTCATTTGCGTGTTCGCTGCGGTTCAAACTTCCTTGTTGTAGGCAATCAAGAGAGAAATGCCCTTGGCATGGAAAATCCAATTATACACGATACCGAATCCGCAATTAAAACGGCTGTCCTAGCAATCCGCAAGCTCATTGCAGCAGACCATGAAAAATAAAGCCTCTGGGCAGACAGGAGACACATCAGATGAAATTACTAATAAATTTAATTGGTATTGTTATCATTTTAGGACTTATCTTCCTGCTCTCATGGGACCGCAAAAGCATTCCTTGGAAAACAGTGCTTCGCGCAATTCTAATACAGTTTGTTATCGCTGTGTTACTAGTAAAAATACCAATTGGAAAAACCATTGTATCTGTAATTTCTAACGGAATCACAGCCATCATCAACTGTGGACAGGAAGGACTGTCATTTGTCTTTGGAAGTCTTGCAGACAGTACATCTCTGGGCGGTATCTTTATCGTCCAGACACTTGGCAATATTATCTTTGTATCTGCACTGGTAAGCTTATTGTACTATATTGGTGTATTAGGTTTTGTAGTGAAATGGATTGGAAAAGGCGTTGGAAAGCTCATGGGCACAACAGAAGTAGAGAGCTTTGTCGCTGTGGCAAATATGTTTTTAGGTCAGACGGACAGTCCCATTTTGGTGAGCAAATACATCCAATCATTGACCGACAGCGAAATCTTTGTTATTCTAGTCTCAGGAATGGGCAGTATGTCTGTATCGATTTTGGGTGGCTATCATGCGCTTGGAATCCCTATGGATTATCTGCTGATTGCAAGTGCTATGGTTCCTGTCGGAAGTATCCTTGTCGCAAAGATGATTCTTCCGCAGACAGAAGCTGCACAATCCATTACAGATGTCAAGATGGATAACAAAGGAAATAATGCAAATGTTATTGACGCAATTGCTGAAGGTGCATCCACTGGTATGCAGATGGTCATTTCCATCGCTGCATCTTTAGTTGGCATTATTGGTATTGTGGCAGTTGTAAATATGTTTCTAGGCTTTGCTGGAATCCGGTTAGAACAAATTTTCTCTTATCTATTTGCACCGTTTGGTTTCCTGATGGGATTAAATGGAAATGATGTATTGATGGAAGGGTCCCTTCTTGGCAACAAACTGATTGTCAATGAATTTGTTGCCTTTCAAGATTTAGGTGCGATACTTAATTCTCTGGACACCAGAACAGGTATGATCTGCGCAATCTCTCTGTGTGGCTTTGCAAATCTGTCTAGTCTTGGCATTTGTGTATCTGGCATTGCTGTACTCTGCCCAGAAAAAAAGAGTACCCTCTCACGCCTTGTCTTCAAGGCGATGCTGGGCGGCATCTTTGTGAGTATGTTAAGTGCTATGATTGTCGGAATTATTATGCTGTTTTAATAAGAACATTCAAAAGGAGTGAGTATTTTATGGTGAAAATTAAAAAATACAATCGCATTTTCACAATTGTCATCGACTCTTTGGGCATTGGCGCCGCTGCAGATGCGACTGCCTATGGCGATGCCGGAACGGATACATTAGGTCACATTGCTCAGAAAACAGAAAATTTTCAAATTCCAAACCTGCAAAAGTTAGGAATAGCAAACTTACATTCTTTACACGGCGTCGCCCCTGTTGAAAAACCAGCAGGATATTTTGCACGGTTGCATGAGGCGAGCACCGGAAAGGACACAATGACAGGACACTGGGAAATGATGGGACTGCATATTACAAAACCATTTCAGACCTTTACTGAAACTGGATTTCCAAAAGAACTTTTAGATGAGCTGTCTGCGCGGACAGGGCGCACCATTATTGGAAATAAAAGCGCAAGCGGCACAGAAATACTTGATGAACTTGCCGAGGAGGAAATTGCCACAGGTCATATGATTGTCTACACTTCTGCGGATTCTGTGCTTCAGATTTGTGGAAATGAAGAAACTTTTGGGCTAGAAGAACTTTATCGCTGCTGCGAGATTGCGCGAGAGTTGACCTTGCGGGACGAATGGAAAGTTGGGCGTGTTATTGCTAGACCTTATATCGGTAAGAAAAAAGGAGAATTTGTGCGCACAAGTAATCGTCATGACTATGCCCTTAAACCCTATGGAAAAACTGTCCTCAATGTGCTCAAAGACGCTGGATTTAATGTTATTTCCGTCGGAAAAATATATGATATTTTTGACGGCGAAGGACTTACAGAATCCAACAAATCCAAAAGTTCTGTACATGGTATGGAGCAGGCTATTGAAATTGCACACAGATCATTTCAGGGACTCTGTTTTGTGAATCTTGTGGATTTTGATGCCCTTTGGGGACATCGCCGAAATGTAACAGGCTATGCACAGGAACTTGAAAAATTTGACAAGAAACTTGGTGAATTTCTAAAATGTCTAAAAGATGATGACTTGTTAATCATTACTGCGGACCATGGAAATGACCCAACCCATACAGGAACAGACCACACACGAGAAGATGTTCCATTTATCGCCTACTCGCCGTCCTTTACAGGCAGTGGAAAACTAGAAGATACTTCTACATTCGCTGTAATCGGCGCCACAATTGCCGACAATTTCGGCGTGTCAATGCCTGAAAGCACCATCGGTCACTCCCTGCTTGCGCAATTAAAATAATCGTAGAAAATTATTAGAAAGGATAATTTTATGGATAAAAAAGAACTTTTAAAAACTGTGGACCACACACTGCTCACGCAAACTGCCACATGGACAGAAATCCGTCAGATTCTTGACGATGGCATAGCCTACGGAACTGCATCTGCGTGCATTCCCGCTTCCTATGTTAAACAAGCAGCAGACTATGTAAATGGAAAATTGCCCATCTGTACTGTGATTGGTTTTCCAAATGGCTATCACACCACTGCTGTCAAAGTCTATGAAACAAAAGACGCTATCGCAAACGGCGCGGCAGAAATTGATATGGTCATCAATATCGGCTGGCTGAAAGACGGGCGTTATCAGGACCTTGAGGACGAAATTCGCCAAATTCATGAAGCGTGCAATGGTAGAATTTTAAAAGTCATTATTGAAACCTGCTTACTCACAGAGGAAGAAAAAATTAAAATGTGCGAGATTGTCACCAATGCAGGCGCAGAATATATCAAAACTTCCACAGGTTTTTCCACAGCGGGTGCTACTTTTGCAGATGTCAAACTGATGCAGGAACACGTTGGAAAAGATGTAAAAATCAAGGCGGCCGGCGGTATTGCTTCACTCGACGACGCAGAGGAATTTCTCCGTTTGGGCGCAGATCGCTTAGGAACAAGCCGTATGATCAAGCTTATTAAAAATGTTGATTCTGGCTCTGGATATTAATTGAGAGGGGAAATAACCTTCCCCTCTCGATTCTTATTAACGTCTTCTATCAATATAATCAATCAGCATCTCAATTGTCCCATCCACGCCTAACTTACTGCTATTGATAGAGATATCATAATTTCGCGAAGCCCCCCATTTTCCCGCACAAAAACTGTTATGATAACGTCTGCGTTTCCAGTCTTTCTCGCGAATCTTTTTCACCGCCTGACTCTCCGACAACTCATACAAACGCATAATGCGCTCTACTTTCGTATCCATATCGCCAAGCACAAAGATTGACACTAGACTGTCAAACTCTTTTAAAATCGTCTCACTGCATCTCCCGACAATCACAAAAGAATCCCCTGATAATGCTCTATTTTTTAGATAGTCAAACTGCATTTGATACAAGTTTTCCTCCGGCGAACTACTATAACCGCGCACTGTCCTCGAAGAAAGTCTGTTTTTACGCTTTTCGTCCAGCTCTTTCCAATGCTCCATATCCATATTTTTTTCTGCTGCAATCTCATCAAGCAGATTGTGGTCGAGCAATGGGATTTTATAATGTTTTGACAATTTTTCTGCAATCTCATGTCCGCCGCTGCCATACTCCCTGCCCACTGAGATAATCAACTGCTTTTCCATTGAACTTGCCTCCCTATAAATACCGAACATAAATAATCAACATGGATATCATTACAACCATAATTGTTGCCGGCATCATTTTCTTACAGTATTTTCCCCATTTAATTACATAACCTTCCCTCGCTGCCGTCGCAATGCCAACAACGTTTGCTGAGGCTCCAATTGGAGTAGCACTTCCACCAATATCGGTTCCCATCGCCAACGTCCACGCAAGCGTTGACAAATCAACGCCATAGGTGACAGACAAGCTTCTAATAACTGGTATCATCGTTGTCGCAAACGGAATATTATCCACAAATGCGCTTGCTATCGCTGACAGCCAGATAATAATTGCAATCATCACCATAACATTACCGCCGCTAATCTTGCCAATAAACGCCGCCATAATTTCCAATATCCCTGTCTGCTCCAAACCGCCAATCACAACAAACAATCCGATAAAAAACAACAATGTCTTATAGTCAACTTTCTTTAATAATAGAATAGCATATTTCCACGACGTTGCCAATGTGGCAATTGCAACAATTGTACCAATTGTGGATACTGTTAGTCCCGTCTGCGCATGTGTCACCAGCAAAATAATCGCCGCTGCAAAAATAATACTACTTACAATAAAACCTTTTTTGTCTGTAATCGTTGATTCGGGGCTTGGCAAACTGCTATAATCAATCGCCTGAGAAGTATTTGGCTTTAATTCCTTTTTAAATATTAGATAGAAATACAGCAACACTGCAACCAGTGAGACTGCCACAATTACACCTGTATTGGTCACAAAATCTGTAAAAGAATACCCCAGTGAAGTTCCAATAATAATATTGGGCGGATCTCCGCACATTGTCGCAGAACCCCCAAGATTTGCACAAAAAATCTCAGACAAAATCATTGGAACTGGATTAAATTTTAAAAGCTGCGACAATTCAATTGTCACTGCTGCCAAAAATAAAATCACTGTAATACTGTCAATAAACATTGCAAGTATTGTGGACAGTACCATAAATGTGATAAACAGTGGTATCACCTGATATTTCACAAACTTGGCAATACGCATACACAGCCACCGAAAAAAACCGACGCGCGCCATACCTTCAACCATCACCATCATGCCAAAAATAAACAGGATTGTCTCCCAGTTAATGCCTGCACTGCTACTTCCTGACTCCCCAGACAGATACCAGAAATCTGCCATAAAAATACTCTTTAAATTAATTGTCTGAATTAACGCTGTCATACTGTGCATACCCACCCCAAAAACAAAAATAATTGTGAGTGCTGCGCATACAAGCGATACAATGTGCCGTTCCACAATTTCCGTCACAATAAAAACAAACATTGCAATAAAAATAATTACTGCAAACACTTGTGCTAACATAGATACACCCTTCTTTCTAAAAAAACAAATCCAAATATCCTTATGCTTTACTTTATGTATTGAAATCGATTCGGGGAATGATTCGTTTTTTTCCGTCTGATTGATGCATGTACTCTGTGACCAATGCATCTAGCGTCCGGTAAAAAGTTTGTATTATCTCTGAAAGCTGAAAAAATTTTCCCTGCAAAAGAAAAAGATACCCTATATGCAATAGACATAGAAACAAATTCCAGCCCGCAGACTGCAATTCGATTCCAACACATTCGCCCAGCATCTTTGTTGTACAAATATATCTATTGATGTGGCTAGAATCATCTTTTATCAATATTTTGCCAAAAATAAAATCTACAGAACTTGATTGAAAGAAAGTGTTTGATGCTCCTGTAGATTTGTACGCAAAAAAAGAGTCCGTCATAACCATATTAAGGTATATTTCGGACAAGAGCAGCATTATCACAATCGCCAAACAGGCTGTCTTCTCTCTTCTTGTGTGCACTATAATACCCTCTTCCTTAAAGCTCCATCAATTAAACGCCTAGTTTATTATAGACCGCCGTAATTATAGCACACTTTTTACGGCGAGGGAAGAGGGTATTTTTTATTCTCCTAATATCCTTTCTCTTGCATTTTTCTTCTCTGTTGGTTTCTGGCTTATTTCACTCAATATAGTGTCAAAATACTGTTCAATCCACACAAAAGAATTGTGAATACCGGAAACTTCCCATGGGTCGCAAGGTGCAATCTGAATATTGTATCCATTTACTGAAGCCCCTTTTGCTTCTGGAAATTCCTCAAAACTCGCAAGCATATAAAGCACAACATCCTGCACACCTTCCTCCATGTCAAACCCAGTAAATTCTGCCTGAATATGCTCTGTCTGGCATACACCCTCACACACATAAATTTTTAATTCGCCTTGATATCCATACTGCTCCCCAGGAATCGTATATATGTACGAAAACAAATGCAATTCCCGCCCATCTTCCGTCTGATAATCATAAAAAGTCAAATCAGAAATCTTTTTGGCATAATTTTTCTTAACATAAGCCTCTATTTGTTGTCTACTATGTTCCCAGTCTGCCAGCGCTTTCTCTCCTGCTTGTTCCTTATCTCGAATTAGACAGAGAACATCTGCCACGCCCTCGCCAAACAAAGCACAGTTTGCAAATACTTTCCCAGATTCCAGAATGCCAAATCTCGCTTGCGCCAGTGTCCCAAACTGATATTCTGGTGTCTTAATTCCATTCACGCCCATTCGCCGTTTCACATAGACATTCCGTTTGACTTGAAGCTGCATATTGGGATATATCAGATTTGGGTCTACAATCCGATCTGCATTCTGCATTGCAAGTTGTATATAATTTTTTCCATTTCCCAATAACGTTTCTGAAATGCGCCAAAGATTGTCTCCTTCGCAAACCTTATACGTGCCAATCTCCTCTGTGAGCACACAATATTGATCTCGTTCACTAGATGCTACATCATATTGCACCAGCTTCTCCTCCGATGCACATGCTATCATAGAGGTGCCCTCTATCAGCCCAAAAAGTGTACATACAATGGTTATTCCCGCTATTGCTCGATAAATTCCCATATACTCGCATCCTTTCCCAGCCACAAATTCTCCTCTAAGTTCTCACATTCCAAGATTTCTCCCGTTTGCTCTGACTGCTCATACCAATTCCAAAATTCTGAATCCGTTCGGTATGGCTCTAATTCAGCACTCTGAAAATGCGCACAGAAACTATTTTCCAATGGCAATTTACTCACAATCTTACTTGGTTTTGGGTCATAGGACAATCCAATCACAAAATTCTTGTTCGCATCCAAATAGAAAAAAGGGGTAAATAGATATTGTGCGTTCGCTTCTTCATCGTCATTCAAAAACCACTGCAAAAATGTTTCCCGCGTATCCGCATCATTTACAATCAGCTCGCCATAATCTCCGCTCTCCTCCACTTGTGTGCACCAAAGCCCCATAAAATCATCATTCAGCGTAAAAATATCTGAGAGCGCATACTGTTCACCTGTCATTAGATTGACATTTGCGCAGCGCTGTGTTCTATGTACATAATGCAAAGGTGAAATTGGCGCATAAAGTTCCTGAAAATGCACACTCATCAAATATTGGCTGTGATATGGGACCTCACAGTGCACATCACTGCAAAACATTTGATAATCCTTCTGTAGCTCCTTTACTTCCTCATCTGGAAAAAGATGCCAAAAATGAACCTTTTCCATTGCTACATCATTAAAAAGTTTGTTGATAGTCTCCTCCTGTCCGGTGCTTATTCCAGATACACGCGGATACTCCACTGTCAGCACATCCCAATAATCATACTGCTCTGAATACTGCACATAATATTGTTCTTTCTGTACTGTATAATCCCGACACCCTTTCGGCGTAAGAAACTGCAGCGCACCGTAAACACCTGCCCCCAACACTGCTACAGCCAGCACTGCACCAACCAAAAAGCCTACCGGAATCTTTTTCTTTTGTTTCACTTCCATGTGCATTCCCCCATTCTCTCTTATAGCCTCTCGAAAGCTATTTCTATAACATCCTAATTATAGAGAGCGGGCGCATCAAACTTGTATCGAATTTGCATCAAAGTTGCATCATTGTTTAACTTTCCGCAGTCTGTCTCCAAATATTTTTTACTGAAGAATAACTTGCCCAGATGGAAAGCGCATATCCAAAAAGCAAATCTTTTGCAACTGCACCAATCAATTCTGATTCCTTTAAAAGTTCTGGAACCATGCGAAAAGAATCTGCCATTGAAAGGGAATACATTTCCCCAAGTTCAGAATGAACTGTAATTCCCAATGACACAAATTCCGCTGCCAGAATTGCCAGAAAAGAAAGAATAATACAAAGGATAATCCCGCCTTTCGACAAATGTCCTCCAAGTAATTCATAACCTTTCATACCGCAGAACACAATGGCATATCCGGCGATTCCAGCAATAAATCCAATACGTCCAAGAAAGACCCACAATGCTGCCCCAAGCAATACGCCCAAGACCGCACCAATAATCCCTAACAAAATATTCTCTCTCACTGGTTGTACTCCCGATGTCAAATCGACTGTCTGTTCATTCATTGTTTTCCCTCCTCATCTTCTTTCTATCAATTTAATATTTTCCAATTGTAACCAAATGTCTGCCTCTGCGAAATCCAAATAAGTATAGCCTGTGCATAAAAGAGAGAACCTCTTGTCCAAAATACAGCCAAGGGTTCTCTTCTATTTCTAATCAATCACCAAAACTGATACCAAGCATCTTTGCTTCCTTAATGATTGTCGAATCAGGGTCTACCATCTTAAGTTTGCCCGCCACATCCTGAAGTGGTACTTTTACAACCTCTCTGTTCTGATAGCCAACCATATAGCCATATTCACCCTTGAGAATCAGCTTCGATGCCTCTGCGCCAAGTCTGCTTGCAAACACTCTATCATAAGGATCGGGACTTCCTCCTCTTTGTGTATGTCCTGGAACAGTGACACGTACTTCCATTCCACTCTTTTCCTTGATCTTATCCGCAATCTCGTAGGACACACTTGGATATTTATAATCTGCCATATACTTCTTAAATTCTTTCTTAGAAAGTGCTGCTACTTCCTTGGAAATCGCACCTTCTGCCACTGCGAGAATCGTAAATTTGCTGCCTCTCTCCGAGCGCTTTTGTATCGCTTTAATAATCTTATTGATATCATATGGTATCTCTGGTATCAATATAATGTCAGCACCGCCCGCAATGCCTGCATTCAATGTAAGATACCCTACTTTATGCCCCATCACTTCCACAATAAACACGCGTCCATGAGAAGCAGCGGTTGTGTGTATCTGGTCAATACACTGTGTCGCAATATCAACTGCACTTTGAAATCCAAATGTCATATCTGTTCCCCAGAGATCATTGTCAATAGTCTTTGGCAGTGTCACAACATTTAATCCTTCTTCACGCAAAAGATTTGCAGTTTTGTGTGTACCATTTCCACCGAGAATTACCAAACAATCCAGACTAAGCTTATAATAATTATGTTTCATCGCCTCCACTTTATCCAGACCATTTTCATCTGGGTCACGCATATTCTTGAACGGCATACGCGAACTTCCAAGGATTGTGCCGCCCTTTGTCAATATTCCTGAGAAATCTGACGGCGAAAGCATCTTGTACTTTCCATAAATCAGCCCCTTGTAACCGTCAAGGAACCCAAAAAGCTCTACTTCCTTCCCCGCATTGAACAATCCTTTTGCAACGCCACGCATCGCTGCGTTCAACGCCTGACAATCACCGCCGCTTGTTAACATTCCGATTCTTATCATGGAAACCTCCTTCTTCGCACTTCGTATCTGCGCACTATGATCCATATTAATATGAAACTGTAAGAGAACCCAGCACCAACTGACAAAAATGTCCTCGTTCCAGTCCATTAGCCATGCTATTTCATATTATAATCCTTTTTTTAGATACGAACAACTTACTAAATAAAAATAATATCAATTTTGTTAAAATGCACAAAAATTTTCATAAAATCTATCGGCTGCGCCAAAAACAAGGTTTTGTATAACAGGACATATTTGACCCAAAAATTACCTCTCCGAAATGGAAATAACTTCCAAAAAAAATTATGAACCTGTCCAAATTGCGCAAAAAAGAAAAGAAAAATGGAAAGAAGTCGATTTTGAAAACAAACTTATCTATGTCACACATACACTGCGTTATGACAATTATGGTGACGAAAGCAAATTTCACATCTTCGAGCCCAAAGCAGAAAGCGCACAATTCCTATGATTGAAGAGGTTCAAAAAGCATTTCAAAATATATGGAATAAAAATATAATCTTGGGGGGAAGCGGAGACTTTATAGTCGATGGCTATCAGAATTTTGTTTTTCTGACAAGAAAAAAGCGAAGATTATACATGCCAAATACAATATCACAAAGGAAGTATTTTGCTTAGCATTCTATATGCAAACCTTTTAGCTTATTAATAATTTCACTAATATTAGGGTTGTAAATTTGCTCTATATTGTATACTTAGACTTCTAAAATAATAATTTGACGAGATAAATGTATAACCGCAAAGCTCCTATATGGACTGGTGGCGGTTCTCAACCTTATGAAACAGAACCAATTACATATGTTGTAGACAAGAGTTCTGTTAAATTTGTCAGCGTTACAAAATCTGGAAAAGTAACAGGATTAAAATCAACAGGTAATAAGACAGCTGCCATTAATGTAATGTCAGCTTCTGGAAAGAAGTTAACATCTGTTAAGATTAAAGTTAATTAATTACAAACCTAAATTAGTCTGATTTTCTCAGAAGAAAAAGAGGTATCAAATTGATACCTCTTTTTCTAATTACATAAATTAATTACTGCCCTTTACCTTTACTTCAAATGAAACAGTTGTCTTCTTACCAGACAGTGTTGAAACAGTAACTTTAGCCTTACCATTCTTTAAAGCCGTAACCTTACCATTACTATCAACACGAATTAATTTAGCAGAATTCTTATCTAAGGAATATGTAACAGGCTCTGTTACATAAGTATTCGGAGTATTTGTTCCTAACTCGGTAGTGTTTTTAATAATTTTCCAAGACTCTGTTGCCGTAGTGCTATTATTAATGTATGCCTTAATATCAGCTGTATCGCCAACATTTATAGAAACCTTACTTCCTTCTTTGTTAACCTTCTCTCCACTCAATTCAGCTGTAATCTTTGTTGTCTTATCAGTGATATAGAGATATCCATATGCAACAGCACCACCATCTGTATAAGCACCAATTTTAATTACAGTACCAGCTACCTGGTATTTTTTAGGAATAGTAATTTTAGCTGCTTTCTTGAGATTGCCATTGTTATCCCTAGAATCAACTCTAATTACTTCAGTAATTTTAGAACCGTCTAAACTAAAATCTGTTAATTTATCAAGTTCTTTTTCTTTTGCATATCCTATTACCTTCCAATCTGTAACATTATATGTTGCCTTTTTAGGTAATACATTTTTAATAGTAAATGTAGCACTAATATCTCTTCCTGATACATTCGGATTAATTACCTGAATTTCTTTAGCAAAAGAAATTGAAGTAGCGTTCTGTATCACTTGAACAGAAATTGTTTTCTTTCTTACTGTAGGTTTTGGTTTGCCATTTGTATATTTAAGAGAAACATAGCTCGCTGTAACATCTGTCTTTCCAGGCCCAACAGGTACAAGATTACCATTTTCATCTATTGTAGCAACTTTAGCGCTCTTTACAGACCATACAATAGAATCTGCAATGTCAGCTCTATCCTCGGTACTCTTTGTGCTTCCCGCAAGAACTACCTTTTGACCATCTGGTACATATGCTGCCGCACTGTATTTGTATGTATTGTTACCAACATAAAGCTTCCTCACATCACTCTTTGTCTGTGGCAGTCTACCAATAATTTGAATTACTTCTTTATTCTGTATTTCATTAACAGTAATATCAGCAATATTGCTCTGTTTAAATGTTAACTCTACTGGTTCTGAGCTTATTTGGCTACCTTTAAATTTCGCTTTGGTATTAACTTTTACCCTATATTGAGTTGTCTCCTTGTCAAGTGCATTAGCTGGCAATACTTTACCAGTATTATCCTTATTGGTTGTAACCTTAGCATTTTTCTTTATGGCTCTATCTGTTTCAATTGTTGTCCAGTTCAGTTTTGTTGCTGTTGCTGGAAGAACCAAACCATTCTCACCTTTCATTGTAGCTGTTAAGGTAATTGCTTTTCCTGACCATGCATAAATAGGAAGTTGCTTTCCTTCTGCATCTTTGTTGTTCTGATCAATCTCAATACTTTCAGGAGTCGCCTTAACGGTTACAGTAAGAGTAGCCTTTTTGCCTGTAGCAGATGCTACTGTTATTTTTGCGTTACCAATATTTTGAGGAATAATTTCTGCTTTTGTTGCAATATTATTGTTCTCGGAAACTCTAATTGGCTTTACAGCAACTATCGATGTATTACTTGAAGTCCATGTAAGTTCATCTGTCTTAGCTGCTGTCTCTGCGTTATCATCCCAAGTAATTTCTAATATAGCCTTTTTACCAGTTTCGTTTTTAACATTCCAACCAATCTCTTTTGAAACTTTAGCTTTCTCAATTACATTTTTCTGATCATCTAGTTCTTCAGCCTTATAATCATCCTTGGAACCCATATCAATTTCATCTTTGGTACCTTTAAATTTAATGGCTTTTACATTGTTTGCTTTAACAATTTCAATTGTTCCTGTTGCTGATTTTCCAGATGCAGTAGCAATATCAAACGTAACCTTATTTCCTGGAGCTAATTTACTAGTTCCAGCATTCATATTAAGAATACCATCATCTGATAACTTAATACCTTTATTCTTTCCTTTATTTGGATTGCTGGCATTAGCCTCACTATCAGCAGGTATTATTACATTAGAGAATACAACCTGTTCTGCACTATCTTTTAAGTCTACCTTTCTTGCATTTTCTCCTTCGCCATATTGCAGAGAAATATAATCTTTAAGATCATAGTTCCGTCCTGTTGCGAACTTCATTTCCTTAAATGAAATTTCATAATTATCATCAACTACTGTGACAGTAGCTTCTGCAACATAATCACCATCAGTTGGTCTGTTAGAGTTCACATAAGCCAGACCATCTGCTTCAATCCAAGCATAAATTTTTGCTTGGCCTGCGGATTTTGCCTTTACTGAAGCTAATGTATTATCACCACCATTGCTTCCCCAAGCTACTACAGCAACTTTAGGGTCATCACTAAACCATTTAATTTCTTTTTCAATTTCCTCTTTTTCTTCTTTGGTGACCCAATCCATTTCCTCGTCTTCAGCATTCCAGTCATCAAACAACACTCTAGCTTTTAGGAAACCATTTTTTCTTTCCTCTAAGTCCATCTCCATCTCGGACTTATCCAGTGTAATTCCTAAAATATTCAGTTCATGTTTTTGAACTGTAGTAGGAACTATTGCCTGTGTACTTGTGCTGGTACTGGTACTTGTGTCTGAATTTGAATTAGACCACAACTTCTTCTCATCGTTGTCAGTATCGCTATCACTTCTTTCACCATATGCTTTTTGAAGTTCGCTTTCTGTCGCTGATGCCGTCATTGGTGTAGTGATAACCATGGCACCCACCAATAAGTATGCCATAATCTTCTTAATAACACGATTTTTCATAGCACCTTTTCCTCCATTAATACTATTTAACCTTTCATAACCTCTCAGCATTCCTTGCTTATACAGAACATAAGTATGGAAAATTACCTATAAAAGCATATCGCTGCTGAACCGTTATACTTTATATATCATATACCCAAATGAGAAGTCTCGCAAGCTTTTTTTCTAAATATCTGCAAATTTAGTCAACTTGTACACCTTTATATTGATTATTCGTCATACTAATCTCAGTTTTCCTCAATATATTCAATGTATTGAATTGGCTGCGGCTTCGTCTGTTCGACATACCATTGCCACCGTTCGACTAAACTCTGATTTTTGCTAATTGCCAACGTATAACTTCCCTTTGTGTCTACGACCTCACACTTCTCTTTTATTATATCGGTATCTAAGAGATTATTATTTAGTATGTACAAGGCATCTTCCTCAAAATCTACACTTCCAAAATCTGTTAAGTTCAATTTTTGAGAGCGGATTATATATTGTAAGATTTCCCCTTGCCTGTAACTTAACCCGTCTGTAATAAAATAAATATTCTCTCCACCCGAAAGTCTGTTGACCCACTCTGCAATCTGTGGTGCAGCTCCTGACTGCTTTTCATTCCTCACCACTACATAGTGGTCAACAATCTCTGTATAAATGTGATTCCATGCCGCAACTGGCAGTATTAATGCTACTATCAGTCGAAATGTTGCCAACCGATTTTTCATAATTCCTGACGAACCCGCCTTGAATATCAGCACAAATCCCGCTGCCAGTGGAACCACATACCTTGCCACCTCCTTTATCTTTCCTGTAGGGGATTCATAATTCCAGAATATCCTGCCAAACACTGTCGCATGTATCAGCTCATACTCCGTCCGCTGCAATTCGTCAAACGCATACTGACAATACACACCCGCCGCCAGATAAGCCACCAGAAATACAATCCAATACCACAACCAATAGCGGTCTGCTAGCATTCTCTCTACACTGTATACTAACACAAACCCTATCAGATATTCAACATATCTTCCATTGATTAGATCATCTACTTTGTAAAATCCTTCTTTGTACAAAGCATTGATCATAAAAGCACTCGCAAAGGACAGAAACATTCCCAGCAAAAACAAATGTTCCTCAAAATCTTTTCGGGCCTTCGCACTGACAATGTGTTCTTTCCCTCGTAATGTCGCTGTAAGTCGTTTACAGCCATCTACCGCCAAAAAGATGGCATTTAGAAACAGATCCCTTAGTCCCCAGCAAATGACAAGTCCCGTAGCCGCAGCAAGATAGTACCACTTACCCACAATACTTGTCCCAAGGCGAATCAGTCCATATTTGGTAAATACATTCTTTAGCACACCAATCTGTCCTGACAATTCATTGATTGCAAGTATCGATTCTCTGCCTCCTTCAGGTGTTTCTACTAGGTTCAACCCCATTGACACCGCCCCGCAAATTATCACAGTTGCCAAAGCCAGCAACACCAATCCCAGTTTGACTTTTCCTTTCTCAAGAATATACAACCATAAGATTACTGCAACAATCACAACAAAAATTACAAGCATTGATTTTGTAAGGGCTGCGGAAAGAATTTCCCCCATATCACTTGGCGTTTTTCCTAGATAATTTACATTCCGAACATAAGACTTTACTATACTGTGAAGCGTATACAGAATGTATACACTTCCCAGAAATGCTGTTGTCTGGCACAGACGATTTCTTTTTAGCAGTCTTAAAATAATTATCATCAGCACTGCTGTGAGCACAAGCCCTAATGTTCTTTGATGCACTGTATACATATACATAACGATAGCCGCCAACCCAATATGATTTGCCACACTCGGTTTGTCTATAACTCGCATCATCGTATAAGCAAATATCCAAAAAAGAAATGATAGTGTACATTCTGTCAATGTAACATGTGTATAGAGCATATTGGACGGATAAATAGCAGCCACAAAACAAACTGCCGGAATCATTACCCAATTCAGATGCTTCATATAACGCTCTGCAATTTTTACAGATAGTAGGTATCCTATCACAACAAAAATAATGTTGAAGACGACGGCTACCTTATACAAATCTGTCCAGCCATATCCACGAAATGCAGCCACTTTCTGTACAATGCAAAGTATCAGACTATATCCATAGGAATAATAATTGATTCGTCCTGTCAAATCTGTCCAATCCTTGCCTGAAAACAGCATACTGTTTGACCAGTATCCAAATTCATCATCAAGAATAATGGGCATTGTCAGTTCTCCAAGCCTATATACTCCCATCCACACAATGACCGCTGCAAATATGTACTTCAGTATTTTTTCTTTTCTAAATAGTCCAAATAACGTCTCCCTGATTTTCTGTTTACTCACTACCATTGTTACTTGTCATCTTTCTTTTTCTCGCCCTCCGGGTCCAGCAGTCCCAGCTCAAGCTTTTTTACTCGAAACTGTATGTCTTCTAGCAGTTTGCGGTTCGCTGATATAATGTCTGCCTGCATACCTGTCACAAGCGTCTGAAAACCGATGATAATCATCATGGCCGCAAGTATCAGAGATTGCGTATGCCCTGAACCGTTTCCTGTAAAGAAGAAATACAGAAATCGAACCCCTATCGTTGTACCAAACAGTATAAACAGACTGCCAATCAGTGTAAAGATCTTCATCGGCTTGTACATTAGGACCGCACGCAGTATGGTCAGCACGGATTTTTTGATATAGCTTCCTGTGGAGTTCATCAACCTGGATTTACGCAACTCGGGATTTGTATGTACTGGAACTGAGGTGATTGCCATTTTGTTTCTGCCTGCCTGCACAATTGTTTCGAGAGTGTAAGTATACTCATTATGTACATTCACTCGCATTGCGGCTTTTCTACTGTAAGCTCTAAAACCACTTGGCGCATCTGGTATGCTTGTCTTCGACGCCGCGCGCACTACCCAGCTTCCAAAACGTTGCAACTTTTTTTTGATCCAAGAAAATTCCTGAATTTCATCAATCGGTCGCTCTCCAATAACAATATCTGCTTTTCTTTTTAGAATTGGCTGTATCAGTTTCTCAATATCCGCACCACAGTACTGGTTATCCGCATCCGTATTAACAATAATGTCCGCACCGTGCCGCAGAGCGAGGTCAATACCGGCAAGAAATCCCTTAGCTAGCCCCAGATTTCGTTTGAAATGCACAACATAGTGCACCCCCCAGTCTAAAGCAATGCGCTCTGTGTCATCATCACTCCCGTCATTGATGATTAAGTACTCTATCTCATCAATGCCATCAATATGACGCGGAAGGTCATTTAATGCTATCTCTAGTGTCTCTGCCTCATTGTAACAGGGGATTTGTATGATCAGTTTCATCCTTCGCCTCCCAATGTCTTTGGTCCACCTGCATTTCTGTGCTGCCTGCAAAACAGTACTTTTGTATCCAGTTTCCTGCTGCAGCTCTCATTATATCAAACTTTTTTACTTTGTACATGCTATTTCTATAATATACATAAATTACCACGATTGTGCAAGCCTTTCTTTTGCAAAACTTTGATTCTAAACAACAGTTCAGCCTTCGGCTTCCTGTTACAAGCATCAAGCCATGCAAAACCACTTCGTGGTGGCTTGATGCATCTCAACCACTACGTTATTTCACAGATTTTGCAGTAAATGCAAAGTCCTGATGCTGAATTGTAACAATTCTAAAACATAACAATTTTTCTAGCAATATACACTATTATACATTAATACGAAATAATTACAAAATTTATGTACACACCGAAAATTACATTTTCTCTGTCAGTTCTACTAATTTTTTCACAAATGCTTCGTCTGATTCTTCCCTCCGAATAAAAGAACTATTCATACCATTTTTCTGAACTCTCTCAATCCAGAGCAACGCCATCTCTCTGCTAATTCCCTTTTCTAACATTCCATAATAAATATAGGCAAGCTCATTAGATACATTCGTGTTGAAAACAGCAGGGTCATCTGAATTGATACATACTATCACATTCTGATCACTGTTCATTTGATTCATCTAATAAAATTGACTGTCCTCTAAAACTTCTAGGTCTGCAATCGCTGTGTTGGAAGAAGGATTGACCTCCACAACAATCCCTTTTCTTCCAAGTTTTCTCTTCATAATCTCTTGCAGTTCCTCAATGATGAGCAAATCCTGTTCTGTAACTTCACAGTGAATTGGACGTTCCATCTTCTCCACAAAAATTTTGCAATGTCTGGCGGCTGCCAGCAAACTAGGATTCCAGTCAATTCGTTCCTGCGCACGCAGTTTTCTACACAAATTTTCTTCTACTGACATCCACTCCACAGATTCAAAATCATTCTCACTGTCACGGAACAACTGATGATACCCATCTATGAGTAGTTCTATCCGGATTCCTCCATCTTCGCACCCATAGATCTTTCTCGACAACTCATAAATTTGCTTTTCCATATAGGTTAAAATTGCCGCCTGAAAATCACTATAATTTTTGCTCAATGCATCATATGCCCACAAATAATTTTCGAGCGCTTCTATCCTTGGAATAATAATCACTGGGTTTTGCTCTTTCCATTTTGCGGCTGGTATACCAAGCGCAATCCCGTGACCTATCCTGTCTCCAGCATGAAATTTTAAATACTCCACTACCTCATCAATCCTGCGCAATCCAGATAATATGTGTCGAAAATCTTCGCCAGCATGAAACGTAAATCCTAGACTCTGCATATACTTTCCACTGAAAGTATCCTTTCCAATCAGTTCAATCCCGCTGTCCCGCGCTTTTTCATAAATTGGAGCGAACACCCATACGGGCGTTGCGTTTTCCAAACTTGCAGCGTCTATGCCAACTAGAAATCTGCTCACCTCGACAAATTCAGACCGCAATTGCTTAAACGCCTCTATTTGTTTTTGATAAGACTGCTGAATCTGTCCAAAATGAAGATACGAGCACTCTGTCCTTCCATTTTGCAAGCATTTCTCAGGAACTGTCTCGTCCTCCCGCTTTAGAAAATGTATCACCAAACCTGCGCGCGGAATTCGTCTCACCGGCACGCCTTCTTCATCGCAATATTCTGTTACAAGAATCTCCTTATATGCCTTAAGAAAGTGAACTACCTCTTTTTTAAATGCACTGTAAGATTCCGGCATGGAAGTACGAAACTCAATTTTACTCAGATATTGATTCTGAAATTGTTCTCGAATTGCATGTTCCCAAAAATTCTTAATATTCGCATGGTTTAATGCCGAATTTATCCCATAGTGTTCCTGCTGAAAATAATCTAACCCTTTAATTGTCTTCTGCTGTACACTCACATGGAATAAATAATTCCGAACGCGCAAATATTGCAGGAAGCACTGCTTTCTAAAAGAATTTTCATTATCCTCACAGTTTTTGTGCAAGTGATAAATATCATAAAAAGTATCATATAAAAATATATTTTCAGTCAAAGTATGAATTGATATCCTATCCTCTAATATCTGTGTATAAAGTTTATTAGGCAGCATTTCATCCGAAGAAATATATGTCAAATCATTCCAGAGTTGCACATAATATGCAATAATTTCTTTTGCTCTATTTTTCTTCTCTTGAAAGGCACTGTAATGATAAAAGAAATCCTCAAATGGTTGTCCTTTTCGGAACATCTCCACAAACACGCGGATATCTTTTCCCTTTTGTTCATCTGAGTCCTTTCCTTTTGTCAAAACCAAATATGCTCTAACAATGCCACACCCAAGAATATAATATATCATACGTTCATTTTGTTCTGCTGTACCGTTCACAAATCTTGTCTGTTGAAGCACTTTGCCTTTCTTTACTGTCAACGGTTCCATCAAAGAATCCCATATACTAGGAAATGTTCTTGAAACACCTTTATGAAGGTGATTTTCCGCAACACCACCCTCCAATACACGGGAAAGTTGCTTGTCTGCGACGTCTATATTCCCATAAAAACCATCAAGACAGTTGATATTCTTCTCCTCCTGATTCAAAACCATATAGAGAATCGCAATGACATCCATTGGAATATGACAGTTTAAACTGTGAAATAGCATCACCTTATTATTCTCCGCAAAGCCACCAAATAACTCCTTGTCCTCTTTGTTTTTCCAGTATTTAAATACAATCTGTCCATCTCTGTGAGAAATCAGAGATCTTGCTATTCGCTCCATTGTATAAAAATACAATTCCATTGTGTCCTCAAACTTTTGCATATCATATAAATAACACTTCTCAAGATATAAGTAAATTTCATCATAAGAATAAAGATTGTAATTCTGGCGAATGTATCCAACCAACTGGCTCCTTAAACTATCCCGCAATTTTTTCGCTTTTTTCGTATCCTTGTCTTGCATTGCCTCCAGATATTCCTGAATCAAATCCTGGCGAAATGTTTCCATAGAAGTCAATGGATAACACAACACTCCCAAAAAACGATTGATTGAATCATTAATCATTTTGATACCTCTAAGAATTTATTTTGAAAATAATTTTTCAAACTCGTCTGCTGTGGTCTGAAAATCAGGATTCTTGTTCAGACTATCAATAAAGTCATTAAGTGCCGCATCATCTGCATCTTCATTTGCCGCCAACAACTGTCTGGTAATGTCCGCCAGCAAATCTGCACGCGCAAAGATTTTTCCTGTTGTATCTCTTGCAATTTTATATTTATAATAACATTGTAATAAAAATGCAAAATATGGGTGTTCTGCTATCCATTTTTCGTCCGCTTCCACGTCTGCAAAAGCTTCCTGAAGAACATTCCATAATCTCTGCGCCTCAAATCTGCCATACCAGACACGATTATTCGTTGCCAAGTTCTCAAGTTTGTCACATATTTCCTGATATGTTGCTAATGATACTCCTTGTTCAAGTTCACCATTACTTTCTGGATTATCTTTTCCCAAAATCCACCAAATGCTGTTCTTAGTCTGTCTGAATATTGTGTTTGACTCCCCATCGTAGGCACTTCTAAAATCTTTCCAGCTATCATTCGCTTTCTTAATATTTAGTATTAATGTGCCATTTATCTCCAATAATCTATTCTGAATGTCTGTTAGTGTTTTACCTATCTCCTTCTTTAAATATTCTGCCACAGATTCTATCACTTCTGATTTCCATAACGTTTCTCTATCAATTGCCTGCAAAATACCAACTCTTCTTTCCATCTCCCTATTGCCAATATATTCTTTTTTATCAAATTCAACTTCCATATCTATATCATGTTGGTCTATCATTGGCTGGAGCAATTGTGAGATGGTATTTATCAGAATACGATATAACTGCTGTTTTGTGCTCTCCTCTATATTCCTATTCCTAATAACCTCGTCACACTCTTTATCAAACAATGCCATAACTACATTTTGTGATGCCATTCCCGACAATCTGCTCTGAATATAGGCATACTCCTCCCAAAAAGTAGGATAATATCTTGCTACCATCTGCAAAGGTTTTATTGCATTTGTCCACGCCACCGAAGATATTGCACTCCAAAAAGAAATAATCACATCCTGTTCCAAAGATGTTGTAAAATACGTTCCATTCTGTTCCAACTTTATTATACGTTCTATAGGAAGGCATCTATAATATGTCATATTGAAAATGACATCGCCTTTTAGCAAAAAATTCCTGTTTAAGAAATATAACTTTTCTTCTTTTTTCCTATATATTGCATTCATTGCACTTCTATCTGTCCAGCCTCTATCTAAAACATTTATAGCTCGCTCTGCAATTTCAGGATAGAAAAATAAATCTTCCATAGCCCTATTCTTTAACTTAATATAACTTCGATCCTTCTCAATAGCCCTCCTATAATTATTGTTCAAATTTGAATTTCCGTACAAAAGCCGCGCCGCAAAATCCACCAAAAGGAACAAGGAAAAGCGTTCTACTGCCTCTTCAATATAAAAAGTTCTTTGTGACTCTTTTTTGTTCGGTTCATCCTGTGTCTTCTCCTTATATATGATGTTTACTGCATTATCAAAAAATACTTTACTGTCTTTTTCCGTTTCTCCCACAACGTACAAGTAATCATAAATATCATCTCGGCGCTGATTATAAACTGGTTTGGAAGCAACGATGGTATCCAATAATAATTTCTTCTCTACCAAGTATTCCCCTTCTTTTTCCTTTCTTTTTGCCGCAATATCACTCAATACATTGTAGACATTATTCAATCCTCGGGAAGTATTATCAAACAAATGATAGGTATAAGGAAGCACCTTTTTTTCTTGTGAATTTTCCATATAGCAGAAGTAGGACGAATCAATCCAGCCAGATAATGCTTGGCTTAACAAATCAGACAATTTTACTCCCATATCATTCTCTAATTCCTGCTCTTTTGATAAATCGACAATACAATAATTCCCTTTTTCCTCTAAAGACCAATGTTTAATTTGATATCGATATGCTGGAGGCAGTATCTTTTTCAAATATTCATATGCAAGATCCTGTTTGCTTTTCAAAATGGCGTTCTCACCAATCGCACTATTCAGGACATCTCCATCTAATACGTTATCCCGCCTTAGAAAATCCAACGTCAATGCTTCCTCAAACGTATTCAGATCACCTGAAATAATTGTAACAATATTTTCATTTGACAGATAAGACAAAAGTGTCTTGACCACATCTGCACATCGATATGTACTTAGATCAATATCATCAATAAACAAAAAAAGCAAATTTTTATTATCTGTTTCGTTATTAGGATTTACCAGAAATGAAATAAGCTGATTAAACTTTTTAATAAACTCGATATCGGAATTAAACACCTCCGCTGAACTCTTCACATAATCATTCTCTGTAGTATACTCCCGCAGCAAGATACTGCGATACTCCTTCTGTATATAAGTATATTGTTTAATTGCCTCGTCACAGCATTTCTTAAGTGGGTCTTTTTCAATACATCCATTTTTCCTTTCCTGATCACGATTTTTAATAAATTCACTGAGCATTCCTAAGATAGTTGCCATCAATGTACTTGATTCAGACATATTTTCTGGCACAATAATTGGAAGAATAATGTCCTGATACTCTGACTTTTTTTCTAAAGTTGCTTTTATCGTCTTTAGTATCGACGTTTTGCCGGCTCCTCGAACTCCTATTATGCCAATATTATTTGTTTTTTGATTTGTATATTCACCCTTTGCTTTCATTTCATTTGGGCGTGATTCCTTTTCCTCCCTAAATTGGTCAATCTGATCATAAATGTGCTTATATGCAGGCAAAATCAGTTTTGCCTCTGCCGTTGTCAGATTACGTGCTCCAATTTTGTTCTTATGTGTTTTTTGTGTATTCATACCTTTCTTCCTTTCTTTTGTATGACTTATTGAAGTATAATATTTATTTTGTCCGCGAGTGAATTGCTCGCACTCTTCACTATACTAATAAGTAAACAAAACCAATAATATTTCACTGGCCAATTCTGTCCCTTGAAAACTATATAAAACTTGGTTATATTTAGATTATCATAACGTTCTGATTTCTTCATAGTTACATGCCAAAATCTAGGCTTTCTTACGGACTACGCATTTTATACGTAGTCCTGTCTTGAAGCACGAATAAATAGGCTCTTGGAGTCTTTTGCACCGGATATTGCAAAAATATTTTTTGTTAGAAATATATAATTTATAAAACATGTGTTGATTATATTTGTATTTATATAATAGAAAATCTGCTGCAAAATCAAGTACGAAAAAGATTCCAAAAGGCTATAAGGAACTGTAGAAAAATAACTGACGCATCTTGACTTGGCTATTTCTCCGATTATGCATGCCAAAAAGCCTCGCCGCAGCCCGCTACGCCTACGTTTTTTGACATACCTCCTCGAAGAAATATCCTACGCAATCTGCATCACTTATTTTCCTACAATTCCTAATTAATAAAATGGAGGTTTTACAAATGAAACGTTTTAATTTTGGAAAATGGTTGTTAATGCTGGCTCTGGTGATTTTCATTCAAAATGGCACTATCATTGTTTATAATACGGCAGAGGGATCGGATGCTTGTTCTGGTGGGGGAGGCATTTCAACCTTAAGCGACAAACCTTATTTAGATGACAATTATTCTTGATAAATACTTTTGTCATAATAAAATTTCTCATCAAGTGTCTGTCTACAAAAATGGCTGAGTAAAATGCATTGTTGCAAAGTCTCAGTCATTATTTTTTTATTTAATGGCTGCCCTATGTGTTCTCGTTGTTCATTTTCGTTCCACATAATATTATATAGGCAATCTGCAATTATCCAAATTCTTTTTTGCATCAAAGATTCTCTAAGTGCTTTTTTACCCAAATTCTTTGACAACTCATACTCCCCTATATTTCCCAATTCACTCACTAAACACACTATTACAAATTCATACATTGAAATGCAATCTGATAATGTACTCTTTTTCTCATACCACTCTAAAAAGCTCAAAAGAAAGTCAATGCACTTTTCTTTTTCCTTTCCTTCTATTCCTTGTATCCTCTTACGAATACAGAGCATCTCCATTTCGGTCAGATACACTTCCTTCAGATTATACAGCTTTCTTACCTTAAGAGTGCACCGAAGTGCCTCTTCTTCCCGCGCTGCAAATTCCTTTTTTGTAATCTTACCCTCCATCCAATCCAAAGAAGCTTCCGTCTCCAAAAAATACTGCTTATTTTCTGGTATATCCATAGAAACCCGCTCACGTATCTGTTCCAACAGCGCTCTTGCCTTCTTTGGCTCACGATTGTTGCGGCACACTGCAATCTCCTCTCTTAATTTCAGCACTTCCCTGTCATTTGCCACAAGTCGTGCACGCTGAAACTCTTTGGAAATGCCAAGCCTTCTCAATAATTTACCCAACACCTCCTGTTGCATGTTCGCTTCTTTTTTCTCTGTTCTGCGCAGTGTCCTGACAGAGCAGATTCCCTCACACAGCTTTTTCTGCGTCAGCCCATACATATTTCTGCGAATGCACAGAATATCCCCCACATAAAACATCCATCTCTGCCGATACAAATAGGTAGAATCCTGCATATACATTGGCACATGATATTCTGCACAGAGACTTTTTAACAATTCTGCAAAATCCCTACATTCTTGTCTGCTTGCCTTTAACGCTTGCTCCCCATTCTCAAGTTGTGTGCTGATTCCTTCTAACAGCTTAAGCTTTATCTCCAAAAGTTCCAACAAATAATACGCTCGTCCAGTGTCGCGCAGCATCTCAACTGCCCTGTCGCAGATTTGTAAGTACGTAATCACTACAGTTTTGGCTACAGGTACATTGGACTCTACATAAACTTCCCGCAAATAATAATACACTATCTTTGGATACACCTTTACTTTGGACAGCGCATCATAGGTTGCTTGTTCCACAAAAGTTAATAGCGCTTTACATTTCTTCTCAAAATCCATCTCTTTATGAGAATACTCATACTCCAGAACCACATTGACTTCCTGAATGGACAAAACCCGCTTTTCGTAAGATATCTGCGCTATATCAGGAATTGTACATTTTGCCGCTGCTTCATAGCACACCCCAATCATTCCGAAATCTGCCTGCTGTTGCTTTAAGACCTCCGCCTTCATCATCAGGCAAAACTGTTGTTGTACTCCGTCCTTAATTAACTTCTGTGTCTCATAATCCAAAATAAGTTCCTGTGCTTTTTTGGTTTCTTGAGATTCTATTGCGCACAAAATACAGCACTGTCGCTCCCATGTTGCATGGTCTTCAATATTTAACATATTTTCATACAGTTCATTGGCAATTCCTAGCCTCCCTAGCAGACAGTCTCGTATATTTTTTGAGGCAGGTCGCTGTCCTTTTTCAATCCTTGCAAGATTGCTGACTGTCATCAATCCTTTAGACAATTGTTCCAGCAACACATTTTCTTCTTTTCTGACATGTTTTAAAAAACGGGGAAAATCTTGCCCCGCTTCCGAACGTTTTCTTTTCATTTATCTTTTATACCCTCTTCTGTGCAGTTTCCTGACAACGCACACTTTATCTTTTGTCCTATAATCTTATAATACATTTATTTTTAGTTTTTTTCAACCTATTTTCTATCAGATTATCACCTTTTATAAGCATAAACAAGAGACATAACTGTCCAAAATACGTTTTGTAAAAAGCAGATCTATTAGAAAAAGAATGAAAATATATTAAAAAGACCATATAAGATCCGGTGTGCTAATTCATATTATGTAGAATAGAACTGTTAAAAACCACAAATAACATATTAATAAAAAGTATCGAGGTGGATACGAATGAAAGCACAAGAAGCAGTTGTATTGCGCATTAAAAGTCTATGCAAAGAAAGAAATCTGAAGATATCACAGTTGGCCTATTCTGCGGGTATGCCAGAATCGACCCTGAAAAATGTTATGAATGGTCACAGCAAAAACACTGGAATCGTGACTATCAAAATCATATGTGACGGGCTCGATATTTCATTAGATGATTTCTTTCAATGCAGCCTGTTTCATAAGCTGGAACAGGAGATTAGCTGAAAATTTTTTCGGTTTGCGGGGAGCTAAGGAACCGCCCATGCAATGATCTGAATCACATCCTTAGGTGTCACATACATGAGTGGACTGTCAAGCGGAATCTTATGATACTCCCAGCAGCCGGAAGTTTTCTGTCCCTGAAAGAACCGCCCCTTGCTTATGACAGTATAATTTTCGTCGCCAATTGGACATGCAAGAATAATTTTTTTATCCTCAGAAATAATATTTAAATAAATCTGGTCGCAGTCGTCATCATTTGGTACAACCCACCATATATAATTCTGTCCGCCATATTGCATCCGCCGCCGTTTTCGCACAGATATTCCCATTATAACCTCCTCTTATGTTAGGAACTATGAATAAATAACCAATGTCTTGACTTGTCTATTTCTCCGATTGCACATGTCAAAAAGCCCCGCTGCGACTATATTTTTTAACATCACCCCAAAGAAATATCCTACGCAAACTGTACATGTTATTTCTTTACAGTTTCTTAAAACCTTTTAGGATTTATTTATCATTTATAGTTTATCATTGTTGTTAGATAACGTAAAGAGCTACTATAATATTTAAAAATATTACATCTTCTAGCGTTCATAAATCGTTCATAATTCTTTGAAAAATAATTCAATAAATAAACATGATTTAGACATGAAAACACTTTATACTATAAACATAAGGTGATACAAAACAGCGCCTTGGAACAACGAGTGATAACTTTACTTATAATAACTTTTTCATAATATATGCCAAGTAGTCATATGATTACTTGGCATCCTCCCTTTTATGACGATATTTTCTTGAAATCTTTTTTGTCTCCAATTTTTCCTCCTGTCAGATTAGCAATCCACTCTTTCAAAAACAAACTTGGAAATTTTTTGTTACAGTTCAGCATAGGACCTTGCATTTGTACAAAATCTGTGAAATAACGCAGTGATTGAGACGCATCAAGCCATCACGAAGCGATTATGCATGGTTTGATAACAGGAACCCAAAGGCTGAACTGTTATAATTTTTTATGTTTCTATTAGGAAATTACTTGCATTTTTTTACATATTCTTGTATAAATATTAATAAAGAGAATAGCCCTGACAGGATATTCTCTCTTTTTATGCGCAGACCGACGCAGAAGAAATATGCCTTTGCATGGCGCATCGGTGGCGCGGCGAGTAGGGGAAGAAAAATCTTCCCTATTCGATATTATTATGAGGAGGTTTGTTTTATGCTTGATATGATTGCAAAAATTAACAGCGCCATCAATGGTGTTGTGTGGGGGATTCCAATGCTGATATTGATTATTGGAACTGGAATCTGCATGACTGTCCGCACCAAATTTTTTCAAATCACACATGCTCGTCATGTGTGCGAAAAAACAATTGGCGGCGTGTTTCAGAAGGGAAGCGGTGTCACCCATTCCAAAGAAAAGGCATCCATCTCACAATTCCAGGCACTATGTACAGCACTGGCCGCAACCATTGGCGTCGGCAATATCGCAGGAGTCGCAGCGGCAATCGCAGCAGGAGGTCCTGGTGCTATTTTCTGGATGTGGCTGTCTGCTTTCTTTGGTATGATGACCAACTACTCTGAAAATGTGCTTGGTATCTACTATCGACGAAAAAACAGCCATGACGAATGGTGTGGCGGTGCAATGTACTATTTGCGAGACGGACTTGGTTCCAAAAATGGGTGTGATGGTATTGGAAAGGTGCTTGCGGTGCTATTTTCCATTTTCTGTGTCCTTGCCTCTTTTGGCATTGGAAATATGAGTCAAGTAAACACCATTTCCGGCAATATCACTTCTGTATTTCATATTGCGGCGCTTGACCGTGAGATTTCATTTGGCGCTATCAAAATCAATTTGTACGCTCTCATTATCGGGCTATTGCTTATGGTTCTTGCAGGACTTGTGATTGTTGGAGGCATCAAGAGAATCGCACAGTTTACCGAAAAATTTGTACCATTTATGGCCTGCGCGTACATACTGGGAGCTCTAATTGTATTTATAGCAAATATTGGAAAAGCCGGCGAAGTATTTGGTGCTATTTTTAGCTTTGCATTTGGATTTCGAGCAGTCGGCGGCGCGGCAGTCGGTCTAGCCGTCAGAAGTGCTATGACATGGGGATTGAAACGCGGTGTGTTTTCCAACGAGGCAGGTCTTGGCTCCTCTGTGATGGTACACTCCGCTTCCAATGTAATTGAACCCGTAAGACAGGGTATGTGGGGAATTTTTGAAGTATTTGCTGACACAATTGTTGTCTGTACGCTTACCGCCTTCTCAATCCTCTCCACAGGGCTTATTGACCTGCAAACAGGCGAGATGCTCTCTACAAACGAACAGACAGCGCTTGTGAGTGAAGCTTTTGGCACAATTTTTAATATTGGTGGAGTCAATATTGGTGGCGCCTTTATCGCGGTCGCAATCTTGCTTTTTGCATTCTCCACCGTGCTTGGTTGGAGCTATTATGGCACAAAAGCTTGGGAATTCTTATTTGGCACAAAAGCAACAATTATTTACAAAGTTGTTTTCGTGGTATTTATTGTATTTGGTGCGACTATGAATCTAAATCTTGCATGGGATATTTCTGACACCTTTAATGGACTGATGGCAATCCCAAATTTAATTGGCGTGTTGACACTCTCTGGCACTGTTATTAAAATCACAAAAAACTATATTGCACGTACCTTTCATAACGCTGCGGAAACGCCAATGCTGTCTGCATTTGAGGATATTCAAAAAGAACAAGAAAACAAATGGAAGGCTACCCACAGCCGGCACTAATAGCCGGCTGCGAATGTTCCCTCATGCCGTCCAGAAGAATACTGTTCTCCCAGTACGCTGTGTATTCCTTTCTTATTGTAGGAATACAGAAGAAAACCAGAACAACGATTTGCATCCAGCCTATCAAAGTCCGTCTCATCCTTTTTCTTATGATATCTGCTGAGCTGATACTGTGCACTAGGGTCTTTCGCGAGCGCTTCCTCAAACTTTTTGATGTTAATGCGGTCTGCAGCGCGCCGTTCCAAGTCAGATTTTGCATTTGCCAACTGATTCTCATCAGCTGCTGACCGATATTCTTTCATTTGTCTAGCAAACTGTTCTTGGTCATTCTGCTTAGAATCTCTATCCCCCCGAATATAAGTATCCTGCCCACGCAAATCATACAGGCTATCTTCCTTCGCCATATAGGTGCCTAATGCCTCCTCTATGGTAAAAGCGTTTGTGGCGTGTTCTCTTGTATTTTGTGGATACCTATCCCGCGCAGTGATACCTCCTATGCGCGAAACTCTCTGCAGCGTAAGTTCTCGTCTTCTATTCATCTGCTGCCACCTCCCTGTGACTTTCGTCAGTAAAATCCCTTTTACCTACATTATATATATCGGCGGAATTGCGCGCGCCTTTATCTTTTTTATATATTACTTTTTGACATTGTAGAGTGCACTGTAACAACAGTAACGTTACTGTTACAAATGGATTAAAAAACAATCTTCCGCATGTTCCATATTTTAAAAAACTATGATATACTGATATAAAACAGGTATATTTTCGTTACAGTTTAGCCTAGAATTTTGCACTTGCTGCAAAATCCGTAAGAAAACGTAGTGATTGAAATGCATCAAGCCACCACGAAGTGGTTTTGCATGGCTTGATGTGTTACAGTTCGGCAAGACTGAACTGTGACATATTTTCCTATTCGCAAAATAATTTAAGAAAAGAGGTATCCATATGTTTACTGAGCAAAAATTAGAACAACACTATGCTTCTATTCCCTCCGATGCACTCCACATTATCCGCGATGAGTACAAATGGGCACTTGAAGAATGTGGCGTGCACAATGAAGAACAACTAAAATACATAGAAAAAGCGCTCAGTCTAAGAGGCGAAAGCCTTGCTGTGCGCTTAAATCGCAAAATTCTTTTTCTATGTAAGTGCGGACAAAGCCGCATTGTGACAACCAATGTTTCTGACGATCAAATCAAAATGTTTATCTTTGAACAATATAAGGTTGTCTGTCCAAAATGTAGAACCGCAAACATGTATACGTGGAAATATATGGACTAGTACACCGAATAATAAATTTCTGATACATTGACGCAGTATGATTGTTCATATGCAAGGCAAAGGAATGAGTCGTAGCGGTGGCTACGACGATTGACGACAACGCAGCAGATGGATAATCAGACAAGTCAAAGTGTCAATTAATTATTATTTGATGTACTAGATACTGTATTTCGATTTCTTTTAAAATGTATCCGCTTCTGGCAGGTAAAACGGTAATGGAAACCAGCCTGCGGGTGCATTTTTTAATTTGTTTTGTTCTTCTTTAAGCTGCTCTACAAAACAAAAACTTGTCGTCAACAGTCTCACAAGCTCCATTGATTCTAGTACGATATCAGCTTTCTGTTCTGTGCGAGTCACACAAATGTTGTTCACAGCAACCGACAACTGATATTGTTCCACAGTCTCTGCCTGCTCATTCCGAACGCCTATCACATATGTCCCTGTGGCAAGTGTGCTATACTGCTGTTTCCATTTTAACAGAAACATAAAAACACTCTCATAATCCAGAATCTTTATCATATGAGACATAGAAGCATTGCAGTAATCACACATTTTTTCTAGCCACTCTATCTTGTCTATCTCATCCATTCCCACACTGATATCTAGCTGGTCTATGCCAAATTCTGACATTAAATCTCGTATCACTCCTGGAAGGATTTGCAAATCTTCCAGTTCAAACTCTGAGACACTTCTCTGTCCCTCAGACAAAACAAGATATCCAATCACCTGTTCTTCTTTCAAGACAGCATACGCAACCGCTCCATAGCTTTGCAAACTTGGCAAAAAATCTTCCTCTGACCGCGCTGTCACAATCCTGCGCTGATAAAGCGCATAAAAATAAGCAAGTTTAGAACTTTCTGATAATATTTCCTCAAACTGATAGGATTGTCCCGTTGTCACAGAGTTTTTATAAACCCGCGCACAACAATGCCGAATATTATTCAATTCCATCTGAAATTTATAACGAATACCCGCATGTTCAAAACCATAATGCTGATATCTGTGTCGGTCGCCGTCCAAAATCATCAGTGCACAACCCTGCTTAATTGCATCTTCCTCAACCTGCTTCATAAGCGTTATCATATATCCTTTTCTACGAGACTTTGGGTGTACGCACACAGTTCCCACATAGCAGGCTTTGATAGCATATGCCTCCTCACCATTTAGCCGCATTGTCAGCGGATAGCTGTCAATCAGTGCTTTCACGCTATTTTGTTCTCGAATAATATGGTGCACTGGAATCTGACAGCGCTCTTTAGAATATGCCTTTGGCAAAAGCATGGCAAAATCAGTACTGTTATACTCCATGCTAAACACCATATTGGCAAAATCCAAAAGTTCTTCTGTTCTTCGAACCCGATTTTCTACAAACTGTTCTCTACAATAGTTCCAATCTAAAAAATCTTGATTCATTCCACATCAACCTTTTTGATTGCCTTTGGTTTTGCAACTACTTTTGGTTTTGCCACCGCCCTTGGTTTTGCAACTGCCTTTGGTTTATCCTCTGCTACCTTTGCCGGCTGAACTGGCATTTCAGTCAGCTCCTCAGCAATTTCCTCTGTTGACATTTCCTCCTCTGCACCTGTATCTTCTGTCAATTCTTCAGGTTCCTCTATTTCTGGAAAAATTTCTGTCAAATTAACATCTGCATAGCACAAAGAACAAGTTCCGTTAATGGAAGCTCCGTTGTTTACTTGGATTGTCTTCGCTTTGATATCACTGTCCACAATCGCCTTTTTCCCGATTATAATTCCGTTTTTAACATCAATATTACCCTGAATCGCGCCGTCAATCACCAGCTCCTCCGCCATAATATCTCCGAGAATGACAGAGTTCTCACGCACAGCCGCTCCTTTTTCACATGCAATTCGTCCCACAATAAAAGAATCTTTTGTAAAAAGGTCCTGTGCATCAATATTTCCTGTGACGTTGCCTGCAATATTTACCCGATTGTCCGAGTGAATGTCGCCATTCACTACCCCATACATATCAAGCCTTCCACTAATAGAAATACTTCCATTTATGACCGTTCCCTTTGGAATGACCGCCGTCTCTATATTATTTGTTTCTTCAAAATTATCCATTGTGATAAACCTCCCTGAAAAAAATCGAATTTTGACACTTTCTATACTATATTAAATCCTATTTGACCCTAAAAATCAATAGAATTTCAAATAATTATAACTGTCCTGCTAAAATATGTGAAAATTGTCTATTTCTAAAATATCACTTTGCAGTATACTGGACTGTAGCATTTATTATTATCATATGCATAAATAAGCAAATCAATCAAAATTTATTTAAAATGAGGAGGAATACTTATGAATTTAAAAAATGCAACAGCCTATAAAATCGCTCTGACGGGTCTAATCGCAGCACTATCTTACGTTGTCTTTACTTTTTTGCAAATTAAAATTATGATTCCAGGCACACCAGATGCCACCAGTATCCATTTGGGAAATGCTGTGTGCGTGTTAGGTGCTCTGTTACTTGGCGGACCTTTGGGCGGCATTGGCGGCGCAATTGGAATGACAATTGGCGATCTGCTCGACCCAATATATATTCTGTCAGCTCCCAAAACATTTATATTAAAATTATGCATTGGCCTTGTCACAGGAATTGTGGCACACAAATTGGGGCATCTATCTACCTGCAAGGATTCCAAAACTGCATTCAAATGGTCTCTCCTTGCCGCAATCTGCGGACTAGGATTTAATATGATATTTGACCCAGTATTTAGCTACTGTTACAAACTGGTAATTCTTGGAAAACCAATTGCAGAATTGACCTTGCTTCCAAACTTTGTAACCACAACAGTCAACGCAATTGCCTCTGTTATCATATCCACTGCTGTGTACAATGCTCTTCGTCCCGCACTAAAAAAGGCTGGGCTACTTCCAATTGTAGGAGCATCTGCAAATACAAACCGATTTCACACGAAAAAAAGCGCTGCATAACAGCAGCGTTTTCTTTCCTACAGTTCCTTATATTAATCCAAAGTAAACACCTCAATATTCTGCGAAAGCCCTTTTGACATTGTAATGATTCGGTTCACTTCTCCACTACAATCAGAAACAATATATCTCAGCTCCTGCATGGAAGCAGAAGTTTCCTGTGTGCTTGCCGCGTTCTGCTGTGCTATGGACGCCAGATTTTGCACTGCATTGAGAATATCAGACTTCAAATCATTAATCTTGCTAATTTCCCCCCTAATATTGTCAACAGCGCCGCTTACCTCACCAATCTCCTTATTAAGATTGCCAAACACAGTTCGCGTCCTGCCAAGTTCTTCCTCTTGTTTTTCCATGGCCTCCGTCACATGCTTCATAGTATCAACAGTTGTGTTGGAATTTGTGATCAACATTGCAATAATCGTTGTTATTCGACTTGCAGATTCCGCTGACTGCTCCGCAAGTTTGCGAATTTCGTCTGCTACAACCGCAAATCCCTTTCCATGTTCTCCTGCGCGCGCCGCCTCTATACTGGCATTTAGAGAGAGCAAATTAGTCTGATCTGCAATGTCTGTAATAATATCCGCCGCCGACTGAATATCTTGTGCCGACTGATTTGTCATATTTGTCTGCTCATAAACCACATCAAACGCATCTTTAGTCTCATCACTAATGCGAATCAGCTCTACAAGCGTATCCTCCACACTTCTGTTGTAGTCTCGCATTTTATCTGTGTTGCCAGCAAGCTGTTCTGCATTCAGCGCAGTTGACTCAACAGCATCCCCCATATTAGAAATCTTATTGCCCACATCAGAAGTATCCTGTGCCTGTTGTGTAGAACCAGTTGCCATTTCCTCCACAGCAGTGTCCACACTGCCAATATTGTTTGCCATTTTTCCAAAAGAGCCAGAAAAACCTTGTGAAATCTCATCTAGCCCTGTTGCGGCTGCCTTGATTTCCACTACAATTTCTGACAGGCTGCGCACCAGCTTCTCCACGCTGTTTGCAATATCCCCAATCTCATCTCCCCTCCTTAGAAGCTTGTTTTCCACAGTCACAGTCAACTCTCCATCTGCAAGTCTGTTCAGTTTTGCAGTAACCAGCTTGATTTCCTTGACTAAAACACTGACTGAAATAGTGGTCGCAACAATTCCCACACCAAAAATTAGCATAAGTATCAAGGAATTTCTAATAAAATTTGTAGCATTAATCTCATTAATATGACCTTTTTCAAGTCCCACAAAGGTCATACCTATAATCTCTTCTGAATTGTGCTGGTACAGAGGACAATACATTGCATAATATGTACTATCTCCAATAGTTACATTGTTAGAATAATAATCCTGTCCCTGATTGACTACCGTATCATAAATTTGGGAGTCTGCCTCCGTCCCTGTCATCCGGTTTCCATCCTCATCCATAAGACTGGTCGCGACACGGACATTATCATAAAAAACAGTCACTTGAAGATCAACTTCATGGCTAAAGTTATCAAAAAATTGCGTATTGTCACTGATGTTGCGCTTGCCTTTATAAAATTTTCCATTGGTATACATATATGTCCCCTGCGCAATATTGGCAATCGCTGTCTCAAAGGCATACTGTGCCGTTGTCAATTCATGCTGAACCATCTCCTCCGTAACGAAATTACAAGATGACCTGATGCCTAGTACAGCCGCCATAAACATCAATATCAACGGAACTGCTGCCACAAGAACAAGCCGCAGTGTAAGTTTTATTCCTTTTCTTCTCATAACATAACCTACCTTTCTAAACAGTTCCAACATCTTCTCAATAACTATTATTTCTTTTAATGCTAACATACTTCGTTGTTTTTTACAATAATTTTAAAGATAGATATGTAATTTTTGTTGTATTTATCTATAATCGAGTCGATATGTTTCTTCCCCTACTCGCCGCGCGCCCCATGCGCCGCCTTAGCGGCATATTTCCTCTGCACGGGGCTGTGCATAAAAAAAGTTAAGCCAGTTATTCAAACTGACCTAACTTTTATAGAAATCCTTATTGTAATAGTAGATGCTGTATTCATTGCTCCATTTGGTGAACTACCCATTGTCTAAAGCCAATGGGCTTCCTGCTTCATCAACCTCGTA
>ERZ778497.404-NODE-404-length-38073-cov-5.418065_pt1 | contig 38073 bp, 38 predicted proteins | sample MGYA00509938_ERZ778497 | MGnify/ENA primary metagenome ERZ778497 (study PRJEB29527, sample SAMN07138969) | mouse gut metagenome | material: feces | host: mouse | place: China:Nanjing | collected 2016-01-25 ... | reverse complement strand
CCCGGAAATGCTTCACGAAGTTTCAAAATGTGACTTGCTGTTTTCGGCTGAAATGATTTTTCAATGTCTGGTTTTAATGCTTCAATGTCCGGTTTTGCCGTTTCAATGTCCGGTTTTCCTGCTTCTTTGAATGTTCCACTAATATGCAATGTCCGGTTATGAAGAGGATTGCTCTCATTCAAGAGGAAATTGCGAAGGAACAGTTCAAGGAACTCTGTCGTTTCATGAACACCATTTTTCAGATCATTATAGTTTGCCCTGACGAGTGAATTCCGAAAATACCAGGCGTTCTCGGCAAAAATATCATTTGTCACATCAAATCCAAGCGTCCGCAGGTACTTGATGAAGAACACCGCCGTCGTTCTGGTGTTGCCCTCTCCGAACACATGAATCTGCCACAGTCTGGATACGAATACGGCAAGATGGTGGATGATGTCATCCATCGTGAGATTCTTATAGGAAAACTTCTTCTCCTCTGAAAAATCATAGTCAAGCGTCGCCCGCAACTCCGTGGCGCTGCCATATAGCACGGTCGCTCCGTTCAACACCCATTCCTTCTTCGTGATGTTGTAATCCCGAATGCACCCGGCATGAGAATAAATGCCGTTAAACAGCTTCCTGTGAATGGAAAGATACTCGTTTGGAGTAAAGCTGAAAGCCCTCTCTGAAAGAAGTGTCGCGATTCTGGCCGAGACTTTATCCGCCTCCTCGGTGCGGTCATCCGCGTCACGGGCAGGATTCTCCTCATAATAGCTTTGCAGGAGCGCATTGGCCTCCTCAAAGGAAATCTCACCCTCGATATTGCGAACCGCCGTCTGCACCAGATATTCCGATGTTTTCAGTCCGTCCACAGCCTGCAGGCCAATGGCCGTATGCCACGCATAACCCTTGTCACGCTTGTCAGGCTCAGACTCTTTGATGTATTCCTTAAATGGATCTTTATTCACTCCATATCACCTCGCTGCTTTTTTGTTCTCACAAGAAACCCACCACTTCCACAGGTATCGTCTAACAAGACTCTATCTTTGATACCATGTGCTTTCCCGGCAAAAGTACTCCAATGCCCATGAAAAGGCTTGATTTCAGGGCTTTTGCGGCTTCTGGCCGGTGCAATCCGGCCTGTGAAATTACTCCGATATGCTCTTGCTGTTGCTGTGCTCATTCCGGCTACGCCTCCTTTCCGAAACCCCTAAAGGGCAATCCTTAAATTGTGTAGGGAAACCTTAAAAGGTTCAGCGAAAGAGCTTTTGCTGTATTTCGAGTTATAGGCGGTCAGTGTCAGATTGGACATACTGTGTAGCCATTGTTCATGGATCTGCTCGTAATCATCTCCCAGCTCCTTCTGCCATACTGGCGTAAGATGCTGAGGCATAATGTGCTCAATCGAACAGGTACCGTCATCGCAGTGACGATATACATCCTTATCCTCCGATGTACCAAAGTTCTCAAAGCGTTCAAGAATATAAATCTTATTCTTGCTGTTCATCAGATAAACCTGACGCTCTGCAAAATCCAAATATCCAGACACAAGCTGTCCCATTGCCCGAAGTTCCTTTTCACTCAAATAATTTTTAGCAACAACAGCTTCTTTTAAGGTTGGTTAATTTCCCACAAATGTTGTAAGCCCCATGAACTCTTTTTTAGCATCTGCCCGCGTATAAATAACCTCAGCTGCCGTCTGACCATGAATGGCATAATGAATTTTATTCTGCACCTTTTTAAAGAAAAGAATAGATATTTCTGCTTTTGGGCCATAATCAATACTGGTAGCGTAAATTTCCAGAACCTGTCTATAAAACACTTTTTCAGAAGCCCGAATATCTCTGATTCTTTCAAGTAATTCTTTAAAATAACCACCGCCGCCCAGATTTTTCAATCGTTCATCATCTAGCGCAAAACCTTTTCGCATATACTCTTTCAGGATATTGATTGCCCAAATTCTAAACTGGGTACCGCGCCTGGATTTCACACGGTAACCTACAGAAATAATAACATCCAAATTATAATAGTCAACCTGATAGGTTTTACCATCTGCCGCAGTTGTTGCAAAATTTGCAACAACTGATTCTCTCACCAGTTCTCCCTCAGAGAAGATATTTTTTATATGCCTTGAAATCGTCGATTTATCTCTTTGAAATAATTCAGCCATCTGGTCAATGGATAGCCATACAGTATCTTCGTCAAAAGTCGTTTCAATTTTGGTCAGACCATCTTCTGTTGTATAAATAATAATATTCGATTTCTGTTCCATAGTTTCCCCGTTATTTACTCATATTCTTCATTTCCAAATTGTAAAACACCCGTTGCAATTTCATCCATCTCTAATTCCACATTGACATGCTTCAATTTATTTGATTTAAGTTTTGAAAGCAACACGATACTTTCCACATGCACACTCCACGCAAACATGTCACACCCCTTCACCTTCTTCACTTCATACCCTTCCTTGCACAGATACTTCAGATCCCGCGCCAGCGTTGCACTGTCACAGCTCACGTAGACGATCCGCTCCGGCTGCATCTTCACCATCGTCTCAAGGGCCGCCGGATCGCACCCCCTGCGCGGCGGATCCACTACGATGACGTCCGCATGGATTCCTTCTTTCTCGTACATCCCCGGCAACACTTCCTCCGCCTTCCCCACGAAAAACTCCACATTCTCTGTCCCGTTGAGCTCTGCATTCCTTCTGGCATCCTCAATCGCCTCCGGCACGATCTCCACACCGTACACCTTTCCTGCCTTTTTTGCCAGAAAGAGTGAGATCGTCCCGATGCCGCAGTACAGATCCCACACGGTCTCATGTCCTGTCAGCCCTGCATATTCCAGCGCCGTCTCATAGAGCTTTTCTGTCTGCACCGGGTTCACCTGATAAAAGGACAGCGGGGAAATCTGATACTGCACATCCCGGATCCGGTCTGTGATATATTCCTGTCCCCAGACCGGGATCAGTTCTGTCCCCAGAATCACATTCGTGTTCTCCATATTCACATTGATCATGATCCCCGTCATCCCCGGCACCTCCTGAAGAGATGCTGACAGCTCGTCCACCGCCTTCAGGCATTTCCCGTTCAGCACCAGACAGACCATGATCTCTCCCGTGGCAAATCCCTTCCGGATCAGCACATGCCGCAGTACACCCTTTCCGGTTTCTTCGTCATACGCCGGTATCCGGTATTTCTCCACATGTGCCAGTATCTTTTCCAGTATCTCCTGATTCTCCTCCGGCCCAAGCCGGCATTTTGTGCATGGGACAATCCTGTGGCTGTGCGCTGCATAGAATCCGGTCACGGTCCTTCCGTCCTTATCCGTCCCAAACGGAAACTGTGCCTTGTTGCGGTACCGCCAGGGGTCCTCCATCCCCATGACCTCCGGCTTCTCTATCCCATCCAGTCCGCCGATCCGGATCAGATGATTCTGAATCTTTTTTGCCTTGAAATCCAGCTGCGCTTCATACTTCATCGCCTGAAGCTGGCAGCCGCCGCACTGCCTTGCACAGGCGCATTCCGGTTCCTGCCGGATCCCGGACGGTTCCACCACCTCCATCAGCCGGGCATAGCCATAATTTTTCTTCATCTTCATGATCTTCGCATCGACGGTATCTCCGATCACAGCATCCTTTACAAAAAACGGGAATCCGTCCAGCTTTCCGATGCCTTCCCCGTCCACGCCCATATCCTCTATCTTCAATCTGATGCGGTCATTTTTCTGCATTCTTTACCTCCCCTGTCTCCATTCGATGCAGCCATTTTTCTGCATTTTCCGTCTCCCCTGCCTTAACATTTCCATTTACCCACAAGCAAAAATGAAGCAGGCAGATACTGATGCGCTCGAGTATAACACAGGCGAAGCCGACACCATGCCAGCTTCGCCTTTTTCCTCTCATTTTATTGCCAGCAGACATCCTGCGGCAGACAGATGTTTCTGCATATCCTGCTGAAAGAGCATCCGGATCAGCCCTGAGCTTTCCCGGTACGCCTGATATTGGATTCAAACAGCCGGTTATATCCAAGCCACCCCTGGTTATCTCCGCCCGCTTTCAGCGCTTCCATCATCATCTGCATATGCGCATCCGTATTATCAGCAAAATTCAGCGCCACCGCCTCCAGAAGTGCGGGCTTCTTCGGAGAACCGTACTCCAGCTCGCCATGATGCGCCAGAATACAGTGCTTCAGTTCATTCCCCAGCTTTACCGGAAACCCCTGGATCCGGCGCATCCTTTCCCCGATCATCTCGACGCCGATCATAATATGCCCCAGGAGCTGTCCTGCGTCCGTATAATCATTTGCCGGGAAAGGCGACAGTTCATATACCTTTCCGATATCATGGCACATGGCTGCCGTATACAGAAGGTCCGCATTCAGCGTGGGATACGCACGCACATAATATTCACACAGTCTGGTAACACTCAGCGTATGCTCCAGCAGCCCTCCTACGAATCCATGATGAACACTCTTGGCCGCACTGCTGAACTTAAAGGCCTTCACAAATGCGGCATCCTCCACGAAAATGCTCCTCAGAAGCCGCTGCAGATACGGACTCTCCACCCGGTCTACAAAACCAAGCAGTTCCCGGTACATTCCCTCAATATCCTTGTCGCTTACCGGAAGATAATCCGACGGATTATATTCTCCCTCCTGCGCCTTACGCACTCTCTTCACATTCAGCTGAATCTGTCCCTGAAAACTGGTCACATCCGCCACAATATCCACATAGTCCAGACTTTCAAATGCCTCGATCCCTCTGGAATTCGGATCCCAGATCTTGGCGTCTGCTGTTCCCGTCTTATCCTGAAGAACAACATTTTCATAAGTTTTCCCGGCTTTTGTCAAAGCTGTCTGTCGGGATTTGCACAAATAGATGCCGGTAACACGCTCGCCCTCCCGCAAAGCTTCGATGTATTTCATTCTGTCTCTCCCATTCTCCCTATTCTAATATTTTCAGTTCTACAGACATCTCCAGCTCCTGATAAACGGTTTTATTCAGACGCTGGCAGACTACCTGTATATTCTGTCCATTGGAACATTTCATCAATATGGTCGTTACGTCCTTCAGATTCGTAACGTTCTGGCCGCTGATCGAGGTAATGATATCTCCCGGCTGAATACCTGCTTCCATGGCAGGAGAACTGATTGCCACGTCCGATACATAGACTCCGATCGGGATTCCCTCTGCTTCGGATACGGCAGTCGTCACATCAGCCCCTGTAATCCCCATATATACTATGTCCTGACTGTTGGATAAATGCTCGATCACTTCCATGATATCCGAGATTCCATAAGCCTGGATCGTTCCGTTCTGCCCGGTCACCTCGTACCTGTCCTGGATCAGCCCGATGATTTTTCCGCTCCAGCTGAGCAGGACCCCGCTGCCGGAACGGGCTTTTCCCATATCGGTCGTAAGTATATGATAACTTCCGTCATATAAAGCTGCCGTCTGAGACACAGAAGTCAGATTGCCGTACAGAACCGAACCGTAACAGCCGCCCGGACTTCCCACCGCTATGACCGGTTCTCCGCTCCTGACATTTCTGGATGAGCCGATGTCCGCATAGACGATCACTTCCCGCGTGCTTTCCGAGATATCGCTCAGATTCACGCTGAGTACCGCAAGCCCTGTATTTTTGTCGTATTTCTTCAGAACAGCCCATGCCGTCGAATGGTCATAAAAGGTAACCTGAAGACTCTCGCTTCCTTCCACCTTCTCATAGCTGGTCAGAATCAGAAGCTCCATCCCATTGTCTTCTATGAGCACTCCGGATACGGAACTCTGGCTCGTATAGGTCTCGTCAAACCAGTCTGTATCCGTGGTTACTGCCAGAACATTTACCAGACTCTTCTCTGCCTGTCCGCCGATCTGCAGAAGCTGCTGATACATCCTTTTATAATCCTCAAGCTCAATACTGACCTGTTCCGTAATATACACCGTGGATTCCTCAGCCGTTTCCTCCGGCTGTTCCTCCAGTTCCGGAAGAGTCACCGGCTGCACTTCCGGCTGCTCCGCCTGCATGGACAGATACGGCGCCGCAACAAACCATACCACAAGCGCTGCAAGCGCAAAAATCACACCGGAAGCTGCAGACCATGCAAAACGCTGCACGACCCGGCTCTGATAAAACCTTTTCTGTTTGACCGTTTCCTGAATAAATGACAGGTTTCGGTTGTCTCTTTCCTCTGCCATAAGAACTCCCACGCCTTACACACGCAGCGCCACCGTACCGGATAAAACTCCCGCTTCTGCGCGGCTCCTTTACTACCCTGAATATTATACCTGATTTTTTCAGGCGTGTCCACTAAATGAAACGGAAATTCCGGCAACTTCTTCTTTTCAATCCCCGGCAAATGCGGTATGATAGTTGTATTGACAGGAGGATTTTATGAATCAGAAAGCATTAAAAAAACTGGAATATGATAAGATTGTTCATATACTGGCAGAGCATGCCGCATCCGCAGGCGCAAAAGAGCTCTGTGAAACGCTCGTGCCTTCCGATTCTCTTGCAGATATCGTACAGGCACAGACAGAGACCGCCGACGCACTTCGCCGCATTTACCAGAAAGGCAGTCTGTCCTTTGGAGGAATCCGGGACATCCGCGGCTCTGCCAAACGGCTGGAGATCGGAGGCGTTCTCGGCATGGGCGAGCTTCTTCAGATCATGTCGCTTCTGGAGACGGCCGGAAAAGTAAAACAGTACGGACAGCGGGATTCTGAGGAAGCGGCAGGGGATTCTCTGGATGAATCCTTCGATCTTCTGGAGCCGGTCGTCTCCCTTGCCGGCGAGATCCGGCGCTGTATCCTTGCTGACGACGCCATGGCGGATGATGCCAGCAGCGCTCTGCTTCAGGTCCGCCGCTCCATGAGACAGATGAACGACAAGGTACACAGCACTCTCAACTCCATGGTAAACGGATCCGTCCGCACGTATCTGCAGGACCCGGTCGTCACCATGCGGGACGGGCGGTACTGCCTGCCGGTAAAATCAGAGTACCGGGGACAGGTGCCCGGCATGATCCACGATCAAAGTTCTACCGGCTCCACGCTGTTTATCGAACCCATGGCTGTCATAAAGCTGAATAATGATTATAAGGAACTGCAGATCCGGGAGCAGCAGGAGATCGAAAAGGTACTGGCAGCGCTCAGTGAGACTGCGGCAGGTTACCTGGAGCTGATCACAGAAGACTATCAGCTTCTGGTCCGGCTGGATTTCATCTTTGCCAAAGCCATGCTTGCCAAAGACATGAACGCCACCATGCCCATTTTCAATACCGAAGGCAGGATCCATATCAAGGACGGGCGCCATCCGCTTCTGGACCCGAAGAAAGTCGTTCCCACCAATATCCGGCTGGGAAAGGATTTTGACCTGCTCATTGTCACCGGCCCCAATACCGGCGGGAAGACGGTTTCTTTGAAGACCGTCGGACTTTTTACGCTTATGGGGCAGGCAGGACTTCACATTCCGGCATTTGACCGGTCTGAACTGGCAGTATTTGACCAGATCTTCGCGGATATCGGAGACGAACAGAGCATTGAGCAGAGCCTGAGTACCTTTTCCTCACATATGAGCAACATTGTATCTATACTGAAGGAAGCCACACTGGACTCTCTTGTCCTGTTCGATGAACTTGGAGCCGGTACGGATCCCACCGAAGGAGCGGCTCTCGCCATCTCCATTCTGGATCATCTGCACCGGCAGGGAATCCGTACCATGGCGACGACCCATTACAGCGAGCTGAAGGTCTATGCACTTTCCACAGAAGGCGTGGAAAATGCCTGCTGTGAATTCGATGTGGAATCCCTGCGCCCCACTTACCGCCTTCTGATCGGTATTCCCGGCAAAAGCAATGCATTTGCCATCTCTTCCAGACTTGGGCTTCCTGCCTTTCTGATCGATGAGGCGAAGAAACAGATCAGCGCACAGGATGAAAGCTTTGAGGACGTTATTGCCGGGCTGGAAAACAGCCGGGTTACTCTGGAAAAGGAACAGCTGGAGATCGCCCGTTATAAGGAAGAGATCCGGAAGCTGCGCAATGCCCTTCAGAAAAAACAGGACCGCATAGATGAGCAAAAGGAAAAGATTCTGAAAGAAGCCAATGAAAAAGCCGGCGCCATCCTGCGGGAAGCAAAGGAATATGCCGACGAAACCATGAAAAACTTCCACAAGTTCGGCAAAGAGGGCATTTCTGCCAAAGAGATGGAAGCAGAGCGGGCACGTCTCCGGGAAAAGATCAAATCCACAGAAAACCGGATGCAGCCCGGCATTCAGAAGCCGAAGAAAAAGGTAAAAGCCGCTTCCCTTCACATTGGCGACCGGGTGAAGGTCTTAAGCCTGAATCTGGAAGGAACCGTCAGCACCCTGCCCAACGCCAAAGGCGACCTGTTCGTGCAGATGGGCATTCTCCGCTCGCAGGTCCACATCAGCGATCTGGAATATATTGGCGAAGCCGTACTTCCGGAAGGAAGGAAGACCTCTTCCGGAAGCGGTAAGATCAAAATGTCCAAATCTGCGCTGGTCAGCACCGAGATCAACCTGATCGGAATGACCGTGGACGAGGCGCTCGGCCATCTGGACAAATACCTGGACGATGCTTATCTGGCTCATGTACCCAGTGTCCGGATCGTACACGGAAAAGGCACCGGCGCCCTGAGAAACGCCGTTCAGCAGCACTTAAGACGCAGTAAATATGTAAAAAGCTTCCGTCTCGGCTCCCTCGGAGAAGGCGATGCCGGTGTGACAATTGCCGAATTCAAATAACCCCGACATACAATACAGCATCTGCCCGGAGGGATTTTGCATTCACCAGGCAGATGCGGAACTTATACAGCACAGCATCTGCCTGGTGAATGCCCGGAAGGATTTCCGAGCGCTCCTGCGGTCGGAAATTCTTCCAGACAAGGGGCATTCTCCAGGCAGATGCGGAACTCATATAGGAGAATTTTATATGCCATCCAAGCAGAAAATACTAATTGTAGATGATGATGCCAACATCGCAGAACTGATCTCCTTATATCTGACCAAAGAATTTTATGAAGTGCAGATCGTGGAAGACGGAGAACAGGCGCTGCAGATTTTCAACACCTTCCAGCCCAACCTGATCCTTCTGGACCTGATGCTTCCCGGCATGGACGGATATCAGGTCTGCCGGGAAATCCGTACCCGGTCCAATATACCAATCATCATGCTCTCCGCCAAAGGAGAGGTCTTTGACAAAGTTCTGGGACTGGAACTGGGCGCGGATGATTACATGATCAAACCCTTTGACTCCAAGGAACTGGTTGCAAGGGTCAAGGCTGTCCTGCGCCGTTTTCAGCCTGCCCGGGCGGACGCTGCTCCCGCTTCCAGGCTGGTACAGTATCCGGATCTGATTATCAACCAGAGCAATTATTCGGTTGTCTATCGGGGAAAAACGGTAGAAATGCCGCCCAAAGAACTGGAACTTCTCTTCTTTCTGGCCTCTTCACCGAACCAGGTCTTTACAAGAGAACAGCTTCTGGACCATATCTGGGGCTATGAATACATCGGAGACACCCGAACCGTTGACGTACACATCAAAAGACTGCGTGAAAAGATCAAGGATCACGAGTCATGGCGTCTTGCAACCGTCTGGGGTATCGGCTACAAATTTGAGGTGAAATGATGCGTCTCTCACTGAACGTCAAATATTTTCTCTCCTTCCTGCTTTTTGGAATCTGCTGCTTTTTGTGTATTTCCACCGTCGCTTCCCAGCTGATGATGAAAAATGCCATCTCTTCGAAGGCAGCGGATTTTTATCAGGAAGGAATCTGGCTCACGGATCAATATGTAGGAAATTACTTTGAGGAACAGGGAGACTTAAGGACGCGTTCCGCCATCCAGTCGCAGCTCTCCTCCCTGGATGTCTATCTGGATGCCCGCATCTGGCTCATCAGCCGGGACGGAGAACGGATTCTGGACTCCCGTGCCTTTGACACCCAGCAGGAACGGGTTTCCATACCCGAATTCAATTCAGTGCTCCCCGGGGGGAAATATTATATGGTCGGTGACTTTTTCGGCATGTTTTCCGAGAAAACCCTGAGCGTACTGATTCCGGTCTCACATAATTATCATGTGCGCGGGTATATTGCCATCCATACCCCCATGTCCGTCATTATCCGTGAAAAAGAGGGCTATCTGTTCTCGTTCTATGTCACGATGATCCTGCTCATGGGACTCGCCTTCCTTTTTGCAGGCGCCAACTGGCTGATCGTCTTCTGGCCCATCCGGCGCATGCGCAAAGGCGCCGGAGAATATGCCCTCGGCAATTACGGCACTCCGATTCATCTCAACCGTGAGGATGAACTGGGATTTCTCTCGGACACCATGGATTTTATGGCACAGGCTCTGAAGGATCAGGATGAGGACCAGCGAAAGCTGATCTCCAACATTTCTCATGACTTCCGTTCCCCTCTGACTTCCATCAAGGGATACATCGAAGCCATGCTGGACGGCACGATCCCCTTTGAAATGCAGGAAAAATATCTGAATATCGTCCTGCGGGAAACCGAGCGCCTGAGCAAGCTGACCAGCGGTCTTCTGGCGCTCAATTCCATAGATCCCAGACAGAACCGTCTGTCCAGAAGCCGTTTTGATATCAATACCGTCATCAAGAACACGGCGGCAACTTTTGAAGGCACCTGCACTTCCAAGCGCATCTCCATCGAACTGCTGTTCACCGACTGGGAATCTTATGTCTATGCGGATATGGGAAAGATCCAGCAGGTGCTTTACAATCTGATCGACAATGCCATCAAATTCAGCCAGCCGGACTCTGTCATTACCATAGAGACCACCATAAAATATGAGAAAATCTTTGTCTCGGTCCGTGACACCGGCATCGGAATCCCGAAGGACAGCCTGAACAAGATCTGGGAGCGTTTCTATAAATCGGATGCCTCCAGAGGAAAGGACAAGTCCGGTACCGGTCTTGGTCTTGCCATCGTGAAAGAGATCCTCCAGCTCCACAACGAAAATATCAATGTGATCAGTACGGAAGGAGTCGGCACAGAATTTATCTTTTCTCTCAGCAGAGCATCAGAAGAAGAAAAAGAATAGCCGGGAAAGCGTTCAGCCGCTCACACCGCTTCCGCCTTCTGCATCCCTGTAATCTGCCGCATCTCATACAGAATCATCCCAATGGCCGCCGCTCCTGCTGTCAGATCTGCAATCGGTCCTGCATACATGATCCCGTCAATCCCCAGAAACAGCGGGAAGATTATAATCAGCGGAAGCAGGAACAGAATCTGCCTAGTCAGAGACAGAAAGATTCCCTTCACCGGTTTTCCGATTGCCGTGAAGAACGTGGAGGTCACCGGCTGTATCCCGTTCAGAAATGTGGCGAACAGATAGATTCGGAAATATCTTGCGGCAAACAGGAAATATTCCTCCGAACCATCCCCGAAGACGGAGATGATCTGCTGCGGCGCCAGCTGAAACAGCAGAAATGCCGCCACCGATATGGACAGGGCATAACGCACCGTCTGAAAATATACCTGTTTTACCCGGTCATAATTTTTCGCTCCGTAATTGTATCCGGCAATGGGCTGCAGCCCCTGTGCCAGACCGATGACCACGGAAAAATACAGCATGGCTACCTTGGAGATGATTCCTGCGCACGCCAGCGGAATCGATTCCCCATAGACCGACCGTGCGCCGTAATAGGTCAGAGAGTTGTTCAGCACGATCTGCACGATCATCATGGCAATCTGATTAAAGAAAGACGCCAGTCCCAGAGACATGATATGTACGGCATATTCCGGACGGATCATCAGATGCCGCCTTTCCAGCGTTACAGTCCGGCAGCGGAGCATGTAACAAAAGATCATGCCTGCTGCCACGATCTGCCCGATGATCGTGGCCAGCGCCGCTCCTGCCATCCCCATCCCGAATCCGAAGATAAACAGCGGGTCCAGAACCGTATTGATCAATGCGCCGGTCAGGTTGCAGAGCATGGAATATTTGGGTGTACCGTCCGCCCGGACCAGATGGGCTCCCCCATTGGAATAGATCAAAAAGGGAAATCCGATCGAAGTGATCCTTGTATAGGTAACGGCATAACCCAGTACACTGTCCGGCGATCCGAAAAACCGGAGCATGGGCACCAGAAAGATCTGCGTCAGGATGCAAAGCACCGAACCCATAAGAAACAGCAGCACCGCTGCATTTCCCATATAGTAGACCGCCTGCTCCTTCTGCTTCCGTCCCATAGCCAGGTTAAAAGAAGATGCACCCCCGATGCCGAATAAAAGAGCAATGGCGACACAGGAGGTCGTCAGCGGAAATGCCACATTTGTCGCTGCATTTCCCAGTTCCCCGATACTTCTTCCTATGAAAAACTGATCCACGATATTATACAGTGCGCTGACCAGCATGGCAATGATGCTCGGAACCGCAAACTGGCGGATCAGCTGCTCAACCGGTAAGATTCCCAGTTTATTTTCTTCTCTCTCTGTCTTTTCATTCATAAGTCATTCACCTGTTTTCATCCTTGTCTGTATTTCTATATCGGCCTTTGAGAGTTGCCGGAAGCTTCTCTTATCTCCGGCTGAAAATCCTCTGTATCCCCGCAGAAAATCCCGCCCGTTTTGTCAGCGATATACTGCATGACTGCCTGTGCCTTTTCAAAATATTCCGGCATGACAGTCACCGCATACGCAGTCTTTGCTCCCGTTTCTTCCATATAAGAGCGCAGCTCATGGTCCTCCGGATCCGTTTCCATCGCTTCCAGATCCACCGAACCGGCCTCTGGAATACGGATCTCCAGAACCTCCGCCTCTTCCCAGTATTCCGCGCTCCAGCGCTTTTCCCCCTTCAGGTGCTGATACAGATCCCCCAGGGAGCCCCCCTCTTTGGCAAGATACAGCCATTCCTCTGGAATTTCCTTCTTCGGCGCCTTATTTTCAGGGCTGCCATTCCTGCGGCAGTCTTTCTGATCAGAAGCTTTCCTGTGCGCATCTTTTTTATAAAACTCTTTTTTATGGATCCCTTTTCTGTCATGCTCTCTTTTATGTAGGTCTTTTCCGTGCATGTTCTTTTTCTGCATTTTTTTCTTTTGCAGGTTCTTTTTCTGTATGCTGTTCTCAGATCTGTCTTCCATTTGCTCCTCCATTGTGCTGCATCCGGTTTCTTCCCGATCAGGCTGCCCTGGCCCTAATCACGTTCCTTCCAGTCGGAAGGTCTTCCTCGGCTGCACCAGCACCCGGATATCACAGCTGGCACAGCGTACGCCATTTACATTCAGCTCATAGGAGGCAGTCGCCAGAAAACTCGCTTCCTCCTCCTGAATTTCCACCTTCTTCGTATGGGTCTCCATCAGAAAGCTCCCATACGGAATCGCATAGGTACTGCTCTGGCTCTTATGCTCCTCAAAGACCATATCGGCAGTAACCGGCCCCCGCTTCTGAAGCTCCATCCGGTGTCCCCGGACCTTAATCCGGTTCTTCACCGGCTCTGTCATACCTTCCATCCGTTCCTCATACAGAATATAGTGCGTCCCGTTTCTCTCATAATATTCTCCGATATGCACCATTTCTATGGTATCTTCATCTTCCTCCGCCATATGAAATCCGGCAATCGTCACCATAACATCCTTTGTCATCTTCCGTCTCTCCTGTATCTTCCAGTTATCCATTCATTGTAGCCGTTTTTTCCCGGTTATTCAAGCCCCTTCAGCCATTGAAACCGTACCTTCACCGGAAGTTTCTCCGGATTCGGCGTCTCATATGTCAGACTCCACCACGCATATACCTCTGCCGGCTCTGCCGCGGCTGACACATCGGCGGTATCTGTCTGCAGAATCTCCGGAACCACCATGCATCCGGTCACCATAAGCCCCAGGATCATGGAGCATATCAGAATCCTCACTTTTCTTTCCATAAATCCACCTCCTTTTGTCCGTGTAAACGGTGCTGATTTTCTGCATCTGGTGAACCCCGGATCCGTATGCCGCTGACCCTGTTTTCCCGGTTATTTCCAGACACTGGATACAGATATTATGGCCAGGCCGCCTGCCCTTTATACCGGCCGTCTGCTGTAATCAGCGGAATGTCACAGGATTCCCCATTATACCAGGCATTCAGAACCCGATGGATCGGCATCCCCTCCTCCGGCTGTTCCTCCTTCTCTGCCTGTTCACCCGCTGTTCCTTCGGTCACATGTACCAGTGTCCCCCGGGAATACGCCCCGTCGATCTGGATCTCCTCCAACAGACGGTCAAATCCTTCCTGGTCCAGCACCGTACCGGAAAAATAAAAGTTTTTCAGATGGTTAAAATCCATATTTTTCTGAAAATATTCCCAGTACGTCTCCTTTGCATCCTGCAGGGACCGACTGTCCGTCTCAAACGGCTCTTCCCCATCTTCATCCGCAGTTCCAAACCCAAAGGTCAGATGAAATTTCCCGTTCTCTCCTTCATCCACTCCGATGGCAGTGACCAGGCTCTGCTGCTCCAGCTCCTGAGAACTGCAGCCATTCAAAAGCAGCGCACAAAGCAGGCAGACAGCTGCCGCAGCCTTCTTCCTTCCGGACCCTTTCATGCTGTGCCAGAGCAGGAGCAGAAGCTGCACCGGCGTCAGGACATCATACAAAAGCATCCGCCCCCATTCCACACACCGGGGCACATTCGCCGCTGCAAAAGCCAGGGCCACCAGTCCAAGCAGAAACCATTTGCTTCGTACATCCGGTTCCCCGTCCACAAGAGGGGCAAACAGGCTGCTGCACAAAAGAAACAGGCCGATGATCCACGCAAAGATGAACATCGCATCCAGCCTCCCGATGACGTTTCCCGGAAAATGCGCCAGTGTCATGGCCGATGCGATTGGATAGACAAGTCCTGTATGTCCTGCATTTCCATAAATACAGTAGGAAAAAAGCCCGAATCCTGCCACGGCCGCCGCTCCGGTCAGCCAGACGGCAAAAACGGTTCTGGAAAAAGAACTCCCGCCTCTGGTCTGCCCCCGCAGATGCCACAGACTCTGCACGGCGCTGAACCAGCAGAACAGTTCATATCCGAGGATCCAGTTTTTCTTTCCGAACGTCAGCCGAAGTTCCAGAAGCCTGCTTCCTTCCACTTCTCCATACATCAGAACCGTCAGAAGCAGCAGCAGACACAGAAAAAACGGAAACAGCACTTCACTGACCCGGAATCTGCATTCCAGCCCCTTGTACAGATTGTAATAACAGAACAGGCAGAACCAGCCCATAATGATCCACAGCGCAGTATCCGTCAGAAGAAACATCCGGATCAGCATTCCGGTCAGGCGGACCAGCATGGTTCCGATCACCCAGTACTGTACATAACAGAGCCATCTGGCCATGCGGCTGTCCGGCCGCGGGATCACCGCCGTCCCTGCAAGGACAGCCCCGGAAAACAGAAGCGCAAGTATGAGGCTTCCCGTATGCTCCCGGTTCATGACCAGCGGAGGCAGAAGCGCGCCAAGACTGATAAAAGCCGTCGCATAATTCCGGTAAAGCTGTCTGGAGGATATTTTATGGTTTCCTGAAAACATATCAGCCCTTCTTTCTAAGTTTTACTCTTGCGCCCCGCCTGGCAAAAATGGGACGCTGTTTCATCATGCGGAACGGATAGCGGACCAGTGAATCCCTCTTATCCTCATAGCCGTTCAGATCTGCCGCCACATAGGGCATCAGATAGGGAATGCCGAAACTGTTCAGATGGGACAGATGGATCAGCACCCACAGATACGAAAGCAGGACGCCGTAGAGTCCCAGCCAGGCTCCCATAAAGATGCATCCGTATTTCAGCAGACGAAACGCAGAGGCAAACTCTTCGTTCGGAATGGCAAAGGAACAAAGAGCCGTAAATGCCACCACAATCACAACGATGGGGCTGACCACATTCGCTGACACAGCAGACTGGCCGATGATCAGGCCGCCCACGATGCCGATGGTATTGCCAATGGGGCCGGGCAGACGAATCCCCGCTTCCCGGATCAGTTCGAAGGATATCTCCATCAGGAGCACCTCCCCCACAGAAGGAAACGGAACGCCCTGCCTTGCATCCGCCATGGACAGTACCAGATTCGTCGGAAGCAGACTGGTATGCCAGGTAGTCACCGCCACATAGAGCGCCGGAAAACTCATGGCCAGAATGGCTGCAAAAAAACGCAGCATTCTGGCAAAAGTGGCAATCTCAAAACGGTTGTACCAGTCGTCACTGGTCTGAAAGAAACTGTTGTAATCCGAAGGAAATATGAGAACCGTAGGAGAATGGTCCGTAACCAGCACAATCCTCCCTTCCAGCACCGCGGATGCCGCCCGGTCCGGACGCTCCGTAGACTGAAACTGCGGGAAGGGGGACAGCCAGTGCTTCTCCGTCAGCTGCTCCAGCATCCCGCTGTCCAGGATCCCATCGATCTCAAAGGCATCCATCCGTTCCCGGATCGTATGAAGAAGCTCCGGATAGATCAGGTCTTCCATATAGACCAGCGCCGTCATCGTATGGGAACGGGTTCCAATCTGCTGCTCTTCCACCTTCATTCCGGGATCCCGAAGCCTCTTTCGGATCAGTGCCACGTTCACTTTCTCGCTCTCTGTGAAACCCTCTTTGGAGCCGCGCATGACCTTTTCACTCTCTGCCCTGGACACTCCCAGCCCCGGATACCCCTTGCTGGATATCTTATAGACACAGTCGTCTCCCTCCAGAAACAGAATCCCGTTGCCTGCCAGAAGGGCCGCTTCCGCTTCCGCATAGGTCTTCAGAGGCTGCACATCGGACAGACCGATCACATGCTCCTCCAGCATCAGGTTGCTGACTGCCACTTCCACATAGACCAAAAGCCCCTCTTTTTTTCCGTCATCCAGAAATACCTGCCGGTTCAGAATATCATCACATTTTGCAAACCGGTCTTCCACCCACTTTTTATTCTGTGCAAGAGCCAAAGAGATCTCACCCATACGCCTGCCTCCTCATACAAAAAGGCTGCCGCAGAACATGGTGCCGAAAAGAGCCTTCCTGTCATAAAAACTCTTTTCAGACGCCGCATTCTGCGACAGCCCCATCTCAGGCTTATTATGTCTGTGTTTTCCAGTTTTATACCTGTATTTTCATGGATACGCATATACTACCGGCGTACATTATACGGTACAGTCAGGTATAACTGCTTTGCAAGCCGTCCGGCTCTCATGGCATGATATGCCTTTCTCGCCTTTGCCTGGGTATCAAAAATACCGAATACGGTAGGGCCGCTTCCGCTCATCATGGCGCCCAGCGCTCCTGCCTCCAGCATGCATCTTTTTATCTCCTCTATGACCGGATGGGCGGGAACCGTCACAAGCTCCAGCACATTTCCCATACGGGCAGTGAGAAGCCCAAGGTCTTTTTCCTTCATGGCTTCGATCATCGCATCCACATCCGGGTGCTGCTCCGGCTTCAGGTCGTTGGCATGGAGATTCTCATACACGAACCGGGTCGATACGCTGATCCCCGGTTTGGCCAGCAGAATATAGCATTTGGGCATGGGCGGCAGTGTCCTCAGCCGCTCTCCGATCCCTTCCGCCAGTGCGGTTCCGCGAAGCACACAGTAAGGAACATCCGCCCCCAGCCGCACGCCCCGTTCCATCAGCCCCTTTCTGGAAAGTCCCAGTCCATACATCTGGTTCATGCCCCACAGCACTGCCGCCGCATCCGAACTTCCTCCTGCCATGCCGGCCGCCACCGGAATCCGCTTCTGCAGCTGAATGGCGATCCCGTCCCCGATCTGAAATTCCTCCATCAGAAGCTGCGCCGCTTTATAGACCAGATTGTTCTCATTGGTCGGAAGGTAGTGCAGATTTGTCCGAACCTGGATACCCGGCTGTTTCCGCTTCCGAAGCTCCAGTTCATCGCACAGGCTGATCGTCTGCATAATCATCTTTACCTCATGATACCCGTCCTCCCTCCGTCTTAACACATCCAGGCCCAGATTGATCTTGGCAAGCGCCTTTAGCTGTATCTTATCCATCTCCTGCGTAAATCCTTTCCCTTTTCTTCATGATAAAAACAGTTTAACAGGTAGCCGGCAGATTGTCAAAACATGCCGGCGCCGAACCGGAATCCTGATTTACGATCTTGCAGCTTCCTTTACGATCAGAAGCTTCTGTCCGGTCTTCAGGGCATCCTCTTTCCATTCATTCAGGTCCATGACCACGTCGCAGGAAGTTGCATGTGTTTTGGCAATATCCCACAGGCTTTCGCCGGGCTGGACGATGTGAATGCTCATGCCCGGCATCCGGCGCAGGCGCTCCAGATCCAGAGGCTCCTCCTCCAGATCCTCCACCAGCTCCAGACCGGACGGCTGAACAAACAGAATCTGCATCTGCAGGACTGCTTTCATCTCCAGTTCCTGGGCATCCAGCATGGATACCGTCAGCTGATCCAGACAGAGGAATACCTGCCATTCGCATTTTTCCCTGCTGTCCTGCAATTCCGCCGTGTGTTCAAAAGGGAAGGACTGCATCTCGCAGGCAAGGGGCTGTGCATCATCAGAGGCTGCATACAGCACCCACAGCTCTACGGTTCCCTGGGCGAGCAATCCCTGTTCGCTCTGTTCCGTATGGTCCAGATGGACCTGGGCCCCGGTGCATAAAATCTGAAGGATTTTGGGATCCGTATCCTTCAGCTTCATGCGTCCGCCCATTCTTGCCCTGGAATCTGACACATTCCGGACAAAGTCCCATTCATACTGCTGTTTCTTCGGCAGGATCTCCCGGGCAAGGCTGTAAGCATCGCAAAGCACTTCTGCGGAAGAATCTTCAAAATATCTAAGAAGCAGATCCAGCACCGCATCAATCCGCACCGTTCTCGGTTCCCCGTCATAATCTGCCTGAAGTTCCATCTCTCCGCGCAAAAGCGCAACCTCCGCCTTTCCGGTCAGATCCGTATGGCATGCCTCGCATTCCACCTCCTGATGGAACGGGATTCCCTGCTCTACCCACTGAAGCCTCCCCGGCTCATCCTCACATTCATAGAGGAAAAAGATCAGGAGCTCCCCTTTGACCAGAAGCCTTCCCTCATCCTGACGAACCTCCGTTCCCTGCAGGCGCATTTCCTTCCAGATCAGCCGCCGGATGTTCGGCCTTCCGGGCGGAAGATTTACCTCCTCCTTAATCCGCAGGGTATCCTTTTTATGTATGACTTCCTGCTGCAGGCGTACCGGACAGGTCTTCACATACAGATCTTCTTCCTCCGGCTGACTGCTGACCAGCGGAACCGGCTGCTCCTTCATGGCCTCCGCGGTCAGAGCCAGCACACACTTGACATTTGCCTTTCTGGAATGGATCGCGGAAGCATGCAGATCTTCCAGTTCCCAGTGAAAATCCAGCAGATCTCCCTCTTCCAGTTCATTTAAAAATACCATCTCATCCACCGGGATGCTGCCCTCAAGAACCTCCGGCATACGGTCTGACCCTTCTGCCAGATACAGAATCCGGTACAGAAAGATCCCGCGCACCTTCACTTTTCCGTTTTCTCCCTTGACCTCATCCGGACGGAATTCGCCCTGCCGGTGGATTACCCGAAAAATATCCGGCTTCTGATCCGGTACATTCAGGTCCTCTTCCAGCGTAATCTGGCTGACTGCCCTTCCTCTTCTGCGGTTCAGTGTGACATATCTGCGTTCTAATTCCATACCATCAACCCTTTCCTGATCTTCCCATTTATTTAAAAATCACCGGTTTATCAATGTCCTGCAGCTTCAGTACCATATATGGACAGGTCGTCGCCTCCGCCGTCTCTTCTCCTTTCCCGGGACCCAGAAGCTCCGTATCCACACAGACTGCATTGCTGGTCTGATACAGGTCCTCCACAACAATACTGTAGCCGCTGGTCTGCTGTTCTCCATATCCGATACAAATATACAGATACCCTTCATCTTCATAGGTCACCTTAAAAGGAGAGGCTTTTTTCTCTTCCAGCACATTTCTTAATTCCTCCGGGATATTCTCCGGGGCAAGAACGGTAAATTCCAGATCGGAAAGCCGTTCTTCGTCCTGCGTCTGCACGCCGCATCCTGCCAGTATGCACATCGTCAGCACCACGAGACACCATTTTTTCATGCATGCATCTTCTCCTGTCTGTTTATTCTATACTTATGTGGAAAATCCCCTTTTCAGACCAGTCTTATTTCTTGTATTCTTCCTGCCTATCTATTATAATATAATAAAATGAGGCCGGTATTTTGACCGCTGCTGTTTCGCTGTGTTCTGTCTGCACAGGAAGCATACGGAACAGACACCGGCTGCTCAACTTATCACAGGATCAGGAGGATAAACCCCGTGCATTTTAAAATTGCAGAAGAAGACAAGACCAACCACCGCTACAGCGGCGTTCTTGCCCACCCCACTTCCTTTCCATCCCCATACGGCATCGGGGACATGGGACAGGGAGCTTATGATTTTATTGATTTTCTGGCCAGCGCCGGACAGCATCTGTGGCAGGTGCTGCCGCTGGGACCTACCACGGTCGGAGACTCTCCGTACCAGAGTTTTTCCGTGTTTGCCGGTCAGCCGCTCCTTATCAGCCCGGAGCTTCTGAAACAGGAGAAGCTTCTGACTGCCGAAGACCTGGCCGATGTTCCGGCATTTGACCCGGACCATGTGGAGTATGAAAAAGTCCTTGCATACAAGACCGGACTGCTGAAAAAGGCCTATACCAGTTTCCGCCATACGGCAGACAAAAACCTTCTGGAAGAATACGACGCCTTCTGTGACAGCAACAAATTCTGGCTGTCGGATTACTGTCTGTTTATGGCCGGAAAAGAGTTTCACAAAGGGCTTCCATGGTATGAATGGGAAGACAGCCTGAAGGATCCGGATGCTCCGGAGCGGGAAAAATGGTGCACGATTCTGAAACATGAGGTGGATTACTATCGGTTCGTCCAGTTCCTGTTTTACAGCCAGTGGTACGATCTGAAGGAATATGCCAATAAAAAAGGCATCGCCATCATTGGAGATATTCCGATCTTCCCCTGCTGGGACAGTGCGGACGTCTGGGCGAACAAGAACATGTTCTGTCTGGACTCCAGGGGCTACCCTCTGGAGGTGGCCGGCGTGCCGCCCGATTATTTCAGCGCCACCGGACAGCTGTGGGGCAATCCGCTCTATGACTGGAAAGCACATAAAGAGGACGGCTACCGCTGGTGGGTGGAACGCATCCGCAACCAGCTGGATCAGGTTGACTATGTGCGTATTGACCATTTCCGCGGATTTGAAGCATACTGGGCGGTTCCCTACGGGGAAGAGACTGCCCTGAACGGAAAATGGAAAAAGGGGCCGGAGGAAGATCTGTTCCTTGTAATCCGCAGGGCGCTGGACGGAGAACTTCCAATCTTTGCAGAGGATCTGGGAATTATCACGCCTGAGGTGGAACGCCTGAGAGATACCTTCGGCTTCCCGGGCATGAAGATCCTTCAGTTCGGTTTCGAAGGCGGAGAGAGCACCTTCCTTCCCCATCAGCTGGATACCCGCAACTGTATCTGCTATACCGGAACCCATGACAACGACACAAGCTGCGGCTGGTATGAGAACACCAGTGAACAGAACCGCGACAAGGTCCGCCGCTACATGAACACCGATGCCGGAAGCGTAAGCTGGGATTTCATCCGCACCTGTCTCGGAACGATTGCAAGATACGCCATCTTCCCGGTTCAGGATCTCTTAAAGCTGGGGTCTGAAGCGCGGATGAATGTACCCGGAAGCCCCCGGGGAAACTGGACGTTCCGCTTCCGTGCCGGACTGCTGGATGAGGGAATGGCCCGGGGACTGAAGCAGCTGACGGAACTTTATGGAAGATTCGGATGATATACCTGTAGAAAGAGGGATCTGTATATGATACGTTTGATACTGGTTGTCCTGATCCTCCTGCTCTATCTGATCCTCGGAATCCCGGTTCTGCTGATCGAGTGGCTGATCGGACGATGGAACCCATATCTGCGCGATATCAGCTGCCTGCGCATGGTGCAGGCTGCATTTAAGCTGATTCTGTGGGTGAGCGGGACCGATATCACTTATATCGGAAGGGAAAATGTCCCAAAGGACCAGGCAGTTCTCTATATCGGCAACCACAACAGTTATTTTGACATTTTGATGACCTATTCCCAGTGTCCGGGGCTCACCGGATATGTGGCAAAGTCAGAGATGCTCCGCTATCCGCTCCTCAGAGACTGGATGAAACGGCTCTACTGCCTGTTTCTGGACCGTACGGATATCCGGGCCGGCATGCAGATGATCCTGACCGGCATCGACTACATCAAAAAGGGCATCTCCATCTGCATCTTTCCGGAGGGACGCAGAAGCAGGGACGGAAAAATGCAGCCCTTTAAAGAAGGCAGCATGAAGATGGCCTCCAAAACAGGCTGCGCCATCATTCCCATGGCGATCAGCAATTCTGCGGAGATCTTTGAAAATCACATTCCAAAGATACGCCCATGTAAGGTGATCGTGGAATACGGCGCACCCATCTATCCAAAGGAGCTGACAAAGGAGGAGCAGAAGTTTCTCGGAGCTTATACACAGCAGAAGATCCGGCAGATGCTGGATCAGCATCAGATCATATGAACAAACTGGAGGAATCTATGAAGATTGTTGTACTTGCAGGCGGCATCAGCACGGAACGCGATGTATCCTTAAGCAGCGGCGCAGGCATCTATCAGGCATTAAAGGAACAGGGACATCGGGTAATCCTTCTGGATGTATTTCTTGGACTTCCCGATATCCAGGGGCCGCCGGAAGAACTGTTCGACCGGGAATTTGACTGGACGGCTTCCGTCCGGGGCGTTGCAGAAGAAGCGCCGGATCTGGAACAGATAAAAGCACAGCGACCCAACTTCCGCAGTCTGCTGGGTCCCAATGTGCTGGAACTGTGCCGCCTGTGCGATATGGTATTTCTGGGACTTCACGGGGCCAACGGAGAAGACGGGCGGCTCCAGGCGCTGTTCGACCTGATGGGGATCCGCTACACCGGTACCGGGCATACCAGCAGCGCCCTTTGCATGGATAAAAACATCACCAAACAGATGTTCCGCGGATTCGGCATCCCGACTCCGCCTTCCATCACCGTCAAAAAAGGAACGCCTTATGAAGTTCCGGAAACCATCGGTTTCCCATGCATGGTCAAAACCTGCTGCGGCGGTTCTTCCGTAGGCGTATACCGGGCGGAAGATGAATCCGGCCTGAAACAGGCTTTAACAGAGGCATTTTCCTACGAAGACGAAGTGCTGATCGAGCGCTGTATCCCTGGAAGGGAATTTTCCATCGCTGTTGTGGAAGGAAAAGCGCTCCCCATTATCGAGATCGCGCCTATCAGCGGCTTTTACGATTATAAGAACAAATATCAGGCAGGCAGTACGGTGGAGACCTGTCCGGCAAATCTGCCGCAGAAGACTGCCGCACGGATGCAGAAACACGCAGAAGATGCCTGTGCCGTTTTAGGCGTTGAGGGATATGCACGGGTGGATTTTATGCTGGATGACCGCTCGGGAGAGGATTATGCGCTGGAAGTAAATACCCTGCCCGGCATGACGCCTACCAGCCTGATGCCGCAGGAAGCAGCGGCGCTCGGAATGTCCTATGCAGAGCTGTGTGAGTGGATCCTGCATGTGTCCCTGAAAAAATACCAGACAGGAGGCAATATCCCATGAGTCATTTTACAGTCAGACAGTTTCTGGACGCATGCCGCGGAACCTGGTATGGTCCGGCAGAACTGCTGGAGAAAACCATACAGGGAGTCACCGTGGACAGCCGACTGGTTCAGGAGGGCTGTCTGTTTGTGGCAGTCCCGGGAGAACGGGTCGACGGCCATTGCTTTATACCGAAAGTATATGAGAAGGGCGCTCTCTGTGCTGTGAGCCAGCAGAAGCTGTCCGATCCGGCAGGACCTTATCTTCTGGTAGACAACACGCTGCAGGCTTTGAAGGATGCGGCAGAAGCCTTCCGGAAGACACTTTCTATCCCGGTTGTCGGCATTACCGGAAGCGTTGGCAAGACCAGCACCAAGGAGATGATTGCTTCTGTTCTGTCACAAAAATATCAGGTTCTTAAAACACCCGGCAATTTTAACAACGAAATCGGCGTCCCGCTGACCATTTTCATGATCGATGAATGCCACGAAGCTGCAGTTCTGGAGATGGGCATGAACCATTTCGGTGAGATGCACCGTCTAAGCCGGATGGTACGTCCGACCCACTGCGTCTTCACCAATATCGGAGTGGCGCATCTGGAATATCTGGGAAGCAGGGAAGGAATCCTGAAGGCCAAAACAGAGATGCTGGACTATGCGGCCGAGAATGCCGGTATCTTTATCAATGGAGACGATGACATGCTGGCTGCGCTGAAGGACCGTGCCGTCACATTCGGCCGGGAATCTTCGAATCAGGTATGGGCAGACCAGGTGGAAAATCTGGGGCTTGACGGCGTCCGCTGCCGGATCCATGCCGGCGAGCAGACAATCACGGTCACGATCCCGCTTCCCGGCACACATATGGTCTATAATGCCTGTGCCGGCGTCTCTGTGGGACGTTCCCTTGGACTTACCGCAGAACAGATCAAGAAGGGGATCGAGACACTCAAACCCTTAAGCGGCCGCAGCAATATCCTGCACACCAGACGCTACACCCTGGTGGATGACTGCTATAATTCCAATCCGGTATCTGTGTGTGCCATGCTGGATGTACTGGAGTATGCGCTGACCAGAAAAGTGGCCATACTGGGGGATATGGGAGAACTGGGCGACCGCTCGGAAGAGCTGCACGGATCGGTGGGCAAACACATCCAGAAACTCCATACAGATGTGGTCGTCACCATCGGAACCCTCAGCAAGGCCATCCATGAGACAGCACAGAACTCACAGGCGCTCTGCCTGCACTATGATACGGTGGACGCGTTTCTGAATGCAAAAGATCAGATCCTGCAGGATGGCGACTCCATCCTGATCAAGGCATCTCACTATATGAATTTCGGGCAGATCGTCACTGCACTGTCAGATTGATATGTCAGCCTGTGATATCCGGCAGTCAGAAATGCTGTCCTGTGCAATGGCAATACATCCGGTCAGGAAAAAGAACAGGAGGAACCACTTATGGATGGAAAAAAATTAGTCGATCTGGCGCTGGAACTCGGTTTTGCCGACGCCGCCATTATTGATACGGACAAACTGGTGTTTGTTCCGGCATTCCGCACGCTGTGCGAGGAGAATCAGTGCGGAAAATACGGCGTCAACTATGCCTGTCCGCCCGCCTGCGGAACCGTGGAAGAGATGAAGGAAAAAGTGCTTTGCTGGAAACAGGCACTGGTCATGCAGACCATGTGGGACATCGAGGATCCGCTAGACAACGCCCAGATCAAACCGGCAAAGAACGAGCATAATAAACTGACCCGGCAGCTTATCGACCAGGTGGATGAACCCGGACTGATGATCGGCGTCAGCGGCTGCAGCCTGTGCGACCCCTGCGCCATCACCACAGGGGAGCCCTGCCGTTTCCCCAAAATGCAGTGTTCCTGTATGTCCGCCTACTGCATCTTTGTGAAAGAAATGACAGACCTCTGCCATATGGATTACGAATGCGCGCCCGGCATCACGACCTTTTTCAGCATGTTCTGTTTCGATAAACGGGATTCCTGAGACTTTTTCCTGTATGGCGGCAATGTCAGGCAACAGGACGACAGGTTCATGTTCTACACCGGAATCAGCTTGAATACTGCCGTGTGCGCATACGTCAGCTGACCGCCATGCCGGAAGAAAAGGATCCCGCTTTCAGGCGCATAGATTCGGGAACGCTCTTCTGCGTCCACCGGATCCAGAATCCGGGCCAGCAGATCGCCTTTTTTCACTTCCTGTTCCACTTCCACCGTCGGCTCAAAGAGTCCGGCTTCCTCTGTCCGGACCGGAATCATCTCCTGGTCATCGACCACCTTTGACAGATAGCCCGGACGCCTGCCGTATCTGACACATCCGACGGATTCCAGAAAATGCAGCACCGAATCGACCCCTCTTTCGGCGCTTTTCCGATTGATGCGGTCTGTCGTCGTAGTATACAGACTGTACGCTTTTGTCTCCCAGATCTGCCAGTTATAGTTAAGTGTTGTCGTATCATAGGGTCTGGGATTCCGAACCACCACATAGGGCATGCAAAATTCCATGGCGCCCTTCACATCCTCGAATCCGGTCTTCATCATCGTCACATGAGGCATGAACTCTCCCGGCATATAATTGGACGCAAACTGAATTCCGAACGCACAGTCTTTGATCTTCTCAAAGACAGCGCCTGCAATCCGCTGGGTCGTCTCTCCTTCGCTGTAACCCGGAAACATCCGGTTGATGTCCGTATTGTCGATGGGCCAGAAGCGCTTCTCGATATTCATGGAGTAAGGATTGAGCGACGGAATGACCATGATCTCATGTCCGTCCAGCAACCGGCCTTCTTTCTCCAGCCTCTTCAATGCCTGTATGATCTGTGAACAAGTATACAGCTGCTGATATTCATTTCCCCTCATGCTCCCTGCAATGCAGACCGATCTTCTCCCCGTTCCGAAAATGTATGCCTGGATCCGGAAGGCGTCCCGGTACAGAGAACGGTTCTCATATATGATTTCTTTTCTCATTTTTATTTCTCCTGTAAATCTGTCTGTCTTTTCAGGATTCTCGCAATCAGCGACCCCTCATCCACTACCGGATACTCCCGAATGGTAAACAGGACACCATCCGTCGGCGCTTTCAGCCGCTCTCGGATCGTCCCCTCCAGCGGATCCACAATCAGTCCTACGGCGTCCCCGTGCTTCAGGCAGTCTCCGTGCTTCGCCTGACTGATAAAGATACCGGACACTGGCGCATTCAGGAAACTGACCGGGTCCGACCCATCCGCAATCATGGGTTTTCTGACTTCTTTCACAGGGCCCAACCACATTCCCATCTCCTGCATGACGCGGAAGATTCCGTCCGTCAGCTGTTCACAGTATTTTTTCGTGATTCGCATGCCGACTCCCATTTCCACCACCAGCGTCGGAGTCCCGGCACTGTTCAGGCTGTAGGCCAGTGTGGATTCCAGCACCGTGCTGTTGCCGTGGATCCAGATCAGATCCACATTCAGTTTTTCCGCCACAGGCGCCAGCTGTTCCCTGTGAAGTTCATTGATCCGAACCTGCGGAATCTCTGTGAGAAAGATATTGCTGGCATGAATATCAATGCACAGATCCGATCCGGACAGATCTTCGATCACTTCGGCCGCCACGTATTCTGTCATGGATCCGCTCTGGTTTCCAGGAAACACACGGTTCATGTCCAGATCAAAGGCCGGAATTCCTCTGGTGATGGAGTCGATTCCCAGCGGATTCATGGCCGGGCAGATATCCACAATCCCGTTCAGATATTCCGGATGCTCCTGTATCCTTCGGCTGATCTCAAAACATACATACTGCCCTTCCAGTTCGTCCCCGTGGATCCCGGTAACGATACTGATTCTCTTCTTCTCTTTCTGCTTTCCTCCGGTCAGCCGGTTTTTCCGGATCTTTAAATCCTCCAGCACCGGAAGGGATACCGCCGCGATCGTCTTAACCATGCTCTGTCTCCTCCATTTTCACATATATGCGTTTTTCCTGTCCGGCATTACCTCGGAAAATTCCCCGGTTCAGCGCACAGTCCCAAGCGTCGCGCCCCACTGCAAAGACAAGATACGACGCATCCGTCGCCCGGTTATTCGTCGGATCAAAGCCTTTCCAGTATCCATCCTGCCAGACCTCCACCCAGGCATGCGTCTCTCCTTCGCCCGGAACCGCTCCCGCCACATATCTCGCCGTAATCCCCTCCTCCCGAAGAATGGAGAGAAGGATCTGCGCATAATCCTGACAGACGCCCTGTCTCTGTGCAAATGCCTCTTCTGCGGTCGTCCCTGCGTTTGTGCTCCCGCTCTGGTAGGAAAACTTATTCCATACTTCATCCATCAAAACTTCCGTCCGTTTCCAGATAGCTCCAGGTTCTGTGCGGCGGTTAAGAAAACCAGCCGGGAACGGCGCTTCCGGAGATTTCGCCGTCTCATGCCCAGGTTTCTGGTGCATTTTTAAAAATTCCCGAATGCTCTGCCCTGGGCTGGTATACGGAGTCTGATACCGGTACATGCCAAGCCTGTAATACGAAGACGGTTCCGGCTCCGGACCCTCCCGGACTGCAGCCACTGCTGTCACCGTAATTCCGAATTCCCTGCCAGCTTCCTCCATCCTTCCATATAGTATTTGATTGCCAAAAGAATCCCTGCCCTGGCACTCAGAGCCGGAGCAGGGCACAATCTTATATGCACAGCTGCAGACCTCCTGCATGCTCCTGTTTTTCGGAAAGCACCGGAGGCTGTAGAAATGATCAAAGACCGGTTCAGAAAAAAGGATTCGAAGCTCATAGATCAGTTTCCAACGTTTCAACCACATCCCTCCTGACCATTCCTACAGGATCTGTTCAATCTGCCGGATCATCCTGTGATAGTCAAGCTCCTTCTGTCCGATCAGGCTTTTCAGGCTGTCCAGCGATTCCGGATGATATTTCAGACTGCAACGGTCGATCCTCCCTGCCAGACGGCAGATCTCACGTTCCAGATTTTCCCTGCTTTCATGAAGCCTTGCGTACAGGTCGATGCGCTCTACCCTTTTTCCCACCTTTAACAGATTGCGCACGTTTTCACTGAGGATCTGATCATCGCAGATCCCGTTAAATGCCATAAGATTATCCACTACCTTCTGAAATTCGATCAGCGGCGCCTGGCTGTCCTCCGCTCTCTGCATGGCATATACGGCAAGCTGGATATAGGCAAGCGCTTCGGTACCGATCTCTTCCCGCAGGACGACGGCGTTGTCATAGGCCCTCTTCAGATTGCTCATCAGAGAATTGACATCCTCTTCATCAAAGGAATAGCGGCTGATAAAATCTTCTTTGGATGTATAGATGTTGGGAATCTCCAGCGCCCGGCAGAACCGGTCATAGTCCTCCCCTGCATCGATCATTGTATCATATGTTCTGAAATAAAGCTTCATCGTCGTATAGACTCTCTCTGCATACCGTCCAAGCCAGTACAGCCTGTTCGTCTGTTCTACTGAGATAACACCCATGTATCTTTAAATCCTCCTCCCTGCGATGAATTGACAATAAAAGAATCCGGGTTCCTGGAAAATCTGGTAAGCCCGCTCTTCCATACCTTTGTCTCTTTTCCGGTTAACACGAAAGCCCTTAAGTCCGCTTTTCGCATAACCGGTTCTCCATTCTCCATGATACACAGATCCTCAAAATCAATCACTTCCTGGGCAATAAAACGCCGGGGTTCCCGTTCCAGAAGCGCAAGGAAATGTTCCTTTTCTTCTGCCGTCATCCGGTCTGCAAAGACAACCCCATAACCGCCCGCCTCTGCCACATCCTTCAGTACCAGCCGTTCAAAATGCTCCAGAACAAATTTTCTGTCTTCTTCATAAAATGGAAGATATGTGGGCGCATTGTGCAGAATCGGCTCCTGGTTCAGATAATACCGGATCATTTTCGGTACAAAGTAGTAGATCCCCTTGTCATCCGCCACGCCATTGCCCGGCGCATTCAGAAGCGCCACGTTTCCCTTTCGGTACACGTCAAAAATATGCGGGATGCCAATCAGGGATTCCGGATTAAAATTCAGCGGATCCAGATATTCGTCGGAGATACGCCGGTATACGGCTCCCACCTTTTCCTTCCTGCCGGAATAGTCTTCATAATACAGGCAGTCTCCGGATACCTCCAACTCACTGCCGTTTACCAGCTTTGCCCCGGTCTGTTCCGCCAGGTAAGAATGTTCAAAATAAGCGGCGTTGTACCGTCCCGGCGTCAGGATCACAGAGATCCCGCCGGTACTGACCGCATCCATGGTCTCCCGCAGCAGCCCGGCATAGTTGCGGTTGTCCTCCAGGCAATTTTTCTGATACGTCGCAGGAGAACACCTTCTGCAGAGTTCCCGTGCAATCATGGGATAAGAGGCTCCGGAGGGCACTCTTAAGTTATCCTCCAGTATGTACCATGTTCCGTCCTTTCCCTTCACCAGATCAATCCCGGATATATGAGAATACACGCCCCCGGGCGGGTACAGCCCTTCACACTGTGCAAGATATCCGCTGGAAGCATAGACAAAATCTTCTGGAATTATCCCGTCTTTTATGATCTTTTTTTCTTCATACACATCCTTTAAAAACAGATTCAGCGCATCCACACGCTGGATGAGGCCCGCTTCCAGCTTCTGAAATTCTTCCTTTGTGATAACCCGCGGGATCACATCAAAGGGAAAAAGCTGCTCTTTAAAGGTATTGTTTTTGTAAATCCCGAACTTTACTCCGTATCTGGCAAGCTGTTCGTTGACTGCGCCCTCACAGGCATATAAATCTCTCCCGTACACTTTACTCTCCTGATTAAAGTACTGCACCTGTTCTCACAGTGCTGTTTTTAAAGTTTCTCATCTGCCAGAATATTCTGTAGCAGCGCAGTCATTTTCTCTGCGTTCCTGCCAAGAATCCTGACTGCGGCATCCCCATGCGCCGTCTCTGTCACGCCGCCTTCCATCCCTTCTGCGTCATCTATCCGGCTTCGTACTCTTTTCACCCAGTCCTCTGTCTTATGACCGTTGCAGATCACCAGGTTCCCCAGATGTGTATACCCTTCATACAGCCCAAAGCCCTGCATATCCATCCACTCCGGCTCGTATCTGGTCAGATCCCGATAGATCATCCTGCCTTCCTGGCGGATCGTAACTCTATTCTCCAACCTGCGGTACTGAAAAGCCTCTCCATGAGCCGCTCTGCCGCAGCTTAAGACATCCAGCAGGGCAAATCCGGATGTCGGCCCTTTCAGTTCCACTTCCATCTCACTCCGGTAGTCGGCATCCCGGAAAGGAATGACCGGAAGAGGCATATAGTGAAGGGAGGCATGGTCTTCCACACAGATGAATACCTTTCTGGAGGCAAACCCCTCCTCCATCCTGTGAATCTTCTCATACGCCTGAGACAGAAGCTCCATATGGGCATGTTCCTTTACACAGATGCGGATCTCCTGGCAGTCCCCTGAAAGGATTCCTGCAGACGCGGTCAGAAGCATCACGGACATTCGGTCCTTCTTCTCATAAAACGGCCGCATGACCTTGAAAGGAGCGGTAAAGGAAATATCGCCCAAAATCGTCTTTCCGTCCCGAAAGGATGCCTCCAGATTCAGTTTCGAGACCTTTCCAAACTGATTTTGCATCACTGGCAGCCCTCCAGCAGCACATTTTTCCGAATCCATCCGATGACCTCGTCCACACCGGAACTTTCCCTTATATTCGTAAACAGAAAAGGTCTGCTGCCGCGCATCTTCTGCGAGTCTCTCTCCATGACCTTCAGATCTGCTCCCACATACGGAGCCAGATCAATCTTGTTGATCACCAGCAGATCCGAACGCGTAATTCCCGGACCTCCTTTTCGGGGAATCTTATCGCCCTCCGCCACGTCAATCACAAAGATCGTTGCATCCACCAGCTCCGGACTGAAGGTTGCCGACAGGTTATCTCCGCCGCTCTCAATAAACAGAAGCTCCAGATCCGGAAAACGTTCCAGCATTTCATCCACAGCTTCCAGATTCATGGACGCATCTTCCCGGATCGCCGTGTGCGGGCATCCTCCGGTCTCCACTCCAATGATCCGTTCCATGGGAAGCACACTGTTTTTACATAAAAACTCTGCATCTTCCTTCGTATAAATATCGTTCGTAATGACACCAATGCTGAAATCCTGTGCCATTTTTCTTGTCAGCGCTTCAATCAGGGCGGTTTTTCCGGAACCAACAGGACCGGCCACCCCTATCTTCACATAAGACATGTTCATTCCTCCCTGTATGCCGTCTATCTGGCATTTCATACAATTTTAATTCTGGATCTGTACACAGTCACGACATATAGATTCTGGAATAAAGTACTTCGTGCTGCATGCAGCGGATGTCAAATCCCGGCATGGACAGACAGAGATCCTCTTCTGTTAACTGTTCCAGACGATCCATAAGCTCCTGAAAAACTGTATGACTCTGATACAGCAGATGCTGTCCGTCCGTCTGACTCAGTGGGATGGTCTTCACACAGTTGGTCACCATGGAAGAGGTCTGGGCATACAGGTAATGCAGCATGGCCTCTTCATAAGGAACGCCGACAGCCGCGCAGAATACGCCGTATATGACCGCATGCAGAGGCGGCTGCTTTCCCATGACTGCGCAGTATCGGCAGAAGATATCTGTCTCATACGGAATATCCATATCATGAACCGTTTTCGCAAACCGGGAACCAAGCTTCTTTCCCGCTTCCCGTATCTCCCGCGGGGTACGGGAAGCTTCCAGAAGTTCTTCCAGCTCCTGAATCTTAGGAAGGTCCTTTTCTTTTGCGTATGTATAGGCAAGCTTTGCTGCAAGTAACTCCTGGAAACAGAAGCCATAGAGCATTCGATGGCGGATGTAATCCCATGCGTCTTCTGCAGAAGATACCAGATTCTTCTGAATATATGTTTCCAGACCATAGGAATGAGCATAGGCCCCGACAGGAAACAGAGCGTCATTTACCTGCAGAAGAAGAAAATATTTTTTCCGTTCTCTCTCGTTCATGTCCTGCTCCTAATGATGGTGGTTATTGATTGCAGAGGAAAGCGCCTGCGTAAAATCAAATTTTTTCCACACTTTTTCCACGGTTACACCATGAAGTTGATCCAGCTTCTGCAAAAGCGCCTCATGATAAGGGGTATAAAAAGTGAACGCATCCTCGCCGCGAAACATGCTCGTGTGCGTATTCCCCACCTCATAGCACAGTCTGGCGATCTGGCCGGGATGATCTTTGTCTACCGCCGCCCGAATCGCCTCGCATTCCGGAATGTTAACTGCAATCACCTTCCTGGCATCTGCATACAACACATCATCCTGATTCAGTCCGCGCTTCAGGACCTCGTTCCCCATCCGGATCCCCACATCCTCTCCCATTTGGGAGATTTTGCGGTGAAGCCTTGAGAACGCCTCATGCCATTCTACATCCACATAGTCGATTTCAAGTCCTGCAAACTGTGTGTCGCTTACTTTTCCCAATATCCTGTCACATATCATATTTTTGACCTCTTTCTCATTTTCCCCGGCAAACGACGTCTCCGGGCCTACCAGATCCCCAGCAGAAGCATGACCCCCGGAATCCAGGCAGTCACGACCCCTTCGAAGATCTGAAGGCAGGGAACGAATTTTCCAAGCTTCTTTCCTATGATATCCGTGACAAAAGAAGAACCCCAGAGAACTGCCCAGAGCCACCAGATCGCCGCCCATCTCCAGTCCGGCGCGATGCCAAGGGACGCGCTTCCGGCAATCCCCTCTATGTAGCCGAATATAACGGCATTAACCGCCACGAAGGTGGAAAACCATGCAAAAGGTTTTCCGTCCAGATGAAAAATATTCATTATGGCAACCCACAGATAAGTAAAACAGAACAGAAGGCCTGTTCCTGCCGCATAATAATTACCCAGCACAAGATTTGTAAAGTTAATAAATAAAGACAGCCCCCCAGTCAGAATATTCATGACTGCCGCCGATCGGGGATCGATCCCCGACAATGCACAGATCCCGTTGTTAATCAGCACGATCCCTACAAATAACAAACATACTCCTAACATGATATCCCCCTCTTAGAACAGACTGTACAGCTGCGTCAGCGGAAGCGTCTCCGCAGGTCCGGATTCCAGCTTTACCCCGTCGGTAGTGACGGTATAGGTCTCCGGATCCACCTTGATCTCAGGCGTCGCATCGTTCAGTTTCATGTCGCATTTTCCGATATTTCTGCAGTTTCTCACTGGAACGACCGTCTTTTGCAGGCCGTATTTTTCCTTTATGCCATTGTCATATGCCGCTTTGGATACGAAGGTCAGGCAGCTCTCTCCTTTTGCCTCGCCGTGAGCCGCAAACATGGGCTGATACAGAACGGGCTGCGTGGTCGGAATGGAAGCGTTGGCATCACCCATTTTTGCCGCAATAATCATGCCGCCCTTGATAATCATATCTGGCTTTGCCGCGAAGAAGGCCGGATTCCAGAGAACCAGATCCGCATATTTTCCCACTTCCACAGAACCTACATAATCTGCAATCCCGTTGGTGATGGCCGGGTTGATCGTGTATTTCGCCACATACCGTTTTGCGCGGAAGTTGTCATTGTCATGCCCCTCGTCCTCCGGCAGCGGGCCTCTCTCCTGCTTCATCTTATGAGCGGTCTGCCAGGTTCTGGTAATGACCTCCCCCGGACGCCCCATAGCCTGCGAGTCCGAACTCATCATGGAGAAAACTCCCATATCGTGGAGTACGTCCTCCGCCGCTATGGTCTCCGGACGGATCCTGGAATCTGCAAACGCCACATCTTCCGGGATATTTTTATCCAGATGATGGCAGACCATGAGCATATCCAGATGCTCGTCCAGCGTATTGACGGTGAAAGGCATGGTCGGATTGGTAGAGGAGGGAAGCACATTCTTCGCCCCCGCCGCACGGATGATATCCGGCGCATGTCCCCCGCCGGCGCCTTCCGTATGGAAAGTATGGATCGTCCTGCCCCCAATGGCATCCAGGGTATCTTCCACGCATCCGGCCTCGTTCAGGGTGTCTGTGTGAATTGCCACCTGAATATCATATTCATCCGCCACGTTCAGGCAGTGGTTGATGGCTGCCGGCGTGGAGCCAAAATCTTCATGGATCTTCATGCCCATAGCGCCTGCCTCCACCTGTTCGATAAGCGGTTTCTCATCCGAACAGTTTCCCTTTCCGAGAAATCCAAGATTCATGGGATATTCTTCCGCCGCTTTCAGCATCATGCGGATATTCCACGGTCCCGGCGTGCAGGTCGTCGCATTGGTACCGTCCGCCGGACCGGTGCCGCCGCCGATCATGGTAGTCACACCAGAATACAGCGAACACTGCACCTGCTGAGGGGCGATAAAATGAATATGACTGTCGATCCCGCCTGCCGTCACAATCATGCCCTCTCCTGCAAGCGCCTCCGTGGAAGCCCCGATGGTCATGCCCGGCGTAACGCCGTCCATGATGCCGGGGTTGCCCGCCTTTCCAATTCCGGCAATTTTCCCGTCCTTGATACCAATATCTGCTTTTATGATTCCGGTATAGTCCAGAATAAGCGCATTGGTAATGACCAGATCCAGATCGCCATCCCGGCTGCAGGTCTTCACGGACTGTCCCATACCGTCCCGGATCGTCTTCCCTCCGCCGAATTTTACTTCATCCCCGTAGGTCGTGTAATCCTTTTCCACTTCAATAATCAGATCCGTATCCGCCAGACGCACCTTGTCTCCGGTCGTCGGGCCATACATCATCGCATATTTTTCACCGGATATTCTGTAACTCATACTCTTTTGCCTCCTCTATCTGATAAATCCGCGCCGCTTTGCCTGTTCCACTGCCTGCGCCTTTGTAGTCTCCGTCGCCTGCATACAGGTCAGGTCATTAAGTCCGTAGACGCGTCTGGCGCCTCCCATTTCGGTAAGCTGCACCTCCTTCTCCTCTCCCGGTTCAAAACGGATGGCCGTACCGGACGGAATATCCAGATGATATCCATACGCCTTTTCCCGGTCAAACAGAAGCTGTTTGTTCACTTCAAAGAAATGAAAATGAGAACCGACCTGCACCGGCCGGTCACCGGTATGCTTTACCAGAATCTTTCTGCTTTTCTTTCCCTCATTTAATACGATTTCTCTGTTTTTTGGAATCACTGCACCAATCTTCATCTGCCTTTCCCTCCCTACTGAATCGGATTATGTACGGTCACCAGTTTGGTGCCGTCCGGAAATGTGGCTTCCACCTGTACCTCATGAACCATGTCCGCCACTCCCTCCATCACATCTTCTTTCGTAAGCAACTTTGTGCCAAGAGCCATCAGCTCCACGACGGTTTTTCCATCCCGGGCATACTCCAGCAGTTCAGAACTGATATATGCCACCGCTTCCACATAATTGAGTTTCAATCCTCTGTTTTTTCTCTGTTTTGCCAGTTCTCCAGCCATATGGAGCATCAGTTTTTCCTGTTCTTTCGGAGTTAACCTCATCTTACTCATCCTTTCTGTCCGAATATCTGTCTCCCGGAACCGTTCATGCCAGGGAAACATAAAAATGGGGCGACCTGCGACACTTTCACCGCATCATCGCCCCATTGCGCAAAAAAAGGTCTACTCCCGTCCGGGAATAAACCTCTTTGTTTTCTGAACTGCATTGTACACAAATTTTCTGGTTTTGTCAACCTGTTTTTTATTTCTGCACCGATTGTTTCAGACGCGCTACTGTTCAGACCACCGTCTCTGCGCCGTCCTTATCCTTGATATAGTGGAAAATGAACGGTCCCATATCCGCCCTGTTCTTGCCCATCACAAAGGCAAGCTCCCCATACAGCGCGTCCTCCGCCATCTTCAGATACCGTTCGTCCGTCGCTCCTATCTTCTTTCCCTGCGCAATCCTTGCTTTCTTTCTCTGGTACAGTGTCTTGATGACCGCCACCCACTGACGATAATCACAGGAATTCAAAGCCTGTTTATAGCTTTCCTCCCGCAGTTTCTCATTGGTAACTCCGATCTCCTCAATGTTCGGAATCTCATCCAGCAGAGCCCACGCCTCCTGCTCCGTGATCACCTTTCTGGCATTGGCATCCTTCTTATCCACCGGAAAATATACCCGGTTTCCCTTGATATTCAGAGGCGTCAGTTCATAATACAGTCTCTTTTTGTCGGCTCCCGAAATGCTCAGTTGAGTGATGTCCTCGATTTTACAGATTCCGCTTCGCCCATAGATGATGTATTCACCCTTCTTAAACATGATATTCCCTCCTGACTGGAATGACGCTTTGACCCGACAGGGGCCTGTGTGGTTTTCAAGTTCCGCTGCCTCCTGTACAATCAGCAGCATATCCGGCGGATCAACATTTGCCGTGAAAAAAAACCTGCATGTATCCGTGAACATGCTGGTTTCTCTCTATCTACTCACCCGTTAGTCCCTTATTTTTCAGACATTTCCCCCAAATATATTTGTATTATACCAAATTTTCAAAAATTTTGTAAGTCTCAATTTAGTTGTTTGAAAATTTTTGTGAAAATTAACTAAATTTAACATCTCTGTTTTGTCTAATCCAACCAAAAAACTTCGGTTTCCGTACCGGCCGTACGAAAACCGAAGCCGGTATTCACCGGCCGATATCCTTTTGCACTTATCAGAAGGCGGCCGAACGGAAAATATTGCAGGCCAAAAATAAAATCCGATTTTCTGCTTTTTACTTTTCCGTGCTGCACTGTGAAATTTCCGCTCATAAATCCAGGTTCCTTTTCTCTTGTATATATTTTCGGATTATGGCATAATACAAGTAAGACATTTCCGCCGGAAAAAAAGCAGAAAACGTCTGCGAAAAATCAGCGGAATTCATGGAGAAACATATGAAAAAAATCAATCCTTCAGGGCTTTGTTCTGTGATTCAGAAATTTTGTGTGCTGCTTACGTTTACTGCCGTCTGCATGGCCGTCATATCCGTACGGGATTATCTGCACATACGGCCGGCGGACAGCTATACCGACCGGGGAATTCACCGTTTTGAACCTTATGAGGTACTTCCGGTTCAGGTAAAAAATACAACCGGATCCAGCCGGAGCCGCCGCATGCGGCCCACAAAAACGATCTACATGCTCTATTACCGCGCAACCGACGGAAGCGGATACCAATGGAGCCGGAAAGTCGTCTCCAAAACTTCCGGTCAGAAGATGATAGAGGAAGGCATGCCGGTAGAACGGCGGGTACTGTCCATCACCGGCGAAAATACATATCTAACGACGGAATCCCATTTAAACGCAAAAACCTATACCCGTCAGCTCCGTCAGCAATGCAGAATCCGCTTTTTCATCTGTATACTGTATTTGATCTTCTACGGAAGCTTCTGGCTGTTACGGCGAATTTACAAAAACAGCCGTCTTTCATCTTAAATGAGAAAAGAGCTGCCACCCTGTAAGTGCCAGCTCTTTGCATCTGTGGACGCTCTGATTCGATCAGTCCTCATCCAGCTCGAT